>Ga0116230_10003683_pt1 | contig 14979 bp, 5 predicted proteins | sample S1TSphfallax_3_FD_88678 | JGI IMG/M metagenome (GOLD analysis project Ga0116230, IMG submission 88678) | Host-associated microbial communities from peat moss isolated from Minnesota, USA - S1T2_Fd - Sphagnum fallax MG | ecosystem: Host-associated > Plants > Peat moss > Unclassified | place: USA... | reverse complement strand
TGGCGACATGGTCACCGTCCAAGCCGACGTGATCACGGACGGCCATGACAAACTCGCCGCCGAGTTGATCTACCGCGCCGTCGACGAGGAACATTTCCGCGCCCAGCCCATGGCGCCGCTCGGCAATGACCGCTGGGAAGCCAAATTCCCGCTGGAACGCCTCGGCCGTTATATCTTTGCGATCACCGCCTGGAAGGATGTCTACGCGACATTCGTCGACGAAGTGACGAAGAAACACGCCGCCGGCGTGCCCACCACGCTCGAACTGCAAGAGGGGATCGCACTGGTGCGCGAGGCCGCCGCCGAAGGCAGCAAGCAGTCAGTCCCGAAGCTCCAGGCGCTGCTGGAACGCCTGGACGCGGCGGATGAGACAACCCGCCGCGGCATCCTGCTTAGCGAGGAAACGATCGCACTGCTGCGCGAGGCCGGCATCCGCAAATTCGCCCTGACCTCGCACCACGTCATCTTGGACGCCGAACGGCTCGGTGCTGCCTTCGCCAGCTGGTACGAAATTTTCCCGCGCAGCGCCTCCGGCGACCCGAACCGCCACGGCACCTTCCTGGACGTGATCACCCAGCTCCCCCGCATTGCCGGCATGGGGTTTGACGTTCTGTATTTCCCGCCGATCCACCCGATCGGCAAAATCAACCGCAAGGGCCGCAACAACACGCTCACCCCCGCGCCGGACGACCCCGGCAGCCCCTACGCGATCGGCTCGGAAGCCGGCGGCCATGATGCGCTGCACCCCGAACTCGGCACCATGGCGGATTTCCACAAACTCCGTGACGCCGCCGCCGCGTTGGGAATCGAACTCGCCATCGATTTCGCGATCCAATGCGCGCCGGACCACCCCTGGCTGAAACAACACCCGGAATGGTTTGACTGGCGACCCGACGGCTCGCTCCGCTACGCCGAGAATCCGCCGAAGAAATATGAAGACATCGTGAATGTCGATTTCTACGCGGAAGGCGCGAGACCCGCCCTCTGGCTCGCTTTGCGCGACGTGGTGCAGTTCTGGGTCGATCAGGGCGTCAAACTGTTCCGGGTCGACAACCCGCACACCAAGCCGCTGCCATTCTGGGAGTGGCTGATCGCGGACATCCGCTCACGCCACCCTGACACTGCGTTCCTCGCCGAAGCCTTCACCCGCCCGAAGGTGATGTACCGCCTCGCCAAAATCGGCTTCTCGCAGTCCTATACCTACTTCACCTGGCGCAACACCAAAGCGGAGCTGGAGGAATATCTTACCGAACTTGCCGCCGAAGCGCCGAGGGATTTCTTCCGCCCGCATTTCTTCGTCAACACGCCGGACATCAACCCGGTATTCTTGCAGACCTCCGGGCGTCCCGGCTTTTTGATCCGGGCGGCCTTGGCCGCGACATTGTCAGGGCTGTGGGGCGTGTATAATGGGTTCGAGCTTTGCGAAGCGACACCCATTCCCGGCAAGGAAGAATATTTTGCCTCCGAGAAATACGAAATTAAGGTCTGGGACTATGACCGTCCCGGCAACATCGTCGCCGAGATCACCGCGCTTAACCGCATTCGCAAATCCAATGCGGCGCTGCGGTCGCATCTCAACGTCGAATTCCTGCCGTGCAGTAACGACCAGATCATCTACTTCCGCAAATTCGCGGCCGACGGCAATAACGTCCTCATCGCGATCAGCCTCGACCCCCACAACGTTCAGGAAGCCACCCTCGAGCTGCCGCTGTGGCGCTTCAACCTGCCCGATGACGGCCAGCTCCGCGCCCACGACCTGATGCGCGAATTCTCGTTCACCTGGCAGGGCAAGTACCAGCCCGTCCGCCTCGACCCCGCCGAACTCCCCTTCTGCATCTGGCGCCTAAGCCCGTGACTCGACACATTCGTCATGCCGGCGAAGGCCGGCATCCACGACTTACAGGCCACGCCACCAACCGGAACTCAATATGAGCAAATCGCCGATCATCGCGCACGAGAATGACCCGCTCTGGTACAAGGACGCGGTGATCTACCAGGTCCACATCAAATCCTTCTTCGATTCCACCAATGACGGCGTGGGGGATTTTCCCGGCCTGATTCAGAAGTTGGACTACATCGCCGAACTCGGCGTCAACGCGATCTGGCTGCTGCCGTTCTACCCCTCGCCACGGCGCGATGACGGCTATGACATCGCGGATTATCGCAATGTCCATCCCGAATACGGTACGATGGCGGATGTCCGCCGGTTCATCCATGAAGCCCATGCCCGCGGCATCCGCGTGATCACGGAGCTGGTGATCAACCACACTTCTGACCAGCATCCCTGGTTCCAGCGCGCCCGCTTGGCCAAACCTGGCTCCGCCGCCCGCGATTTCTACGTCTGGTCGGACACGGATAAGAAATATGACGGCACGCGCATCATCTTCGTCGACACCGAGAAATCAAACTGGACCTGGGATGAGGAAGCCAAGGCGTTCTACTGGCACCGCTTCTTCTCGCACCAGCCGGATTTGAATTTCGACAATCCGAAGGTGCTGAAAGAGGTCCTGAACGTCATGCGCTTCTGGCTTGACCTCGGGGTCGACGGTCTGCGTCTGGACGCCGTGCCCTATCTGATCGAGCGCGACGGCACCAACAACGAAAACCTGCCCGAAACGCACGAGATCCTGAAGACGATCCGCGCCGCTCTGGACGATCATGCGCCCGGCCGCATGCTGCTCGCGGAAGCCAATCAATGGCCGGAAGACGCCCAGCAATATTTCGGCCTCGGCGATGAGTGCCACATGTCGTTCCACTTCCCGCTGATGCCACGGATGTATATGGCGATCGCGCAGGAAGACCGCTTCCCGATCACCGACATCATGCGGCAGACGCCGGAGATTCCGGAAAACTGCCAATGGGCGATTTTTCTCCGCAACCATGACGAACTCACGCTCGAAATGGTCACGGATTCGGAACGCGACTATCTTTGGAACACCTACGCCGCGGACCGCCGCGCCCGCATCAATCTCGGCATCCGCCGCCGCCTGGCACCCCTCATGGAGCGTGACCGGAGGCGAATTGAGCTGATGAACGGCTTGTTGCTCTCCATGCCCGGCACGCCGGTGATTTATTACGGTGATGAAATCGGCATGGGCGACAACATCCATTTGGGAGACCGCGACGGTGTCCGCACGCCGATGCAATGGTCCCCGGACCGTAATGGCGGCTTCTCCCGTGCCAATCCCGCGGATCTGGTGCTGCCGCCGGTCATGGACCCGCTCTACGGCTTCAACGCCATCAACGTGGAGGCTCAGGCCTCGGACCAGCACAGCCTGCTCAACTGGATGCGCCGGATGCTCACGGTGCGCAAACGCCACCGCGCCTTCGGCCGGGGGAGCCAGCAATTTCTCTACCCCGGCAACCGCAAGGTGCTCGCTTATCTGCGCAGCTACCAGCTGCCGGATGGCGAGTGCGAAATCATCCTCTGCGTGTTCAACCTTTCGCGCACCGCCCAGGCGGTCGAGCTTGAGCTCTCCAACCACGCCGGCCGCGTGCCGGTTGACCTGGTCGGCGGCGCGGCCTTCCCGCCGATCGGCCAGCTCACCTACCTGCTCACTTTGCCGCCCTTCGGCTTCTTCTGGTTCATCCTGGCCACCGAAGCCGCCTTGCCACCCTGGCACGTCCGCCCCTCCGAGCCACTGCCCGAACTCGCCACGCTGGTGGTCCGCAATGGCCTGGCGGACGCGCTCTCGCCCGCTTCGATCAAGGTGCTCGAGACCGACGCCTTGCCGGCCTATCTGATGCGCCGCCGCTGGTTCGCCTCCAAGGACAAAGGCATCAAGACCGCGAAAATCGCCCAGGCCGATAAAATTCCTGGCCGCACGCTGGACATCCTGCTGGCCGAAATCGAGGTCCAGGCCGGCGCCAAGACCGAACGCTACAACCTGCCGCTCGGCATCTCCTGGGATGGTGAAACCAACTCCGCCCTGCCGCAGCAACTGGCCCTGGCCCGCGTCCGCCAGGGCCGCCGCATGGGTTACCTGACGGACGCCTTCACGATCGACGCGTTTCCCCTGGGCCTGATCCGCGCGCTGAAAGCCCGCACGGTGGTGCCGGTGAAGGACGGCGAAATCCGCTGCCTCGCCACCGTCCAACTGGACGCCATCGACTTCCCGGCGAATCCGGAAATTCTCCGCCTCTCAGCCGAGCAATCCAACACCTCGCTGATCGTCGGCAACAAGATCATCATGAAGATCATCCGCCGGGTGATGGAGGGCATCAACCCGGAAGTTGAGATGGTCCGCTACCTCACCGAAAAGGGCTACGCCAACACGCCGCCCTTGCTCGGCGAAATCGCCCGCTACGGCGCCCAGGGCAGCTGCCACAGCATGATCGTGGCGCAGGCCTTCGTGCACAACCAGGGCGACGCCTGGCATTACACGCTGAATTACCTCAACCGCTTCGTGCAGGATATCGGCAGCGCCAATCGGGACCGCAACGATGAGACCGAACAGCTCGCGGTCTACGCCGTGTTCGCCCGCTCGATGGGCACGCGCCTTGGCGAACTCCACGCGCTGCTCGCCAAGCCCAGCGATGATGACGCCTTCGACCCGGTCGCCGCCGACACGGAAGCCACCAAGGCCTGGGCCGAGGGCGCGCACCGTCAGCTCAACGCCGCCTTCGAGACGCTGGGCGCGGTCAATGACTTCCCGGATGATCTCACGCGCGAAGCGGCAAAATTCGTGATCAGCCAGCGCGACCGGATCAGAAAGCTGCTCCCCGCGCTGGCCGCCGCCGGCAAGGGGTCCTTGCAGACCCGCATCCATGGCGATTTCCATCTCGGCCAGGTGCTGGTTGCCCGCGAGGATGCCTTCATCATCGATTTCGAAGGCGAGCCGGCAAAACCGCTGCCCGTGCGGCGCGCGAAAAGCTCGCCGATGCGCGACGTTGCCGGCCTGTTGCGCTCCTTCCACTACGCCGCCGCGGCCGCTCGTTTGTCGCATGTCAGCGCGCCCAGCCTCCCCGCGGACCAGATCGAGGCACCGCTCGCCCGCTTCGTGAAGGAAATGACCACGCAGTTCCTCGCCGCCTACCGCGCCGTGGAAACCACCGCGGCGCCGCGCTGGATCGCGGACAGCCAGGCCGAGGCCGCGCTGCTCGATCTCTTTCTGCTGGAGAAATCCGCCTACGAAATCTGCTACGAAGCCGCCAACCGGCCCAACTGGCTGGCCATCCCGCTCCGTGGCTTCGCGGAAATCGCCGCGCGGGTTCTGAATTTCACTCCGGAGACCGTCGATGCCTGACAATTTTCCGGCCCCCGACCCCGCCATTGACGCATTGCTCGCCGGCGCCAACGGCAATCCGTTCGCGGTGCTCGGGCCCCATGATGGCTTCATCCGCGCCCTCCTGCCCGGCGCCCAAAACGTGGAACTGCTTGCCCAGGACGGAAACAGCGTGATCGGCGCGCTGCGTCCGGTCCATGACGGCCTGTTCGAAGGCCGGATCGAACCCAATACGCCGTACCTCCTGAAAATTGACTGGGAAGGTTCGCAACAGATCACCGAGGATCCGTACAGCTTCGGCCCGCTACTCTCCGAGTTTGACATCTACCTGCTGGCGGAAGGCCGCCACCGCGACATCGGCGCCGCGCTGGGCGCCCATGTCATGACCATCGGCGACATCCCCGGCGTCCGCTTCGCGGTCTGGGCACCAAACGCCCGCCGCGTTTCAGTGGTCGGCAATTTCAACAACTGGGACGGCCGCCGCCACCCCATGCGCCAACGCCCCGCCGGCATCTGGGAGATTTTCATCCCCCGCCTCGCCCCCGGTGAGGCCTATAAATACGAGATCCTCGGCCCCCACGGCGTGGTGCCGCTCAAGGCCGACCCGGTCGCCGCCCAGACCGAAATCCCGCCGGCCACCGCCTCGGTCGTCACCGACCCGGTGATGCCGGTGCAAAAATTTCCGCCGCTGCGCCGCACCGAAACCGCCGGCCTTAACAAGCCGCTGTCCATCTACGAGGTCCACGCGCCGTCCTGGATGCGGCACTACAACGGCAAATCCTACAACTGGGACGAACTGGCCGCCCGCCTGATCCCCTACGTGAAAGATCTCGGCTTCACCCATCTCGAATTGCTACCGATCATGGGCCATCCGTTCGGCGGCTCTTGGGGTTATCAGCCACTCAGCCAGTTCGCCCCGATGCCGGAACTCGGCTCCCCCCAGGCTTTCGCGAAATTCGTCGACACCTGCCATGAAAACGGCCTCGGCGTCATCCTCGACTGGGTGCCCGCGCATTTTCCCACGGATGCCCACGGCCTCGCGCAGTTCGACGGCACGCATGTCTACGAACACGCCGACCCGCGGGAGGGTTTCCATAACGACTGGAACACCCTGATCTACAATCTCGGCCGCTTCGAGGTCCGCGGCTTCCTGATCGCCAGCGCGCTGTACTGGCTCGAACATTTCGGCGTGGACGGACTGCGCGTGGACGCCGTCGCCTCCATGCTCTACCGCGACTACTCGCGCAAAGCCGGCGAATGGGTGCCCAACCAGTATGGCGGCCGCGAAAACCTCGAATCGATCGGTTTCTTGCAGGAACTTTCCAAGGCCATCGAGGAACGCTGCCCCGGCGCGCTGCTGATCGCGGAAGAATCCACCGCCTGGCCAGGTGTCACGCAGCCCGCCTCCGAGGGCGGCCTCGGCTTTTCCCATAAATGGAACATGGGCTGGATGCACGACACGCTGCATTACATCGAGGAAGACCCGTTCAACCGCCGCTTCCACCATGAGCAGATGACCTTCGGACTGATCTACGGCTTCTCGGAAAAATTCGTCCTACCGATCAGCCATGACGAAGTCGTCCACGGCAAGCGCTCCTTGTTCGGCCGCATGCCCGGCGATGACTGGCAGCGCTTCGCCAATCTGCGCGCCTATCTGGGCTTCATGTGGAGCCATCCCGGGAAGAAATTGCTGTTCATGGGCAGTGAGTTCGGCCAGCCGACCGAATGGAATCACGACGCCGAATTGTCCTGGCATTTGTTGCAGTTTGAAAATCACCGCGGCGTGCAAGGCACCGTGCGCGCCCTCAACCACCTCTATCAGACCGAACCAGCATTGTATCAGCGCGACTTCGATGCCAGCGGCTTTAACTGGATCGTCGGTGACGACCGCGATCAGAGCGTGTTCGCCTATCTCCGCTTGGGCGAGCCCGAAACCAAACCCATCCTCGCCGTCTGCAATTTCACCCCGATACCCCGCCATAACTACCGCATCGGCGTGCCCGTCGGCGGCTGGCGCGAAATCTTCAATTCGGACAACGCCGGCTTCGGTGGCTCGGATGTCGGCAATGCCGGAATCCTCCACACCATACCCGAGCCCGCCCACGGCCATCGTGACTCCCTCATACTAACCCTACCTCCCCTGGCAACGATTTTTCTCCGCCAGGAGGGTTGACCGTGACGAAAGCCAAAACAACCCGTCATCCCGCCGCGTAGCCCACCATGCCCCGCGTGCTGCCCACCAGACTGCTGGCCGGCAAACCCTATCCCTTGGGCGCGCATTGGGACGGCCTCGGCGTCAACTTCGCGGTGTTCTCCGCCCACGCCGAGCGCGTGGAGCTTTGTCTGTTTGACGCGGCCGGCCGCCGCGAGCTCGCCCGCATGGATCTGCCAGATTGCACGGACGAAGTGTTCCACGGCTATCTGGAAGCGGCCCGTCCTGGCCAGGTCTATGGCTACCGCGTCCACGGCCCCTATCAGCCGGAGGCCGGCCACCGCTTCAACCCGCACAAACTCCTGCTCGACCCCTATGCCAAGAAAACCATCGGCGCGCTGCACTGGTCGGACGCCCTGTTTGGCTACCGCGTCGGCTCGCCGCGCGATGACCTGTCGTTCGACCGCCGCGATTCCGCCGCCGCCATGCCGAAGGCCGTGGTGGTGGACGGCACGTTTCATTGGGGCAATGAAACCGCGCCTAACCATTCCTGGGCGGAAACCGTCATCTACGAGACCCATGTCCGCGGCATGACCTGCCGGCACCCCGCGGTGCCCGAGCACGAACGTGGCACTTTCGCCGGCCTCGCCGACCCCGCGGTGATCGACCACCTGGTGAAGCTCGGCATCACCGCCATCGAGCTTTTGCCCATCCATGCGTTCCTGCAGGACCGTTTTTTGGTCGCCAAGAACCTGCGCAACTATTGGGGCTATTCCACGCTGTGTTTTTTCGCGCCGGAACCCTCCTATCTCTCGGAAAACTCCCTCAACGAAATCCGCATGGGCGTCCGCCGTCTGCACGCCGCCGGCATCGAGGTGATTCTGGACGTCGTCTATAACCACACCTGCGAAGGCTCGGAGATGGGGCCCACGCTGTCCTGGCGCGGCTTCGACAATTTCTCCTACTATCAATCCGTCCAGAACAATCCGCGCCATCTGATCAATGATACCGGCTGCGGCAACACCCTGAACATCACCCATCCGCGCGTGCTGCAAATGGTGATGGACAGTCTGCGCCACTGGGCGCTGGCGTACCGCGTTGACGGGTTTCGGTTTGATCTCGGCACCACCCTCGGCCGCGAATCCCATGGCTTCGATCCCTGCTCCGGCTTCTTTGACGCCATCCGCCAGGACCCGGTCCTCTCCCGCCTGAAACTGATCTCGGAGCCCTGGGATATCGGCCCCGGCGGCTACCAGCTCGGCAACCATCCGCCTGGCTTTTCCGAATGGAATGACCGTTTTCGTGACGGCATCCGCCGTTACTGGCGCGGCGACATGGGCCAGCGGCCGGAACTCGCCGCCCGCCTGCTCGGCTCCGGCGACATTTTCGAAAAACTGCGCCGCAAGCCCTGGGCCAGCATGAACTTCGTCGCCGCGCATGACGGTTTCACCTTGCAGGACACCGTGAGCTACAACCACCGGCATAACGAAGCGAACGGCGAGGACGGCAAGGACGGCCACGGCGAAAACCTGTCCTACAACTGGGGCGCCGAAGGCCCCACCGATGACCCCGAAATCCTGCGCCTCCGCGACCGTGTCAAACGCGCGATGCTCGCGACCCTGCTGTTCTCGCACGGCACGCCGATGCTGCTCGGCGGCGACGAAATGGGCCGCACCCAAAAGGGCAACAACAACGCCTATTGCCAGGACAGCGAAATCTCCTGGTTCGACTGGTCCGGAATTGAAACGGCGGGCGAGACGCCCGCGAAGTCGCTCTGCCGCTTCACGTCCAAACTGATCGCGCTGCGCCGCCGCCATCCCAGCCTGCGCGCCGAGCATTTTCTGCACGCCACCACGGAAATTCTGCCCGGCATCGCCGACGTCGGCTGGTTCGACGAAAAGGCTGAATTCTTGACACCCGCCGCCTGGTCGGATGGCGCCGCCCACCTGCTCGCACTGCGCCGCGCCGTCCCGGCCGGCGAGTTGGTTGACCTCACCTTGCTCCTGCTCAACGCCACCGCCGAAGACCGCGAATTCGTTTTGCCCAACCCAGAATTCCCATGGGAGATTGCCTTGGATACCACCAACCCCGACCTGAAACCCGCCAAACCGAGCACGCCGCGCATGACCGTCGGCGCCCACGGCGCCGCCCTCCTCGCCGCCACGGTGAAGCCATGAGCGCAAACCTCGGCGCCCGCCTGACCGCGGACGGCACGACCATATTCCGCCTCTGGGCACCAGACGTCGCCGCGGTCGCCCTGGAGGTCACCGGCCGCGACCCTATCCCCATGCAGCGCGATGATGACGGCGTGTTCGAACTCACGCTCCCAGCCCCCGCCGGCACCACCTACCGCTACCGCATTTCGCCGGACCTCGCCGTGCCGGACCCCGCCTCGCGGCTGCAATCCGGTGACCTGCACGATGACAGCGTGGTGGTCGATCCCGCCTATGCCTGGCGGCACACGGACTGGCGCGGCCGGCCCTGGCCGGAAACCATCGTCTACGAATTGCACGCCGGTGCCGCCGGCGGCTTCACCGGCATCGCCGCGCAATTGGAGCGCCTTGCCGCTCTGGGCGTGACCGCCGTGCAGCTGATGCCGATCGCGGATTTTCCCGGCCGGCATAACTGGGGCTATGACGGCGTGCTCCCTTACGCGCCGGACACCGCCTACGGCACGCCCGACCAGCTTAAATACCTGATCGACACCGCCCACGGCCTCAATCTGCAGGTCTTCCTGGACGTCGTGTACAATCATTTCGGGCCTGACGGTAACTACCTGAACGCCTACGCCAAATCCTTCTTCCGCGCCGACCAGCACACGCCCTGGGGCAACGCGATCGATTTCCGCCGCCCGCAGGTCCGAGACTTTTTCATTGACAACGCGATCCATTGGCTGACCGAATATCGTTTCGACGGGCTGCGTTTCGATGCCGTTCACGCCATCGAGGACGAAACCTTCCTGCTCGACCTCGCCGCGGCCATCCGCGACGCCACGCCCGGCCGCCACATCCATTTGATCCTGGAAAACGAGAACAATGACGCCGCTTTGCTGCGCGCCACACCGGAGGAACAGAAGTTTGACGCGCAATGGACCGATGACTGGCACCATTGCGCCCATGTCCTGCTGACCGGCGAATCCGAAGGTTATTACCGCGATTTTTCCGACCCTGCCGAGCTGATGGCGCGCTGTCTCGCGGAAGGCTTCGCCTATCAGGGCGAACCCTCCGCCCACGCAGGCGGCGCCCCGCGCGGCACGCCGTCAGCCCATCTTCCCACCACCGCCTTCGTGATCTGCCTACAGAACCATGACCAGATCGGTAACCGGGCGATGGGCGAGCGCCTCACCACGCTCGCGCACCCGCGCGCCTTGCGCGCCGCCGTTGCCCTGCAGCTGCTCACGCCGCAGATTCCGATGATTTTCATGGGCGAGGAATGGGGCGCGACCGAGCCATTCCTGTACTTCACCGACCACAACGAAGAGCTCGGCAAGCTGGTCACCGAAGGCCGCCGCAAGGAATTCGCCCATTTCGCCGCCTTCACCCATCCGGAAACGCGGGAAAAAATCCCCGATCCCAACGCCCCCGAAACTTTCGTCGCCTCCGTCCCCTCCCCGCCGGCGCAGCCCGACGCGACCCAGCAATCCTGGCTTGACCTCTACCAAACGCTGCTATCGCTTCGCCACGAACATATCATTCCCGCGCTGGCCGGCACCACCGCCATCGGCGCCCAGGTGATCGGCCCCGCCGCCATCCGCGCGGCGTGGCGCCTGGCCAACGGCGCCATCCTGACTTTGGCGAGCAATTTCTCGCCGGCTTCCATCCCCTGTAAACCGGGTGCCGCCGGCATCATGTTTTGCTCCGGCGATCCATCGCCCGAACCCGACACCCTCCCCGGCTTCACCACCCTCGCCTGGATCAATGAATGACCCCCTTGCACGACCTCGCGACCGCCGCCGGCATCGAGATCGCCTGGCGCGACGTCAACGGTAACGACCAGACCGTCTCGGACAACTCGCTCCGCGCGGTCCTCGCCGCGATCGGCTTCCCCGCCGAGACGGACGACGACATCCGCGCCAGCCTCGCCACGCTGGAGCAGGAATCCGCGCACACGGCGCTGCCATTGATCACCGCCGAAATGAACCACCCCATCACCCTCCCCGGCCGACCCGGCCCCTACAAACTCACGCTGGAATCCGGCGTCACCCATACGGGCACCGCCACCGAACACGGCGCGCTCATCGCGCTCCCGCCCATCTCGGAACCCGGCTACCACCGGCTCGAAATCGGCAACGCCCAGACCACCCTCGCCGTCGCGCCACCGCGCGCGTACACGCTGGATGACGCCGCCCAAGGTGCAAAAATGTTCGGCCTCGCGGTTCAGCTCTATTCGCTGCGCCGCCACGGCGACGGCGGCATCGGTGACTTCGCCGCCCTGGAGGATTTCGTCCGCCACGCCAGCGCGCACGGCGCGGACGCCGTCGCCATCAGCCCCGTCCACGCCCAGTTCTCCAATGACGTGACGCGCTTCGGCCCATACGCACCCTCCAACCGCGCCGCCCTCAATGTCCTGCACGTCGCCGAACATACCGACATCACGGAAGAACCCTTCGTCAACTGGCCGGTCTCCGCCGCCGCCAAACTGAAAAATCTGCGTGCTGCCTTCGAGAATTTTCACGATCACGCCGGGCTCGACGCGTTTCGCCGCGCCGCCGGCCCGGGCCTGGAAAACCACGCCATCTTCGAGGCCCTGCAAGCCTCGCTGCTGCCCGGCAACCCGGGCGCCGCGGATTTCCGCACATGGCCGCAAGCCTATCAAAACCCGGACAACCCCGCGGTCGTCCGCTTCGTGCAAGAGAATGCCCGCGAAATCAGCTTTCATGCCTGGCTGCAATTCCGCGCTGACGCCGCCCTCGCCGCTGCCCAGAAAACCGCCCGCGACACCGGCCAAAAAATCGGCCTGATCGCGGATCTCGCGGTCGGTACCGACCATGCCGGCAGCCATAGCTGGAGCCGCCAGGATGAAGTTCTGCGCGGCCTCGAAATCGGCGCCCCGCCGGACCTGATCAACCGCGAAGGCCAGAGCTGGGGCATCACCGCCTTCTCGCCGCGCGGCCTGCGCAATTCCGGCTTCTCCGCCTTCATTGACATGCTCCGCCACGCGCTCCGCCACGCCGGCGGCGTGCGGATCGACCATGTCATGGGCCTGGCCCGACTCTGGGTCATTCCCCAAGGCTTGCCCTCCGCCGCCGGCGCCTATTTGCGCCTGCCGGTCGACGATCTGATGCGCCTGGTCGTCCTGGAATCGCAACGTCATCGCGCGGTCATCCTCGGCGAGGACCTCGGCACGCTGCCGCACGGCTTCTCCGACAAACTCAACCGCGCCGGCATCGCCGGCCTGCGCGTCATGTGGTTCGAGCGTGACGAGAAACATTTCACCCCACCCTCGACCTGGACGAAAACCGCGGTCGCCATGACCACCACGCATGACCTGCCGACCGTCGCCGGCTGGTGGCAAGGCGCCGACATTGCCTGGCGCGAAAAACTTGCGATGTCCGGAGACGGCGAAGATATCCGTGCCCAAGACCGTGCCGCCTTGTGGGGAGCCTTCCAGAAATCCGGCGCCACCACCATGCCGCAGCCGCCGGACGCGGACGGCGCCGCCGCCACCTACGCCGCCTGCGCCCATCTCGGCCGCGCTGCCTCTACCCTCGCGCTTTTGCCCATCGAGGACGCGCTGTCGCTGCCCGAGCAGCCCAACCTTCCCGGCACCACCGACGAACATCCCAACTGGCGCCGCCGCCTACCCGGCGACGCCGCCGCCATTTTCTCCCGCGAAGACGTCACCGCGCGCCTCGCCATCCTGAAGAAAGCCCGCTCCCTTTGACCAGCCTCACCACCACCCCGCGCGCCACCGCCCGCCTGCAATTTTTCTCCGGCTTCACTTTGGATGACGCGATCCCGCTGGTCCCCTATTTCGCCGCGCTCGGTATTTCGCATCTTTACGCCTCGCCGCTGCTGAAAGCCCGACCCGGCTCCACGCATTGCTACGACATCGTTGATCACAACCAGATCAACCCCGAACTCGGCGGCCTGCCAGCGCTGCAACGCTTGATCGCGGCACTCCGCGCGCATGACATGGGCCTGCTGCTGGACATCGTCCCCAACCACATGGGCGTCGGCGGCGCCGACAATAACTGGTGGCTCGACCTGCTGGAGTGGGGCCATACCAGCCGCTTCGCCGAATTCTTTGATGTCGACTGGACCCCACCGGATTCCGCCCTTCATAGTAGATTATTAGCTCCCTTCCTCGGCGCCTCCTATGGCGAGGCACTGGCCAACGGCGAACTGAAGCTAAAATGCAAAGACTCCGGCTCGCTCTACATCGAATACCACGAACACCACTTCCCGATCTCCGCCCGCACCGCCGCGATCGTCCTGCATAGCGACCCGCTGTTCAATGACGTCTCCCACGCCTTCGCGGACGCCGCCAAACTTTCCTCGCGCACCGCCGTCCATACCGCCGCCGCCAAGGCGAAAGCCATGCTGGCCGAGATCATCGAAACCGAAGACGGAAAATCCGCTTTGGTCGGCGCGCTTGACCGTTTTGACGCCGAAACGCCGGACGGCCAGCGCCGTCTGCACGAATTATTGCAGCGCCAGAACTACCGTCTCGCCTGGTGGCGCGCCGCCGCCGACGAAATCAACTGGCGCCGCTTCTTTGACATCAACACCCTCGCCGGCATCCGCGTCGAAATCCCCCGCGTTTTTGATGCAACCCACGAATTCATCCTGAAACTTTATGCGGACGGCCTGATCGATGGCGTCCGGATCGACCATATTGACGGTCTGGCCGATCCCCGCGGCTACGCCCGCAAACTCCGCCGCGCCATGGAAACCGCCGGCGCCAGGCGCCCCGCGGACGTGCCCCACGGGCCGCCCTACATCGTCATCGAAAAAATCCTCAACGGCCGCGAGCGCCTGCCCGCGGACTGGCAGACGGACGGCACCACCGGCTATGACTTCATGGACCAGGTTAGCGCCGTCCTGCATGACCCGGAGGGCGAAGCCCCGCTCACCTGGGCCTGGACCAGCGCCACTGGCCGCCCCGGCCTGTTCGATGACGAAGAGGAATCCGCCCGCCGCCAGATCCTCTCGGACAACCTCGCCAGCGAGCTTAATGCCACCGCCGCCGCTTTGCACCGGATCGCCCGCCGTGACCTGACCACCCGCGACTATACGCTGACCGCCATCCGCCGCGCGCTGACCGAGATTCTCATCCACTTCCCGGTCTATCGCATCTATGCCGGCCAGGCCGGCCGCTCCGAAATAGACGGTCAGGTGATGGACCGGGCCTTGGCCGGCGCCCGCCGCTCCTTCCGCGCGGCTGACCGCGCGCTGCTGGACGTGGTGCGCAACTGGCTCTCCGAAGAACCGCCCCGCGCCATCCCCGCGGGCCCGCGCCGCGCCGAGCGCCTGCGCGCCCAGGTCCGCTTCCAGCAGCTTTCCGCCCCCACCGCCGCCAAATCCGTGGAAGACACCGCCTTCTACCGCTTCGGCCGCCTGCTCTCCCGCAACGAGGTCGGCTCCAACCCCGGCGTGTTCT
>Ga0116230_10003680_pt1 | contig 14981 bp, 12 predicted proteins | sample S1TSphfallax_3_FD_88678 | JGI IMG/M metagenome (GOLD analysis project Ga0116230, IMG submission 88678) | Host-associated microbial communities from peat moss isolated from Minnesota, USA - S1T2_Fd - Sphagnum fallax MG | ecosystem: Host-associated > Plants > Peat moss > Unclassified | place... | reverse complement strand
TTATATATTACTTGATTTATGAGCCATTCCAACTTTCATAATACAACAAAGCTTACATATATAGTAGTATTATCAGCATGATCAACTAGGTGTTCCAATAGTCTATAGTCCATGTGTCAATGATTGACTATTTACAACAAGAGGTGGTTTTGTCCATAGTTTAGTCTTTAGCTTAATGATAATTTGCATAGAAAATTCAACAATGTTAACAAAATACTATTTTTTGACATTTGATATGGTACGCTTGCAAGGGGTGGAGTGAAAATGTTGCATACTATAAAAAAGTAGTAGATCCAGACAAGTGGGATGCAAGATGGGTTGCACTATGGGAGAAAAGGATAGATATTCTTGTGAAGACATATGAAATTGAATTAAAGCCTTTATAATTGACATTCAGGATTAGAGCCTTGGGAACAACTATTGTCCGAACTCTATTGCTAACTATTTGCCTTTATTTGAGGCCTATTTAAAACTTGAAGAAGATGAGGAAGATGAGGATGTTGATCAACTTGCTTAGTTGCTAATGACTCCTATTGTCCCCTTGAAGCACTCAACAACACATTATCTAAGAAATAGTTGGGTCTTACCACATGTTACTTTATGAATGAGCTTCTATCACATTTCCATGCCATTAATGTCCTTTAAATATGTTTTGTATTTCCCCTATGCCTCAGGGTTAAATGTTTACATGCATAGGGGCAAGCTAAAATAAGATGAAGCTTGCCCTGAAACTTACCCTTGATGGCTTGTTGTAGCTTGAATGAGTATATTGTTTTTTTTTTAAATGTTATGTTTCTTGAGTGGGAACCTACCATCATGACCAATCTTGCCATTGATTTTAGAAATGCAAAAAAAAACTCAAGATATAGACTTTTGTATTGGCCAATATATTGTTGAAAAAATTATTATGGAGCATATATACACCTACAATTGGTAGCTGATGAAATCAATGGAAAGTAATCATAGCTAGTCATTGCCATTTGTGACAAAAGATGATCCTTGATACTTTGTCAACATTCACAAGTTATTTTGTTGTGCTCATTTTGTTTATGTTGGAATGGATGCAATGGTTAGCCTCAATTTCATAGATATGTTTTGTGTTAGTTTATGTAGTATGTAACATGTTAGCAATAGGAAATTTGTGTAAGTTTTGTGGTAGTGCTTGGCCTTAATTTTCTAGCATTGTTTTAAGTCATATGGCATATAAGAAATTGGACACCTTTTTGTTTGCCTCAACTTTCTTGTTATTTAGTTGGTGTGCCTTTTATCTCATAAGGAGTTTATATATTGGCTAAGCTTTCTAAACTTCCCTAGTCTTATGTCAACTACTTTCATAGTTTTAGGTGATTTTGAGCCTCTTGATGTAGTGATTGTAGTCATGGTAATCACTATTATGACTCATGCTTACACTAGTAGAAATTGGCCATTTTGCAATTGGTCCATGCTAATTTTGAGTTGCAAGTGACATTTGAAACTAAAATATTAATAATCACATTGGACAAGTTGCGTTGACACTAGTCGTAAACGACAACAAATTTTGGATGAAAAAAAATTCAATGAAATACACCTTCATCTTTTGACTAGTCATATATGTATTGTCGTTTACAACTAAGATGCGACTTTTTTTGGTGAACAATGCGAACAAGTTATGTGTTGCCATGTGTCCCAACTTTTAATAATTAAAAATATTTTATTATTATTTTGAAATAATTTAAAATGTTTTATTTTTATGTTTGGATGGTTTAGATTGTGACACATGGTGCAATATAAATTTGCCACATGGCATATTAATAGAAATTTTCCAAATTAAATTTAAATAAATATTTAGGTATGTAGGTTGAACTAGGTACCTACCTACCTAGCCATATAGGCTAAACACCTATCTAGATAGGACCTATTTACCTACCTAGGCCAAATACCTACTTAGGTATGTACATAGGTACATAGGTAAATAAGTAAGTAAGTTAAGGAAGTATGTAGGTAGGTGTAAGTACATGAATATTTTTATTTTATTTTGGGTTAAGTCATTTTATTGATTCATCCCATATGACCATCTTTTTAAATATGAAAATGTAAAACAAAACACCTTGTTTATATACTTTTCAAAATGAGAATGAAAGCCAAAACATATGAGATAAAAAATTTAGTTGCAAGTCGTTTGCGATTAAACATTTTTAGTTGCCAACTACTTGCAACTAAAAAAATTACATTGTCACCATGTCATTAAAATGTAAATGACATTCCACACTGTCGCCAATTAATGACATTTACATTAAGAAGTCTCTTAAATTTACATTGTCGCCATATCATTAAAATGTAAATGACAAGGCCACAGTGTGACACACCCCCTTGTTGTTCAGGCATTGGAACACTGCATTACAGAAAGAAGATATGATTTTGGGTATCTCTCAAAATTTCCTGAGTTCTTCCACACAGAACTAACCCCAAGCAAAATGATTTCATAATCCAGCACCAGGCCCACACTCATAAGAATTGCCCTCTTTTTCTCGCGCTTCCTTCATCATCCCCTCCCTTGGGGTCGTGCAGACCACATTGAACTTAGTGCTCGCAAACGTGTACAGTAATCACCCAGTGCAAGAAGAGCTTGCGCTGATTGATGGGTTGTCAAGATCGCATTCATTTGATGCAATGTTTGCTGCCGCAAATTATCCGCCTACCATTATTGCCAGGCCCGCCCGAAGCTCAACGGAGTCATTCACAATAGAAAGAAAAGAAGGGGAACAAAAGAGAAGAGCCAAAACAATGATCTATTTCCTTCAAGAGAACCATGAGCTGCAAAGAGATTGTTGTATACCCACCTGTTGCACAAAAGACTCAACTGTGCCCAGTTTACGCAGCGCCATCGCCATCTGGCCCATGTAATCCGCCACGTTGGGTGACGAGCCCAACAAGCTGGCGGCAACCGTATCTGCGAGCGATTGCTGTAAAACTTCCATTCCTTGTGAAATAGCATCCTCTGCCTGCCGTGATGACTCTTCCAAGTTACAGATTCTGAGCAGTTGTTCCTCTGTCAATGTCTCGATTTGTGGTATCATAATCTGCACACTCCCAAAAAAAAACAAACCCAAAACCCAATTTGCTTTCTGAAAAAAGAGATGATATACGTGATTTTTTTGGTTACAGCTACTTACACTTGAAAAACCGAACTAGGTAGCTGTAGACTTGCTTTTCTTCCACCTCGCTTGGTCGTCAGGCTACCACAAGACAAGACAAAATTTGGAGCTGGAAAGAAAAATCAGTTCTAAATTATGCTTGTAATCGGCAGCAATCAACAACCATTTAAATTTATATTTTTCCCGTGATGCACCTTGTAGAGTTCAGAAGGTCGAGAGCCACCCATCCAAATAAAGCAGCGCTCAGCTGGTGTGAGCCATATTCCTGATATCAGTTGGAACACATCCGTTGTAGCAGCGACAGCCTTGAGGCGGAAATATTCATCATAATGTGCGAGTCCCACCTCTACGAGCAAGCGTAGCTTGTTGTCAGGGTAATGGGCACGCAATGCTGCGCGGAGCTCACACGTGTACCGATGGAAGTCTTTCACCCATGTTCCATAGTCCATATCGAAACCAGCCGCTCCTGCCCACATAACCCATCACAAAATACTTGAGATTTGTATTGCGTGCCTCGTCTGTCAACATTCATGCAAGGAAAAATGTACATTTCACTTACACAACTGCCCAAAACACTGGAATCTCATGCAACAGATCATAAAAAAGTGGGTAACTCAAACGTACCTGGATTCAATGCGACAACAACATTCACCCCATTTGTGGCTACTCAAAGAGGGACTTCTTATGACGCATTCGGTAGCCCATTTTAGTGCATTGGGTGTCAGCAATTTTGTCAACACAAGTGTGCGTGCGTGTGTCTGTGCGTGCGTGCTTTTTATTCATCTTTCATTTTATTTTCCTTTGGTCAATTCTGACTTTCAATCCTTTGATTTCTCATAAAAGACAAAGAATGAGAGTACATGCGGTCATGAAAAACTGAACAAACTTCTTATGACGTATGCCACAGCCCATTTTATTACGTATGGGAACATCTCTTCATGACGTACTTAAGTGGAACTCATGGGTGGCATAGAGATGACCCTCAAGAATCACACTTGTCTTAATTTTGCACTTTCCATGAAAGTCTAGGTTTATTTTGAAGTTTAAATCTCATCAGGGATTTATATATATTTTTGGTGGCAAAATTTTGCAATTTTGTGAATTATTGTGAGAATTTCTTCAACATAAAATGTGTCTTTTCAGCTGAAAAAATTGCCACTTTGTGAAATCAAAATTTTTAAAGAAAAACATTGAGTCTCATACTTGAGTGACAAAGAAATGGGGCTTCTTTAAGAAGTTTGTTCATTCAAACCATGCACGTGTTTTTAATTCATTGGAGTTATCCATAAAGTCGAAAAAAGCTAGGGTGGACTCACCTTGTGTTCATTGAAAACACAGGGCATAGTTAGAAACATAGGGTGAGGAGTTGACAAAAGAATTAAAACATGGGGTGAAACTTGGAAATGCATTTGTTTTGATGCATTTTTGAATTTCACCCCTCTTTTTTTTGGCACATGGATTATGTGATGACAAGGAAGAGAGATGAAGTTTTAAGGTTTGCATTGGAAGGAGTGCCAAATTTTTGCACCACAAAGGTGGTCGTTTTTTAGTGCTAAATGTGTTTAGGTTTTTAGAAAGTAGCCAACTTGGGTTTTCATCATTGTTTCTACTTTTTTTCTTAGTGTGTATGAGTGCCATAAAAGTTTATTTGAAGGGGGAGGAGGTCCAATGCTTGAAAGAGGAGGCATTTGAAGGCAGGTGCATCAATAGAAAAATAAGTCACATCTTTGAAGGTCATTCAAGAAGCCAAGAGGTGCATCAACAAAAAGTAGGTCAATTCGTAGGTTTAAAGGTGCATTACCAAAACATCACTCGCTTGAAAAAATTGTCAATCATCAATGCGACAAACGCACTACCATATTAAGAAGGTATTGCTGAAACTTGGTGGGGTTTCTTTTATTCACATGGTTACCAAGGTTTGTTCACATTGTTTGCGAGGTTTTTTTTCATCATGTCATTGCCATGGGTTGTTTGCATATTGTCTATGGGGTCTCTTCTCTTTATGTGGTTACCAAGGTCTATTCACGTTGTTTGAAAGGTCTTTTTTTAGTGTTGTTCCCAAGGTTTGTTCACATAGTTTGCAAGGTTTGTTTTCTTCATGTTAAGGTCTATTTTCTTTGTGTGGTTACTAGGGTCTATGTGTGGTTTAAGAAAAGACGATTGCACATCAACATATGAATGTCAAAATTGTTTCAAAGTTGGTGTAGTCTATGTGGTTCAACAAATGAAGGTTATGCATAATGTTGGCAAAGTTTGTGTGGTTCAACAAAATGGTCGACATAATGTCACACGTCACACATCCCAAGTCTATTGGCAGACCATAGTGCATCTTAGGTTAGTAGGTAGTGCAATTAGAAAAGGTCAACTATTTAATTAAGGCTTTTAGGTAATTGAAAAAGGCTTCTAGGCTCATCATTTTTTTGCTTTGAACAATGTGTCAACATGTGGGTGAGGCGCAAGCTCTTTAGAGCCATAGTCCCAATAGCACATTCTTGTCAAAATGATGAAATCTTCTACAACCGTGTGGAAAATTTCATGATTTGGGAATCATTATTGTTGTGTATGTGGTCTCTTCCACTTTTTGTTGCAAGCTGGTGTGTCAATTTGTACAATCCCTAGTTGAAAGAAAATAAAATTAACCTTGCAATAACCTCTTTCATATGTTCATGTACAAACAAATTTGACACCCACATCCTATAAACCCATGTATACCCAAAATCCCAACTTAATCTAAATGTGTTGAGGAAAAAAAACTTATTATTTCTTTTCCTAGATTCTATTGTTATGCAACACATTTTCACCCCTTGACACCTTCAATGGTTTGGCATCTTTTTTGAGTAAATAAAGCATGGTTTATGGTTGTAGGCAAGAGTCTTCCTTGGAATGCATTGGAGGTAATGAGAATTAACCATCTAGGGGTCCTACCTCAAACAACTTCAAACCATTAATTGTATCCCAAAGTAATCACGCCAAATGTGGTTTAAGCTTGAGTTTCAATATTTGAAGATGTGTTTGGATCCCATTGACCTAGTTTATCCCACATACTATGATTCAAAAAATGATTTTTCTTATGTAAATCTATGTAGTGTGGAATAACCTCCTTGCTAGATATATGTGTTGAACGGCACAAATTTTGTACGAAGTTAAATGGAAATTATTTTTTGTAATTTTTTCTTTAATTTTGTCATATATTTGATCTATACCTATTGCTAACTACAAATCTGCTTTCAAAATACTACCCTAAACTTGGTTTCTTTCAATTGTTGTTAAACCCTAAAGTTGTCAAACCTTAAACTTTTATCCTTTCTTTTTCTTTTTTTATAGCTTGGATTAAACCTCTTTGTTATTGTGTTTTTTTCTAATTCTAGTACACACTTTTATCTATGCATTTTGGTAGCTATAGATTCTTTTTTCAATTGATTAACAAGTGCAATCACATTAATGCATACACAAGTAGTTGTAATCAATGTTTGGTTTTGTGTATCTAACATTTTAAAGAAAATAAAGAATTGCAAATGGAATTATTTTCACATAATGTTATTTTCAATGTATTGGTATATATACTTTAGAAGTTTGAAATCAATATATTAAATGAAAAATACCCAAAAACATTTTGAAAACACTGTAACTAGTGTTTTGAAGTAGTAAAAAGACTTGTAAATGCACTTGAATGTTTTTGACAATGATATAGCAAAAAAATTGTGTAAACCATAACATAATAATGTGATGAAAATTTTAAAGATTTTAAAGGATTTTTGTTCAAAGTATTCGAAGAATATATTTGAATAAACACCCAATAAAGCAATCGCCTAAAGGGGTGGGTGTGACTCATGATATCTCATTTGCACCCTAACGCTAAACCTGATCTTTTTCAATTATTATCAAACCCTATTTAGTTATCCAAACCTAAACCTTTATCATTTTTTTTTAATAGCTTTGATTAAACTTCTTTTTTAATTGTGTTTTTTAGATTTTGGTACACATTCTATTTATGCCTATTGATAGCTACAAATTATGTTCTTAATTGATTAACCTTAAACTTGGTCTCTTTCAATTGTTGTTAGACCCTAAAGTTGTCAAACCCTAAACCCTTATCCTTTGTTTTTTTATATTATTTGGATTAAACCTTTTTTCTTTTTTTTTAAAATTTGGTACACACTCTATCTATGCTTATTAATAGTTACAAATTATGCTTTCAATTGATTAACCTTAAACCTAGTCTTTTTTAGTCGTTATCAAACCTTAAAGATGTCAAATTCTAAATCTTTCCCTTTACAAGTTGTAGTAATTCCATGATTTTATTTTCCAAGTGGAGAGCTTAAAAGATAGACTACAAGATACATTGAAGGAGTTAAATACATACAAAACTAATGAAAAAAGTGAAAAAAGGTTGTTTTGTAAAGTGATCAAGTTTTGGCACAATTCAAATCAATTGATGGACATGTGACACGAATTGTATTGAAAAGGAAACATAATTTGATGGAAGGTATAAGTACTAGTCCAGTTTATCATTCTTCTCTTAGCCCTTCTCCTAGCTTCATAATCAAAGACCCTTGCCACTATTGCCAACAAATTTGAAACTAATGTGGAGGAATGAGAGGCTATATTAAGGGCAAAAGTAGATTTTAACATAGAAAAAAATGCATTCAAAATAGCCAATTTAAGGGCAACTAAGGAATGTGAAGTCATCACATATGCAGAATTCAAGGCTAGGATCAAGGATCTATTAAACCTTTAATCAATAGTCACCATGCCAACCATGTCATGTGTTAAGCAGAATATTACATTGTGAGTTTTGAAGTATATTTATCTACTTAAACCTATAGTGGGTTCCTTCTCCCTACCTTTAGTAATTCTACCAAGGGGTCTATTATATGGATTCTTCAACAACACTTGTGAATTTAGATTATAGACCAATTAATTGTCAACACTATTTACACACACCTTGTCTTCCTTACAACCTAGACCTCCCTTCTTGTTCTTATGTGTGGTTCTTAATGTCTAATTTTCTTCTATATTATGATTTCCAACAAGTTTAACTAAAATTAAGATACAAGATGATCAATGATGACAATATGTGATGACTTCTTCCTACTGTGCACAATTGTTAAAAGGAGTAGTTACTTGTGATAATAGTTAGTCAGTATGATTCTATTTACTTAGCTATTTTTTAGGAATTACTAGCTAGATACATAGTTTTTATCACCATTTGAATTTGAATAGAACATAGGATTATTTTCTTTTTGAATATCTTTGGAGAAGAGGAAGAGATGATGATTATAAAAACATTGAATATTAATGGAGTATACAAGAAAGCACTTTGATTTCTAGAAAAACTTAACTTTGTAGCCATAATTTATGTTTTGATGTTTTATGATCATAATTTCATTGTTTGATTTTTATTTTGGAACTAGACTTAAGTAGATTTGAATGAGCAAATTATGTTTTTATTAGGGTTTAGAGTTTAGGTTTGAATTAAAATGGAGAAATGGAAATTCAAATTGTAATTAGAAATCTTAAGAGGCAATTAGATCAGGAGGATCAACAATTTGTAACACCAAAAAAAAAATCAATTTGAACTTAAAGATCCATGGACAAAAGAAATATCTACAAGCCACAAAACACCTTAAACAGTACTACTTATTCCTTGTGAAGTGCAAATTGGTGAAACATTGAAACGCACTAGCAATCTGCAATGAAATTATAAAAGATAAGAACATTAGATTGAAAATGTAGACTCATAGGATGAGTTTAGAAGAAGGAATTTTGAATTAAAACCTCGATAGGAAATTATACTAGAATTAGCAGGTCTAATGCAGCAACAACTTTAATGTTCTTATTCATGTAAAAGAGCAAATATTCAACATGTCAAAAAGGGAGGAAGTGGTACCAAGGTACATATCTACTTCACCTCATTATTATTGAAAGGATCATGAAAATGCAAAGTTTGAACAAAAAACTCAGAATTTTGAACCTTTAATTTGTTATATGGTTTAACAGGAAGTCGTAACCCAAGGCATCAAAATGTCCAAAGGAGTTGATACTTGTAATTAGACAAAAAATTATAGTTTTACTAAGAACAAAACCAACAATGGCATAAGGTGTACTTGTGGCTATTAAAGTAAAGTACAGTGAACCCAAACTTAATCAACAAAATGGAAACATTGTTAGAAAAGTCTCAAAGGACTAGAGCAAAAATATTCATAATGTGAACAGAATTCCAAGACCTAATATTCATCGATGCACATATTGTCATTAGATTGGACATCAAATCAATGAGTGTCCATTTATTGAAGATAATATGAGGCAAGGATTTGTTGAACATTTCCAAAATCTGAATCTAGAACCTACAAAAGTAGAGAACTATGGATATAGAGAGCCAAAGGAACTATACTATGAGAGGATCAAAATTCTAGATAAACTCAAAAAAATAAATCTAGAGAGATAAAAAAGTGGAAGTGAAAGCTCAAATTATGGTAGATGTAATATCTATTTTTGTAATTTCTGCACCAAGACTATTACATCACACTGATGTTGAAATTACTTATTTAGTAATTTCTAATTTAAGAATGGAACTAGTGAGATTTATACCATTGGGTGAAAATCCTTTAAGGTGTACCACACTAGACAAAAAGGGCTTAGTCCTTACTGCAATCCTTTTTTACCTTATATTTTAATCACCATAAAAAATAATGAATCAAAAGTTGTCAAAATTTTCAAAAGGACTATATTTTAAACCATTAAAATTTTAGATTCCATCATAATTGTCCATAAATGTGTCTTTACATGTTAAAAAAGATTAGGTAAAAAAGATAGAAATGGGTGAAGTTGTGACAAGATTTTGGCACACCTTAAAGAATTTGGACTTCATTATATTCCATGGCAATGCTTTAGTCTATGGTTACAACTATTGAAGCTCCATTTGTAACAACATCAACTCATATTGTTGTTAGTATGAATAATATTGTCTTTTAAACTCCAAGGGAAACATAACTAGTCGATGTGCATACAGAGATGCCCATGGAGGTGGATAGGATTTTTGCTAAACAACCATTAGATCCAAGAGGAGGAGGCTCAGACTTACCAAGACCACCAAGACCTCTAGAACCTTTAAGATATTTTGGATTGCCAATGATGAATCCAAGTAGACCACCATTACCACCAAACATGCCTTATCATCAGCCACTAAACTATCTTGAATATGTGGAAAACACTAACCCAAATGTTCATGTTAGAGTTTTTAAAGCTATCATTAAAGCAAATGGTGAAACATATGATGTAGAGATTGTTAATTTGTTTAATTTTACCCTTAAAGATATTGTGTCTGATTGGTGTAACAACTACATGGGAGATTACCGAAATTATACTTTTGCAAAATTATAGTTAGCATTTGTAAAACATATAGAAAAGTTCAAAATGATGAATAAGTTTACCTACAGTTGAAAAACATGAAGCTGGAGAAGTATGAAAAAGTGGAAGTTTATTATGAAAGATTATTAAAATTAGCCAATAGTCTTCAACATTGGACAACAAATAGTTTCCTAACTACTATTTCCAAATATCAATTATAACCATATCTGCATGTAGCAATAGTAGGCATGAAGAGAAAAAACTTGCACAATAAGGAAGCAACTTTGGTTTGTGAATAAGGAATTTTTGAAATAAAGGCTATAAGAAATTTGTTAGTACCACATAATAGTAAGATGGTATTAGCTCAAAAACCTTAGACAATTACAGAGAAAACAAGAATGTATTATATAAATTGTCATAGGACAAATCATAATGTTGAAACTTGTAGAGTCAAAAGAAAAGAAGACCATGTTCTTGTAGTTTCTGAGGTTACTATTCAACAAATCAAAGTACAAAGACATGTGAAGTATTCTTGTCATATCTATGGTGACACAAGACACAAGATCGTAGATTTTCCTAAGTACAATGATATGCAAAATATGTTTAAGAATAGAATGAAGACTACAAAAAAACCATGTGGTGGAGCCTAAGTGTTGCAACCCTAGCTTTGGGCTTGCGACTAAGGCAAAGGGGTTACAAGGGTGTGGGCCAAGGGAAAGCCCAAGAGTCACATCACATACTCCCAGAAGTGTAGGAAAGTGTGAGGGAGTGAACCCTCACACTCCCAAGGCAACTCCCACTTTGGGAGATGGAGTCCCGGTGGACTCCCAAAACTTCAAAGAGCAATTTCAAGGGTCAAAACTCAATGTCTTGTGGCGTTCTTTATATCATTGAAAAGATCTTGGAACTTAGATGTTTAAAATGGGATCGCATTGCTCATTTGGACATTTGAAACACAAGTTATGGCCAAAAGAAGGGTTGGGAGTCAAATTGTCAATTTGACTCCCGACCATAAAAAGTTGGGAATCGACCCGATTTACTTGTTTGCAGATGGCGTGCGACATATTGTTGAAAAGCTCTCGACAAGGGCTACAACTTTGCTTTAGGCCACATCTCGATCTGAGGTCTTCTCGCAAAGTTATGGGGCTCCAAAGTCACAAGAGTCCCAACTTGGGCGATTTCGGCCGTGACAAAAATCCATTTGGATGTGGGCCCCATGGAGAGGTGCAGAGTATACTATAAAGAGAGAAGATGGTGGCTTCCCCCAAGTCCGGGCCGTGATGAGTCTTGTGTGTCCGTGTTGCCTGTGGGTCGTCCTAGCACCAAAAGTGCTCCAATTACACACTAACCACCTTATGTGGGTTTTGTGCAGGCCCGTGTGAGTGAGTGAAGCTTGTAAACTCTTCCTAGTCCCATCCCGGAACTCCAACATGCCCCTCTACCCCTCAAAGTGTTGTGAGTTAGGGAGCGTGCCTTGACTCCTCCTTCTTCCGTTGTTTTCTACTTGGACTCACATTTGAGTCTTTTAAGGAATTGGGAGTGCGTCACTAAGGTTACCAATCCTTCAATCCATATGGTGAATATTAACATGGCCATTACTAGGAGCAAGGTTATTAAAGAACATGTGTTCAAGGATAGAAAACTAATAAAGAAATATGTTAGTGATTAGGAAGAAGAGTAGAGACTACATTAATTTTTGTCAAGACTATACAAGAGATGCAAGTAAAAAACCCACCAAAAAATTTAATTCAAAAGGAGGAAGCATAGTGGAATACATGTTGGGTAGGATTACCAGAGGCTGAAGTGCCCACAAAATTAATTGTACCAAACAATGTATGTTATTCCTAATAATAAAATTATGTTTATGGAACAAATATTCCAAGATATCAATAAACAAATGATGGAAACTACTTATACCCTCAGGTTAAGTCAATTATGGAAGATAACACCAAACATTAAGAAATATATGTGGTAGAAACTAAAGCCAAAAAAACCCAATATAGTCATTCAAATGATATTAAAATCTAGTGTGGCCATAAGGCTTGAGCACATTTTGAAATAAACATTATAACTATAAAGGTAATAATCAGATGGCGATTATCCAAGTATAAGTTGGGAAGAACATTGTTGAGGATGTTCTCATAGATGGAAGGGCAAGTGTAAATATTATAATAGAAAACTTCATAACAAAATTAGGTTTACCCAAACCAAGACCAGCTCCATACCATTTTAGAATGGCAAATCAGAATATGACTAAACCTTTAGGAAACATAAAAAAATTTGAAGATTCATATACATGGTATACCATATATAGCCACATTTATTGTTTTGAAAAATAATGTGGTGGATTCTAATTATTTTATGTTGTTGGGAAAACCTTGGCTTAGATCTACAAAGGTTACACATGATTGGGGATGTCATTATTGTTCAAGGTAATGGAATAGTTACAACAATATATGTTAACAAGAAACTAAGAGTAGAGACTAAAAGGCCCCAAATACTTGTTTGTTATGACTTAATGGAAGGGTTAACAAATGAAAAAGAGGATTTGATCTTTGAAACAAAACTAGAGTTATTCTCAATTGGCACAATCACCATTTCATTTTAACAGATGAAACATTTTCATTGCTAAGTATTGGAGTGTCAAAAGTCAAAGTTAGTGGAAAATCTGACCTAGAGCAAGAAACACCATATCAAGGAGGAGTAGAATTGGTGTTTTCAACAACAAACACAACTTTAATCTCATGTTAGACCAAAGATCTCACTTGAAGATAAGGTTTATCCAAAAACCTATTATCATCATAGCCAAACTAATATTGAAATGGATGAGACACTAGCAAAAATACAAGTACAAAATCTTAAGATAGCAAGTTGGACTTTGATTAAATAACAACTTGATAAACTAAATCTTGGTACAAAGGCAAATCCATAGTACATCAAAGTTAATGTGCAATTGACAAAGGAGAAAAATAAAAAGGCATGTACCTCTAGAGTTGGTTCAACACAAAATTAAATTAAATATTTCAATTCCACCAGCACATCAAGCAAGGTACAAATTGAACCTTAATTATGCTATAGTTGTCAAACATGATATTGACAAACTATTACCATAAGATTTATTCAACCAATAGAGGAGGCTACATGGTTATCACCTATAGTGGTAGTGCCTAAGAAGAATGGAAAATTGAAAATTTGTGTGGATTTCAAGAAGTTCAATAAGGCAACCAAAAAAAATCCTTATCCTTTGCTAGTTTATGATAAGGTATTGAACATTATAGCAAGGTATGAAGCCTGCTCATTTCTAGATGGATACTTAAAATACCATTATATTTACATAGCCTTTGAGGATATATATACAAAACATCTTTTGTAATAGATTAGGGAGCTTTTGTTTAGATGGTGATGCCATTTGGTGTTAAAAATGGGCCACCAACTTTCTAAAGAGTAATCAACAAAACCTTCAAAGGGTACTTAGACTAGTTTATGAAGATATTTATAAATGACTTCATGGTCTATAGTGATATGGAAAGTCATTTGATGAAGTTCACACTTTGCTTTTAGAAATGCAAGGAATATATAATTAGTTTTAACCAAAGAAATGTGCCTTTATGGTATTTTTAGGATTGATTTTAGGATTCATAGTTTCTAAGGAAAAATACTAGACCTTAAGAAGGTTCAAGTAATAGTGAATATGCCAGTACCTACAAACCCATAGCAAATTCAAATCTTTAATGGTATGGCTCAATTTTATAGATGTTTCATCAAGAACTTTGCCTTTATCATGGCACCAATCACAAAACTAATGAGGAAAACATAACCTTTTATCTGGACCACAAAGTGTCAAGAAGTTTGGGATCAGATCAAATAGAAATACATAGAAGCACCAATTTTAATACCTGGATCCAAATTGGCAATTGGAGTTTCTTGTGCACACAAATGCATCAATATTGGCAATAAGTGCAATGTTGGCACAAAATCCAATTGAAAAATATGATTGGCCTATAGTATATGCTTATAGACTTTTCAAATAAAGTAGAACAAAATTATATTATTATAGAAATAGAAGCCTTAGCAATGGTTTATGTTCTGCATAAGTTCAAACATTTTTTGTTAAGAAACAATTTTGTTTTTTGATGAAGACCACATGGCTTTAGTATACTTGGTCAACAAACCGTAGGTATTTGGAAGGTAGTTAGATGGTTGTTCTTATTTTTGGAGTATGAATTCACATTAGTTTACAACCTTGGTAGAATACATGTGGTAGTTGATGTTTTATCCAGATTACTAGATAGTTCAAAACCATTGGGAGTCCCAAATTAGACTATAGATGCATCACTATTCTTTGTAAAACCTATGTGGATGCAAGAAGTGAAGAATTATTTGGAGACATGTTAAATGCTAAAAACTCCAAACCTAGCTCAGAAACAAAAGTTGGCTAGAAAGGCAGAACCCTTTATTTTGAAAGATGGAATAATGTATAGAATGGGACAAGATAAT
>Ga0116230_10003677_pt1 | contig 14984 bp, 10 predicted proteins | sample S1TSphfallax_3_FD_88678 | JGI IMG/M metagenome (GOLD analysis project Ga0116230, IMG submission 88678) | Host-associated microbial communities from peat moss isolated from Minnesota, USA - S1T2_Fd - Sphagnum fallax MG | ecosystem: Host-associated > Plants > Peat moss > Unclassified | place... | reverse complement strand
CGATGCCGCTCATTTTCTCCGCCATCACGATTGGTGCACAGTCGTGGGTGGCCGCTGGGTGTTTCATCGGACCGGGCACGACCATCGGCGAGGGTGCCGTCGTTGGTGCGTATTCCGTGGTCACGAAGGATGTGCCGCCCTGGACCATCGTCGCCGGGAACCCAGCGCGGGTGTTGCGGGAGCGTAAATTGAAGTCCAGGAAGGGCGCAGGGTCGCGTGATCCGCAGTGAGGGTACTGTCGATCACACCTACGTTCTTCCCGGAGTTGGGAGGAGTCCAGCAGGTCGTGTTCGAACTTGCGCTGCGCGTCAAGGCCCATGGCGTGACGATGGATGTCGCGCATGTCTCCACCGGTCTCGAGCGGATTTCGGAAACCATCGATGGCGTCACCGTGCATCGCGTTCCGTTGTACGGCAATCGTGCGGTGGGCTGGGCGCCGTCGCTGCGCAAGCTGGCGCGCGGCTACGATCTGCTGCATGTCCACGACCCGCAGCTGATGGCGGTCAGCGCGAACGTCCGCTATACCTGCGGCTCGCTGCCGGCGGTCTTGAGTACGCACGGCGGTTTCTGGCACACCGACCGCGGCTATGCCCTGAAACGCGTGTATGAATCGACCCTGTTGCGCGGCGCGGCCGGCCATTATCGGCGCGTGCTTGCCAGCAGCGTCGGCGACTACGCTTATTTCAAGCGCTATGCGGAGCGCATCTCCCTGTGCAGCAATGGTGTGCACGTCAAGCAGTTCAATGCGGTGGTGCCTGACTGCCGGGGCGATCTGACACGGTGGATCTACTGGGGCCGATTGTCGCGCAACAAGCGGGTCGACTTGGTCATCGATTATGCGGCGGACGCGCGCAGGCGGGGCTTTCCCATCGATCTGCTGGTGTGCGGCCAGGACGTCGACGGCTTGATGCCCGCCTTGAAGGCCCAGGTCGAGCGCCTGCAGATGCAAGACGCCGTGCGCTTCGAGGCGTTTCTCGACGATGCGGCGTTGCGCAGCGAGCTCGCGAGGCGCAGCGTCTACGTTACGGCCAGCGAGCACGAGGGATTCGGTCTCAGTGTGGTCGAGGCGATGGCTGCGGGGTTGATCGTGGTCTGCCGAGACATAGTGCCGCTCAACTCGTTCATCGATCATGGGACGTCCGGTTGGCTGCAGCAATTCGATGGCGGCAGCGCCGATCACGAGCGTCTCGCCGAACTGCTGCGGACCCCGCCCGACAAGGCCGCGCTGATGTCGGTGGCGGCGCGCGAAGCGGCAAGCGTTCACGATTGGGACGTGGCCGTGCCGCGCTTCGTCCGGCATTATCGGGATGCCTTGGGCGTGCGGAGTTGATGCGTGTCCGTATCGGTGCTCGTGTTGACAAAAAACGAACAGCAGGATCTGCCCGGATGCCTGGCATCGGTCGCCTGGTGCGACGACGTGATCGTCTATGACTCGTTGAGCACCGATGACACGCGGGGCATCGCGGAGCGCGCCGGCGCCCGCGTGGTCGAGCGGGCCTTCGACAATTGGTCGTCGCACCAGAACTGGGGATTGCGCAATCTGCCGTTCCGGCATCCCTGGGTGTTCTATATCGATGCGGACGAACGCATGACGCCGGAACTCGCCGCCAGCATTCAACTGGCGGTAGCGAGCCCCGGCGGGCACGTCGCCTTTCGCGTGCAACGGCGCGATTTCTTTCTCGGCACATGGCTCAAGCACGTGCAGACGTCGCCGTTCTACATGCGGCTGTTCCAGCCGGCGCGCATGCGCTACGAGAGGCTGGTCAATCCCATTTCGATCGCGGACGGCCCGGTGGGCAGCGTGGGCGGCTACCTCGATCACTTCCCGTTCAGCAAGGGCGTGAGTCATTGGATCGAGCGGCACAATTCGTACAGCACGCTCGAAGCGCGCCAGATCGTGCAGAACCGCAGCGAACACAAGTCTTTCTCGTTGCGTATGGCTTTCACCGCCAAGGATTTCCATGAACGGCGCTTTCATCAGAAGGAACTTTTCTATCGGCTGCCGTTCCGCGCGGTGGCAAAGTTTCTGCTTCTGTACGTCGGCAAGCGCGGCTTCCTCGACGGGCGCGCCGGCCTCACGTATGCGGTCCTCTCGGCCATCTACGAATATCTGATCGTCGTCAAGGTACGCGAGATCGAGGCCAGACCACCGTCAAGGTGACGGACGTCACGTTTCCGCCACTCCACACGCTGGCTCCAGGCGTGTTGCCATCGTCGGCGATGCCGCCATACGCGAGGCAATGCCAACCGCGTCACAAGCCATCGAGTGGCATTCCATGCGACCCGCCCAGCGGTGTGCGACACGTCTCGCTTTGCTGCAATTTATCGTGAGCTGATCGAAGCGAACGACACGCGCCGTGTCGCAAAACTCTAACAGTTTGTTGGCCTCATACCCCTCCCGTAAATTGCATCGCACTTGGATGCAGTCGTGATCGGTTCAGAAACGGGGTGTCAGTTGTCTACTTGCAGAGCTCACTTGAAAAGTTCATGGTCGTCCGCCGTCATCTCGATGGCGCTGTCGCTGCCGCTCGCAGCATGTGGCGGCGGTTCAGGCGACTCGACCTCGACGTCGACCTCGACCGCTAGCGCAATCGCACCGTCGACCAGCGAGGCAACCGCCACCGTCTCCGGTGCCGTCGACCGCTCGGGCGCGACCACCACCACTAGCACCAGCAGCACCAGCACGGCCGCCGCGACGATGACTGGCACGGTGACTGCGACGGTCAGCCGCGTCACGTCGGCTGCGACGGCGACCGCGGTCGCCGCGACGGTGGCGACGAGTTCAACCGCCGCGCTGACGAGTGCCGGTACCTCGACCACACCCGCCGCCGTCGCCAAGCCGCAGACGGTGTCGGTGCCCGTCGCCACGCCGCTGCCCGTGTCGGCACCGACGCCGACACCCACCCCTGCGCCGACGCCCACACCGGCGCCGGTGGCCGCGAACAAGAAATCGATCAGCGCCTGGGTATCCTGCGGCACGGCGCCCGACGACACCACCGGCGCACAGGCCGCGTTCGCGGCCGCACGACAGAATGCATTTACCTTGGTGGTCGATTGCCCGGTGCATCTAAAATCTGGATTGGCGATCGACCGCGGCATCTTCATCGACAACGGCACGACGGTGGAATTCACCAGCGGCGGCAAGTTCTACGTCGACAATCTGTTCCATCCCGCGTTCGTGATCGCGAACTCGAGCAACATCACGCTCACCAACTGGAACGTCGAGTGGGACGGCAGCGTGCCGGTGAACCCCGACGTGGGTGGCTACATCTACCAGGGTAACTTCGTCACCAACGCCGGAATAACCCAGCCGGCCGGTGCCTTCAACGACTTGGTGCTCACCGCCTGGTTGACCAACAACCGCAAAGTGACCTTCGATGAAAGCCAGGGTTGGGTGAAATCGATCTGGGTGGGCGGCGTGAATCCGGCCGCAGTGTTCTTCATCACCGGCGACACCTCCAACGTGGTCTTCACCGGCCTGTCATTGTCCGTACCCGCGAGCGCGCCTGGCAGCGCTTTCCTGCCGATGGCGGTGTCGTTTTCACCCAACTGGAACAGCAGTCAGACCGTGAACGGCAAGACGCCGCGCACCGTGGCCTACGCGACGGTTCCGCATGGGATCACCTTCTCCGGCGTGACCCTCGACGGCACGTTGATGGGCTTTCAAGGTAACGTGCGCGATGCCGTTTTTCAGAACTTGACGTCGCATCGCTACGCCGACCTCATGGATGCGAACGGCGGTACGACCGGTGGCATCAACAAGTGGTTCCCGCCCCCGCATTTGTTCTATCTCAACTATGTCTACGACGGCGATCCGGGTCTGTTCAACTCGAACATTCAAATTTCGAACGTCCAGGATCTTGGCCCGCGGCTCGGGGTGGCACGCGACACCGCCGCCAGTTCGGGCAGCGGCTATCTGGCATCCTTGAAACTCGGCTGCACCGACTGTTCGGTGGACGGCTATATCAGCAACCGCGTCGATGGCTTCATGGACTTGTTGCCGTCGCAGAACATGACGGTCACGAATGTCACGGCGACCTTCGATTCGAGTTTCATCAACAATCTCTATCCGGCCGGCATCCGCTTTCCGGCCAGCGGCTATTCGCATATCACCTACGGATCTGTGAGCCTGACCGACCAGGCGGAATCCACCATCAGAGCCGTGCTCGGCAACGCGTCCTCGACCACCAATGACACCATCGTGCTCGGCAACTTCCTGGTCACCATGAATCGCTGGGCGGGGTCGGACCTGCCGGTGCCGACCATTGCCGGGCCGACCAATAACGTCGCCGTGGAGCTGCTGATGTCGGCGCAATCGACCAAGGTCTCGTACCTGCAAAATGGGCCGGTGATCTCCACGCTCGAAGCGTCACCGATGACCGTCAAGGCGGGTGCCTCGACGGTACTCACCTGGGCTACCAAGGACGCATCCTCCTGCACGGGCGGTGGCGCTTGGAGCGGTTCGCTGGGCACCGGTGGTACCAAGGTTGTCAACATCGGCGCCTCCGGCAACAGTAATTTCACCCTCAATTGCCAGAGTTCGACGGTGTCGGCCGACACGGCGTTGATCGTCAACGCCCAATAGGGAGCCTCGCCGAGGATAGTACGAAGTCGATACTTTTAAGACATGGCCCCGGGTAGAATGCCGCCCCTGGGCGGAGGTTGAAAGGGGTCGATTTGCGGCTTTCCAATGCGATTTCGATGATGCGGGGTGTCCGTCGGCGAACGATCGGCGGCTGGATCGCCGGATTACTCATCGCGGGAACCGCGGCCGCCGAAAATTTCGTGCCGCCACCGCCGGGACTGCCCATCGATGCCATCGATGCCGTCCGCTTCTACGTGGGTGACCAGGAAACCTACGATGACAATCTGTTTCGCGTGCCGCCGGGTACCGCCGGCGTCCCCGGCGCGGTGTTTCCGAATCCCTCCCAGGGCGATGAAGCCAACACGGCGACCGTGGGTGGCCAGGGCAAATGGGGCATCGGGCAACAGGAAGTCGAGCTCGATGTTCACGGTGACGAAAACCGGTTCGAGCACAATCAGGCGCTGAATTACGTTTCCGGGGACGCGCAGGGTACCTGGGACTGGCACCTGGGCCAGTTTTTATCGGGCCAGGTGCAGGCGGTGTATGACCGAGCGCTCGCCTCCTTCAGCGAGACCCGCTTCAGCGGCAAAGACGTGGTCACCTCGGTACAAGAGCTGGCTTATGGCCGTTATCAGTTGGGGCCCCACTGGGCGGTGTATGGACAGGTGCACGGCTCGTACATCGATCACAGCGCATTGAGCCAGCAGTACGATGATTTTCATAATAACGGCGGCTACGCCGGAGTCGAGTACGCGACCAATGTCGACGACACCTTCGCGTTCGAGTATCGCTACATCGACGTCACTTTCAGGCCGGACATCGGCGCGGCGGTGGGTGCCTACAATTACAGCGAAGACACCTACAAACTCGTCGCCAAGTACTCGGTCACCGACAAGACCCAGATCAGCGGTTATGCCGGGTACCTCGAGCGTAAGTATCCGGGGAGCAACGTCGTGGGCCTCGGCATCGATTCGTATTCCGGCGACGTCTGGCGGGTGAATGGCGGCTGGGCCGCGACCGACAAGACCAGCCTGAACGTGTCGGTATGGCACGAATTGCACGCGTACATCGATGCCGAATCGAACTATTTCGTCGCCGAGGGCGAAAGCATCGGGCCGACCTGGAACGCGACCGAGAAGGTGAACCTGACGCTGCTCGCCGCCTACGAGAAACAGAATTACATCGCCAACAGCAGCATCGTGGTCACTTCCGGCACCGCGCGTGAGGACAAGGTGGGTTACGAGCAGCTGACCGTTCGCTACCAGCCGCGTGACCGGTGGATCTTCATCGCCTTCCTGCGCCACGATAAACGCGAGTCAAACCAGTACGTGTTCTCGTTCAACGACAACGTCGCGAGCGCCAGCCTCACCTATAGTTTCTGGTAGTCAACGCAGCGTGAGTTTCTCGCCGTATCCGGTCAACTCCAGGTAGCCGCGGCCGACCGGGCGCCCGCTCTCGGTGACCCGAACCGCGCCCTCCCAATAAATCGCGCCGGTGGACAGCCGCGTGTCGTTCTCTTGATCGTCGAGGAGCGGCTGCAGGTCGAACTCGCGTGATCCCACCGTCACGTGCCACTCGACCGGGTACTTGATCCCGGTCCGCGGCGAAGTCCAGTCGCGACCGGGCTTGAAGTTGACCGCCGTCGTGTCCAGTGTTTCCACACTGCCGTCGCGGGCTCGCAACGTGCCGCCGGTCCAGCGCGCGGAGCCGTCCAGCCCTCGAATTCGAAACGCCATCAACGCGGAGCCATCGTCCAGATTGATGCCGATCCAATCCCAGCCACTCGCGCGGTCGTCGAGATATTGGCTCGACCACTCGTGATCGAACCAGGCTTCGCCGGTGACCTCGTCGGTGCGGCCCTCGCGCGTAATGGTGCCCGACACCTGCATGTGCGGGAGGCTGTAGTAATAGCTGGCCGCTTCGGGCGCCGGACCCTTGCGGCTCACGCCGGCGATGCCGTTCAGCAAGGGTGGCTGCGTGTCCTTGAGTTGGAGGTGCATCGCGAAGTCCTCGGCGGCGATGGTCGCCGTGTAGCGTCCGTCGTTGCGCACCAGCGACCAATCGTCGATCCACACCCGCGTATCGCTCTCTTGGGCCTCGGCAAGTCCGAGACCGGCACGACGGATCCTCTGGTCCTGCCAGAGCCGGCCGCGCCGGGGATCGCTGATTGCACAGTGTGCGATCAGCAATTGGCGGGCGGCGAAGGCGCTGGGATTGGCGGGATCCACCGGCGGCCTGGCCCTGAAGAACGTCACTTGAAACCCCAGCGGTTCGCCCTTCGCGGTCGACAGCCAGCCGGTCACGTACCACCATTCGGTGCGAAACTGCGGATGACTGCCATAGTCGCGCGGGAATACCAGCGCGCGGCCCGGAATCACCGCTGCATACTCCTCACCGCTGTTGGCGGTGGCGGCCTGCGCCGCCGGGAGTATCGCCGCCCCTGGCGCCAGGCTGACCAGCGCGCCCAGCACGACCGCGGGCCACGGATGCCTCACCAGTCCTCCCGCACGGCGCGCACCGCGTCCTGACTGGTGACTGCGCGTCCGCTCCACACGGCAGTGAGCGCAGCGGCGGCGATCAGCGTGGCGCTGAGCACACCGAGTTGCCACACCGGTACCGCCAGGTCGATGCTCCAGTTGAACGATTGACGATTGACCACGTAGACCAGCACCAGGCTCAGCACCCCGCCCAAGGTCAGACCGTACGCGACGCCGAATACGCTCATCAGAAATCCTTCGCTTGCCAGAATCCCGATCACCTGCCTGCGCAGCATGCCGATGTGCCGCAACATCCCGAACTCGGATCGGCGGGCGAGCGCCGTGGAACTGGCCGCGAAGCTCACACCGGTCAAGCCGATGATGACGGCGATGGCTTCCAAGGCATACGTGATGGCGAAGGCTCGATCGAAGATCTGCAGCGAGCGTTCGCGCACGGCACCGCTGGTCATGATGTCCGGCGTATCACCGGGCGCGAAGCCGGCGCGCAGCGACTTCTCGACCGTGGCGGGCGAGGCGCTGCCGTCGAGCCAGACCGAAGCCTCGGTGGCGCTGTGATCGCCGGTCGCCGCGACATAGGCCGGCCACGAAATGACCACCGCGCCGAAGGTGCGCGCATAGTCGCGCCACACCCCGGCGATACGAAAGGCGTGTTCGCGGCCACCCAGCGGCAGCGAGATCGTGCCACCGATCTTGAGCCCGTACAGGTCCTGCAGCGCTTCGGAAATCCACGCCGGCGGCAGGGCGTCGCCCGGCACCGGACTCACGTGCTGTTCGAGCGGTAGTTCGTCGGCAGCCTCCTCGGCCGAATTGCCGCGTGCGATCAACGTGACCGCCGGCCGTGCGGGGTCGAGCAGCAACTGGTGCGTGTGGCGAAACTCGATCCGCGCGATTCCGGCGACCTTCGCGAGCCGCGCCTGATCGGCGGGCGGCCAGTAGGCGGTGTCGTTGCCCTGGGGCTCACGGATCTGCAGGTCGGCCGGCAACAGCTTGCCGAGCCAATGGTCGAAGGATACGCGGAAGGAAAACACCATGATCGCCATGGCCACCATCAGGCTGAAGCTGACGATAATCGAGGCCAGGCTCAACGTCGAGAGTCCCACGTTTTCGCGCAGCTGGGCAATGGCGGTGTCGAGCACGACGTGACGGGTGCGCGGCGTCAGCTTGAGAATCCTCACCGTCAATAGCGGCACCAGCAAAACCGCGCCGAACAGCAGCGCGCCGATCGCTGCATAGCCGAATACAGGCAGGCCGACCACCGGCGGAAATCGGGCCAGCAGGGCGCCCGCGACCAGCAGGGCTGCGCCAGCACGCCAGGTATGGGTCGCGACCGTGGCATAGTCGCCGTCGCCACCCTTGAGTGCGCGCGCCGGCGGTTGCCGCGCGGCGCTGCGTGCGGGCAGCCAGGCGCCCACGCTGGCAACCACGGTGCCGATCAAAAAAAACATCGCGAGCGGCAGGGCCGCGGAACCGAGCGACCCACCCATGACCCGCAGTTGACCATTGCCCAAGTCGCCGGCCAGCGCCCGCAGCATCAGCGCGGCGCAGAGGATGCCGAGCACAATGCCGAGCAGGGAGCCGGCGACGCCGATGGCCGCGCCCTCGCCGATCAGCGCCCGTTCGAGTTCGCCGCGGGTGACTCCCAAGGCGCGCAGCAAGGCCAGTGACCGCCGCCGCCGCAGCACCGACAGCGATTGCGTGGAGAACACCAGAAACGCTCCGGTCCACAACGCAACCAAGGCGAGCATGTTGAGGTTCACGCGATACGCGCGGGTCACCGTTACGGCGCGATCGCGCTCGACCTGGGGCGCCACCGCCAGCGTGCCGGCGGGTAGCAGCAACTTCAGGCTGCTGCGATACGGTTCGACGGCGGTGCCCGGCTTCAGGCGCAGATCAATCCGGTTCAGCCGGCCGATTTGGTCGAACGTCCATTGAGCTGACCCCAAATCCATGATCCCGAGCGCCTGCGGATAGGTGCCGGCGGATAGAATCCCGAGTACGTGCAATGACTTCACGGCGCTGCCAACCATCACCGGGAAGGTCGCGCCGCGGTCGAGATGGAGCTGCTCGGCGGCGGCGGCGCTCAGGAAAATCCCGTCTGCACGAAACAGATCGAAGATCCCGCGGCCGATGTCCCCAATCAGGGCGGGCTGCAGCGCGGCGGCGCGAAACGGATCCAGCCCCAGCACCTTGAGCGGTTCGCGCCTGCCCGGCAGCGCGACCTCGAGCTCGAGCACGGGACTTGCCACGCCGACGGCGGGATCACGCGCGAAATGCACGTACAACGCGTCGGGAAAACCCTCGCGGGGACCGCGGACGACGACATCCGCCTCGCCGACGAGACGCTTGGTGGCCAGGCCGAATTCGTTGAGCGCGGCCGCGTTGACCAGATAGACGGAGGCGCCCAAGGCGACGCCGAGTGCGATCGCGATCACGGTGACGAGCAGTCGCCCCGGCTGTTCCCGCAGCTGCGCCATCACCAGGACGCGCCACACCGCCAGCGATACACGGCTCCGCGGGGCTTCGCTCACGCATGCGGCCCGAGGGGCGAGAGACCGCGCGCATCCAGGACCAAGATGCGATCGGCGGTCTCCGCCGCCGCGCGCGAATGGGTGATGAGGATGCCGCCGCCGGAGTTCGCCTTGATTTGGGTACGCAACAGCTCGAGGATCTGGGTCGCGCTGCGCGGGTCGAGATTGCCCGTGGGTTCGTCCGCGAGCAGCAGCCGCGGCCGGTGCACCAAGGCGCGCGCAATGGCGATGCGCTGCACCTCGCCGCCGGAGAGTTCGCGGGCGAACCGCTGCCCCAAGGCGCCGATGCCGACGCCATCGAGCATTTCGGCGGTGCGGCGCAGGCGCTCGGCGGGCACCGTGCCCAACAGTTCGAGCGGCAGCGCCACGTTCTGCTCGACGGTGAGATACGGCAGCACGTGAAACGCCTGGAACACGAAGCCTACCGATCGCCGCCGGACCAGCGTGGCGGCGTCATCGTCCATCGCCGACAGGTCGGCACCGTCGAGCAGCACCCGACCTTTGTCCGGCCGGTCGAGCCCGGCGAGCAGATTGAGCAGCGTCGACTTGCCGACACCGGATTCGCCCATGATCGCCAGGTACTCCCCCGGTTTGAGTTCGAGGTTCAACTCCTCGAAAACCGCCGGGCGATCCGGCCGATAGCGCTTGCTGAGGTTCTCGAGCCGCAGTACGGCAGGCGCAGTCACTTACGGCTTTAAGGTCATGCCGCGTCGACACCGATGACCGCTTTGACCTCCAGAAAGTCGCGCAGTCCGAACTCGCCGTACTCGCGACCGTTACCCGACATTTTGAAGCCGCCGAACGGTGTTTGCATATCGCCCGACGCGCCGTTCAAGGCCACCTGGCCTGCACGGATGCGGCTGCCGACGCGGCGCGCGCGCACGTTGCTGCCGGACCAGACGTAGGCGGCGAGACCATAGGGAGTGTCGTTCGCGATGCGAATGGCTTCTTCCTCGGTTTCATAGGGAAGGATGCACAGCACCGGACCGAAGATCTCCTCGCGCGCGATGGTCATTTCATTGTTGACCTTGGAGAAGATGGTCGGTTTGACGAAGTAGCCGTGGGCGAGGCCGTCCGGCCGGCCGGTACCGCCGGTGAGGAGCGTGGCGCCCTCGGCGATGCCCTTTGCGATGTAGCTCTCGACCCGGTCGAATTGCAGCTTCGAGACCACCGGCCCCACGGCGGTTTGCGCCGCGGTGGGATCGCCGACGATCACTCCGGCAGCGACGCGCGTGGCGATTGCTTCGACCTCCTCGAGCTTCGCCGCGGGCACCAGCATGCGGGTGGGCGCGTTGCAGGACTGCCCCGAATTCTGGAACACGTGCAGCACGCTTTGCTGCACGGCGCGCTCGAAGTCGGCATCGTCCAAGAGCACGTTCGGCGATTTACCGCCGAGTTCCTGGTGCACTCGCTTCACCGATGCCGCGGCGATGCGCGCCACCTCGGTGCCGGCGCGGGTCGATCCGGTGAACGACACCATGTCGACTTCGCGGTGCGCCGCCAACGGCGCGCCGGTGTTGATGCCGTCGCCATTGATGAGGTTGAACACGCCCGCGGGCACACCCGCCTCGTGCATGACCTTGGCCCACAGGATGGCGCTGAACGGTGAGTATTCCGAGGGCTTGAGCACCATGGTACAGCCCGCGGCGAGCGCGGGGATGACTTTGGCGGCCACCTGATTCATCGGCCAGTTCCACGGCGTGATGAGGGCGCACACGCCGACGGGCTCCTGTACCAAACGCGTATTGCCGCGCCGCTCTTCGAATTTGAACGTCTTCAGCACGTCGATCATGGCCTTGATGTGGCCGACGCCGATCCGTGTCTGGGAGCCCTTCGCGAGGCTGATCGGCGCGCCCATCTCGGTGCAAATCGCCAATGCGATCTCGTCGTAGTGGGCGTTGTAGGCGATGAGAATCCGTTCCAAAAGCGCCAGGCGCTCCGCCGGCGTGGTCTGCGAGTAGGCATCGAAGGCACGCCGGGCGGCAGCCACGGCCGCATCGACGTCCCGAGGGCCGCCCATCGAAATGGTGCCGGCGACGGTTTCGGTGGCGGGATTCACCACGCTCCACTCCTTCGGTTCGAGCGGATCCACCCAGGCGCCGTCTATATAGAACTGCCGATTGTCATAGAACATCGAAATTTCCCCTCAAAAGATCCGGATCGTCGCCGGGCATTCTACGCGTAAAGCCGCCCCAGTTCGCATTCCCGGCGCCGCGATGTTGCTAGTCTGGTCCGCGATGGGCAAGCTCGGGACGTGTCCTGCTTTACGGGGTGGTTGAATGAGCGTCGTGCTGATCGAACCGGTCAAGACCCACCGCGACCCGCGCGGCGCGCTGTTCGAGCCCTTGAGCGATGCGGAACTCACGGCCCAAAAGAACGTGCACGTGGTGCTGACCATGCCCAACGAAGTGCGTGGCAATCACCGCCACCTGACGGCGACCGAGACCACCACCGTCGTCGGACCGTGTGTAGTGCGTCTGAAGGAGCCCGCCGGCGTGCGCGATGTACGCGTTCCCGCGGGAGAAATCTGGCGGTTCACCATACCCCCCGGCGTGCTGCATGCGTTTCACAACACCGGCAACGGCGTGATGGTGCTGGTCTCTTTTAGTACCAATGTGCACGATCCGGATGGCAGCGACACGATCCGCGAGACGCTGCTGACCGCCAATTAGTACGCGGTGCCACCATTCGCCAGCCGTAACGCGGCCTGCGGCGGCTGCGGCAGCGGCAGCGACTCCGTGGTGCCGAGCGGCAGCGCCGGCAGCGTGATCTTGAAGCGCGTGTCGTGACCGCGCACGCTGGCGAGGGCGATCGTGCCGCCACACCCTTGCACGGCGCGCCGCACCAGCGACATGCCCGCGCCGTGCGGGTTGTAACGCGGCTTGAAGATTAGTTTTATCGCCTCGCGATCCCCCATGCGCGCGGCAACTTCGTCGCTCACCACACCGCGTTCGACGGCCGCGGCGCGCATTTGCGCGGGGTCGAGTCCGGCACCATCGTCGACGAACGCCAGCTCGAAGCGCTCATCCTGCAGACTGAATTCGAGGCGCAGCGTACCGTGCAGCGCCTTGCCCGCGGTTGCCCGCACCGCCGGCGGTTCGATGCCGTGCATGATGGCGTTGCTGATGAGTTGCGCGGCGACATTCTTGACGATGGACTGATAGCGGAGCGGGACCAACTGCAGTCCGCTGCTCTCGAATACCACTTCCTTCTTTTCGCGCTCCGCGAGTTCTGCGGTCAGATCGTGCAGGGTCTGATCGAGGCCTGGCGCCGCGTCTGACGGTGGACGGCGAGGTGGCGGCTCGGTCGCCGGCGGCGCACGGGGTTTGGAGTCCATGGCCGACCGCAGCATCGATCTGACCAGGACGAATTGTTGCTGCAGTTCCGCCATCTTGACCGTCAACGGCAGCAACTCCGCGCCGCTCAACTCCGCGCCGCGCGCGGCCGGGCGCCGGCGGAGTTCCTGCAAATTGGCCGCGAAGGCCCGCGCCGCGTGCTCCAACGCCGCAAGTTTGCAGTTGCCCGCATCGCGCCACACCCGGTCGATTTCGCCCTGCATCTGCTCGAGCTTGCGGCACGAGGCGGTCTCGTCGCGGAGCGATCTTGTCAGCAGCGCGGCGCTGGTCTTCAATGACATGTCGGTGGTTTGCACGAAGTTGCCGAACCAGCCGCGGCCCATCAGCAGCACGCCGCGCAGCACCTCGCTCTGCGTCCTCACCTGGCTGCGCAGGTCTTCCACCTCGCGCAGCGTTCTGACTTGCAGGGTAACGTCGGTGACTCGTACCAGCCATGCTTTCGACTCGAACGGCTGCGCGATGGGATCGAAAGCGAACCAAAAGTGTGCGCTGTCCGCGGGACCCTCGGTGTTCGGCAGGCTGACTTCGATGTCCTTGAGCACGTTCGCCGGCTCGCCGTCGTCCCATGTGCCGTCGAGCAGCCGGCGCATGTGGGACTGCACCAGCACCAGCGTATCGGCCGATACGAGCGGTGCCAGCAGGCGTTCAAAACCGAGATGAGCGATGTCCTGACGGCGGAACAACGTGGTGAGCGCACGCGACATCGGTGGCACGATCCGGCCGGCGCTGTCGAGCAGAAACAAACCCTGATCGGAATTCCTGAGGATGGCGTCGGTGAGCCGCTCGTGGGTGTTGATCGGCTCCGGCTTGTCGCGCTGCTGGCGTTTTAGACTGAACATAACTGACCGGACATTGCAGCGTTCGCCGCCGGCCGAGGCTGTGAACCACGTCACATTTCACGCGTGCCGCAGCCGCACACTCAGGCCACTGCCGACACCACCGGACCTAAGTCGGCCAGCAATTCTTCGGCGGATGCGTAGCGTTCTTCGAGCTGCTTGGCCATTAGGCGGTCGATCAGCGCCTGCTGCAACGCCACATTCGACGGTAGGCGGGGCACCGCGGCGCGCGCGTGCTGGGCCATGATTTCCATCGCGGTACGTCCGGAGTAGGGACGCTGGCCGGTGAGCATCTCGTAAAACATGACGCCGAGGCTGTACAGGTCGGTACGAGCATCGACCCTGAACCCTTGCGATTGTTCGGGGCTGATGTAGTACGGAGAGCCGAGCACCTGGCCGGCACCGGTGCTGCCAGCGTCCTCGAGTGAGCGGCGCGCCAGACCGAAGTCGATCAGCACCGGCGAATTGTCCTCGCGCAGCATGATGTTCGCGGGTTTCAGATCGCGGTGCAGGATGCCGACCATGTGAATGACGCGCAGGGCCTCGGCCAGCGAACGCAGGTAGTAAAGGCTCTCGTCCACGCTGAGCGGGCTGCGCAGGCGGTCGCGCAGATCGCCACAGGGGATGTATTCCATGGCGAGAAATTGATGCTCCGGCAGCATCCCGAAATCGTATATTTCTGCGATGGCGCGATGCTCGATGCTCGAGATGATTTCATATTCGCGCTGGAAGCGCTCGGCGACGTCCAATTCCTTGGGCGAAGCGCCCCGGTTCATCATCTTGAGCACGACGTTGCGGCGCAGGCGTTCGCTGCGTGCCAGGTAGACGGATGAAAAATTCGTGGTCGATATCTCTTTCAATATCGCGTACCCGGGCACCTGGATGCTCGGGATTTTATCGGAGCGCGTCAGTTGCGCGAGCGCGGCCTGGGCCGCGGCGCGCTGGCGCTCGGCGCCTTCGGCGACCGCCTTCAGCAACGAATCGCGGGTGATGCGCGCGAGCCCCAGGTAGTCCCGGGCGCCGCTCTTCATGGCGCGTACCGCCGCCTGCTCGCTGCCGTTCTCCGCGAGCACGATGCCGTGCATCGTCGGTTGTGCCTGCGACATCCTCAGCATGCAGTTGAGGCGTGTGCCGGTCAGATGTTCATTGCTGAAGTCGATCTGTAAAATGACCGCGTCGGG
>Ga0116230_10003675_pt1 | contig 14989 bp, 10 predicted proteins | sample S1TSphfallax_3_FD_88678 | JGI IMG/M metagenome (GOLD analysis project Ga0116230, IMG submission 88678) | Host-associated microbial communities from peat moss isolated from Minnesota, USA - S1T2_Fd - Sphagnum fallax MG | ecosystem: Host-associated > Plants > Peat moss > Unclassified | place... | reverse complement strand
TATGTATGTATGTATGTACTTGAGCATGCATAAGGCGTCATCTAGCAGGTTCAATAGCAGGTGACAAGAAATGCCAGAAGGAATATCCACGAGCAAAGGAGTTCCTCCTATCATTGATTCGTCTTTTTCAAGTCTGCTGTCTATTGACTCATCTGAAGGAATCTCTTCATCACTCAAAGAAAAATAGACATGACCAGGGGGACTTGTGGGCCTATCCACTGCCTCCTTCAAGGATACCATGCTTGTTTATGCTTGTGGTTGTCTTTGTCATCAAAGTTTGAAGCTTTGCACCAATTCAAAGTCTGTCTCTCAAATTTTGTTGTCAAAGAAAATGATGAGAAAATATTGTAGGTCCAAGCACATCCAGGTTAATTGCAATTACTACATAATATATTGAACTATTGAATTACAATCTAGTACAAATTTCACCATGTCAAGTGGCATTCTAAGCCCTATGTTCTACTGTACAACCATAATCTTCATGTTCAATTTTCTTTCAGATCACGGCAAACGAAACTTTGCACAACAATTGTCCCTTAGAAGTGACACAAGAATCCAAATGTCACCTTATCCTACGAACTAGATTTGCAATTGTTTATTTCCAGTTGTCGAATTTGAACAAATAGAAAGAAAACATAACATACCTAGCATGATAGGAGTGGAGCTTTGCACATGTGCTTCTGTCTTCATCAACATGTGGGAGTGGATGCCATTGTTAATAACTTAAATTGTGAGATTTCATATCCTAGCCTACTCAAGGTTGACTCCAATGATGAAGTGGAAACAAATCCACTTATCCAGATCACATCATCATCATCTATGTTAAGCACATAATGTCTCCTGGAATGTTGAACTCTTTGATAGCTCTTATTTGCTGTCTTCTTGGCCCTTCTTTCTTTGATATTCTTTAAGAATACTGCATCCTGCCTATCTCGCGTTTTCCTTTACATACCTGCATCTTCTCCTAGATAAACAAAATTCTTATGAAAAGAAATTTCACCCACTTTTGATCAGAAAGAACATCAGTCAAAGCACTCTGCCATGCTTCTTCACATCTCAAAGCCTTGTAGTGCTAAAATTCATGAATGATCCGTGCCATTCCTGAGGTTCAGCAACAATTCTTTCAACAATTTCACATATCCAGTGGTTCTCATTACCAGTAAGCAAGCCCTAACTTCCTAAAAAACAGATTGCATGTAGATATCCAGTGGTTCTCATCATGAAAATCAGTTGTGGAAGCCTTCAATAAATGTAACAAGTATTGGATGCAATAGTTTCTAAAATGCAAGTTCAATTTTTCGAAGATGGCAATCAAAATAATTCACATCAAGATTCTGCTCACTCAAGCAAGTAAAATCACACCTACGAATTCATTTTGATCTCAAAACTGGAAAACAAGATTTGAATTCCACATTCCTGAGCTTCCCCTTCTCCCATCCACTTTGCTTCTTTGAGTTGCTACTGGTGGCTTTAGAGGCCTCCAAATTGGGAACAATCAGTTTTCTATTTTGAAGGTGATCTAGTGTGAAATCCTTAAACAGTCACAGTAATAAGCAGTTAACATAAGTATCTGCTTACCATGTGATTAGCTCAGCACAAAACATTCAAATACCATCCAAGAAGAAAATTCTCATCTATTCCCAAATATGGTGAAAGATTATATGGATACCCATGTTCATGAAGGATAACCAAATGGCTCATACCCTCTTTCCAACTTACAGGCATGATTCAACCATGCTGGTTGTAAAGGTTCAGAACTAAGATTAAGGCCCACTGCCCAAAGAGAGAATGCATGCAAATTCAATTGATTTCTATGGGCCTAATGGACTTCCTTTATGCAAGGAAGTCAGACTGTTATCCAATTACAGGCTGCTTCAAACAAACCCAAGCTTCTCAAGGAAAGTTGGTGACATAAACTAAAGCCTTACCCTGATTCAACTACTTCCAACAGTATCAGATCTGAACACATTGTAGTGAAGACATCCCTCTTAGTGATGAAGATAAGCTTCCAATAAGATGGCACTGGATGCAAAGACTCAGGAGTCACATAGAGAAGTCATGGAGAAAAACTAGTGGAATGTTGATAGAGTCCAGTAAGAGTGAGCTCAAAGCAAACAGATTCACAAATCAGTCAACAGCCTAAACCTAACAATGGAAAATTCGTCACTTCTTGTGTGATTTCATCAGAGACATACCAGACAGGATACCCCGAGTAAAAAAATTGTTGAACCCTGTTTTTTGAGCTCAAAGATCCTCACATACCTGACTGACTCTCTTTCATCTCAGTTGCAGTGCCAGGAGCTGAAATGGTAGCAACCACAAATGAACTGGATTCCATGATGGCCAGCTGACTGCTGTTTAGTCGAGCTTTGAAGATATTAGGCCCTATAAATGTGCACAGCTTCGATATACAATAGCTCGAAGCACTCTCAGACAACCTCTGCATATTCATAGACTTTAGTAAGCCATGATATCAAACTCTTAAATTGCAGTGTTTCATTGCAGAAAAGCTGTTGATTCTATCATCCGCTTTTCTCAATGAAGAGTAAGAGTAGAATGCAAATATACCATCTTTCCTATATCCAAAAAAGGTGAATCAACTTCCCCGCTGTAGGAATCATGTCATCCTGGATGATTACTAGAGTAGACTATAACTTTATGCAGACCCACAAATAGGCACATACCTGCCCACAGGTCAAAGCCTGAAAGAGTGGATCAATGAAGAGCTCCAAATAAGGCTTGAAATTCCTCTTTCCCAGATTCTGCAAGGCACCCAATCCAGGTGGCAACCACACTACTGTCTAGTTCAAACATTCATTCTCTGCAACAAAACTAAGCTGAAAGATGTAGTCTACATCTGTGACAATTGTCAAAGTATTTCCACCAGTTGGCAGAACTCAGACACTGAGTGACATAAGATTCTTCAAGTGCTGTGATATACTCCTTACAGAGCCCAGAAGCATAACCATGTCACCCAGGATTACCCTGCTGGAGCATGTGATGTGCTGGAGTGTTTTCAAGACTGCAGTCATGCAGAGAACCAAATTCCAACACTGACAAGGGAGAATTTGCACCTGAGCAATTGAGGGCAACAGCCTGAAAAGTGTCTCCATCAGATTGTGATACTTTACATATCCAGAACTTTGTGCCTGTGCTCACAAGTAAAAGAACAAATTGTGAAATTTGCTGATGCTTGTGATTGGAGTGTCAAAACACATTTGGCAACCCCAAAGACGAGCTTCCAGGTTCTAATCAAGACTTTAGAGTTGTCCAGATCAGGCCTTGAGCTGCCTGCAGAATATGTCAATCATTTACCATCACAAACGCTGCATTCAGACAGCAGACTACAATCAATTTTGTTAGAAACTGACACCCCCTATTGGAAGTAACAAAATTAGCTCCAAAAAGATTCTGAGACTTCCATGAAGAGAATCGGAAACTGAAGACACAGAAACAGAGAGAATGATGCATGATGCATGGGTGTTGGTAAGTGTGAGCAGATACCAGTTCAACAAGCACAGGTAAAAATTTAGTTGCTTTGCTAGGAGCTACAGCAGAAAGCTCCCGAAGCAAGTAAATGCCTCCATCAGAAGATTCCCATGGTTCAATCTCCCTGGCAAACCCCTGGTCATCATCACCATTCCCTTTTGATGCTACCACCAGGGAAATGGCTGATGTAGTCTGCATAGCAACATGCAAGGCATGTACCTCCCCATAAATCACCAATACATCTACCTCCAGCATTTCAGTCTATACATCTATTTCCTGCTTGATTTAACAAAAGAGAAGGGTGACCTTCCAAACTCAAAAATGAAAACAGCAAGAGAGATTTGAAGGAAGAATCTGGAGACATGGTTGGAGGGAGTAGCACACAGAGGAACATAGAATTGCAGCACTTACTCTGAAGTCTGAATCCAATTTGGAAAGTGGGTCATGCCTGCAACAGTCAAAACCACATGCATGCATGGAAATTGAGCAACTCCCACATGGATTCCAATTCTCCAAAGAAACACACTGTCTTTCTCTAAGCACATGCAATGGAATGTTGTCTGAGTAGTTCATGTATATAACGCCAGTGCAATAGAACCTATTGTGTAGCACCAGCCAGCTGAAATGAACAAACACTTTGATTCTGAACACAAATCTGTGTAAAGTGAACATGAAGTCCTGGTCTACTAGACAAGATATTTACCACTTTGTGTGAATGGTACTACTACAAGGAGATCTGTGCTTGGCACCATTACAACAGCACGGCTTGTCCACTTGATGCTTTGCCATAGGCAACAGCTGTTCCAGTGCCAAAATCACCTGCAGAATACGCTCCTCAAATTGATGTTACTGACCAGAAATATGTCGATACTTTGCTATGGTAAGGACAAGTGGGGGGGGGAAAAGCTGTGGCTACCTTGTCAATTGCCTCTTCTTGATAGCTGCGCATTGCACTTCCCAAAGTGAATGCTGAATTCTCTCGAACACTCCCAACATCTGATGAACAATATGTTAAGATGAATCTCCTGTCAGCTTTAGGTTCCCTCCCAGCAAAGTCAAACAAAATCGGTGCAGCACTGGCTTCTAGAATGCCAAATGAAGGGGGGTGGGCCTTAAGTTTGTGCCCATATTTCTTGATATGGATACATGTACAAGTCAGGGAAGCAATATATACTTATAGTAACTACAATCCCAGGATCCTTATGTGACATGTTTTTCATCTATACAGGCATTGTGATTTCAATCCAGGAAGTACACAGTGTCACAAAGATCATGGTACTTGGAAGACATTGGGAAATGGATACTGTCTGCCAAATGTGCAAACAAAAGGTCAAACAGCGCTGGCAGAAAGCATCGCACTTCCTGTGCAAATCCAGTAATTGCTTTTCCTAGAGCTGCACATTCCACAAACAGAAAACACTTCAACATTATGTAGACCGGTTCCCTGGGATATGCCAACATGTGAACTCTTTCTGCTCCTTGGTCTCTCAAGTCACACTGATGGGTAAGTGATGATCAGGCTAGGATTCAACAGTAAGTTTTCCAAGCCCCATAGCAAGCTCCCAAACTATTTTCTAAGGACATGCAAGATGCAAACCTGTTTATATAGAAATGGAACCAGAGACTCATCTCACCTGAACAGGCGGCATCCCGGACTGCCCAGCTTGAGTCCTTGAAGCATCCCATGAGTGTAGCAAGCACTTGAGAAATAAGGGGTTTGATTCTCTGTCAGGTGAGACACCCTTTTGTGTGAGTGCAGAGAACACTTGCACAGTTGTTCCGCTAAAAGAAAAAAGAGACACTAGCCAGAACTGGAATGATTCTGAACCTCATCCCTACATGGTAGATATACTGCCTTCTCTAAGTCATAGTGTGGCATATATTATAGTATATTGTCTTTGGCTGCAACTTATGTGCTGCTGATTCTAACCCAAATTTATAAACTACATGTCAGTCAAGAATGTGTTGAAAGTACCTCAGGATCAATCTTCACCAACAGTTCTGCAATGCAATGGCATGCTGCCTGCCCCCAAACAAGCCCAAAATATGTATGTCAAGAGACAATACACCAAGAAACTAATTGACAAAACAGAGACCAGGCTAAAAGGGCATCACGATTCATGATTATGCTTGCCAATGAGATGTTTAGTTCTGAACCAAAATTCTCAAAACTGTTCAAGAGAACACCTAAAGATCAAGAAAATGGCATCCTAGAATCAGGAAGAATGTGCACAATTAAGCTCGGTGCCATTGCATTGCAACCGGTATCAAATCTTCAGAATTTTTTTATGCCCAGCCCCAGAAAGATCGGGGCATGTACAATGACCAGCTGAAAATGTGTTCACTTGCAAGTGATCATTTCCATGGGGTGCTTGCTAGGCTATCATCCATATCATCAAAGCAACTAACCTCTCTGACAAGCCGATTCTCTCCAGATGCATGTGTTACATAGTAGTCTAAGAAATTATCGACTGACTTTGCAACTTCATCTCTTCCAGTTGATCCCATCAGCATTTGCCAAGAGTCTTGTGAGTACAACCTCAGCCCTTCAGCTCCATAATATCGATTCAAGCACCTGAATGTCAAAACTGGTGTTTAGGGAAGGCATCTAATAATGGCCTACATTATAACCCAGGGTTGTCCATCCAGTTACCATTTCTATCTAAACAGGTTTGCATAAACATTGCGTGCAACAAATACAAAAACAAGTACATGTACAGATTTGTATGAGAATTGTATCCCATATGCACATCCAGCTTACATCTTGTCAAATACAGAGGACTGGGTTTCATAACACAAGGTAGGTATGTATAGTTTGTAGTGGATGTTCTATGTTTGTGATCTTCTGTGATGGAGGGTACCATATGTTTTCAATGCTCAGCTTCTGTGATCATAGTACCTTTAAGCTATCTAACCTGAGGAGGAGAAAAGAGTAATAGCACTGCAGTTGCAAACCTGCTGCCACATTTTGGGCAATAGTACCCCATCCCTCCATTGCTTCAGACAAACTACTGGGGATGTCTACCTACACAGATAAAATCAAGAGCAGTTACCAATATTGGATCTCAGGGAGTGCTTACATAGCTGGAAGTATCATTGGATAGAAAATAGGATTGAACTGTTGTGTCCTCTGCATGAATGTCCTTGTTGCAATGGATGCAGCTGCATAATCAGTGACACAAACCCACCTCTTGATGCCACTAGTATGGTAAGACAATCTTCCATTTTCTTGCCATCCCAATTCTCACAGTAAGACATGTATCTCATTGGATCTCTTTGTTTCTCTCTTCTGTCACTCTTCCTTCCAAGGCCCTTTCAGGGTCTTTCGTAATATCTTATGTTTTCCACAGGCTATCCATTCATGTAAAGAATGATCATTTTCTCTCTCTCCCAAAATATTGAGCTCTTCTCCTCTGGTGTATCTGGCATCTGAAAGAAATGAATTCAAGGGAAGAGAAAGTTGGTGTGTAGAAGTGTCCTACCAAATCGAACTTGGCTCCAGTTGTCACTCAGCCCCAAGGTCAAGCCATTCGATATCAATTCGCCACTCCTGGACTTCATAATCAGCACAACAACCACAAAAGCACTAAAATTTGAACTAAACAGCAGCAAATTTGTTTTCAGATGCATGGTTTGCTACTTCTGGAACTATCCACGACAAATTATGACAAGGGAGACTGAGGTCCAGAGCTAAGGTCAAAGAGACAACTGGAGTACAGAGGAAATAATGATCATATCAATCAAAGACAGACCAACCTAGGAAAGATGAAACATGAAAAATGGTGACATAGGATCTCATTTCAGGGGACTAACTTTGCTGATGATCACAACCATAAGAACAGGTTCTGAATTAGTGTACATGGATACTTACTCTTTCAAGACCTCAAGTGGTGAGACCTGACAAAGAGAGCTGATGCACAAGAACCCTGTCTCTCGCACAAACCGATTTTGGTGTTGCAAGGCCTTCAGCAGGAGTTGCCAGAGTTGGGGAGTCACATGCACACTGAAACTGTCCCCACATCCATCCAGCAAACGCTGCAGTGCCTTCACTGAGGTCTCCAAATATCTTCCACCCTTTGCTCTTTGCTGCAACGGGGTACAACCCCACACCCTTTTGTTCACAACCTCAAAAATATCATCCCTGAAATGCCTGAGAAGTACACTTTTGAACACTACATTTCACCAGGGGATCTTAAAATTGCTCAATAATGGAGCACCCATATGTGCCCAAGCTCAAAAATTGGCCAGCAAACCTTATGAGAAGTTGGGATTGAGATCACCAACATACATGGATATCTGAGAGACCACCCCCAGTGCTTGCATGGTTTGAATTATGCTGAACATGATCTAGTTTATCCTGAAATGACTTTTCACCATTCTGGCCTGTTTCATCTCCCATGCCTCTTTCACCATCAAATCCATCCTCAATGCACTGCAGTACACAGCTACAAAATGCACAACAATTCCCATAATGTTTGAATAATTCACCAATCCTGGAGTTGAAAAGAAAAAGTAACTTGCTCACAATCTTGTATTTATGAGATTGCACAGAAAAATCCACAACAAGACTTTGAAGGTAACTGTTGTGTCTGTTCCATCCAAACCAAAACAAACACAACAAGGGTGAGTGCAGTCATAACCTTGTGAGTGTCACTCACAATGCATCAGACTGTTTCCTTCATAATGAAGAATGGAAGTGACCAGCTCCCATTACTCCCCACTCACTTCATTGGCTTGCAACAGTAAGTGTAAATACAGTATTGTTCACAATCTCAGTGTGCTCAAGGTCTTCAGGTGTCCATTGTCAAGAATATAACAAGAGTTTCTGCCCTCAGAGTTTAGACAACTCACTCTTTGATACTCTGCAGATATAATGCAGAGTCTTGCTTCTTCCCCAGAGCATACAAGCACTCTCCTGCTGCCAATCTGCAAGTAGGTATCAACATTGTTATATAAACTACCCATTTTTAAACCAGAACAGCAGCTGACTTTGCAAAGCTTGGCTGAAGACCATATTACTAAAAGAGAAACTCCATAGCAAAAACATCAAAGATGAAAATGCAAAAGGAAGCAACTCACCGTACACCTGGCTCAGGATCCTGGAGATGAAGCAAAGCTTCTGGGACCAGCTCATTTGCAAATGTAGCCTCTTCTTCCCATAGCACTAGTACCTATAAGATCATGGGCACTTAGATCACCTACAACAGAGGAGAGGCCCTCACATGCAACTGAGTTTGGATGGATAAGAAAAGCAGTTCTAGGGTTTTCTCTGATTCACATTGCTTATAACTTGCCTCTAAAAAGAGGAAAAGCACACCTTTGCTGCACAGAAACCACCATGGCGGCTCTCCCATTCTTCAGAAGATATTAGCTTCTTCACATGCTCCACTCCCACGGACCACACATCTTGCCTCTGCACACTATCTGCATCACATTGCATAAGAAGAGTATTGCAGACACATCCAACTTCAAAGGCTCTAGTACTTCAGCACTGCTGGAAATACTGAATTCCTTGTGTGTTTTCTGGTGTTCTTCAATTGCTTATGCATTGATTCCTGAGGTGTGTTGAGGAATTGGATGTTAACTGGTCAAAATGGTCTTGGCATTAAGAGGTTGAGCATTGACTGCATTAGGAGAGAAGTGCCATTGCAGTGTGGAAGTCTCCACAGGATTCAACCTCACTTCTGATCCTAGCTGCTAACATCTGGTTCTATTAGCTAGAAACCTTCTCTTGAAAACAGGGAGACAGACTCAGACACAGTGTCTGATAAGGCAATTTGGCAAAGTGCCTCTCATCCAAGGCTGCAACATCTGGTTCTATGACCTAGACCCTTCTCTGAAAGCAGGGAGAAAGACTCAAACACATGTCTGCCAAGGAATTTGGCAGAGTGCCTCTCCATCTTTGTGCGAATGTAGAAGGATTTCTAGCTAAGGGTTTAGGGTTTAGGGTTTAGGGTGCTCTAAACTTCCACATTTTGACCAAACTGCCTACCACTAGCTGCCACATATTGCCTTGATGTTGATGATGATCATGTAAGCAAAGACCAAAACAGGTAGCTCTTTACACATGCAAGATCTCATGTATTGAAATTGCACAAAATGCTGCAGCAAAACCGCCAAAATCCTTAACCATATCTGCAAAGCCTGATTCTACACTCTTATCTAGTGTCTCCCTCTCTGTAGAAACAAACCATTCCCTATCTTTCTCTTTCCCAAGCCACACAACTAAATAACTACTCCAGCAGAAAAGAAACAAGGGAAACCCAAAGCACTTGCCTGCATTGTCAAGCAAGGATTGCAGCAGGCTAACACCATGGTCTCGCTTGATTTGCATACGATCCGTGAGCTTTACTAAAACTTCCTCCATCTCCACCATCACCATCCCCTTCCTTCCGAGCTATGAATGAAACCCTACCAAACCCCTCCTCTCTTTCTTTCGTTCTTTCTTTCTTTGTATGTGCACTAGTGCAATTCACTGCGCGGATGCGCTTTTGGGTGGTGAGTCAAGGAAAGGACCAAGAGTGCATACCCTAAGAAACCAAAACCCTTCACGAGGTTCTAGGGCTATCCCTCTCACGAGGTTTATGGGTTTTAATAAAACCACACGCCATCGACGCATCGGCCTCACATTCGAAGCAAACACCATTCATTTTCCAGCCGAAATTGGCGATTTCTGCCCCCCAAAAAACAGGGAACATGTGACGGAAAATTATTTTAAAAAATTTAGTTTTCGCATTTGTGCTAAGTTTCGCACAATAACGATGCTGATTGTGCTGCTACCTACCTTTGCCACAATCGTGTCACCTTCCGACCAATTTTCTCTGTCTCAAAATTCGATGTGCACCAGCGATGTTGAAACTGCCCCAAATCTACTGAAGAAGATGCATTGACTCCTAGTCATCATATAGATCTTTTCTTTCATGGAGGGAATTGTGATCAGGAGGCGAGCATGGAGATTGAATCATCCACGGCAGTTTGATCCTGCAATTGCATAACAAATATATTTGCCAAGTTCACGTTTCTTGTTTGCCAAGTCCAGTTTGACAAAATTTTAATGTTGGACAGCTTGAAGAGCATTGGGGGCAGTCTGCAAAATTAAGTTGACTTGGCGAGTTGGCAATGTAGCAATGACAATGTCAAGTTGGCAATGTGAAGTTGACGATATGGCAATGTGGAGTAAACAACTTAACAAAGATGTTTCCATGTCTTCCACACACCCACTATCCAACTGCAATTAATTTAGTCAAATCATGGGTTTCTATGTTCAGATCAATATTTCTCAACCCACTTTGAAAGAACCCACACTCAGCAGATTGAAGTGAAGAGAGTCAATGCAACCTGAACCAAGCTAGAAGATCTTTGCACTTGTACAACTGGTTTTTGACATAAGGTGACTTGCATTTGTGTGTCTGGTGGGTGTCTCCAGATCTCGACAATGAAGGAGGGGAGGGAAATTCTGCTAGAATAGTGGGGCTAGTGTTTCAACTTTTCACATAAACACCCCAACTATTTGAGTGAGGATAGTGCAAATAATGGGTGAGTGAGAGATCATGGAAATGCATCCTTGGTAAAGTGAACTTGACAAAGTGATAAAAAGAATGTCAACTCAGCATTTTGGCGAAGTGTACTTCGCAAATAAGACAATCACATAACTTGGCAAAATAGAACTATCACCAAAAAAAGGAGGGTAGCATACAAATTTGTATGTCAATTTGTCACAACAAAGTAATGAGTGTACATGTCAATACAAAAAGCTCTCTAAACACACAACTAGTGTGTGTCGGGGCTATACAATTTTTATAACTTGATAACAAAAGGACTCTAGGACTTTGACAAATCAACATGCTCCAAATTCCTCTCTTTATGGACTATCATGGCCTTCCACTCAATATCCTAACATAAATTGAATTCTACACACAACATTCCATAATTCCAACTAAAATTTAGGTATGGAGATGGCAAAGAAATGGACAACCAATATCTATAGTGTCCTTTTCAAATTTTCCCATAAATTCTCCCACTAGTGAAAACTTGTTTGGAACTCCCAAGCATTCAGGTACTCAATCTTTCCCATGCACCCTTCCCAATTATCTCAAGCACATTCAACTTGAATAGGGATCCCACTAAGGCCAATCCAAACAACCCCCTTGAACGTATCATCACTTCCATCCTAGAACTCTACTAACACATCAACTCCTAACACTTTGCTCACCAGCTTCAACACAATGGAAAATAATGAAACAAAATTGAACAACCTATTTAAAATTCAAGCTTCAAGCATTCTTCCTGAAAACTTTTAATAAAACCTCCTTAATTGAAAACCAAATTCAGTGAGAAAACCAAAGTGCTTAACTTTCTTCCTTGTCAGGCATTTATCTCCTCCTTTGACCAAACACCTTCTTCTCTCCCATCAACAAACACGCATCACCAAACAAAATAAATCCAAAAAATAGCACTCCACCACTAGCATCTAATATGGGTGGTGGCATTCCATGAATAAGAACACCCCAAATTCCATAACTTGCAAAAGACAAAAACATCAAAAAAACAAAATGCGACTCCTTTAAAGTGATCAATTGTTAACCGTCCTCTTTCTTGGCGTTTTTTGCTAGTACATCCATCAACCCAATACTTCATTCATTAGGGCTATTTCATCACTTCCTCTAGTTGGCTTAATCATCAAAAAAATGTGCTAACACAAATCTAGGTCATAGAATGATCAAAAAATTCAACTTGACAAAGTAACCAAGTAAATTGTATTCCATATTAATCAACTATTTTTCTTTGATGAATTGCAAAATTTCTTTTGTATATTAACCAATTACTTTCTATTCATGAAATCTTAGGAGCTAAAATTGATTGCATGCACTTTGAATGCAATTTTCAACTTTGAAATCGACTTGGAATGCAAATTTTCAAAGTTGGAATTTGTCGTTGGTTTTGGCCAACCATTAAGGAGAGAGATTACATAATATGGCAATTTGATTATAATGATGGAATTTTCAAGATTTGGTCACACATTTTGGGGATTGTTCATTAGGTGGACTTATTGTGATTTGTGAGTTCATTGTTTGGGAGCTTCATGGACAATTTCCCTATTGTAACTATTGTTGTTGGTTTGAACTTGCTATGAGGAACAAAGCCATTACAAGATGAATTGTTTGTTGACATTGTAAAGAAACATCATAAATGGGGGAACATAATTGCTTGCTGCATTATGTGGCCCTTGTTGGTGGTGGGTGTTTGCTACATGATGGATAACATCAAGTTTTGATGTGAATCCAATTCAACAAACCATTGATGGGTTCAAGTTTTTGTTATATATGTTAGAACCCCAAAAATGATGAAAGACATAACCAACACATGGTACCTATCAAGATTCTAATAATAGTTGATTAATGAGGACATGGATTGTTCAAGTTTCATTCATGTAGGTAGTGCTTGCAAAATTCAAGATTACTTGGACACAAACAAACATCAAGAATGTCAATTGTGGTCTCCCTCAAAGTTCTTGCAATTAAACTTCAAACAATAAAAAAATAACATTCCCAATTTTCAACGAGAAATGCAAGTTTTGCACACAAGTTTGGACAATATGTTTCAAAGATATGGAAACACTAGCAAAGTTATAAACATAACACCCAAAGATTGCACACAAAAGCAATGTTAAGTATGCATATTAGAATCAATTGTTGTAGCAAGTGAATTCTAGCCAAGGTTTTGGAAAACCTTCAATATTTTGTTGAATATTCACAATGTAATGAGCATATACTATGAGAAATCATGTCCATTATAACTTATCCTATGCAACTAAAAAGTGTTTTTTGCAACTAATTATAGTTGCAAAGAACATTTTTTAATTACATAGGACAAATTACAAAGGACACAATTTTTCATAGTTGATAGAAGGTATACATTTCATCCCAACAAAATTCAAAAAAATGAGGATCAAAGGAAAAGTAACCAACAACAACTTTGTTGTGTGGATTTATCCAAAGTTTATGTGTCAAGTTGTCCAATGATCTAAACACATGTATGTATATTTTTCAAAATAATTATTTTATTTCAATATCTTTTCAAAAATAACATGAAAAGGCACAATAACATGGGTCTTTTCATATCCATGTAAATGTTTAGGGGAAAAGAATGAAATAGTTTTTAGGTAGGTTTCAATTAATCTTATGTAATATTGTGACAATTTCAAATACAAAAGTTTTAAGCAATTCAACAATAGCTTAATAAATTGATGCATTATTGTAAATGAAATTTGAAAAGTGGCATCAATCACTTACAATATTTAAAAAAATTTGAAAAATGCGTAATTTTTTTTCTTATATTAGAATTGAAATATGTTGCAAATGGTCATATACATATGGACTTAATTGCTCACACAAGTCTTCCAACATGATTTCAAATAAAATTTGATGCATCATTGTAAATGATATTTGGAAAGTAACATCAATCACTTACAATATTAAAAATGCATACAAGTTTTACTTTGTTTTTATATTAGAATTGAAATATATAAGATTTATGGATTTAATTGTTCACACAAGTCTTTCATTTCATAAGGGGAAAAAGGAAACATGGTATTTTGTTAAAATGTTTGAAAATAATCATTAATGAATAAAACATTAAATTAACTTAGCTAGGGTGCCTATATCCTTAGGCTTACATTTTACTTTTATGGGAATTATAATAATTTTAAAAAAAATCATAAATGTTTAATTTATGTTATTTATGAATCAACATTAAGCCACATTAACTAGCAATTGCTATTTTTTAATCAAATCAACATGACATGTGTTCACATAACTAGCAACTTAACCATGTTCAATATGATTAAGGTGCTAATAAATGTTGTCTAAAACAACTATTATTATTATTATTATTATTATTATTTTATAAATTAGTTTATAATTTAATTGGAAAGTATAATGTAACATTTTAAAAAAATCTTTGGATTTATCAATAGTTTATGCCTTTAAGTGGTCTGTATATATAATTTAAAATAATTATTTCTTCAACATTGTTTCAGAAAATAACATGAAAATGCACTTGTTAATGTGCCTTTTCATGTCCATGTTATATAGTAAATTGAAATTGAAATTCACACAAATAATAAACTATTGGAAATTATACGAAATATATGAAGAAAATAAAAAGGGGGAGGGGATATTATTAAATTGATAAACCTCCATCTTTTTCACTATTATTCTTACTTCCTTTTCACATTTTCAAAGTGAAGCTTAAAATTTTAATTTTAAATTAATTTAATTATTGGAGTTTATTCCATAAATCCAAAGTTTTTCCCCTAGTTACAATGTTCTAGTATGAATGGATATTGAACATTTCATGTGTGTGTGTGTGTGCAATTCAATGTTAAATGTATTTAATGACTTGGGGGGGGGGGGGGGGGGGGATAAAATTTTTTTTTGTATAAAAAAAAGAGGAGAAAAAAAAAAGAGATAAAAAAAAAAAAATAATATATAAAAATTCC
>Ga0116230_10003673_pt1 | contig 14992 bp, 10 predicted proteins | sample S1TSphfallax_3_FD_88678 | JGI IMG/M metagenome (GOLD analysis project Ga0116230, IMG submission 88678) | Host-associated microbial communities from peat moss isolated from Minnesota, USA - S1T2_Fd - Sphagnum fallax MG | ecosystem: Host-associated > Plants > Peat moss > Unclassified | place... | reverse complement strand
GATGAAGAACGGCTTTACCTTCGAGGGCTTCGACGCCACGGTATCCGGCGGTGCATTCAATCAACGCCAGGCGCAGGCAGAATACGGCGTGACCGACGGTCCCCTGGGCGCCTACGTGGCGGTCAACACGCTCAAGGAAGGCGGTTGGCGTCACTTCGCGCACGATCGGGTGAGACAGTACTATCTGGATTTGAGCTTCCATACCGATGACATTACCTCGGACTTGAGTTATTCCCGCGGCAATAACCGCCTGTTTGGTCAAGGTGCGGCGCCGGTCCAGAGCCTGGCAATCAGTACTGAAAACGTCTTCACCGGGCCGCAGAACAACATCAACAACCTCGACTTGATGACGCTCAACACGGCGTATAACTTCACGCCCACGCTGGCGCTGTCGAATGTGATCTACTTCCGCAACTACCGGCAGACGGTGGCCAATGGCGACAACTCTGACTACGCGGCCTGCGATCCCACCGTCGCTCCCGGCCTGTTGTGCGACGGCGACTACGTACTGACCGACACCCTCGGCCAAAACATCCCCGACATCACCAACGGTGGTGCGACGATCATCGGTCAGAACGATTACGAGGACATTCACTCGCAAACCTGGGGTGGCTCGCTGCAGTTCTCCAGCACGGACAATATCTTCGGACACGGCAATGCGTTCGCGGTCGGCGCCACGGTCGATACCTCGACGAGCAACTTCTTTTCGGGCACCGAACTCGGCGTGGAGAATGCCGCCTTGACGATATCGCCATCGCCGTATTTCGTCGCAACACCGGAAGGCGTCGACAGCACCGCCACGCCCGTCATTCTCAATGCCAGCAACAAATACTATGGCCTATTTCTGACCGACACGTTCGACGTCACCGACCCGTTGTCCGTGACGGTCACCGGCCGCTACAACATTGCCAAGGTTGATCTCGCCGATCGGAACGGCACCGCGCTCGACGGCGACAACCGCTTCACGCATTTCGATCCGTCGGCGGGCGTCACCTACAAGATCGTGCCCGCCCTGACGGTGTACGGCAGCTACGCGATCAACAATCGCGCGCCGACCGCCAGTGAACTCGAGTGTGCAAATCCGGCGGCACCTTGCCTGTTGCCCACGAACTTGGCGTCCGATCCGCCGTTGAAACAGGTCGTATCGAAGACCGTCGAAGTCGGTGGGCGCGGCACGTCATCCGACGCGAGCGTCGGTAAATTCGGCTATGACTTCAGCATCTATCGCAGCAACTCCGAGAACGACATCTACGGCATCTCGACGACGATTGCTTCAGGCTATTTTCAGAACGTCGGCTCGACGCGCCGCGAAGGTGGCGAATTCGACCTGACCTACCAATACCAAAGCGTGTCGGCCTATTTGCAATACAGCTATCTCAAGGCCACTTTCCGATCGGCATTCTTGGAACCGTCACCCGCCAATCCATTCCAAGATGCGAACGGCAACGTTCAAGTGAATGTCGGCGACGTGTTGCCGTTGATCCCGAAGACTCGCGTGAAGCTCGGTGCGGACGTCAAGGTGCTGCGCGACTGGTCGCTGGGCGGCACATGGAGCTACATTGGTCCGTCTTTCTATCGAGGCGATGAGGACAATCAAAATCCGGAATTGGCGGGCTACACGGTGGCGAGTTTGCGCACGTCTTATCAGATCGCCAAGAACGTGCTGGTGTTCGCCAACATCCAAAACCTGTTCGACCGGCATTACTCGACGTTCGGCATCTTGGGCGACCCGACGGGTGTCGGTGCACCGGGTGTTCCGCCCAACGGCGAATTGGGAGATCCGGACGTCGATCCGCGCTTTCAGAGCCCGGCGATGCCGCGCGCGTATTTCGGCGGGGTGAAGATCTCATTCTAGCTATCCGGAACGCTGAGCGGCAGGGCCACACATTAGAGCCCATTACGACTCGACCGTGGCGATGATAGTCAGAAACCCGATATCGACCAAATGCCGGGTCAGGCCAAGCATGCCCTCTGCATTCAAAGAACCGGTGAGATCGCCGGGGCGGAACGATGGCAGCCGACTCATGGCGCGCATCGTCGCGGCGACCGGCGCGGGCATGTGGTAGCGCGTGTTCTTGAACTCCAGCATCGTTTTATCGTCCTCTTGGGTAACGCGGTAGCTATCCTGTGACGGTAATTGCAGAAGCGAGTTCAGATCGACCACCGTGACGTCCGCCCGGAAGGGTATGGGTTTGCGGACCTGCGTCGCGCGTACCCGACCCGTCAATGCGTCGATCAGCTTGTCGGGATCGGATTTTGAGCACAGCGAGTCCCCCATTTCCCGCATCTTGCGCTTCAAGAGCGGTCGCAACTCACTGTGCGTGGCAAATCCCGGCGGCAAGGCATGGCGCATTTCCTCATCATCGATGGCCGAACTCAACAGCTCCTTGAGAAGATCGGCCCAGGTATACACCGAGATCCCAATGGTCACGTGGGCGGAGAAACTCTCTGCGGTGGTCGTGGAATGAAGGACACCCCGCGGCAGGTACAAAAGGTCCCCGGCATCGAGATCGATTTCGGCCATCGGTGCCTGGCCCGTGTAAAGTTCCGGGCGGAACAGTTGCGTGCGATGCGGCAGCGGTATCACGGGTTCATACAGCTGCCAGCGCTTCCGGCCGGCGATTTGCAGCACGAACACCTCATGCACGTCATAATGGGGCGTGAAACCCTTGGCATTCCCGGGCGTGATATACACGTTCGCATGCGGGGCGTGATCCAGTTGCTCTTGTAACGCGTCGCACAGCTGGGCCAGCGGCGCCCAAGTCCGGTGGACGGCCGGTAGCGCGACGGTCGCACCCTGCCGGTATTCGTCGCTGATCCGTTGCACATCCGGCACCCCATCGAAACTCTCATCACCATGTTTGACATTGCGAGTGTACGCCTCCGGCGGATAGTAGCCGCCGCCCTTGGCGAGCCGTATGGCGGGGTATCGAGCGTCCGAGTGAGAGATCAGCGCTTCGAGGTCGTGGACGGTGATCAGCGATCGGAAATAGTCGGGCTCGGCCCGCTGCACCACCAGGTGCTTTTTCTCCCAATAGTTCGAAAAGAACGCCTCGACCCCGACCGGTCGCAGCAAACGCTTGAAGTCGAAGGGATCCGTGTTCAGCTGACTTCCATAGAGTACGGTCACGACGTGTACCTTACCGCATCGACTTGATTTTCAAAATGGCTCCGCCGAGTGCATCCAGGGGCTGCCATGGACCGAATGAGAAGTATTAACCAAATCCTCATACGTTAGACGAAACTGGCATGCTTGGTGTTAAGCAAATTCGATAAAATCGTCTTACAGTTTGTGATCGGGATGAAATGAAGACTTACGCTACGCAAAGTGTCATCGCGAGTACGCTGTTCATGGGGGTTGGCTGCTCGTCGGCCCAGGCCGACCAGGCTATTGCGGGCACGGCTGCCACGGATGCGGCGACCAATGGATTGCAGGAGATCATGGTCACGGCCCAGCGCCTCGAACTTCTCGGAACGGCGCAGACCGCGAGCGAGGGCATCGTGACAGATGAGGAACTCCAACTGTTGCCGGCCTATCGGCCGGGTCAATTGCTCGAGACCGTGCCCGGGCTCATCGTCACCTTGCATAGCGGGGAGGGCAAGGCGAACCAGTACCTCATGCGGGGATACAACCTCGACCATGGCACGGATCTCGAAACTTACGTGGACGGCATGCCCATCAACCAGCCCACTCATGCGCATGGCCAAGGCTACACCGACTTGAATTTCTTGATTCCTGAATTGGCCGATGGCTTGACCTACACCAAGGGTACGTACTACGCCAATGTGGGCGACTTCGGCGCGGTGGGTTCCGTTCACGTCGACTACCGGGACGCGATTCCGGATGAAGTAGCCGCCACCGTCGGCATGTACGGGTTTCAGCGAATTTTCACCGCGGGGACGACCGACTTTGGGGATGGGCATTTGCTCGCTGCCTTGGAATTACAGCACTACGATGGTCGATTCGATACCCCCGATGACCAGCGCAAGGAGAACTTCGTCCTGCGCTACAGCGAGGGCGACGAGCACGACGGCTATTCGTTGACCGGCATGGTGTATCACGGCCTGTGGACCAACACGACCGACGTTCCGCTGCGCGCCATTGCGGAGGGCTTGGTGCCGAATCGATTCGGCACGCTCGATCCCACCGACGGCGGCCGGGCGTGGCGCGCCAGCTTGTCTTTCGATGGTCATGACACGCTGGGCGCCGGGATGCTGACCACCAGCGCGTTCTTCATCGACAACCAACTCCATCTCTATAATGACTTTACGCATGATCTGGCCGATCCCGTTTACGGTGACCAGGAAGACCAGATCGAGAATCGTAAGGCCATGGGTGGCCAGGCGAATTACACGCTGCCCGCGCGGCTCGGTTCCATCCCGAATGAGCTGTCCGTCGGTGTCTTGACGCGTTACGACCTGCTGCACGTCGGACGCGATCCGAGCGACGATCGCATCACCGTACCGGCAGACGATAGTCCGCCGTCTTTCACAGATGACGACCGGGTATGGTTGTTCTCGGGCGCCGCCTATGTGCAAGCGATCACTCATTGGACGTCGAGGTTCCGCACCGTCCTCGGCTTTCGCGAGGACTATCAGCACGGCACGGACATCGACTATGAGGCAGCCTTGCATGAGACCGTCGGTTATTCCGACACCGGCACGGCCCAACAACAACTGCCCCAACCCAAGGGCAGCCTAATCTTCAAGGCGACCGATACGCTCGAGTTCTACGCGAGCGCCGGCCGGGGGTTTCACAGCGCGGATCTGCGCGGTGTGAACCAGGATGTGAGTGTCGATTTGGGACTTCCGCATACCAACCTGCTGTCCAAGCAGGAGGGGCAGGAAGTTGGCGTGCGAGCAGCGCCCGCACCGAATTTCGCGCTGACATTCGCGCTGTTCAATCTATGGCAGGAATCCGAGACGATTATCGACCCGGACGTGGGCGCGGACTCGGCCGGTCCGCCGAGCCGGCGCTATGGGTTCGAGCTCAACACCACTTACAAATTTAGCCGCCATCTCGAATTCTACGGCAGCGTGTCGGGTGACCATACACGGTTCACCCATTCGTTGGACGACGGTACCGGGCACGAGGGTACCTACATCACCGATGCGCCGGTCGCGACCGGTTCGCTCGCGCTGTACCTCATCGATCTGGGACCTTGGAGAGGGGGCTTGAGCTATCGGTATCTCGGCAACTATCCGCTCTCCGCCGGTCCGTGCAACAACGCCGCGGCGGTCCACGACTTTCCCGGAGTGGCCACGTCCTGCGCCAATGCACCCACCGCGTTGGGCCAGGTCAATGGCAAGGGGTTCGGCGAGACCAACCTCGATGTGCACTATGCGTTTCCCGATAAATGGAGCGCTGGGATGGGCATCTACAATTTGTTCAATGTGAAAGCGGACGCGGCGGAGTTCTGGTACGTGGATCGGCTCCACAATGAGATCGGCACCTACCCCAATGGCCGTGCCGATATTCATGTGCACCCGCTCGAACCGATCATGGTGCGGTTGACTGTGGCGAAGCAGTTCTGATCCCGCATTCCGCTTCATTGATCGAACCGTGCGCCGCCTGCTACGTACCTTTGCGGCCGCTCCAGCCATGTGTCACCATCAGGAGTGCTCCGATGACGAAATGCATGAAATTCGCGCTGACCCTCGCTGCCGCGTTGGCCCTCGCCAATTTGAGCTTCGGCCACGCCAAGCTCGTGATGTCCTCCCCCGCGGGCGGTGCACGGTTGAGCGAATCTCCGCACGTTTTGACGCTGACGTTCGATGAGGAGGTGAAACTCGCGAAGTTGACCCTCACGCGGGATGGAACGCCGATCACCGTGAATATCGACACGGCCGCATCGGGCGCAAAAACGGTGACCGTGCCGGTGGTTCCCCTCACGCCGGGCGTTTACGAACTGCACTGGACGGCTCTCGCGACCGATGATGGGCACGTCACGAAGGGGACTTTTACCTTCACGGTATTGGCTGCGGCAACAGCACACTGAAACCATCCCATGGAATTGAGCGCATGGGATCTGGCCGCTGTGGGGGTCAAGGCGCTGCTGTACGCCGCCACCCTCTGCGCCGCCGGTGGAGTGTTCTTCGAGCGCTACACTGCTTCGCTGCTATGCATTGTGCATCAGCGACGCGTCCGCCGCTGGGTGGGGCTGTGCGTTGGCATCGCTGTCTTGACGAGCGCAGTCCGTCCGTTGATCGTCGCCGGCTCGATGGACGAGAGTGTGTCGGGAATGCTCGACGGATCCATGATCGGCATGGTCCTTCAGGGCGGCGAAGGACGCGCTACGGGTATTCGAATCGTCGCGCTTGCATTGGTCGGCGTTGGTGTGTGGGGCTCCCAGTGCACGCTGAGTTCAGCGATGGCGCTCGCGGGAGCCTTGGCGGCAGCGACATCGTTCGCATGGATCGGGCACGCCTGGGCGGCTCGCAATGGCGGGCTATCGGTTGCTCTGCTGAGCGTTCACTTGGTTGGCGTTGCATTCTGGGTCGGTGCGCTGATGCCGCTCCTCCTCGTCGGACGTCGTGGCGAGCTCGAGACCTTGGCCGGTACCGCCAGGCGCTTCGGGGCTATCGCGGTGTACGTCGTCGTCTCGCTGCTGTTTGCTGGAGGGCTGCTGCTGTGCACCTTGCTGCCACATCTCACTGAACTGTGGACCACCGACTATGGACGCCTGGTGTGTGTGAAACTCCTCGCAGTTGCTGCGCTCTTGAGCGCAGCGGCGTGGAACAAACTGCGTTTGACACCCCGACTGCAGCACCATGATCGCTCCGCATTCGTCGGTCTGATACGCAGCATCAAGGTCGAAGTGCTGCTCGCCGCTCTGATCCTCGGCATTACCGCGACCATGACCACCTTGGTCGGTCCCCGGACATAAGATCAGTCAAATCCGCAACGGTTCTTGTGTCGGCGTATTTGCCGCTCAGGCTCAATCTATGAGTTTCTTCAGCTGTAAAGCCGACTTGGATTTCAATTCGTCGACGCTCAGGCTGCCGTCATTATCCCGGTCGGCTTTCTTGAACAGCTTCTCGACCAAGGCTAGATACTCGTCCTTGCTGATCGAGCCGTCATGGTCCGGATCGGCGAGTTTGAACAGCTTCGTGCCGATCACTCCCTTGACCTCGGCGGCTTCCAACGTGGAGTCTCCATCCTGGTTGAGCTTGTCGAAGCGTGCGCTTGCCGCGGTCTTGACCTCAGCCAGGTCCAATGTCATGTCCTTATGCGCCAGCAACGGCATGTCGGCCTCACTCACCGTGTCATTCTGCGACACGATGGCCGCAGCGGTCGCCGCCGATGCCGACTGTGCCGCGCCGCTGGTCAGAACCCCACATATGTACAGTGCACTCACCCCAACATTTTTACCATACATGCCGTTACCCCCGTCAAAATGACGCCGCCACGTGCGACTTGTTTTCACAATACAACATTCTGACGCTGTGCCAGAAGCACCAGCTCAACATCGCTCTGGACGTTGAGTTTTTGCTTGATGAGCGTGTGATAGTTGGCCACCGTCTTCGCACTCAGATTCAGCATTTTCGCGATCTCCACGGCCGGCCGGCCGCTCACGAGCAGTCGAAAAATTTCGAATTCCCTGGCGCTCAAGGCCTGCAACGGATTGCCGTCGCCGCTGAGCTTGAGCATCGCGATCGACTGGGCCATGTCCGGGCTCAGCGCCAATCGGCCGGCGACCACCTCGGCGACCGCGGCCGCCAATACCTCGGGGGCGTTGCTCTTGGTCACATAGCCGCGGGCACCCAATTGGATGGCACGCTCGGCCACCGACGCATCCTCGTGCATGCTGAACACCACGATTTTGGCATCGGCGTTTCTGCCGATGATTCGTCGTATGGTGTCGAGTCCGCTTACGCCTGGCATGGACAGGTCCATCACGACGACGTCGGGGTGATGCTCCAAGTACAAGGCGTATGCTCGCTCGGCATCCGCAGCCTCCGCAATCACGCGAAACTCGGAGCGCTGCTCCAGTAGTCGCCTGAAGCCGGCTCTGACGATGGCATGATCGTCGACGAGCATGATGCGGATCGTGGCGGCTTGACTCATGAGGATGCCGCGACCGCATTGACAGGCACCACGACGACGATCCGGGTGCCGCGGCCGGGCTCGGTTTCGATCTCGCAGGTTCCGCCGAGCACCTTGACCCGTTCGCGAATGCCGGTCAGCCCGAAACCGCGATTGACCGAATTCAAGAAGAAGCCGATGCCGTCATCGGCGACGGTGACGCGCAGCTGGCGCCCGGTCGCAACCGGCGTGTCGACATGAACCTCGACGGCGGCATGCCGGGCATTCGCATGCACCGAGATGTTGGTCAGACACTCCTGGATGACGCGATAGACTGCGACTCCCACCTCGCCATCCACATCCGTAAGATCGCTCATGCTTTTCAATGAACACGCCACCTGGGGATTGCGTTGTTGAAAACCGCCGACCAAATCCCGCAGCGCCGGCGCCAGTCCCAATCCCTGTAATATGGGGGGGCGCAACCGCTGCAGCATGCTGCGCACGATCATCTTCAGGTGGCTGGTCACTTCGACGATCGCCTCGGCGCTCTCGCGCACGTTCTCGTCGCCGCGATTGCGGATTGCGGCCGCATCGGCGTGAATGGCGCTGACGCATTGGCCGATCTCGTCGTGCAGTTCGCGGGCCAGGCTGGTGCGTTCGGTCTCCTGTGTCTCGAGCACGCGTCGAGTCAATCGCTGGTTTTCGGTGACGCTTTCCTCCAGGGTTGCCGCCATATGGTTGAAACCGATGCTGATTCGAGACAGTTCGGGTAGGTCGAATACCGGCAGTCGCGTAGTCAGATTGCCGCGCCGCAGATCGCCCAACGCCAGCAAGATCCGCTCCACGGGGCGCATGGCCCGCGATGCTGCCCACCATACGAGCGCATTGACGAGCAGGAAGAACATCAACAGGAGTCCGAGCAGTCCGCGCGAAGTCGACCACATTTCATCGGTTTCGAAGCTCGGGTCCGCGGCGATGACCAAGCGACCGACCGGCACGCCCTTGAACTCGATGATTCGTGTCTCGGAGCGCAGCGGCGGCGACACGAAGCGGATCAGGGCATCGAACCATGCCGGCGCCAATGGCTTGTGGCCGCTCGGTGGCTCGTTGCTCTCCACCAGCAGTCCGCGGTTATCGTAGAACTTCACGCTCAGATGACGAATCTCACCCAATTCGCGCAACTTGAAAAGGGGCGCCTCGAAACCGTGCAAGGCCCAACGCTCACGCAGAACGTCGATTTCCGCATCGAGAAAGTGATCGGTCAATATCAGGGTCGAATGCGTTTCATCGCGTATATCATCACGTGCCTTGCGCACCACGTAGGCGGCGCCGGCCAGCGTCACGACCGCAAGTAGTGCGGTGATGAGAAGGCTCAACCGCACCTCGAGAGTCGTGCCGGGCGCTCGCCCCGATCCCGCGATCCGCTTATACTTCACGCACACAGTCATGGCTTGGCGGGGAAGTATAGATGCTCGTGCGCTCTAAAATGGCATTTCTGGTCGGCGTTCAGATCCTGGGTACGCTCGGACTCGTGTCCACCGCGTCTTCGAGCCGCGCGGCGGGTTCGTATCAGGTGTACGTCACCAACGAGAAGTCAGGCGACGTCACCGTGATCGACGGCGAAGCCCACGCCGTCGTCGCGACGATCGCGGTGGGCAAGCGTCCGCGGGGGATTCATGTCAGTCCCGATGGAAAGACACTCTATGTCGCCGTCAGCGGCACTCCCGTGTCCGGACCTCCCGAATTGGACGCGCACGGCAACCCTATATTGAAAAAGAACAAGCCGGACGACGACGATGACGATGTGGGCGCCGACAAGGCCGCGGACGGCATCGCGGTCGTCGACGTCGGCACCAATAAATTCGTTCGTAAACTCGCCGCGGGCTCCGATCCCGAGGAATTCGCGCTCAGCAAGGATGGCTCGCGCATTTATATTTCGAACGAGGATACGAAATCGGCGACCGTCATCAACATTGCGTCCCAGAAACTCGAGCACATCATTCCGGTCAGTCAGGAGCCGGAGGGCGTGACCACCACTCCCGATGGGAAATTCTTCTACGTAACGTGTGAAGCCGGTGGCGACGTGTACGTCATCGACACGACGAAATACGGCATCGTTGGGCACTTCAAAGTTGAAGGCCGGCCGCGCAGCGTCGACTTCATGCCGGACGGCAGCTTGGGCTTCGTGCCTTCGGAATCCGTAGGCCAGCTGAATGTCATCGATACGACCGCGTACCAGGTAGTGAAGACTGTGACGCTGCCCACCGGTTCCCGGCCGATGCGGGTGCGCGTGGCGCCGGACGGTGCGAAGATCTATATTAGTAACGGCCGTGCCGGCACCATATCGGTGCTCGACGGCCACAGCTACGCGCTGCTCGACACGATCAAGGTGGGGGCCCGTCCGTGGGGCATCGTCATCTCCCCGGACGGGAAGCTGCTCTACTCGGCCAACGGTCCTTCCAATGATGTGTCCGTCGTGGATCTGTCGACTGACAAGGAAGTGACGCGAGTCAAGGCCGGATCGAGTCCCTGGGGCGTGGTGGTGGTCACGACGCGTTGATGTTGCAGAGCAGAAACGTTGGCACGTCAGCGCCGAAAATCAAACCGACCAACCCGGATGTTGTGAACGAATCGCGAGAACCCGGTGTTGCACTGTGTTCATCTGGGATTCCGAGCAACGGCAACAGCACCCGACATGCGTAGCACCGAGATCCCGGTTCCCTCCCCTTGTATTCGAAATTGCTGCCTCGACGACGAGGATACCTGCCTCGGCTGCTTTCGGTCGTTGGAGGAAATCAGGGAATGGGGCGATACGGACAATGCCCGTCGACTCGTCATTTTGGATAATGCTTCGTCACGGCGTCAATCTCGATTGAGAGTTCCGCGCTAGAGGCATCCCCCCTTGAACTCGCGCCGGATCGTGGAAGAATGGTGCCTCAGGTCATTCACCGGAGTGTCTACAAATGAACGCAGTTGCAAAAGAAAAGTGCCCTTTCAGCCATATGGCCGGCGGGGGTGCTTCGAACCAGGACTGGTGGCCGAACCGGCTACGGATCGAACTCCTGCATCAGCACTCCGCGAAGTCCGATCCCATGGGCAAGGACTTCAATTATGCCAAGGAATTCAAGGCCCTCGATTACCAAGCCTTGAAGCAGGACTTGCTCAAGGTGATGACCGATTCCAAGCCTTGGTGGCCTGCAGATTTCGGGCATTACGGACCCTTGTTCGTCCGCATGGCGTGGCACAGCGCCGGGACGTACCGCATCGCCGATGGCCGTGGCGGCGGCGGCCGGGGCCAGCAGCGCTTCGCCCCGCTCAACAGCTGGCCGGACAATGCCAGCCTCGACAAGGCGCGCCGGCTGATCTGGCCCGTGAAACAGAAATACGGCAGCAAGATCTCATGGGCTGATCTTCTGATCTTGACGGGCAACGTTGCGCTGGAATCCATGGGTTTCAAGACGTTCGGCTTCGGCGGCGGACGCGCCGATGTGTGGGAGCCCGATCAAGATGTCTACTGGGGCCAGGAGAAGGCGTGGTTGGCCGGCGATCTTCGTTACTCGGGCGATCGCGAGCTCGAAAATCCGCTCGGCGCCGTGCAGATGGGCCTGATCTACGTCAACCCGGAGGGCCCGAACGGCAAACCCGATCCGCTGGCCGCCGCCCGCGATATCCGCGAGACATTCAAGCGTATGGCGATGAACGATGAGGAAACCGTTGCCCTGATTGCCGGCGGGCATACCTTCGGCAAGACTCACGGCGCGGGCGATGCCGCCCATGTAGGCGCGCATCCCGAGGCGTCCGATCTCGAGGCTCAGGGCCTCGGCTGGAGCAGCAAGTTCGGCAGCGGCATTGCCGGTGACGCCATCACCAGCGGCTTGGAGGTCACTTGGACCACGACGCCGACGAAGTGGAGTAACGACTACTTCAAGCACTTGTTCGGCTATGAATGGGAACTGACGAAAAGCCCGGCCGGCGCTCATCAGTGGCGACCGAAGAACGGCGCCGGGGCCGGTACCGTGCCCGACGCGCACAACCCGGCCAAACGTATTGCGCCCAACATGCTCACGACGGATTTGGCGCTGCGCGTCGATCCCGCGTACGAGAAGATCTCGCGTCGCTTCTTGGAGCATCCGGACCAGTTTGCCGACGCGTTCGCGCGCGCCTGGTTCAAGCTCACCCATCGCGACATGGGTCCGCGGGTCCGCTATCTGGGACCGGAGGTTCCGAGTGAACAGCTGCTGTGGCAGGATCCCATCCCGGCGGTCGATCACAAGCTCATCGACGAGAAGGACATTACGGCCCTCAAGGCGACGATCTTGGCCGCTGGACTTACGGTCGCGGAACTGGTCTCGACCGCGTGGGGCTCGGCATCGACGTTCCGGGGCTCGGACAAGCGCGGCGGTGCGAACGGCGCGCGTATTCGTTTGAGCCCGCAGAAAGACTGGCAGGTCAATGAGCCCGCCAAGCTCGCCAAGGTGCTGAAGTCGCTCGAGGGTATCCAAGACGAGTTCAATAAGGCTCAAACGGATGGAAAGAAGGTGTCGCTCGCCGATCTCATTGTGCTCGGCGGGTGCGCAGGCGTCGAAGAGGCCGCCAAAAAGGCGGGCCACCCCATCACCGTGCCATTTGCTCCCGGGCGCATGGATGCCTCCCAAGAACAAACCGATGTCGAGTCCTTCGCGGTGCTCGAGCCGGTCGCGGATGGATTCCGCAATTACCAAAAGGCGAAGTTGCCTGCATCCGCAGAGGAGTTGTTGCTCGACCGGGCGCAGCTGCTGACGCTGACGGCTCCGGAGATGACCGTACTGATCGGCGGCATGCGCGCGCTCGGTGCCAATGCAGGCGGCGTCAAGCATGGCGTCCTGACCACGCGGCCGGGAACGCTGACCAACGACTTTTTCGTCAATCTCCTCGACATGCGAACGACGTGGAAGGCGACGTCCGATGCCAAAGACGTGTTCGAAGCGCGCGATGCGGGGACGGGCAAGTTGGAATGGACCGGCACCCGCGTGGACTTGGTGTTTGGCTCCAACGCCGAGCTTCGCGCCCTCGCGGAGGTTTATGGAAGTGCGGACGCGCAGGCAAAATTCGTGCGGGATTTTGTCGCTGCCTGGGCCAAGGTCATGAATCTGGATCGGTACGACTTGACCCACTAGGTAACCGATGCGCTACGAAATATCCGGCACCACCATGCAAACCGTCGCCGTGGACTTGGGTCCCGGCGAGGCGTTGTACAGCCAGACCAATTGCATGGCTTGGATGTCCGACAATATCCAGATGAACACGCACACCGGCGGCGGCTTGTTCGCCGGCATCAAACGATCCCTGAGCGGCGGCAGTTTGTTCATCACCGACTTTACCGCCGTGGGAGCCGGCCACATCGCCTTCGCGCCGCGATTTCCGGGCACGATCGTCGCGCGCAATTTGGCTCCCAATGAGTCTCTCATCTGCCGCAAGGAGACCTTTCTCTGCGCGGAGAAATCGGTGCGGCTGGAGATCGCCTGGCAGCAGCGCATCGGTGCCGGCTTCTTTGGCGGTGAGGGCTTCATTTTGCAAAGGGTCACCGGTCCCGGCGTGGTCTGGCTTGACCTTTCTGGCGAACTCGTGGAGCGTGATCTCGCCATGGGCGAACGACTGTTGGTCCATGCCGGACACGTGGGTATCCAAGAGCCCACCGTACAATTCTCCATCCAGATGATCCGTGGCTTTCGCAACGTATTGTTCGGCGGCGAAGGATTGTTTCTCGCGACCCTGACCGGGCCCGGCCACATCTGGCTGCAAAGCATGCCCATCATGAATCTCGCCGAAGAAATCGGCCGCTATCTACCGGGCGGGGGCTCGGACAACGGGGGCACGCTCGGCAAGGTGGCCGGCGCCGCGGCCGTGGGCGGTATACTGGGCAGCCTTTTCGGCGACTGAGTGATGAGTCGCGCAGCGATGAGGGGCGCCTGTCGGCCCGTGAAGTCGGACCGCGACGTCCGGCTAGCCGCTGTAGTGGCGCGGGAATAAAACGTGAATGCTCGTTCCCGAGCCGGGTACCGATTCCATCTCGATGGTCGCATCGAGCATTTCACAGAGGCGCTTGACGATCGAGAGGCCGATGCCTTCACCGGCATCCGGGCCGGACGAACGCGCATCGGCGAGGGGCATGACGGCACCGGTACTGAAGCCGGGTCCCGTGTCTTTGACCGTCAATAGCCAGCGTTTCGGGTCGTCGGGACGACTGTCACCCCACGTGACCTTGACACCGCCCTCACGGGTGTACTTGACGGCATTCAAGATCAAATTTTGAGCGATCCGGCGTATCTTGACCGCATCCCCGTCGGTCGCGAATCCGGGCGGCCCTTCACTGTGTAAATACAATCCGCGTTGCGTCGCCAGGTGGCGAACTCCCTCGCAAAGCGGTTCGAAAATCGTCGTCAAATCGAGCGCTTCGATCTGGCGCTTCTCGCGCCCCGCCTGCAAACGCGCGAGACTCGTCACGTCGTTCAGCAGGTGATGCAGCGAGGTGACATTGCGCATCAGCAGGCGCACGAAATCCTCGCGTGTGGCATCGTTGCCGCCATGGCGCGTGAGTCCCACGGTCACGTTCGCGACCACACTCAAGTTTCCGCGCAAATCGTGCGCCGCCTGCTGCCATATCTCACCGCGCTGCTGTTCCAGCTCGCGGATCTGGTCCAACGCCTGCTCGAGCTCTTTGATGTGACCCGCGGCCTCCTCACGTTGCAAGGCAAAGTACTGGCTGACGCTCTCCTCGATGCTGGTACTGCACATGGTCGCCCAGACGTCTTGCGCACGTGTGAGCGCCTCCCGCGAGAAATTCGGATTGGCCGCCGCGTAGTGATTGAGTTCGAGGACCACGCATTCGTTCAACTTGCCCAGTTCACGCGCAACTTCGCGCAAATCATAGCCCTGTTTCCAGCGCTGCAGCCCATGCTCCGCTGCGGGCTGCTGGCCGGCGGCCTC
>Ga0116230_10003671_pt1 | contig 15003 bp, 9 predicted proteins | sample S1TSphfallax_3_FD_88678 | JGI IMG/M metagenome (GOLD analysis project Ga0116230, IMG submission 88678) | Host-associated microbial communities from peat moss isolated from Minnesota, USA - S1T2_Fd - Sphagnum fallax MG | ecosystem: Host-associated > Plants > Peat moss > Unclassified | place: USA... | reverse complement strand
TAGTTTTCCACTATGGAAGTTATCATGGCAACTTGGAAAACCATCAATCAACATAAGATTTCTAGAGACATTTGTAGAAAGGTTAGTATTGATATTAGTTTCAAGATTCAATAGTCTCACATAGATATTTTTGGATTGCACAACGACACCATTAAATAGTCTTTTTCTTCCCCTTCATACTTTTTTAATTATTTTAATTGTTGGTGTGTTTGTCCTTGCATTCCCTGTTGGGGGTTTCATATGTGGAATGTGATTGTCCTAGAATTCCCCATTGGAGGTTAAGTTGAAATGGAAAAAACTCATGGGAATCCCAAAATGGATTACCAAAACTAGGGCATGTAATGCCCCAAAACTTTGAGACATTTTAAATCCTTCAAAATGAGTTCTTTTGAACATGAAACCTCACCATCTTATAGCTCTTGTCAAGACCTTTCCAATGTTGTGTTGCATGTTCCAACCACAAGTCCTTTGAACCATGTTTTATGGATTTTTAATGGTCAAAAGTCAATTTGTTAGTTTGATTTCAAACCATTTTTTAACCATAGTTCTTAATTCACGAGTTCAAATTAAAAATGCAAGCCCAGTTTTGATATTTTCATTTCAACAACTTTCAAATGATATGTTGAACGCCTAATTTGGATCACAATTATTCTTTTCATTTTTGTCCCAAGTATTTGGGACATTTCAAAGTTCTATCTTTCAAAGTGATTTTCACTTGGGAGTGCTTGGGATTCATTTGTTTGCATTTTCACAACATGTGAGAGTGTGGTTGAGTCCTAGGAGTTTTTCCTACGCTCCCTTGATCATAAGCTCTTGGTTTTAGTCATGGTTCATGTTTTCACTTAGAAGCATCTTTCATCCCAAGGACATTTTGTTATCCTTTTTAAGAGTTGGTCGCACACCCATGTTAAGATCACAACATTTCTAAAAAAACTACTACAATTTAAATTCAATTGTGATGTTATTAAAAACTTTCCATGCCATAAAAAAAACCTTTAAAAGTTGAAATTTTTCAAAGATGCTAGCTCTTGTCTAAAAAATGATAATAAACAACAGAATCATACATTGAATCATTTGCAAAAAAATTAATTAGATTTTTTTTTTTATGTATCATTGTTACAACTTCATCATTCATTGACACCATTATAATTATATCTTTATATTGTTCAAAAAACAACCTTGCCACATGTAGATCATAAATCACAACAACTTGAACTACATAAATTACTTGAAGTCCAAATGAAAACACAATCCTTTTGTATTTATAGGAAACATGTGGCCCTTGATTACAACTATGCCTAATCATTAATATCCTTTTTTTTTTTTAATTCATTGAAAAAATAACTTAATAAAATTTTAATTTATGCATTTGAAAAATTCATTGAAAATTAATTCCACTAATGACCTATTGCAATATGTATGGGGTGCTACATATATAGGTTAAAAAAAATCATCAAAGTTATCCAATAATATTTTTTCAAAACGAAAAATGACAAAAACTTCACATTACAACATACATTGAAAACTCAACTTTGTTGATAGGAGGGACGACAATCCATTTATTACTTGGCTTATCTATTAATAAACATACCATTGTAAACAAATTTGACACAATATTGGACAATTGGTTTAATATTCAATACAACCAACATTTTCCTCATGATTTTCTCACACCCATTACAATGAAACATAGGGGTGGATTTAGGGTTTAGGGATTTAGGGTTTGGGGAAAACAATCATCATTTGAAACAATTTTCAATGTTTTGGCTAATTTTGAAATATAAACATCTCATTAATATTCACTCCCCACAATTGACCTTTTAGGTTGTGTTACTTTTCTTCTAGATGGAATGTTAATCATACATTTTGAAACATGGCGTTTAATGATGGGGACATGGGGAATCATGCATGGGCATGCATGGACTAAATTATGGTTGTTCTGATAAAGAAAGGAATTTGAATGGCTCATCAAGTGAATGTTTGTGCCCTCTTGATCTTTTTTTTTAATCATGTACAACAAGATTAGCCAACATACAAATCTTTTGGAAAATGGGTGGTCACTCAAAACCACGTGGGTATACTTGGGGTTAAGACCTTGGTGAAGGTGTTCAATAATTGCATTATTGTTGTTATGGTAGTAGGAAAATGACCACCATATGTTTCGAAATGTGGAAGCTCTATTAGGGTGAAAAGTCACCACCGAATCATGTGGTTTTAATTGGTAAACAAGAAATCTTTTCCTAGTTTTTGTTATTACAAGTACTCACCACTACACAATGTGAGGAGGCCATGGGACAAAATGAATGGTGTGCAATAGTAGATGTGATGTTTATTAGTAGGCACATCGTTGTGTTAATAGGGTTAGTACTTTAAAAACTTTTTATTGACTGCGCATCCTTTGTTGCAATATATAGTTCACTATGTATTCTTCATTTCATCTTGCCATTAGTAGGGTTGAAGCTTGCACCTCTTTCTTTTTTTCCTTGTTTTTTCAAATATAGAAGGTAAAAAATCAACCATCTTCGATGCATGGGGTTTGAATGGCATGCATGCTCCCTTATTGCTCTTTTTGAACCAGGGTAGAATTACACATTATGTGCAATTGAACAAGAAAAGAAACAAGTCAAGGAACATTGAATCTTGCACTCTACCACAAAGATGTCCAATTAATGATGTAGATGTACTAACTTTTTTTGTTGGTTCTCCTCCAAATAAAAGTATTATGTCCCTATTGCCTCAAGGGCAATCTCAATGGTCGTGTGTGGTGATCCAAACAAACTCGCCCTCCTCACCTACCCTGATGTTGGATTGAATTGTGAGAACCTATCCTACTCTTATTATTCTTTCATAATTTTTTCATCCTTGGAAGCTAAGCTTCTTCTGCTCCTTCAAAGTTATGCAAGTATTTGGAGTATTAATAACCAATGGACACAAAGATCTAATGAGATTGTAGTGGCTTCCATAAACCTTTATCTACTATGGCATAAAATCCATGATGCATGAAGAGTTGCATTGTTGAAAGAAGAAATAAACATACCCATTATTTAAAATATGACATTCACAACATTCAGAAGATAAATAGATTTTTTGGAGGTGTGCGCAAGAGGAGTGGGCTCCAACACTTTGATATTTACCCTAGGTTTTGTGTTTTGTTGTTTACAAATATTTCATGCTTTGAAGGGCTTTTTTCATGCCCTGAAACATAATTGGTGTTGTACCATAATTTTTGCATTTGCCATGTTGATGCACCAAGTTGTGAGGTGAACATGTCACATGATAGGTAGTATACAACATGCATTTGGAGTAGGACAAATTGATAGTTGCAACCAAAGCCAATCTTCCATCAAATTTAGATGTCTAATCTTGCATAAATATTCTATTTTGGATCTAAGATGCATGATGCCATTGGAATTTCCTCACCCGTGATTATCTTGAAATGTTATTAGACTGGGGTTGTCGAAATCCTATTGAATCAAGTTGTGTTGAGTGTCGATGCAAACCAAGTGGCTGAAGTTGTAGATTATTTTGTGTGAGTGTCAGCATTTGGACCCTATTTTCAACATTTTATGTGAATTATGTCATTGTCTTCTTAGCCCTTGAAGTGGAGCTAAATTTGTTTTCACTATAAGCATAATATTCATATGAACATCAAGTTGTATTAATAATGCCAAAATGTACTACAGTTGGTTGATAATCAATAGTTTTGCCTACTTAAATTTGATGGACTTCCTTAGCATTCTTGTGTTTTTGTAAGTTTTTAGTATTCAGACATTACAATTTTCAATTTTTTTTTTGTATTCAGACATTTTAGTTTTTAGTATCTAGACATTTCAATTTTCAAAATTTCATATTCCTTCCAGACATTTCACAAAGAGATTTCAAATTTTAGTTTTCAATTTTCAACTTTCAATATTCACATATCCAAATTTAGACATTTCACTTTTTCAAAATTTCAAATTCGAAACACTTCACATAAAAATTTCAAATTTTAATTTTCAACTTGAGATATTCACACATCCCAATTCAAACATTTTAACGCTCAAAATTTCAAATTCCAAACATTTCACATACAATTTTCAATTTTCAGCTTTTTAGTTAGTATTCACACATTGAAATTCAAACATTTCAATTTTACAAAATTTTAAATTCCAAGCATTCCATATACTATAGTACCTTCGCAAGCTTTGGCACATGCCTCCTAAACAATTAATTAATTAATTAATTTTGTACTCTTAAAGATTTTAAAAAAATTTCCTTCGTAAGGAGTTGGTCTTTGGAATAAAATATGGATCATGGTTCATATAAAGTTGGGTTGGGCAAAAGCCATTACACAATGAAATGCTTGTTTTTCCTACAATTTCAACACTATTGGCCCAATCTCTTGCTGAAACTTATTAGGTCAAGCAATAAGGTGGCAAGTATTAGTCCTTACTTCCTATTTTTCCCTCATATCAACCAAAGAAGTTATCTCTCTTAAGGAACCTTATTAGGTTTGGGAAATAAGGTGGCAAGCATTTTAGCCTTGCTTCCTTATTTTCCTCCACTTCAATAGTACCTAGTGGCCTGATCTCTAGAGTGAAACTTATTAAGTTGAGTAATAAGGTGACAAGTATTAGTCCTTTCTTCCTTTTTTTCCCCCACACAATACTGAACTTATTACTTGGGGAACCTTATTAGGTTCGGATAATAAGGTGGCAAGCATTATCCTTTCTTCCTTCGACGCTTTCCGCCTCCCCTGCCCACCCCCCTTGCGAGGTTGCGCGGCGCTGCTGGCGCTTGTGTCTTCTTGCGTCGCTTCTCTTCTGTTTGCTTCTCTCTTTTTTTTCTTCCCATTTTGCAGAAAAAATACAGAGATGAAGGTTTTGTAATTGAATCATTCGACGGAATCACTTGACGGGATTGGAGTTTTTGGCGTGCGGAAGGGAAGAGACGGCAACAAGGGTTGGGAGAGGGAGGGGAGGGGAGGGGAGCGGAGAGTTTTGAGATATGGGGTTTGCGGCGGTCGCAGCTTCGGCGGCGGTTGCTCTGCCAAGAATGGCGATGGTTCAAGGATGTGTGGGATTGAGTGGCGGTTTAGCTGGGAGTAGTAGCCTAGAGCGCACAGTTTCTCCCGCATCATCATCTCCTGTTTTTGGAGCGCTTCCATTGTTGAGAGTTACGTGCAATGCTGGGAAGCAGCAGCAGCAGCAGCAGCAGGCCAGGAAGGAGGTGACGACGGCGTCGGCGGCGGCTTTGGGATCTGCTAGAGCAGTGGCCATTCAGGACTCGTGGACAGGTATGGAGGAGGACGAGGAGGGAGTCGGCGATGATCTTGGAATAGGACAACGGGAGATTCGACAGTATCCTCCCGGGTTGCAGCGATATGAAACAATGGCCGTTTTGCGCCCTGACTTGACAGAGGATCAGCGGCTTGCGCTGACTCAACGCTATGAAGAGGTATGTGGTTGTTGCTGTTGTTCTTCTCCACTTTTTACTCTACTTGGAACATGTGGCACATAGCTCTATGTGCAGAAAAAGCTCGTTGCATCGTTCCTGGACACAAGTACCATCACAGTACTGCGCACACACTTTGTTCGAGCTCAATGGATTGAATCCAGTTATCCATTGCTCAGTAGAGAGTTTCAGTGCAATTTCTCTTCATTGTCGTCACAACCACAACAAAGAATTTTGGTTGTGCTTTGTGCTATAAGAACATCTGCACTTGCCACGCACACCAGAAGTCTTCCCTGCCTGTGAGCTATTTTATCATGTGTGTGATTTCTAGGCAAAGAAAAGGTCTTGAGCCTTCACCAAGAAAATGGTCACATATTTTTTCCTTGTTGGAACCGGTTTTTTTTACCAATTCTCTCTGGTTTCATTCCTCTGAAAACCAAGGATACAAATTGTCTCACGATCAAGTATCCCTTCAAATTTGCAGAAAAATGACAAACACATATTTCCCACTGGCAGGGATGTAAATTACATGTCCATATTCCTCCCCCTCTTGGTCTGATACAGCATCACCATCACCATGCTAATGATGGGTGATGTTGGCATAAGCTTGGCCAAATGTCACTCCCTGAAATACAAATCTATTTCCAGATTGCATTGATTATTGGTTGCATCAAGCATTAATCCAATAGCAAAAGCAGTTTTGTGACTCATATTTTGTGTTTGATTCATCCCTAGGCTGTGCCAGATGCTCTCTACAGTTGCAAACCTAACTATAGTGGGCTCTCTTGATAAACTGGACAATAACAAGAAATGTGGGTAGCTTATGACAGTTTAAACTACTCTTGCTAGAAGATCAAGTAACTGCATTTGCATCATACTTGATCACTGGAAATGCTGCATGGAATGTGATCTCAGGACCCACGTTCAGCTGACTATGGTAATTTGTATGGCAGGCAATAATCTCTGGGGGAGGATTGGATGTGGAGATGTTCAACAGAGGGATGCAGCCTCTTGCATACAACATAAAGACAAGGAACATGGGAGGTGTTTCTAGCAGATACTTGGATGGCATTTACCTGCTATTCACCTATGTGATAAAACCCGAGAGTCAGCTTGCCTTGCAGAAGAAGTTGAATGCAGATGATGACATCATTCGATCAACAACATTCAGGCTCAAAGCCTAATCTTAGTTTTGTGCTTCCAATCTTTGTAGTGTAGCAATTGCAGTTGGAGCAGATGAGCTTTGTAGGACTGCAGTTGCAATTAGAGACCAGCCTGAATTCTGGCATCTAACAAGTTTCACCGAAGTGATCAAACTGTCAGGGCTGGTGGTTCCTTTGGATAAGTATTGTTTAGACCCTAAATCATTTTTCCTCCTTCCACGAATTTGCCTGCCTGTTGTGAGACAGATTACATTTGGAATTTTAAACTGTTTATTTTCTTTGTTGAATAGGGTTGGTTGGGTGGTCAGTGATGTCTGCTCTGTCAAAAATGCATGGCATATATTTGCATTACAGGATAAGGCACTCAGGCAATTGAGGTCTTTTTGCGCATTGGTCCCTTGTCCACAGGCATTCAAGCAATTTGTGGTGGATTGAGCCATAGGTCCAGATGGCCATCTCATGTCTATCAATGCATGGGGATTATGAAGTATATTGTTATGCCTGTCTGGTTCCACACCATCAGAGGTCACAGGAATGTTCAAGTATGTGCTAACCATGTATTTGGAGGAGATAATCATTCTCCCATCAGACCTATAGTAAGTGTGCACTAGCATACTCCTGTACTTGGATGAATTGACTAAGTTATGGTACATTCATCTTTTGAGAAACCTCTTTTTGTGGGCAGTGTGTGCTGGTGGATCTGGTGTGTATTCAGATTGGGAGTTTTTATGAAGAAAGTGGAATCAGCTACAGGACTCAAGCTCTCTGAAATTTTTGAGTTACAGTCACTCTGTTGCCCTTGCTGCGGTATATGAAGTAAGTCGTCAGATTTGAATTTAAATGGGATAGGGAATGTGTTGCATAAGAGAGGGGGCCTTTAGGTGGTTCTACTAGACTTTCCATAACAGGTTCTCAATGTTGGTACTTTTGACAGCATTGGTTGATTACTAAAATCAGTGTGTATACTGGGATATAGATGGACGAAATTTTTGCACTTGGAAGTTGGCATGCCATTGTTGACGCCTGCACAGAGTTCTCTCCACAAGACAATCACACATGTAAGAGCATTTCCTACTTCAGGGACAAAATTGAGATTTGGGTATGACCTTTGAAGAACATACTCTGTTTAGAATTGACTATGGACAACTTGACTTTGAAATGTAGTACCAGGTTGTGCATGCTAGAAAAATAATATGCATGCATATATTGTCTCTCTGATGTTGATTCAAACGTTCATGTCTATGATGTCCAAAACCCAGCCCTCCATAAGCATAACATGCTGTTGAACTGAACCAAATCAGCATACAAAACCACACATGGTTTTTATAAACAATAGTCACTTTTTAATTCTGTATATGAACTGATCTTTCATTGTCATTTTGTTGTACACAACAGATGATTAGCAATTTTACAAGGAAATGCAATCTTTGGAAGAGTGTGCTTGATCAGGTTCCTATGCTGCTGCACTCCTGCTTGCCACTTCACAGAGGTAGTTTTGGAATCCACCGATGAGTTTTCTGAAATAACCCACTTTCCACAATGTGTGTATCCATTAGAGTGTTTGTCCTTCAGCCTTCACATAAGGTTTCTTAGAAGTGCGCCCCATATGGAGAGTTTGTTATTTTGGGTACAGTGATTTGTATACTTAAAACACTTTTGTTCCTATCTGCACCTCATGTTGTTGGAGTACCATTAAACAAATTACCTTCGATGGCATGAACCTAGAGGGGTTGGAAGAGGGTGTGCATGATTATGATTCCTAATGTTGCAGTAATTTGATGCAAAGAAAGTGTCGCCGGGTGCATAGTTGGTTGAGAAAACTCAACTAATCCAAAACATAGTTGATGTTGTAGAACACTCAAGTGATATATCTTGGGGTTGTCATTGAAAATAGTATGATTCTCATGTGGAAATTGTTTCCATATTGAAAGACATTTTCTACCTGTTTCATGTTCGAATGCTTGTTCAAATAGCCTTTGATTGAGCTTTCACAACCATGGTGTAATGTCTTCCTCCTTGCCATGACATGTAATGAGGAATGCTATTGGGATCCAATTTTGCAATTCATCAAAGATCATGAGGGTGTACAAAGGATACTACATAAGGCAAACCTTAATGTAGGTTAGAATGTCACAAAAAGAAATGTGTAATAGGACATTATCATGCAAAGTAAAACATTCTTTGACCATGTATGTAAGACATTGTCATGCAAGTAGGACATCGTATGAGTAGTTTTGCAAGACAATGTCATGCAAATAGGACATTAATTGAGTAATTTTGTAAAACAGTGTCAGGCACATAGGACATTATTTAAACATAACATTTTGTAATTGATTTCATTACCTTTTGCTCATTTGTCTCCAAAGTCACTTCACATGACACTTTTTCCTATTTGCATTTATGATCATCATTTGCATTTGTCATTCCATTTGAATTCAAATTGTGAATGGCACATCTTTGTTAAGAATGGAATTCAAGTCCAATACTCCATATTCATTGTAGTAAATATAATTTTTAAATTTTCATTTACCCACATATGGACACTCATGGGATCTTTTGTGTGTAGAAACCATAGTTTTTAAGTCATCTATTATATAGATTATGCACATCAACTATAAGTATAAAGGAGTCTCTTCTTGGTTTCCAATTCCTCAATGCCATGTCCCACACGTGTGCTTTGTGTTATTGCATTACTTGTGCAAGAAAGAAGCATGTCATTTGCTACAACATTATATAGTGTTTTGTCCTTGCCAATAACCTAGTATTCAATGAATGATGAAAGTTTTCATTGCAATTCCATGCCATGCATGTCTCACAACATTGTTGTGAATCATGTTGTGATATTTTATGACACACATATTATTGTTCATGTATGGCCATTTTGCATTGAAGAAGCACAAACATCCCATTTTCATGTCTTGACCTACATTGAACTTGGTCACTTTTTTTTTTTTGAATGGATGTTTCTGGAAGAAGAATTAAAGGTTCAACAACTTTTCTCCTTTTGTTTATTTATGGTGAATTGTAAGAGAAGTTTCAAGTCATCTTGTATTGTATGAGTGTTGTTTAATGGACCAAATGTATGATTGAATTTGCAGGGGTGTCACTCTTTATAAAAAATTATGTTATGACAATACTTATGAGATGGGACATAACAATTGTGGTACTTAAGGACAATGTTTAACATTCTTAACTCTTGGAACTTTCATGCATCCAAACTTGTTATTTCTCATTGTGTCTTTCATGAATTCACATGGGAAGTTTGGTCTAGATAGTTTGCTCGTCATGAAATTCATCGAACATTCATAAGGGATGATAACACCATGGGTTTCATTTACCACTCCTTTGCCAATTATTCTATCCAAAATCAAGTACACTAAATTTGTTGTGTCAAACAACCATTTGGGAAATATTTGCATTTTGTTCTCAATTTTATAAATTGCAATAATTTTTGCCTTCAAAGAAGACCTTGGGAAACTAGCAAAAAGGTTGACCACAAACCTATTTTGCATGAAAAGAGTTTTGTGCTTGTTGCATTCGAGGAAATTTGGAAAAAAATCAAGAGGTTGAAAAGAAAGAAAGAAAACACTATGAGTGTTTTTTGCATGCATGAAAAATAACCTTCAAATTTCAATAGGATTAATTGTTGCACTACATACCACAAGAGCTTGTAAATATTATATCCTTGAGTTGACAAGGACATTTAACTATGATCTACATAATAATGATTTTGGATGATGCCATTGAGCCTTCAAATTTAGGATCATATGTAAGCTCAATCATAATCAAAGTGATAATACAACCCATCACAAATTATAATATAATTATAATTGTCTTAAGGCCTTAGTAGATAGAGGATTAGTTGGAAATCTCATATTGCACAACATGATCATATGATTAATCAATAACTTATACAACTTTTTTTTCAATTATTTTTTTATCAAATTCTTTTTCTCTTTCGCCATATCTTGTTCCAATGAAGTAGTCGAAGGTCTATCATCAAAGGATATACCATTGGTAATCATTAAAATAATAACAATTGAAGAAAATTTGTAAACAAAATCCAAAGACTTCTTATAAGTCAATGAGCTTTAACCACAACCTACATGTTACTTGTTTATGTTCACATGTAATCTTTCAAATATTGTTTAAAGTTATAAAACTTTGAAAACAACTAAAATTCCAATTCCTCTCCCTTATTCAACACACAACAATTGCTTTGACAAAAACTTTATGTGGCCAAACAAGATTTTCCATTTTTGAAGGACATAATAAACTTCGTTTTTGTGGCATACTTATCAAAGTGACAAAGGATCTTGTGCTGCTCCAATTGTGCTTGTTGCCATGATATTGAATTATAACATTTGCAACCCTTATGAATGTAACACCATGTCATTTACTTCTAAAGCAATAAACATATCACTATCATGGAAATACATTGATGTCTTGCACTACCTATTTTGCAGCACACCCATCACAATTTCCAACTTAACATTTACCATAGTATGTGACATCCTCATGAAATCACATATCATTGAAATTACAAGAAGACATGCAAGCATAAATAAATCAAAGAGGCATACATTGTGCCCATGAATCAAACTAAAACAATTATGTTTATATTAAAAAAATTTGTTTCTAATGCATTGGTTGGGTTAAATGCATGTCTATCAAGACATGTTGCACTATTATCATGTTTTATGTTTTAAAATATTTGTGCACAATAGAAGCTAGAACCACAAGTCAAATATTTACAAATTTTCATGCCCATTCTTTTGGCATTTTCTCGTTGTTATGTGATTTATCTAGCATTCCTTCGTGAGGCAAGAAAGAAATATAAAAAACTATTTAGATTTTTAAAAATGTAACTTAAAATTGGAAAAACAATTAACAAAATGACAGATATGTAATTGAAATAAAGAACTTTCATACCTATTAGTTCTTGATAGGTTTTGAAACATTGGCAAATGAATTTCTAAGAGCTTGGGAAGATCAAGAATGGAGAAAGTGCATCTATCTTTCTGCAAGGAAATTTTCAAATTTGAATATGAGTTGATTAAAACATTTGAATTTTTTTGAGCACTACTTCTTTTGTTACTTTTAATTAACACTTAATATTTTTGGTACTAGTTAGTGAGTTTCATATCCCAATGGCAAAACATCAAATGAAGGTTGAGTTCTCTTGTAGTTGGAAGGTCAACATGGTTTGCAAACCATCCCTATTGAATGGACTTGGTGGATGCATTGATGTTGTCAAATTGTTGTTATCCACCCATATGCAACTACCAAACATCAAAGTCTTTGATTTCAATTCCAAGATGCACTTAGTGAAAATAAAAGTCCAACCGAGTATTAATCACCCATTATATCTAAACAAATCTTAGTATAATTTCAAAACTAAATATGTGAAAAAAATCTTGACATTCTTTGCCCATTTGGTGATATTTACAATGGAATATCAAAAGAGTCCACTTATAGCTTTGCAATTCCATTTGAAACAAAATCATGTCTCAAAATGAATAATATTCACAAGAAATGTATAAGTTCTTTGAAAGATGTGTTCATATTTAAAACTTAGAGCTTTATCAACTAGGAAGACTTGCAAGCTATTGAAGAAAATCCTTACTCAAATAATTGTCTTATGTTTCATGTGCAACAAAAAGACTTCAACAAAGAAAAAGGTTTAAAAACAAAAACCAATTGTTCTTAAAAATAAAACAACAAATGAACAAACATAAAGTATGTACTTTTGGATAAGAATATACAAAGATGGACATGCAATTTGATAAGTTTAATGTGGATGCATCACCCAGAAAGCTATGCATTTCATTTAGTACCCAAGAAAAAACAAAAGTCATATGATCCATAAGCAACTAGTGTCATGTTGTATTTCATGAAATTGGATGTTCACCTTGATGATGCTAAAAGAATAGAGAGGGTCAAGTCATGAATTATAAAAGTAGTGTAATTGGAAATAATTTTGGAGCAACCTAGATGATATGCTTGGCAATGTACATTTACATTTTGTTCTAGCAAATCATTGTGCAATCAAGATTTGGGAAAATTTGAAAGTTTTTTTGATTTGTGTCTATAGAGGTAGGAATCTTGATTAGCAATATAAACCATGGTTCTTCTTAGAATTTTGCCAAGCAAATTGCAAATAAATGATTGAATCTCACATTTGCACAAGTTTTGTGTTTTCATAGTTTGTGTGTTTTTGTGTGGATAGATATTGCATTTTTGCACTACATCCTACACATGTATGTGTCTTGTACATGCGATAAAAGATACAATTCTCACACTATGTTTTAAACTTACAACTAATAGGACATATCAAAGTTTGCAAATCCAATAATCATGGGGAGACATATGTCCACACAAAGTACAATAACAAAGGAGCAAACAATGATGGGAAAGAAATTGAACTAAGTGATTATAGATAATTTTTGTTGGGTTTGTGAAATCTAGGACATTGGAGAATGTTATTGTTGATGGAGGTGAGGGGTCCACTACTAGCACACTAAATGGGCCCCTTTGCACTTGAATAGTTTGTAAAGGGGTGTATAACATCCTCCTTGGGCACCTCTTGGTCTTATGTCCTACCCAATTTTGGGTTTAAAATGCACTATATTTTTAATATTAATTTTAAGAGTAAGAATTTAGGTTTTAAAAAATGTTTATTTGGTTCTTTTCATAAATTTTTTCTTCGTTTATTAATTTGATGTGTTTTTTTTCTCCCTCTTTCAATGTGAATGTTTCATTTATTTGATTGTATTAATATTGAAGATGAGATTTTAGTGAAGTGGGTGTTAAGGTTAAACAACTATTTTTGTGTTTTTAAAAATTAAACTTCATTTTTCATGCTTCTACTTTAAATTTTAGGTGAATTTTTTGAATTGCTTTCTTCTTTTTTCACTTTGTTATTTTTTTCTTGTTTTTCTTCCAACTTGATGTATTATCTTCTTATTGATTGTACAAAGATTGAATGTGAGATTTTTAAAAAGTAAGCAATAAAGTTTAACAAACATCTTTGTGTTTAATTTTACTTCATTTAAAATTATTATTATTATTATTATTATTATTTATAAATATATTTTTCTGTCAATTCTTGCTCTTCTCATGCTTGGGGGAGGTGAAAGTGATAATGGAAGGAAAGGTGAAGGGAAGCTAGGATGGTGAAATTTACAAGGAGTGAAGATGCAAAACAAAAAGGAAAAAATATGGAAAGCAAATGAAGGAATGAATATCTACTTTCCAAATATTCTCTAAATATAAGGCTTCATATAAAGCTAAAAGGTTTTTAAAAAACATTCATTTTATCTAACATCATCAACTTTCATGTAAGTTTGAATTATTTAACCGTGTACTCTCTCTAACCTTAAATTCAAAGCCTTCCAAACCCTAAGAGAGAAACTCTTAAGAGTTTGATGTTAAACCCTAAGAGAAAAATTATATAAATTTCTCCTAAAAAATCATGAACAGTTATCCATAAATTCACCCTCTCTTCACCCCATCCCCTCTTTTGGTGATATCCGCAGAGAAAGGAAATTTGATTATAACTCAGTATGAAATGCTGAAACTCAGCATTTAATGCACAAGGTTGCAGAGTAAGTATAGTAGTTGTACAAGTAGGAGCAGTGAAAATATATGCAACAGCAGGGGAGGCGCACAAGAAAAAGAAAAGACAGGATGAAAGTCAGTTTACTAGAATTTTTGATACAACAAGAGTTGACTGAGGAAGTTGAAAGTTTTTGAGCTTCTTTTATTCTCTCGCATACTTGTTTTGCTTTGTGAAGAACACACACACTTCAGATTTGATTTTTCACACTTGTAAATGAGAATGATGGCATATGCTATCATTTTCCAGGATGCGCAAAGCAGTGCCTTCTGTTGCAGTGCAAAAATGCGCACTGGGCTTGCAGATAAATGAAAAGAAAACATTGATTCTTGTTGTTGGTATGCAATCGTTATACACACACATCAATGAAGAGAACATCAGATCAACTATGTAACAAAATCAGAAAACACGCTACATGTGTTTTGGGTGCACATGGTGCCATTTCTGCAAAGCTCAGAACAACTAAGACAAAAATGAGGGACATGTTGCCATCAGATTCCAGTTTGAAGCAGATGCTTCGTGTGTACTGTTTTCATCACTCTCTGCCATCACCAAAAATCCTCTGCGCAAAAAAAAATGTAAAGGAATAATAATGACATGGACATCTCTTATAGCTTCTTTTTTTTAAAAATTAAAAAAAGCCTTCCTGATTTATATACTCAATCGCCAAGAAGTCCCTCACCATCCCTTGTTGGTGTGAGGTTGCCATTTTCCACCAGGGTGGTGGCCTCTGCTATGGATCACTATGGCGTCTTTTCCATGGCCGTTGATTTGCAATTCTTCCCCTTG
>Ga0116230_10003670_pt1 | contig 15005 bp, 11 predicted proteins | sample S1TSphfallax_3_FD_88678 | JGI IMG/M metagenome (GOLD analysis project Ga0116230, IMG submission 88678) | Host-associated microbial communities from peat moss isolated from Minnesota, USA - S1T2_Fd - Sphagnum fallax MG | ecosystem: Host-associated > Plants > Peat moss > Unclassified | place... | reverse complement strand
TGATTTCACACATAAATAGAATGAGAACCCAATTCTGTGTTTGGTTCTTAGAGCAGCCATAGTGGTGCTCAGTGTGACTCTGCAGAAATATTTCTCACATCCAAGTTTTGTAATTTACTTTTTTCCAACCCTACCCATAAAACTAAAACTGGGACTGCAGAGACTACTAATAGTAACCCACTTGGGCCAATCTTTATGATTGGCCAATCCGAAACCCGGGAGCAGAGGTCAAATCATATTTTATTATAGTCGTCTCTTGCAGCTGTTAGGCATTGAAGTTTGGTGTGCCTTTTATCAGCCTCAACAAAATGTGCAAAATTGCTGGGGCAAAATATTTTCCTGAGGCATGTTTTGACTTTTCTTCATTCAATTTTAATTTGCGAGCTCACATGCGGACTCCCAGAGCACCCCTCGGAGATGCTCTTAAAATAATCTCGTTCCAGTTTTGGTTCAGACCCAAATCTGAATTGGTTTTTACTACTTGGAATCCGTGGTTCTAACCTGCCAAACCAGGTAACAGCCCAACGCTGGTTTACAGTTTGTGTGTGGACTTAGAGACCAGTGCTGTTTTTACTACCTACCTACTAACAACCCACGTACATAAGACCTAGTAAGTAGGTAACTGAGTTAACCATCATGGTTAGCTACGAAACTGGAGCCTAACAGAGAACTGTTTCCTGACCACTTACCATCCATCCTTCCACAGGGTCGGGCGCTGGTTCACTCTCTTGTGGCCCTGCTGCTGCTGCTGCTGCTCTTGTGGTTGCGGATTTCTTCTTCCTTCTGCAAGAATTCCGCGTAGCAGCCACTTACCGACGGATGAAATTTGTCTCCAGGTTTGTACGCGTTAACCATGAAGAAATCTCCATTCAAGCTTCGCTCGCGATTGCTGAGTGAGGGAGGAGTTGAACGAGGGCTTTTGGTTAGATTTAGTCTCCCAAGTGACCAGTTGTGCCAGGAAGGAGATTTAGACAAGCAGGGGGGTGGACGGACGGACGGACCGACGGAGGAGGAGGAGGATTGAGAGAGAGAGAGAGAGAGAGAGAGAGAGAGAGAGAGGAACATTCACTAGGGGATGCCTGTTTGAGGAACTCGATTCCAGGAAGTAAGTGTATTTGTGTGTGCGTTTTTGTTTTCCTTATTTCTCGTCCTTGTTCCAGTGATTTTGGGTTTTGGTTGTTGGAAGCTGTGTTTGTGGTGGAGTCTGTGAAGAAGTAGGGGTATAAGCTGTTGGTTTTTCTCCAGTCCAGTAGTGTTGGCAGCAGTGTGGGGATGGATGGATACCTGCTACTGCTTGAGGTCTGTGTTGGAACTGAGGCCCCAGCCTTGCCTGTCCTCAAGGATGTAGGATATGGTAGGACTAGGGTTTGTCAAGCTGGGGGTTTAGGGTTCGCAGGCAACCTACCTGGGTGTGCCGATCGATTCTGACTTGTCACTGCCTTCTCATGACTATGCTACAGGATTTGTAACATCGTTCGACTACAATGGAGATTGCCTGCAGGGTGGTGCGATGTCCAAAGTGCCACTCCCTTTTACAAGAGCCTCCATCTGGAACTCTGTTATACAGATGTGGAAGCTGCAATGCCACTCTTCGAGGTTGGTTATTTTTCTCCCTCCCCTCTATTGTCAATGCTTTTGAATAGAGCTTCTTCTTATGCTAAGTGTAATGAAACCTGCCCTTGTCCTTTAGTTAGGTGAAAGTTTAGCTCATGCCTGAACATCATTAGATTGATTCAGCTGTATTAACAATTCAGCTCCTGACTCTGTAGCAAAGCATGCATCTCTTCGAGGCTCCAACAAGAATGGCAAGAGTCTATTGTCAGAAGGTATTGAGCATGATGGAGCAACAGTGAAGCACATAGATGTTGACAGAACAAACAAAGCTTTACCCTCTGGAGACCAGTACAACATAAGCACCTCTGACTCATCACAACAAACTTCTCAAAGGCTTGTGGATGAGCATTCTCGTGAGGGTTCTGCTTGGTCACCAATGAAGTTTTCAGAACGGACGCTGGAGGAAGCTGTCCTCCATTCTGAAAGAGGGGAGAAACCAAATGCTGTGCAGTCAAATAGTCCATTGCACAGGCCTGAGGATAGAGAGCAGTTTATTCATTGCATTAGTGATGACTTTGAGGTCAAGAACAATGTCAATGGACTTCGTCAAGAATATGGGCATGGGCCATTGAGGCTGAATGTGGAGAAGACCAATGAGAGATCCTCTGTGAAAAATCAAGGTGTTAATTGTGCTGGACATTGGAAACCGACAAACATTAGCAGACAGGCACATCAAGGAGAGGTTTTGGATACCAGTGCTGATTTACTCTTTGATCATTCTCAAAAACAGGAGTTGTTCACAGTTGAAGGGTTACATTCAGAGGAGATGACACCATTGAAGGGCAGAGTCCATGACACTTCCTTGGGGCATGCTGGACAGTGGGGAATTTCAACAATAAGGCAATTTGATGCAGAAGAGGTGAAATTGGTCAAGGATAGTTCTCTCCAAGAGCAGGCTCCTGCTGTTCAATTGCATATACAAGTTCCTACCCCTGAGGACTATCAGTTTTCAACTCCCAATGAAGGGCTATTTGATGAAGGGAAACTGAAAAACCCCTATGCAACACCATCAGTCCTCCCTTTGCCACCCAAGTTGAGGTTGAGGATGAGGCAACCTGCCAAGCCTGATCTTCCAGAGCACTTGTCTCAGTCAGCAGCCACTTTTCAAGCTCATTCACAGGAACCTTCAAGCCAACACAACATGTATGGTGGCCAGGATGTGTTGGATTATGAGACAATGAAGGACTCCTCAACATTAGGTGAGCATGATGCATATCAAGGCATGGTGTTGGTGAATAGTTCACAGCCACTAGAGTGTCAGATTGATTCTCCCCATGGTGAAAATGTTATGGAATGCCCTACACCAGATGCAGGTCAAATCTCAGGTTCACATCCTACAGAGCATGGCTTTCTTCAACCATCACCTGAAACCTCCAGGCATTCAGCACAAGCACATCAATTTAACCCTCATTTTCAAGGACAGGACTCAGCATATTCTCAGCATCCTTCAGTTATGGAATTGCCTGAGTCATCATGCACCTGGTCAACGAAAGGATGTAGACCAGGCAACCAATTGCAAGATTCCAGCTTGGTACCTGTTCAGGGCCAAGCTACCCACCACAGAAGACTAAGGATCAACACCATGCTGCCAGAACAATATGAACAACTTCATGTTGTGTGCCGGCACTGCAATATGCGTTTACAAGTTCCACCCAGCATGCCTAACAGTGATACAAGGTACCAGAAACTGAGGTGTGGTGCATGCTGGAAGATTTCTCGCTTCCAGCTGTATCCTTCATATCCATCAGTAGAACATTCACCAGCTGCAAGCAGTGAGAACATTTCACCTGCAATGTCATGTCAATTCCTACCTCATGACACAGATGGATCATCTGGGACTGGGAGAAACCGAGGTACACAATTGATTCCTGAGCCAGGTCTTTCAGATAGAGAAGTTGTCCGAACACATTCGTCATCTACCCTTCCACCTTCAGGAAGACGACAACAACAGGCTCCATATGGATCCAAGCTCTCACACATGTTTACAGCTCCTGCAACTTCTCATTGGTCAACCTCAAGCTCATCAGGGGACCTGGGCCCACCTGAAGCTACTGGGGAAGGTCAAGGCAGGTCTTCTTATACTAGTGATGACAGGATAACCCATGTTTCATATGCACCTGCATCATCAAGTGTGGATCATGATTCGTACATTGCAGCTGCAGATAGGCTTGGCAAAAACCAAGATGGCCACCCTCCCCAGGTTCTGAAATATTTGGAATCAAGCAGTGATTCTGAAGATGATGGGAGGGCCTCCTCACTCATGTTAACAGTAGACCCTCTAGCAGTTGAGCAATTTGAAACTCCAGAATTCAATCATGAAGAGCATGAAGAGTTCAAGGGTTTCAGGGGTTTTCTGAAAAAAAGTGTGAAGGAGCTAAGAAAAGGCAAGAGTGTCAGTCAATTCCGTCGCAAAGTGATCATTAATAGTCATGCAGTGCCTGATATAGTAGTGAAAAAGGCTGAGGATCTTGCTGGACCAATACATCCAGGTTCCTACTGGTATGACTTCATCTCTATTTTGTTACCTATCATCTTGCAGCACCTTGCAGGCCATAAGAAAGAAAAGTCATGCTTAGGTTTGAGAATCAAGGTCAAGTTGTATGTGGCCTATGATAGACTTGCAATGAAACTTACTATCAAGTTTATTTGTGAAGAAAAAAACCACTCACTGTGGGTGTCAGCCAGCTCAAAGCAGAAAAGGGCATGAATTGAAATTTTTTGGTCCCACTCTATATCAGACTATGAGTGGACTTTTAGAGGGGTTCTATATGCTAAACTGTGGGAATCCTTTTAATTTTCAGGTATGATGTACGAGCAGGTTTCTGGGGTGTGATGGGTGGACCATGCCTTGGAATGATCCCTGTAAGTGAGTCGGATTCATATGTTTCTACTGCTCTGAAATGATGGCATTCTTGTCCTTGCTGGACTCATCAGGATTCTGGTGTTTATGCAGCCATTTATTGAAGTTTTGAACTACCCAATGGCAAGGCACTGTTCAAATGGCAAGACTGGAGTTTTAGTCAATGGAAGGGAGCTGCATTGGAGAGATTTGGAATTACTGAAGCAGCGGGGCTTGCCAGGCACCCCAGGCAAGGCATATAATTTGGACATTGATGGCTGTCTTTTTGAAGCAAGGACTGGAACTGAGCTCATGAGTCTAGGCCGCCTTGCACCAACGTAAGTGAAATTCCATAGTTTCTCATGAATGAATCTGCCCCATTTACTTTGTTTTTCATACCACAAAGTTACACTGGGATGACTGTGGCAAGCCAGCAATATTTGGTTGCAGCTTTACATGTGAAGGGCTGTTGACATTTCATCATGCAGTTGTACCCAGAAACTTGTTCCTGGTTTAACCCAGGCTTGTTAGATATACCTAATTTTTGGCAGGGTTTGCCCCCATATGCACAACTATTGATTTGAATCTGAGTGGCTCTTCATAGATTAGTCTTATATTGACATACGACTGGTTCACAGGCTGGAACGAACTGGGCGAGGTCCTGGCATGGGAGTACCAGGCAGCAGTTAAGCTATGAATGTGCACAGGACAGATATCCTGCATGTGTGTTGTGAAGAAAGAGATGTCCAGAAGAGCTGATGAACTTCTAAGGAGGCATTGGGTACGGTAATGTAACCCTTCACACATGGAATAACAGTTGCTCATACTGTTTCACTATATATGTTGTATGTCACTGACTGCTTTGGATTTAAGTAATGTTGGATATCACTTCATTTATGTCAGTGACTCAAGAAGTCCCATAGCAGTTGCCAAATTTGCTTGACCATGATACAAGTTTGGATATGGTCTCTTCTGTTATGGGTGGATTGCCAGGCCCATAGTCAGCAAGCATGGAGTGCCAGCTGATGAAGCAGAGAAGCAGGAAACAACTGGTTGAGAATTATCTGACAATGTTGGAGATCAAATTGTCCCCAGCAGATCTGGATTCTTGATAGAGCTTGCCATGTTAACATATTTTCTTTTACATCAGCATGCATTAGTTGACAAGTTGAAATGATACATGGTTTTGGAATTGGCCTAATCTTGTTGACAGCTTGTACCTTTAGTGTTTGCGTGTAGCAGTTTGAAATGAATGTTGTAACAAAAAAACGGTTTCAATTTTTCTATGTACTTTTTCCAACGATCACAAGTGAATAATCAGGGGCAGTTTCTCTTGAGTGGAGTGGTGTACAGGTTGTTATGTATGGAAGAATTTGGAACTTTGCTTACATGATTTTTTAATTTGTGACTAGAATCTTCTTTTATCCAGTAGTTGAGGTCATATATCTTCTTCAATGATCTGCATTCAAGAGTGAAGCAGAAGGTTTTAATCACAATTGCATATGGAGAGACAATAAATATCATTATATTTTCAAAATTGTTGTGAACAATTCTTGAATTAAGATAGGTGAATACTTGCCACCAAGATGCAACTGATTTTGTCTCAGGACAATGCATCTTGACCGAGTACACTGTCTACAATAGCAGGACCCACAAATTGTTGTAATGAGAGAAAGGCCCACTCAGGAGACTGAGAATTCTGGCATCTCTCACATCCAGTCCACATACACAAGAACACAGCATTCTTGTGATTGAATCAAATAGTAGTGCTCAAGGTTGATCCACATTTAAAATGTAAGAATGCTTGTGTAGACTTGTATCTGGCATGCAAACCAATAAGACTAGTGTGGTTCAATATAGTGATGTGAGCAATTGGATTCCCAGTGTCCAACTAGGGAACTTCATTCTCCAATCACTTTGGCAGATTCTTCTTTCTGGCTGCGAACATATCAAAATGTATAATCCTAATCACTGGACCAGGTTTGTGTAGTGCATGTACAATATTGTCTAGACTGAGAAATCATCAAGAAGCACAAAACAGAAGACTCATCACATTTAGGGGACATGCATGTTCTTTTTCTCCCCTCCACCTAAGTTATCAGCAGTAGTAGATTTGCATTCTGGCTCCAGTATGACATGCATATAACATACCATCTTTGGTATGGCAATGTTGTACCTTCGTATTGATGCAAGTGTGTCCCTTCCCAGCTGCATTCATATACTCATCGTATTCATGTCTGAGAGAACCTCAGGGTGCCAATGTAGAGGCAGTAGTGCATCAGACCTTTGCTAATATTCTTGGTGAGCAGTAGCAGCCCATGGGCATACAAATATCACCTGACATCTGAACATCTGAGGAGTATACAGGGCTCTGGAAAGGAGAAACATGCTCCTTTTACTTGAGATTCTTGTTTGAAAGTTCCTGTTGTTTATAAGACCTGCACAGAGCAATCAGGCTAAGAAGCTTTGGTTCCCAAAATACTCTAATCATGCTTCTACTGGGAAGGTAAACCTAGTTCCTGAACTATCTAGATATGATTGTGTAACAAAGGTTCATGGTCATGTAACAAAGCATACCCAAGTGGCTATTGTGACCATACTATTAGGAGAATCTGTTTATGTGCTTGCAACCAGAGTGATTCACTAAGCCCAATGAACCTGTTATAGAGCAAAGATTCAGCAGGTTCCAGCATGTTACCTCTGATCAGAAGCCTCAATGGCATGGAGGGTTGCAAATATTCTGTGGAAGCTCTGGGGTCTGCGCTTAGTCGCGGTTGATCTCAAAAAGGAATCATTCTTCCACACCTCCTGCATCTCTGCAAATCTGTTAACCCAACTTCCAATCTGTGTCAACAGCAGACTTTTACTGCAGGTGTGCATCAAGACCTTAACATTACATCTTCATTCTGCATCTGCATGACTCATTACACCAGTTCCTGTTACAGTCACCAAGTCTTTGAGCTCAGCTGTTGTTCACAAAGAACAAATATTTTAGAGGCAGAAGGCAATTGAACTCTATTGTCTTGCTCATTCCATTCTCTGCTGGCCTACTATGTTAGCAGCAATGAAAACTCTAACACCATATGCAACTAGGTCCATGGGTGGCAGGCATCTGAGCATGGATGTATACATCACACCAGGTCAATGTTTAGATAGGGACAGTGGAGGAGGAGGAAACATACCTTGCCACACGATCTATTTTACCTCCTCTTAGAGGGGTTGACCTCTGAGGGGGTGACATTTCCTGCCTTTCGATCTGGGAGAAACCTCTTCCCTTAGCCTGGCTCTTGGTGTTGCCAACTGTTCCAGTAACACATGACATGAGATTACCTCTAAAAATTTAACATCTTGAGCAAATAGAATTTCCCGTAAATGACAGACAAATCCACCAAGATCAAAGCATTAAGCCTTAGCAAGGACAGTTCAAAATAAAAGGTGGATTTATTGCATTACTCTTGCCTCATTAATCACACAAACTAGTAATCCCACCTTCAGAGGAACTCCATCACTATGTCCTTGCTAAATACTACTACTGGTGAAGTGTTGATGAATCAAAGAAGCCATCTTTTCTGACCTGTAGGACTTGCATCACAGCCCTTTGTTGCAGTCTTGCAGCTTGGGGACTGGCTTGACACATCCTGTTGGTACCTCTTTCTCTGCGAGGATGGGGAAAAGGGGCTCTGCTTATGGCTAGAATGTTTGGAAGGAGAAGGTGTTTGCTTCATGTCCAGGTTGTCCTTGATACTTGAACGATTGAAAGGAGCTTGCTTCTTCTTGGAAGGTGAAGGGCTATAGATGGAGATTGTATGTTTGATAGGGGAGTCCTCATTTATATGGATTTCTTGAGCACATTTTGTTCTGCGAACCTCCATTACATTTGATGATTTAGGCTTTAAAAGTACCTGCATTGAATCAGTCTGTGTGCTTGGTGGACACTTTTGCAACCCACAGGGTGCTTTGCAGCTGAAATGCCTTTCTGAGTCAAAGAGAGGGTTCTCAATAGCTGGGCCAAAGGACAGATCAAGTTTGAAGTTTTGTGACTCGGGATATGCTGTACATTGATGTGTGCCAGGTCCCCTCCTGTTAGTTGACTGCCACCAGATGCAAAGCCAGAAACAGGGTCAAGAATGAAGTCAACTTCTGTTCTTTTGGTCATAGCAAAAACTTCTGATTGCACCTCTGATTTCATGTTCAGTTCTTCAATGCATGTATTTATGGTAATAAACACAAAGTGCAGATCTCTGCTGATACTATCTTGCAAATTGGATTCTCCTGCTTGTTTCCATTGAGGTCGCAAAGGTCTCAATTAGTAAGGAGATTCTTCTGGCAGGTTCTATTTCACAGTACACACAAAGTTGAAGAATGCTTGTCATTATATGTCAAAACATCACATTTTGAAGTCAAGAACATACCCGTCTAGATGATTTTGAGACAGAACCAGAGCAACCCTCAGCATACTTCAAGCAGGACTTCTCCAGAACCAATCCACCAATCTCCCAGCCATCCATCTCATGATTGGGCACCCGACAGCTTGCAGTCCTCCTGCACTTCTTTTGGCCATAGTTGGACACATCCATCAGGCTGGCCCGATCTGTGGGTTTGCAGTTGACTGCCATGAGACAATTTTCTTTAAGGCATGCAGGCTTGACAGCCCTGAAGTTATAATGTGTTTGACTACTAATATAGTCATCCTGCCTGCATGCAGACTCTGATGCAGCACCAACTGTTTCTGCTATGTTTGTGGAAGTTGCCAATTTGCAGTGCAAAAGAGAGCCAGATGTACACTCCTCTGGGTCCTGCAAAATGAATAGATCTGGTTAGTCCAGATATACTCTCTGCAGTGGTTGAATACTGCAAGCACACATTTCTCTGTGCACTTTACAATCATGGAGGTTGCCAAATGTATGAGAAGAAAATATGGCACACTCAATCATTTTGAGGAATTGTGTATTATGTATTGCCACCATGACAAATTGATGACAATTTACCACTCTAGAGGAGAGGGATGGAACAAAACACAATACAGGAACCAATCTGTTCAGTCACCTTCATGGGCTCCCATGGGCATTTTGGTCTTGCATCACTGCACATATACTGCTTGTCCTGGATTTCATTAGTCCTCCTAACAGATTTCCCTGATGGACACAGCTCCTGCATGAGGTCCTCACATGGTTGTAGGACCTGCCGAACCAAAGCTTCTTGACTGGTCCCCATCATATCCCCATAATTCTCCTTGGCCTCATCTGCACAGTTGCTTGAATCATATGTCATTGCCATACAGAGGTTTCTCCATGGCAACAAATCCTGAAAAATTCATTCAGTCACAGAAAAGAAGAGGGTTCTGTTTTTTTACCTGGCTTGCAAGAAACTCCCACTGCTGCCAACTGAGTTGAGGCAACTGATTCTCCCAATAGTTTGTCGACTGTACAGGAAACTACAGTTTTACGGTCACTTTCCCTTGTCGTGATGGCCTTCCATTCCTTGAAAACTTGCTGCTTGCAGTCAATTGCATCAAGCTCGACTTGGGTGCTGGGGTTAATAGATGGAAAACTGGCATTGCCTCTGATGCTGCTTTTGCCTGAAAACCCCCCCCAGTCTCGATGTGGATCCATTTGAAATCCCAAACTAAATTCTTCTTCCCACTTGCCATGAAAAGCAGAAATGAGGTAATCAGGTTCCCACTCAGGCAAGCCTCTACTAGTCACAGCACCTGCAAGAACACAATCATTGAAGCGACAACTGACGTCAGGCTAGAGAGAATGATGCAGCAGTTTCTCAAGAAGCAGAAAGATAGTGGGCCAAGAATCAATCATGTACGACCTACAACATACGGTAGCTAAGGCTATGACAAAATTGTACGTGCATTGCTCTCCTCGAGTTATGGCCCTACTACCCATTTGGAGCAATTGTGTGCTCTGGAAGTTCTCAAGCCCGCCAGAAACAATTCCGAGGAGAAAAAAGGCTTCAAAGATTGGGTGGGGATGATGGGTGCTGGAGAGATAGATACATTCTTACCTGACCTAGAAGAAGACTTTGGCAACGCACCATGGCTTGGACGGTATGCATCTGACCCATACACATAAGGTTTGGGATTCTTCGAAACAGGCAAAACTTTGGCTCTCGCCGTCGTCGGTTGTTTAGGTTCATCAGAAGGCACCTGAGTGAGCTGGAGTTGCGACAGAAACGCGCAGATCAAATCGTCGGGAATGTCATCGTGCCCCATAGTTTGAAGCTCCGCTCGCAGCTCCGGCAACGTAAAGAAACCAGCCATTTCCCCTCTCTCACTTGACAAACTCCACAATATTCTTCAACTTACCAGTTCTTTACACCAAAAAAATGGAGCACCGTCTAGGAACAAAGATGCTGGCATTGCAGAAACGCCCGTAAATCCGGGAAGAGCCACTTACGAGAAACCCGAGAGAGAGAGAATTGTCCGTCCTGAAAGCAAGTACAATTGACACAAAGCACTACGCCAACAAAAACTACAACTACAAACTACACCTACCACCATCACCACAGCAACAAAAACGACAACAAACTCCGATGAGGCTGTTAATGATAGCAGCTGAATGGGTTGCGACAAAAAAGGGGCAACGAAATGGGAAAACACAAGAAGAGGAGAGCTAACAACGAAGGAGAAAGAATTGAAAGAACTGATTTTGCATCAAAATAGAAGACGGGAGAAAAAGAAACAGCGGAAACAAATTGATGCCTGTGTGCAAGTGTAAAGTGGAGCAGGAAAAGACAAATATGGAAATCGAACGAGAAGGTGAAGGAGAGGAAGTATTGTGTAAGTGGAAAGACGGGAGAAGAAGACGGAAGGTGCGTAAGAATGCGACACTGACGGACGAGATTTGCGAGAGGAAAGACTCTGCAGGCGACAATCCTGCTTTTCCCGCTTTGAAACTCAGCAAACTACGTCATTTTATTTTCCCGCTTTCTGTGCAAGGACACAACTAACAAAATTTGCTGTTCATTTACTCAACCAGTGATTTGAGGCAATGTTTTTTGGCTATTTACTTGAATCATGTATAGACATCTGGCGATTTTCTTACATTCTGGTTAAATAATGGCTATTTTATTTATTTTTAAATTTATTTTAGCATTGATATATATATATATATATACGGGTTTAGGTTTTAGGGTTATTATATATATATATAAATTTTTTAAATTATGGCTTTATCTAACCAACCAAAAAAACACTGATTTAATGGTGCTCTGGAATTTTGATTTTTTGGAAATTTGTATTTGTAGGGTAAAAGGCTGAGGGCAATGGCATTACTGAAATTGGGCTTGCTCTCAACCCTTATTTTGGTAGTGCCCATGGGTTTTATGTGACGATAAAGTTAATACAAAAGCCAGAGTGGGTGACTTTACAATTTTTGTAAACCTGCCCGAAAATCACACTTGCTCATGAGACAAAGGAAATATCTATCTATGAAGCAAGGTAGTTTGTTTTTGTTTTGTCATGTTAAGATCTCCCAAACCATGGCACTTCATGCCAAGAAGCTCTTGGTATCTTTGGAAAGCTCTCAATGAGTAAGGGTGCACTGACTTGGTTTGCGAGTGTTTCAAGCTATGATGTGGAAGCCATTGATTATTGAATCATTTTCTCAATGAAAACTAAATTAAATCGAAACTGAAATCTGTATTGGAGTTGGGGGGGTCTTTGTGTTGTTGGAAATCCCTCGGGCAAGTCAAATTTAATAAAGTTTATTTCACAATTTTCAGAGCTAAGACATGAAAGATATGGATTTTTGAGTGAAATTTGTTGCTGGAAATTCAAACCAATTCCAAAAATTCAGTTGTGTCGTCAATGTGTTCACATTGTTGAATTTAGAAATTTTGAATTCTCAAAATGTGAAAAATAAATATGTGTTCACACACGCCAATGGCACAAGCTACACTAGTTATGTGTTGTTACAACACACCCTCTGCATACAATATGAAATTCCTAAGAGATTTTCTTGCAGCCTAAGTGGCAATTGTCCATGTGGGCGAGGGTGAACAAGCACATCCACGAGTACCTTGACCTTCTTCAGTAAGGCATCTTAGAGATACTTATTAATGGATGAAATGTCAAATTTGGACTCAAATACCCTAATTTAGTCTGGGGATAAGAGATTTCAAATGCTTAGAAGCAACCCAAAAAAATTTGACATTTTTCCTAATGTTGGATGAGTATGTTTATTTAACATATTAGTTGGGTATTGCTATCAAAGTTTTTTCAATTTACACAATGAGTAAAAACATGAGTATTTAAGTGTTCTTCAAACAAACATATCAAAGTGGGTCTATATAATAACCTAAATGTTTTGAAATATCTTGAGTATCTATCTATGAAGGAAGGTAGTTTGCTTGTTTTGTTTGTATTTATGAGATCCATTGAACTGGGATGCTTCAAATTGTGTCCTTAGTCTCTTTGGAAAGCTCTCAAGGAGGAGGGGTGCATTAGCTTGGTTTCATGGTGTTTGGCCTTGCGCTATAAAAGTTCTTGAATATTGAATGGTTTTTTCACTGAAAATTAAATTAAATTGTAGCTGAAACTTTTGGTGGAATTGGAATTGGTGTTGTTAGAAAATCTCGATGAGCAGGATTTGATGGAATTTATTTGGTAAGATTTGGATTCAGAATGTGGGAGATATTGATTTTTAAGTGATTTCTGCTGCTGAAAATTCAAATAAATTCCAAAAAACCAGCTTTTGGAAGGAAAAATCAGTTGAGAACGTGGTAACACTTGAAGGCTTATTATTCAATTCAAGCCTGATTTCCTTTCATATTTGGCTATTAAAAAAATCGATACATTGCAAAACAATGTTCACATGTTGGAGTTTCCCTATTTTATAATGGGTTCACACTTTGGCCAATGACACAAGCCACACTAATGAATATGAATAGATAACCTCATACAAACTGGTATGATTTCTGCATATGAGTATCAAATATATTCACAAATTCAAAATTTTATCTAAAATGAGAAGAAACAATTCAACAAAGATCCTAAACCAACAAGCTAAAGAAGTTGTTTAATTGGAAAGTACATGACAATGTGTAACTCTTACCATTCTTGAACAAACACAAAACCTTAAATTTTTTAGAACTTTATTAAACTTGACATATACATAACCAAAGCAAAAAAGTAAATCTTCACACATAATATATGGATACAACTCTATCAAAAAAGAAAGCTTTGGGTATGAAAAAGTGCGATGGTAATTTCAGTATAAGCAAATAATAATCCAAAGCCTATCCCTTTTCATAAAGTAATACTAGGTGATTTGGATTTTATATGCTTAGAAAACTTATGTACATACCCACTAATAACTTATAAATCAATGTTTATGAATGTTGTGCATATAAGTGTTAATAGCCATATATATAACATGTAAAGCTCATGTAAATGTAAATCATTTATAGTTACACATCCAATTTTTTTACATTTACACTTAATTTATTTATGGGTAAATAAATTTCTTTACACACATTTACATGTACAAACACTTACATGGCCTCGTATAATTAATTTTGGGCATGTCAAATTCATATAAATATATACATTTATATGACCTTCTATGGTTGTGTATTGCTTTGCAAACTTAAGGTTTACAATGACCTCATCTTCTTCAATGGGTTCATCCATTGAACAAATAATGAAGTTCAAGGCAGATTCTAATCATAGTTGAAAATTGGCCTATAGGGAGTTCCAAGCATCTTTGGCATGTCCAAGTGAAAGGATAATTTTTTTTTGTAGTTTAAAAAAAAAACACATTATGTGTGTGTGTGTGTGTGTGTGTGTGTATAGGCACATAGAAACCATTTGGGAGGCTAAGTTGGTCTATGTGTTTCTTCTTCTTATATGTCTGGTTTGAGTGGGTAGAATGAAACCATTTGGGAGGCTCGGTTAGTCTATGTGTTTCTCCTTTTCGTATGTTTGGTTTGTGTGAATATGTAGGCACATAGAAACCATTTGGGAGGCTTAGTTGGTCTATGTGTTTTTTTGTCATTCTTGGTCATGATTTTTTTTTTTGGGACTTTCTTATGGTCTATATTGTTTGTGTGTAAGCATAGGATAGCAAAGTTCAATCAATTTTGGTCATGTTTTTTTTTATAGATTTTATTCTAATTTGTATTCTTTGTGTAAAGGCACATAACAACAAAGCCTAGTTGTTTTAAATGTGTTTTTGGTTGGTCTTGGTTGGTTTGTGTTTATTCTTTAGACCATTTTGTTTGTCATGTTTGTGGGTGCAAGCACTGGTAGCAAAGCAAGGAACATTCTTGTGTCACCATCACCATCAACATATTATTTTAGCTCCTCAAGTAACCATCCCTTTGGGCCTTTTATGGTCTAATTTATTTGTGTGTGCAAGCACAAAGTAACAAAGCAAGGAGTAGTCTTATGTCATTATTATCGTTAAAAAAAAAAAATCTCTCTTCAGTTGAACATCATTTTTTCTTGGGACCTTTTTTTAGTTTGTTTTATTTGTGTGTGTAAGCACAAAACAACAAAGTGAGGAGCACTCTTGCATTGCCATTGCCATCATTTTCTTTT
>Ga0116230_10003669_pt1 | contig 15007 bp, 13 predicted proteins | sample S1TSphfallax_3_FD_88678 | JGI IMG/M metagenome (GOLD analysis project Ga0116230, IMG submission 88678) | Host-associated microbial communities from peat moss isolated from Minnesota, USA - S1T2_Fd - Sphagnum fallax MG | ecosystem: Host-associated > Plants > Peat moss > Unclassified | place... | reverse complement strand
TTGTCTCAATACCTTATTCGACGGGGTATAAATGAACATGGCTAAGGTTATTCTGGTTCTTTTACTTCTGCTGGCTTCTGATCTGCAAGCTGCGAACGTTCAAGCCAGCGCGCTCAACAAGCAACCCGTCGTCATGCTCACTGAGTTTGAACCCTGGACCATGTCTCTCGGTCGCACCACTCCGCTTTTTATCCTGTACACTGATGGCCAGGTCATCTTTTGGAGAAATGCTAAGGGCCCTCTGCCCGGTGAATATCTCACTCTCAAGCTCACTTCCCGGCAGATGAAGAAATTTATCCGTGCGCTCCACCCAGAGCAGATCAATGCTCTGGACAAGGACTACACATCATTCGAGCTGTCTAATCAGCCCACCAACATTCTTGAACTGCATACCGACAAGGCGCCCAACAAAAAAATCTTTCTGCACGGCCAGCTTTCAAGCCTCAGGAAAGATGGTGCCACCCTCCCCCAGTCCCTCGTTGCAGACATGCAGTTGCTTAACACCTATAAAAACAAAGTTGCTGTCCCGTGGATGCCCACCGAATTTGAAGTTGTCATGATGCCCTTTGAGTCCGCTCAGGGCGAGCCTGTCTACTGGCCGTCAGACTGGCCTGGTATCCATTCCACAGCTGCCGTCGACCGTGGCGAACGCTTTTCGATCTACCTTGAGGCCTCTGATCTGCCTCAACTAAGGAACCTAATCGGACGTATCACACCCAATCAGCCTGTCATCATCGATGGCAGAAAATGGTCCTGCTCCGTACGCTTTCCTTTTCCCCACGAAGAACCATAGCAACCCGCTTCTCCATCCATCCGGTAATCTATTCTGAAGCACTAAAAAAGAATTAAAACTCCGGGGAAGTTTTGGCAGGCATACTTTTCATCGTCTCGGCACCATCGGGTTCCGGCAAATCAACGCTGGTCAGTCATCTGCGCCAACAAGTCGGCGGACTCGAATTCTCCATTTCCTGGACCACACGCGCCCCCCGCGGCGGGGAGCAGCAGGACCGCGAATACCACTTCGCCAGCCGCCCTGAATTTGAACAGCACATCTCCGATGGCGGCTTCTTTGAGTGGGCCGAGGTCTACGGTAATTACTACGGCACATCGCAGCAGGCCCGCAAAGATGCCGAGTCGCGTGGCAATGACCTTCTTCTCGACATTGATGTTCAGGGTGCTCTACAAGTCATCGAAAAAATGCCAGAGGCTGTCAGTATTTTTATCGTTCCTCCCAGCCCTCAGGTTTTAGAGGCACGCCTGCGTCAGCGCAGTGCGGCTGAAAAAATGTCCGTGGAAGAAATTATTCAGCGCCGCCTCCATCAGGCCCACAAAGAGATGGGGGAGATTTGGAAATATCGCTATGCCCTCGTCAACGATGTTTTGGAGGATGCAGTTGAAAAGCTCCGCTGCATTGTTCTTGCCGAACGCCGCCGTCGCCAGCAGCCGGAGATGCTTGAAGCCCCCATTCAACTGCCTGTCCTTGGCATTGAAGCCATTGCCGACCGCTGCCGCACCAACCATTCCCAATCCAGTCATACTACGGGCAATCTTCGCGAAATCCTCTCTAACTTTGGCGTTAAATAGCCCGCGCCCATCTGTACTTCCTTTTGCACCCAACTAATTAGTTTGGATAGTTCGCATATTCCCTCTTGGCCTTAGGCCATGCGGGCTGGTAGATTCTCTAGCAGGGAGGGAATTATCGTGGAACAAGTCGTTAGCGAATTTACCAGCAAGTATCACATGGTCAAAGTGGCTGCGCGTCGTGCACGCCAGCTCCAACAGGGTGCAGAGCCCATGGTCAAGTCCCGCTCCATGAAGGCCTGCAAGGTTGCGCAGGATGAAATCCAGGCCGGTCAGGTCAAATTTATTGTCCCTGAAATTCCCAACAAGCCCGACTTTGGCTCACTAGCCTAAACCCCCAGCAGTAAGGAGTTAGAATGAAGGTCACAGTTGGTGTTTGCGGTGGTATCGCCGCGTATAAGGCAGCCGAACTTGTTCGTGCCCTGCAGCAGCAGGCCCTCGACGTACATGTTGTCATGACTCAGGCCGCCACTCAATTCATCGGCCCTGTCACCTTCACCGCACTCACCGGACATAAAGTCATCACCACGCTTTGGGATGCTAGCGCCCCGACCGATGCAGCGCCCACTTCCTCTATTGACCACATCGCCGAAGCACAATCGACCGACGCGCTTGTTGTGGCTCCGGCTACCGCAGACACTCTGGCTAAATTCGCCAACGGCCTTGCCGATGATTTTCTTTCTACTCTCTACCTCGCCACGCCCGCACCCGTTATCGTTGCCCCAGCCATGAATGTGAATATGTGGGAGCACCCGGCCACCCGCGCTAATCTTCATCTCCTTTCCCATCGTGGAGTCCGCATTGTCGCGCCAGAAAGCGGCGAACTCGCCTGCGGCATGGTCGGCGCTGGTCGTCTTGCCGAAATCCCAAAAATTGTCGATGCCGTCCTCGCAAGCCTCCATCGCCGTCATGACCTCGCTCAGGAAACCATCATCGTCACTGCCGGTGGCACCCGCGAAGCCATTGATCCCGTCCGCTTTCTCGGCAATCGCTCCAGTGGCCGCATGGGTTATGCACTGGCTGAGGCCGCCGAGCGTCGCGGCGCAAAAGTCATTCTCATCAGCGGGCCGTCATCGCTCCAGCCCCCCGCTCGCTGCGAGGTCGTCAACGTCATCACTGCTGCAGAAATGCGCGCCGCAGTCCTGCACCGCCTGCCTGAGGCCACTATGGTCATCAAGTCCGCCGCTGTCGCTGACTACCGTGCCCGCGTCGTTGCAGAATCCAAACTCAAGCGCTCCGGCCCCATCTCACTGGAGCTTGAACCCACTGAAGACATCCTTCGCGAAGTTTCCAAGCAGCGACTCCCCGGAACTCTCGTCATCGGCTTTGCCGCTGAAACTGACAATGCCATTGAGCATGGCCGCAGCAAGCTCGAACGCAAGGGTGTCGATGCCATCGTCATCAATGATGTTTCGCGCCGCGAAATTGGCTTCGACTCTGAACGCAACGCCGCCACCTTCCTCACTCGCCAGACCGCCATCGACATGCCGGAGATGACCAAGCGCGAAATGGCCGACCGCATCCTTGATGAGGCCATCGAACTCCGTCGTCCCCGCCAAATGATGGTCGAGTTCGCCATGCCCTCGCGCAAATCCATCCTCATTGAAGAGTAGGCATTGAGCACGAACAACATTTACGAGAAAAAATTAGATGCTCAGTCCCTTCGCGCCTGGCTCGAATACTACCGCGACATAGGCGTCTCCAGCTTTTACCGCAACGGCCAGCCGGATTCAGTCTTCGATGTCTTGCCCGCATTGGAAACTCCAGCCCCAATCGCTCATCCCGCACCGCCCCAACCATCTACATTCCCCATAACACCTTCACCACAGGAGCCTGACATCGCCCGCGCCTCCGCAAACCAGCTCATCAGCTTTACTCAACTTGTTCCGCAGCCCGCGCCTATTCCGCCAGCTGCCAGGCCCGCAGCCCTCGCCGCTATTCGCGGTGAACTCATTCCCCATAGCGGCGCTGCCTGCACCCGCTGCGCCCTCGCCTATGCCGGTCGCCACAAAATTGTCTTTGGCGATGGCAACCCCAACGCCGAGCTGATGTTCGTCGGCGAAGGCCCTGGTGCCGATGAAGATGAGCAGGGCATTCCTTTCGTTGGCCGCGCCGGTCAGCTCCTCAACAATATGATCTCTGCCATGGGTCTCTCTCGCGAGGAGGTCTACATTGCCAACATCGTCAAGTGCCGCCCTCCCTCCAACCGTGTGCCGGAGTTTTCTGAAGCCACCACGTGCTCCCCATTCCTTTTGCGCCAGATTGATGTCGTCCGCCCCAAAGTCATCGTCGCCCTCGGTGCCACAGCGGCCACCTACCTGCTTGGCCGTAAAGCCGCACTCAGTCTGCTGCGGGGCACATGGCATGAGTGCCGTGGTGCCAAACTCGCCGTCACCTATCACCCCGCCTTCCTGCTGCGCGACCCGCGCCAGAAAAAAGAGACCTGGAAAGACCTCCAAATGGTCATGTCCGAATTGGGACTCACACCCCCAAATTCTGCTGCTCCAAAAACTTAGCTGCCATCATGGCTAACTATTCCCTTCTCTCTGCCGATACGGGATATGCAGCTACAAGGTTGGTGTGGGTTTATGGGTTTTACTCAGGCATCTCTAACAGGCAAGTTCTCACAAACTCGTCGCAGCAGTTTGTTGTTCAAAGTGCTGGCTCCAACCATACTTGTGGTCCTTGTTACCATGTCAGGTTTCGGTTGGTTTGTATTCAGCCTCCTGCGCCAGCAATTGATGGAGCGCGCTAAAGTCGAGACTGCAGAACAGGTGAGCCACGTTCAGGACACCCTCAACATGGCTGTGATGCTTAGCGAGGAAAATGCGCACTCCGCCATGAATGTTCTGTTGGATAAGGCACAAAAAACTGGCCAGCCTCGCATCTCTGGTACTTCTGTTGTGGCTGGTAGATCAGTTCCTACACTCTTACTTGGTAGCGAAGTGCAAAATCAGAACTACAAAATTGTCGACAACGTAAAAGATATCTCCGGCTGCACTGCCACTCTCTTCGTCCGTCAGGGTGATGACTTCATCCGCATTGCCACCAATGTTCTCAAGCCCGACGGCACACGCGCCATTGGCACGCTGCTCGATGCAAAAGGGGCAGTCTACACCACCATCAGGCAGGACAAAGTTTTTACCGGCGTTGTGGACATCCTTGGCCATCCCTTTATGACTCGATATGAGCCTATCCATGATGCTTCCGGCTCCATCATTGGCATCTGGTATACCGGATACTCACTCTCCAGTCTCGGTCAACTTAGCAGCTTCATCAACACAGCCCGCGTGATGGACAGCGGCTACGTTGCTCTTGTTCGTAATGATGGCACCAGTGTTCTCAAGCCCAACCGCATCTCTGACCAGCAGGTCCATGAGCATCTTCTCTTCGGTGATACAAAAGATTGGGCCGTCACCCGGGCAATCATGCCTGAATGGCATTTCACTCTCCTTGCCGCCTATCCCCGCAGTGACATTTCCTCCGTCCTCCGCAGTATGGCCATTTCCATCATAGTTTTCGATCTGCTCGCCTCCTTGCTGGTCTCATTCGGTATCTACTGGCTCATCACCAAGGGCGTGCTTCGACCGGTGAAGCAGTTGATTGATCGCATGGAAAATGCCGACCTCAACACCCATCTCCATGAACAGTCAGGCGATGAGATCGGCATTCTGGCCAATACGTTTGACCAGTTTGTCGCTCGCATTCGCGGGATGCTGATTGAGGTCATTACCACCTCGCAGCATTTAGTCACTTTCTGCCAGCGCATGGCGGACGATGCCGGCAATCAGTCCCGGGCCGCCGAGGTCCAGCGACAACAGGCTGAGTCCGTCGTCGCTGCCATTCATCAGATGACCGCATCGGTACAGGAGGTCTCAGGCTTTATCACCACTGCCGCCAGCAGTGCCTCAGAAACGGCAGATATGGCCCGTCGCGGTGGGACTATCGTAGACCTCAGCCGTCAGCGCATGGAAGAAATTCATACTGGTGTCATTTCCACTGCCAGCCGCGTTACCGAACTTGGCGGTCGCTCTGAAAAAATTGGAAAAATTATCAGCGTCATTGAGGAGATCGCCAGCCAGACCAATCTGCTCGCCCTCAATGCCGCAATTGAAGCGGCACGCGCAGGGGAACAGGGCCGTGGTTTCGCCGTAGTCGCTGGCGAAGTACGCCGTCTGGCTGAAAGCACCACAGCCGCCACCAAAGAAATTTCAGAAATGATCAGCGGCATCCAGCATGAAACTACTGAGGCCGTCAGCGCCATGCAGCGCAACACCGCTGATGTTGAGATGGGCACCAAGACCACCATCGAAGCTGGCGATACCCTCCAGCAGATCGTCCAAATGGTCGAGCAGGTCGGCGGCATGGTCAACTCTATCGCCCAGTCCTCGCAGGAGCAGTCCAACACATCAATTCAGGTAAGCGGGAATATTGAGCAGATTGCAGCTCTTGCAAACCGCTCCACCAGCGTTGCACGTGACACTGTAATCTCCTGCGATAAGGTTGCAGAGATCGCCACCAGCTTGCAGGCCCTCGTCAATCAATTTGATATCAAGATCGAAGAAGTTAGGGCCGCATAGCCGACATCCGCCTTCGCACTTCGCTATGCTGGGTAAAGTCCATTCATGCCCGCCCTCTGCGAAGTCGCCCTCCCTGTTCCGCTTGACCGTACCTTCACCTACGCGGTTCATGCCAACCCAACCCTGCGGGCTTGTGATGGCGCCGCCCTCGCAGTCAGCGGTCGAGTCCCGGTCGTTGGTGGTCGCGTTATCGTCCCATTCGGCGGACAAAAGCTCACCGGCGTTGTCACCCGCCTGCATGATGACCCAATCCCCGAAGGCATTGCCATCAAGCCCATAGAGCATGTCCTCGATCCCACTCCACTACTGACCGAAGAGCTTCTTCGTCTCGCTGAGTGGATGGCCCAATACTACGTTGCTCCGCTTGGTGAAGTCCTGCGCGGCATGTTACCGCTCTCCGCTGAGGTCCGCACTGACTCCGTTTATCGCATCACCGACACAGGCCGCAAAATCCTCTTTGAGTCCGCCGACCGCGGTGCCTCCCGCCGTTCCCGCAAATCGCCCGAGCAGCAGGACCGCGAATACGCCATCCTCAATCGCCTTGAAGATGGCGACCCTGTGCGCGAGGTCACTTTGCGCTCCTCCGTCAAGGCCACGCCGCGCCTCCTCACTGGCATGGTGCGCAAGCGCTGGATCGAACGCGAAGTTGTCGCCGCTCCTCGCGATGCCCGCATGACTGAACAAATCGCTGTTCTGGTAGACGATGCCCGACTTCCCAAGCTCAACGCCAACCAGACCACCATCCTCACCGAACTCGCCTCCGCCGGTGGCCGCATGCCCGTCCGCGAACTTCGTCGTCTGCCCATTCCGCAAAGCACTCTCGCCACCCTCGTCCGCCGCAATCTTATTCGCCTTGAAGAACTCCCCGCTAAGTTTTCCGTCAGCAGCGTTTCGCCCAATGCCAGCCGTGCCTCCCACCTGCATCGCCTCAATGAGGCGCAGACCGCTGCCCTCGCCAGCATTGCCATCGTTCTTGAAAAGCCCGCGCAGGATAAATTCCAGCCCATGCTCCTTCACGGAGTCACCGGCTCCGGTAAAACTGCCGTCTATATCGCCGCCATGCAGCGTGCCCTCGCACTCAATAAATCTGCGCTCCTTCTGGTTCCAGAAATTGGCCTCACTCCGCAAATGGGTGGCGAAATGCACGCCGCCTTCGGCACATCGGTTGCTCTACTCCACTCCGGTCTCAGGCCCGATGAGCGCGCTGGCCAATGGCACCGCATTCGCAACGGCGAGGCCCGCATCGTCGTCGGTACCCGCTCTGCCATCTTTGCGCCGCTGGTTTCGCTTGGCCTTATCATCGTCGATGAGGAACACGACTCCAGCTACAAGCAGGAGGAAACTCCCCGCTACAACGGACGCGATGTCGCCGTTATACGCGCCAGGCTCAATCACGCCGTCATCGTCCTCGGTTCCGCCACTCCATCGCTGGAGAGCTGGTCCAACGCCGCGCGCGGTCGCTATGCCCTCATTGAAATCAAAGACCGCGTTGCCGACCGCCCCCTGCCTCAGGTCGAACTGCTCGATATGCGCAAAGAGTTCCAGGAAACTGGCCGCGAAGAACTTTTCTCCCGCCGTTTGATTGAAGAGACCCGGTCCGCGCTCGACCGCGGTGAGCAAGTCATCATCCTGCTCAATCGTCGTGGCTACTCCTTTGTCGTACTCTGCCGCTCCTGCGGCGAAAAACTGCAATGCGAAAACTGTGCCATCGCCCTCACCCACCACAAGCCACCGCATGGTGAGGATGCCCACGCTACCATAGGCCAGCGTCTTGAATGCCATTATTGTGGATACCGACGCACCGTGCCCAAGCTATGCCCCAAGTGCAACAGTGAGCATCTTTACTACCTCGGTGCAGGTTCACAGCAGGGTGAGGAGCGCCTGCAGCAAATCTTCCCCACAGCCCGCATCGGTCGCATGGACCGCGACACCATCCGTGGCCGCGCTGGTATGGAGCGGCTTCTTGGCCGTCTGCACTCCGGTGAAATCAATCTCCTTGTTGGCACTCAGATGATCGCCAAGGGTCATGACATTCATGGTGTTACCCTGGTCGGTGTCGTCGGTGCGGACAACGCTCTCAGCCTACCCGACTTTCGCGCCTCAGAACGCGTCTTCCAACTGCTCACTCAGGTTGCCGGTCGCGCCGGTCGTGGCGAGCTTGCTGGTCGCGTTGTGGTCCAAACGTATTACCCGGAGCATTACGCCATTCGCCATGCTGCTGCCCATGATTACACCGGTTTTGCTACCCGCGAGCTTCAGTTCCGTCGCTGGATGCACTACCCACCCGAAACTTCACTCGCCAACGTCATCATCCACAGCGAAAAATTAGAAGAGGCTGTCCATTGGGTCGGGGTCGTCGGTCGACTCCTGCAAGCCACCAAGGAGGGCTTGCGCGTCCTCGGTCCCGCGCCCGCGCCCATCATGCGCCTCAAGCGAAGCTATCGCTATCACCTTGTCATCAAATCATCCAGCCGCCAGTTGCTTGGTATGACCCTGCGCAAAATGCTCACCGCTGCCGAGGCCCACGGCATTCCCCAGCGCAACATCATCGTCGATATAGACGCAGTCCACCTTATGTAGCCTTGTCAGACTTAATGCCCTAATATCTGTGGCAGGTTCGACAATGAAAACTGCACTGTCTTGTCTCCCTGATACCCAATAAATGGCATGTAATGGAAGGTCAGCAGAAAAATTACCGCTGCCGCCACATACTTCGCTGTCGCTGTCTCGTCCGGCTCTGGCAGTACCGGCACCGGCTGGTGTTTCATCAGGGGCATCATCAGCAATACAGCCCATACCAACCATGGCAACCAGTAAAATATGGCCGCAACAATCATCAACAAAATCACTATATGAGTCGCATAACGGTGTCCCCGCGGCGAAACCGAATACAGAATGTGCCCGCCGTCTAATTGTCCCGCTGGCAATAGGTTGACGGATGTAATTAGCAGACCAATCCACGTCGCCAGTAGCACTGGATGAAAAAGTGTCTGGTCCAGTGGAGGCACACTCTGGTGCAGCATTCGCAATACTCTAAAAGCCACATGCACAATCGCCGGGTTCTGCAACCACACCATCGGTGCAGGTGCATTTGTGGGCAGCGGCTTTGAGAGCAACACTCCAACCACTAGCCATGGCACCGCAACTGCAAATCCCCAAAGCGGACCAGAAATTCCAATGTCCAGCAGTGCCTGTCGTGACTTGATTCGGCTTCGCATTTTAATCACCGCACCCGCCGTCCCTATCAGTGTCGGCGCAGGCATCACGTAGGGAAAGGAAGTCGCCACGCTATGCCGTCTGCAATTGAAGTAATGCCCAAACTCATGCCCCATCAGAATACTCAGTAGGCACAATGAAAATGGCAGTCCCTGCCCAATCTCGCCCATATGTTGTGTTGTCCACACAAAGGGAAAAATGTCCGTGTCGTTGGCTATCGCTGGCTGTCCATGTTGAAAGTTCCACATATATCGCGTTCCCACCATGGTCGTCGTGCTCAACGTCATAACAAACAGCAGCCAATACAGCCATAACCGCTGCTTGCGCGGCTTGGGTGGCTCCAATTTCTTGTTCAGCCTGACCTTAATTTTTGTTGTTATGGCTTGCGGATCAGTGATGACTGAGCCACTCAACCCCAGGGTCGATGACATAGCCAGATTCTAGAGCACAGTCGATTGTGAAATGATTATTTGGGCTGTCTATTTACGCCAAATCGCAGGAATTGATTCCATTGTGGTGCAATCAATCCATAAGGCTCTTCTAATCCATCAGATGCAGCTCTTTACCCGGCTTGAACCGCACCGCTTTACCCGGCGCTATGCTCACCTCGGCACCCGTGCGTGGATTGCGCCCAATGCCTGTTTTCCTCGGGCGCACCGTGAAGACACCAAACCCACGCAACTCAATGCGTTCGCCTGTAGTCAAAGCATCTTTTAGACTTTCGAAGATTGTGTCAACGGCTTGTTCCGCGCGCTGGCGCGGTAGTCCCGTCACATCGACAACTCTTTGTACCAGGTCCTGCTTTATCAAGGCTGGCTTCCTCGGTGTATCTATTAGTAACCGGTCGTAAGTTATAGTAAAGGCAAGTCTAACTCGGATGCAACCAAAATATCTGTTTTAGTTGCCCAACTGGGTATCATCGAATGCTAGAGTAGCAGCAAAAGATTGTCAACGCGCCACTCCTGCCGTAAGATGCACTTTAGAAACGAATTATCCCTGTTGTACCCTAATTTTTCCCATTGTAGGAGCAGAATGTCCATCAAAAGCGATCGCTGGATTCGCAAACAAGCACTCGAACACGGCATGATTTCACCCTTTAGCGAAAAACAGGTCCGTGAAGGGGTCATCTCCTACGGCCTCTCTTCCTACGGTTATGACCTCCGCGTCTCTGATGAGTTCAAAATCTTTACCAACGTAAATAGTGCAATCATTGACCCTAAGGCCTTTGATGAGCGCTCTTTCGTCTCCGTGCAGGCCAGCACCATCATCGTACCGCCCAACTCATTTGCCCTTGCCCGATCTGTCGAATACTTCAAAATTCCCCGCAATGTCCTCACTATTTGCGTCGGCAAGTCCACCTATGCCCGCTGCGGAATCATCGTCAATGTCACTCCATTTGAGCCGGAATGGGAGGGATACGTTACCCTTGAAATTTCCAACACCACCCCCTTGCCCGCCCGCATCTATGCCGACGAGGGCCTCTGCCAAATCCTTTTCTTTGAGTCAGATGAGGTTTGTGAAGTTAGTTATGCTGACCGCAAAGGCAAATATCAAAATCAGGTCGGCATTGTTCTGCCTAAATTGTAGCGATCATATGTAAGTAAGGCTTCTGTGTTACTAAAGTTCATATCGAAAGCAGGTGAGCATGACAGAGGATGACCAGGAAGAATTGCACGGACGGCTTCGGGTCGGTTTGGTGTCCACTGACCCCTTGCGTATTCTCGGCTTTCAGACCATTTTTGAGGCAAATCCCAGTGTCGAGCTAATTTGTGGCAACATTCCAGAAATTGTCCGGGACACCACTATCCATCTGGTCCTGCTCTGTATGACTCCAAATGAAGCATTGTTTGACCTTATCAGCACTTTCAAGCGCTTTCGTCCCGACATGCGCCTCATCATCATGTCAGAACCACAGGAATTGAAGATCAATCGCCGCATTATCAGTTCCGGTGCCCGGGGCATACTGCCAGACTCTGCCAATGTGCAGGAAATTATTCAGGCTATCCAGACGGTTGCCGACGGTTCCATGTGGGCGCCACGTCGTGTGCTGGCCAGTCTGCTCGATGGCCCCCAGCAGGTTGCCGCTCAAAGTAAAGAAATAATTGCACTTACGGTTCGTGAGCGCGATGTGCTGGTCCGCCTGATTAATGGTGCCTCCAATCGCGAAATCGGCACTGAATTGAAAATAGAGGAGCGTACTGTGAAGGCGCACATTGCCAAATTGATGCGCAAAGTTGGAGTTAACAACCGTACCGCACTCACCATGTATGCCATAAACCACAAATTAATTGAGCAGCAGTACAGTATCCATCCTACTAAATAGTCTTCTCGGTATCCGAATAAGCTATTCTATTTCATATAAATATGATGGTTTCGCGTTGCCATTTCTTGGTTTTCAACTGTTAACTAATTAGTACTTTGGTCGCGTTACTTAAGATCGTGCCCTTAAGTGCCATTGTGCGTCCTAGGTAACGATGTCATCTTGTTACCAGTAACACAGACCTGGGAGAAGTGGGGTTGTGGTCGCAGGCAACTGCGACCTGCAACCCCCATTTTTTTGCTCAAATCATCGAGGAACATTTGAGGCTATCCCGATATGCATCGAGGCTACTTCGAGGTTGCCCCGAGGTGATTTGAGGTCCATCACTGGAAAACGCTGGACAACGCCGCACCGCCCATCGGCATCATACAGACATAACCTCTTTATACATACCCTCTGGATTTTCATTCTCCCACCCTGCGAGCATGATATTTTTCTCAAGTAGACTTTTTCAGTAATTCATTTCCCAACCGGCCCCCTTGAAAGGACCCAATGATGACCAAATTTCTTTCCCCCATCGGCCTCTTTAGAATTGCAGCCGCCATTCTGTGCGCCACCCTCCTGCTTTCCACCCCTCTGGCGAAGGACGCCGAAGCAGCCTCGTCCCACGCCAAGCTGGTGCAGCGGCTGGCCGACTCTGAGGCTGTACTCGACGAAGTGATGCAGACCCCCGACAAAGCCATTCCCAGAGGCATTTTGGAGCAGGCTTACTGTGTAGCTGTCGTTCCCAATTTCATCAAAGGCGCCTTTATCGTTGGCGCGCAATATGGTCAGGGCGTGGCCACCTGTCGTACTCCCCGCGGCTGGAGCGCGCCGGTCTTCATTTCCATGGGCGGCGGCAGCTTCGGCTTCCAAATTGGCGGGCAATCCACTGACTTCATCATGGTGGCGGTGAATGACCGCGGCCTGCAGGACATGCTCAAGAACAAATTCAAAATTGGTGGGGACGCTTCTGCTGCTGCCGGTCCAGTGGGCCGCGATGCCCAGGCTGGCACAGACTGGAAGCTGAATGCCGAGCTGCTGACTTGGTCGCGCAGCAAGGGTCTCTTCGCTGGCATTGATCTCGACGGCACCGTCGTAAGCCAAAACGACGGCGACACCCGCGAATTCTACGGCATGCAGTATCCCTTTGAAACTGTGCTGAGAGGCAACGTGGTCGTCCCCGAAGATGCCCGGCCATTTGTCCGCGCCGTCGCTAAATACTTCGTTCAGTCCCACAACTAGCCCCAATCGCACATACTGCAGAAAACAGGCGGCCTTAGAGTTTTTCTCTAATGTCGCCTGTTTTACTGTTGTCCACTGTTCAATTTTTCTTTGGCCGAGTATTGTGATTTGCAGCGACATTGCAGCCATCATTGTGCCGTAAGGTCTGTTTTATAAGGAGATGCAGCTTGGGCGGACCACTGGATAAAGATGCAGCATATTTATATGGACAGTTTGTGCAGGCTGCTTATGCCATGTTTGAGAACAAGCAGAATCCAGACCCGTTGTGTCCCGGACCGATTGATATTCCTGACGGCTATGAACTCAGCGCCTGGATACAAATGTCCGATTTTGTTCTCGGCGATAAAGAGCTGAAGTTTTATGGCATTGTTGCCCATTCCCTTGCACATCCTGATTCGCGCATCATTGCCATCCGTGGGACAGAGGGTGCCGTGGAGTGGTGGGATGATGTCGTTGCAGTTCCCATTCCATTTCGGCAGGTCCCCGCTGCAGGGAAAGTTGCAACCGGTTTTGACAAGATATACAGCACGATGCAGGTCGTTAAATGTAGAAAAATTAACACGCACGGTAGTGCTCCTGTTTCTTTCACCGATATATTTACCGGATCGTTTGCCGAGCAACTAGAACAGTTGGCAATCAGTCGAGAGGCCGAGCGTGGCATCGCCCCGCCAGCACAAAGTGGATTGCCCCGCCAGCACAGGCCGACCATCGTTACCGGCCACAGTTTGGGTTCGGCGCTTGCCGCCCTTTTTGTGATGGAGAACAATGCAAAACGGAAATTTGATATTTCCACGCTGTGTACTTTTGCATCGCCGCGTGTTGGCAATACGGAGTTTGTCCATCTATTCAACCAGCTTCCGATCAATTCATGGCGGCTGTTGAATACACGGGACATTGTGCCCAAACTCCCGCCGCATATTCCCATAGTTCTCGACTACCAGCAGGTAAATGACGAGTATTCTTTTGATGCGGCTGCGTTTGCGAAAAAAAGCCTCACCTGTTCACACTCAATGGACACGTATTTGCACTGGCTGAATGCAAGTCATGCATTACAACCCTCTTGCGATAAGTAGCGATTGTGTATTGCGCCTCTGCACCTTAGCGTCGAGTTTCAAAACATCAAGTGTTTGTACCATACGTCACCATCCTGCCAATGCCATGTTCAACTCATATTGCGCATAGTAGTGTTCGCTGGCACTCAGCAACGCGCCCATTTCAACCAGCTCCGTAAGGTCGCGTGTAGTAGTAGTTGCCGGAGGAGCACCCGTGATGGTGCTGTAGTTTCCAGCGCATGATCGATAGAGACCATTCTATAAATCAAAAATAGTAATTATTCATCAATAGAAACTGACTCTACCTCTCATTATCAGGCATATTTATGATTGATAGATGTATTTCCTTCAATCATAATGCTATGGTCCTGTTAGCTGGCTTCCAGCGCTTCGGCAACCCAGTGTATGGCTTCCAGATAAACACTGGTCAGGGTCTCTTCGGTTATGCCCAGTTCATTGGCGGCGCTCAAGCATGGCCCCCAGTCGCCTAGTTCATAGTTTTTAATCAGTTTCAGTGGGAGTGCCACCGGGTTATCAACTCCAACCAAGGACTCTTTTATCTCCTTGCGCAGCGGCAGCAACTCAACAATCTTTTCCATCGGCATTTGCAGGATCGCATCAATCAGCGAGAGCAGTCCCAGCATGTATTGCTCCGTGGGGTTTTCACCGATCATGGGTGACAGCAACTCGCAGAAGCGGGCCCGTTCCAGCGTGAGGTTTATCAGTGCCTGTGGCTGGTTGTGGCCCATGGCGCTGGCCGCCGCAACCGATACCAGAGTGCGAAACCGCGCCTCGCCCACCACCATCATTGCCCGGGTAACACTGGTAATCGCAGACCGCATTCCCATGCTGGCGGAGTTGGCAAGCCGCAGTAGCCGGTAACATAGCGAGGGTTCAGACTCTACTATGTGGGAAATAGTTGATATGTTTAATGGGTCCTTACTCAGTTCCAACAGCAGACGCAGATAGTTTTGTCGGTTGGGTGAAATCTCATGTTCTGCGATGATTGTGGGCCGGCAGAAAAAGTATCCCTG
>Ga0116230_10003668_pt1 | contig 15008 bp, 6 predicted proteins | sample S1TSphfallax_3_FD_88678 | JGI IMG/M metagenome (GOLD analysis project Ga0116230, IMG submission 88678) | Host-associated microbial communities from peat moss isolated from Minnesota, USA - S1T2_Fd - Sphagnum fallax MG | ecosystem: Host-associated > Plants > Peat moss > Unclassified | place: USA... | reverse complement strand
TGATTCTAAAATAATCTGAAAAACCACAAAATCAAATACCTGCCCAACCCTGGTCCTTACAGATGAAGACTGAAATATTATTTGCTTTCTTTTTTATTTTGGGCACAATTGAAATAAAATCCACATGCAAACAAAATGACACCACAAGTGCAAAATGAATGCACACACAAAACTGAATTTGCAATCAACTTAGATACCTAATCAAAACCTTCCGTAAAAACAATTAGCCAAATTTGGCTGTTAATATGAACTATGAAAGTATATACATATGTGTAAGTATCCTTGTAAATTCTTGCTTATAAATTCCCCCAAAAAAAAAATGAAAAATCTTTCAATTTTTTTGTTGAAAAATGGTGAAATAGAGGTGCTATTGGGAACTTGAGGAACATATTGTTAATTGGATGGTAACCCATTGGGACAAGAACCGCCATTTCATTTGAATTTTGAAGGGTTGAGGGCTTTCATAGATTGATATAAGAAGAACAAAAGTCTATTCACTTTGTAATCTCAACCTGTGTTATAATTTGACTTTATTCACAGGTTCACTTGCATGGGGCATAACTTTCAATCTGCTATTGTGCCAAGTTTGACATTTGGGCACAAAAGTCCTCATGAAAGGGTATCCCCTTTCTCACAATTTTAAGACACTTTAACACACCTATGGTGCATTCACACTTGATGTTAAATCAATGTTAAATGAAAATATAGGTGGCATTGTAAGTGGCACCCTATGTTAACATGTGATAGCTTAATGTTAAATGAATGAATGTTTAGTTTAAGATAAAATCTTCACGATGAGTAAGTTTAAGTCTTAAATGACTAGTGTGGTGTTAAGGGACTCAACGTTGGAATCCCTAACACCAAGTGTGAATGCACCTCTAGTGAGGTCTTAAGATGGGTAGCAACACCTTGCTTTTTACACAAGCACCTACTTTGGTTTTTGAACATGTGCCCCAAAAGTCCATGGGATACATACCCATTTGAAAAACTTTGGTTTTAAGATGTGTAAAAATATACATATGTCTAAATGGTAACTAAAAGTCTACAAAGACAATTGAAACAAGCAAGTGATCAAGATGCATAGGGTTTATAAGTGATGCAAATGGAAAACAACAACAAAGAAGTTGCAAATACTCTTAGAAACGTGCATCAAAGTATTCATGTTGTATCAAGATTTGAAACAAAAAATGTCAAAGATTAAGGATTTTCTATGGTAGGCGATCAACAATGTGAAATGTAATCAATCGATGATAAACCAATGCAACATTATTTAGAAAACACTCTTGCAAGCACAGGGAGTGTGGCAAGCAAGGGAAGAACCTATTGAAGTTGCGTCTTAGCAATTTAAATTTCCACAACAATAAAATGTAATCACATGATTACAAATTTAACCAGGACAAACACCACAATCAATAGGAAGGGTACTTGTTGGTTTGGAAGCCTTAATAGAACAAGAAGAAAAAAAAAAGGACAAGGGTTCCTTTTCGACTTGTGGGTAGTCCAAAAATATTTTAAAGATAACCACATGTCCAATGGTACTCGATGAATGAAAATGAACTAGATTATGCAAAGATGTTGGCAAGAGTGCCATAGGTGCATGTTTTTTAAACATTGAAAACACATTTGGCAAATCCACCGATGCAAACTATGCAACAACCGTTGGTTGGATTGGTGTAAATGATCATTCAACCAATACAATTATCACAAGGAGAATTAGTCCCAATAACAAGAATACCAATTACTTTCATGTTCTTTTTAATGATCCTAGATTTTTACATCGGACTCTTGCAGCAATGTCTATAACACACATTTCTCAAAAGGTATTAACTAGGGTGTGTTTCAAGACAATTAAAACACCTAATTGAAGCCATGTACCTTCTACATATAGGAAGGGCATCTCAAATATGGGCCTATCCATATTTGCAATAAATGATAACAAATGACGTGATGGAACAATTTACTAATTAGGCGATCATGCATGATGAACCATTAATAACAAAAATATCACAATGAAGTAAAGAGCTCAAGAACAAGATTGAGGTGTGTAGCCAAAAGTTTTGGGATACTAGTAAAAGCAATTCCATTATCAATAGAATAAGTACTCAATCAACAACTGATGATGATGGTTGTTAAGGGTTGACACATGCAAATGTTTAATCACAATCTACGTGGTGTCATAAAGATATTCAATCTCAGCAATGATTTTGGAAGTTTGCATAAAAATGTTTAGTGTACCACATGGATACCTACTACATATCCACGTATGATGTTTTTACTAATATGGAATGGGGTTATTCCCAACATAACAACAAGCATATTGGGAGCAAGACTTGGTTATACATTAACCACTAATGCTCAACCAATTACACAAATACTCACACAACATGCAATATTTAAATTTAAGGGGAGTAATCCTCCAATGCTTGCATGGACAATACTAGTGCCAAGAAGTGTTACTCTAATAAAGGTTAAAAGGCGTCATCTTAGGAAACAACTTCCTTATCCACCATATGTCAAAGATATAAATGTTCATGTATGAGTGTTCAAAGTAACAATACAAACGAATGGTGAAACAAAAGATGGAGACATTGTTAACATGTTCTATTCATTTTACAAGATACAATCTCATAATGGAGTTAAAATTTCCTTGCAAAACATTCCAACAACATTTTTCCAGAAATGGAACAAACATTTTAAAAATGGTTCAAATCTATGAAGAATGATGAACATGTATACATGCAACCAAAAGCATTTAAACAAAAACCACACAAAGACATTGGAAGTTTATGAAGAGCGTTTGATGAAATTGGCCAATAGTTTGCAAATAAAGTCAATTGATAATTTTTGTACTACAATGTTCAAGTATGAACTTCAACCATACCTATGGATTGCTATAGTAGGTGCGTAGAGAACTAGCTTACAATAACACAAAAATGTTGGAATGGCATGTGAAAACAACATCATTGAGGTGAAAAGTTATATTCAATTGATTATTCCAAAACTAGTGTCTACCGCAATGACCACATCAATAATAGGTGATGTTCACACCAACTTGTTTTATACAAACTACAAGCATACAAATCACACAATGGAAACATGTCGCAATAAGAAAGAGGAAATAATTATAAGTGTTACTAAGGTAATTATTCATAATAACAAAAATGTTAGACCAATGCAATTTCCTTGTCACGTGTGTGGTCTAATAGGGCATAAGATGGTGGAGTGTCGACGACGTGTTGAAATGCAAAAGATGTTTAAGGACAAGAATGTCACACTAAAATGTTCACACCACCTTGTTTTATACAAATTACAAGCATGCAAATCACACAATAGAGACATGTTGTAATAAGAAATAGGGAGTAGTTATAAATTTAACTAGGGTAATAGCTCATAATAACAAAAATGTCAAACCAATGCAATTTCCTTGTCACATGTGGTGTCTAGTGGGGCCTTAAGATGGTGGAATGTCCACGATGTGTTGAAATGAAAAAGATGTTTAAGAACAAGAATGCCATACTAACAAAGAAATTGACATCAATTGTTTCAATCTTTATGTTGTAGTGGCAACCAAAAATCAAAAGAATGAAGAATGTGTGTTCAAGGAAAGGGAGCCGCTAAAGAACAAAATTACTACATGTATTGGATAGAATAAGAGAAAATGAAGAAGATGTTTGTGGAGACAATTCAACAACTATAATTAATTAACCCATAAAGGGGGAAATTGATATTTCTAAATACCTGGAATACTATTTATGCATGATTACTTAATATGGAGGTGTAGGCTAAAATACCTATTGCATTAGAATCTAGCATGGTAGGGAATGCATCAATAAGAACGATTGAAGAAATATTTCAAAACGTAAACACATTGATGCTAAAACTTAAATATACTTTAGATTTCAGGCAATTTTGAAAATATCTCTTATTTTGAAATGTTACCTAGAGCAAAAGATGAAACCGGTTAAAAACATAGTGGTATCAAAACCAATTTTAAAAAGTACAAGTACTACAACTAATCAAATAACAATGGAAACAAATCTTGTAATGACAATAAACAATCATGGTGATGGTACATGTATAGGTGGGTAAACTCCAGCTATAAGAGGTTGGAATACTAATTTAAATCACGAATGGAATCAGATGTTATTCCGCAAATTGTTGGCCCAATCCCAAATATTAATGTAGCAAGTATTCTAGATTTGGCATGAATTCAACCCATAATAAGCCTAGAGGACATGGTGTACCCAAAAACCCATTATGGGTGAAGGCACATTACATTGACTCCCTTTGGGGTGTCACATTGTATTACTTTCCAAGGATGTGCATGTTTGAATGTATCCCACCTCAAACTTTTGAAAGATTTTCACAATAATTTTGCATATTATGTTAGAATATAACCTAGGCAAGATATTAAAAAATAAACTATTTCATTTCATTTTATAAAGTGGGAGATTATAATATATTTGTGGAAACAAATGTAATGTACATGTGTATTCAAAAACACAAATATATTTCAAAAATAATATAAATGATTTTTAGTCTTTATGAAAGTTGAAAGTATATTGAACAATGTCATTTCACATAATATTAGCCATGTTTGGATACCGTGTGACTAATTTGTAAATTTTCATCTCAAAATTTTCGTTTCTTCATCAAAGATGCGATAATTGTGTGTGGTAAATTGAAAATTTGACAAAAATCACATCCACATAGAAGATGACAAGCATAGCTAAATGGGTCATTTTTTAAAAATCATTAAAATTGATTATTTTAATGACTAATGAAGCCCTAAAGTTAGTGTAGTCAAAACGAGACTATGGCCCTATTATACCAATGTATATGATAAATATATTCATGGACCCTTCAATATAGATAATGAAATTTGTTATTTAAAAAATAATATTACATAACATTAATTTTGTAAAAATAATTGTTGTAAGGCCCGAAAACCAAAATTGATACCCAAAATTAAATGTACCATGCTTTTGGAACAATTATAATGTCCTATAATGTTATACCCAAAAGTGCCCCAAAAGGGGTCAATGAAATGTGCTTTCACCCCTATCACCATATTGTTGGTGATATATTTGTTGATGAAAAGGTGTAATCATATTAACATGAGCCATAATAAGTGTAATGCATGTTTGGTTTTTAATGTTTAAAAATGGTAATTTAGTTTGGTGTTGAAAGTATAAGATTTTATATATAGTAACATTCATAATATATTATTGGAACATGTGAATTAATTTTTAAAATATCCAATGAATAAAATAGCTTTCAAAACCAGTCATTAAGCATAATAATGCGTGTTTTTTGACATTAAAATGAGGTGCAAGTATGTAGATAAGAGCCAGTGGGATTATTTTACAAAAGGATTATGAATCATTTTTATTCATTTTTCACTTTTTCATATGAAAGAATTTTTGAATGAAATTTCTTGCAACTTGTTATTAAAAATACATATAGTTGCCCCAATAGATCACATTTTTTTGTTAATCGTTATTTAATAAATACGAATTTTTTGAAGTATGCAAATTTTGTTAGATTTTGCATTTCATCTTGAAAATTTATCATAATTTTGAATCATACCAAAATATGCTAACTAATTTTGATTTTCTTTTTACTGTCATAAACTAAAAATTTGTTTTATATGTCATGCACATTACACCCCATTTACATGTGGTAAAAGACTTTTGAAAATTGAAAATTTTGAAAAATACTTTGATTTTTTAAAATAAAAAGTTTCCATATCTTTTAAATTGTGAGTATTTTTTGAACTTGGGTAGTAGGTTGTTATCATCTTTCTTTTTTTACCATCAAAATCATGTTATTACAATAGTCCTTCACCTAATCCTTTGTAAAATTATCCACATCTGATACAACACATATTTAAGTTCAAATTTTATAAAACAAAACCAAAACCCAAATTTTAATTTAACAAATTTTTAAATTGAATTCCTCAACTTTCATATTAGTCATTTATCACAACTTGGAATGATTAATGTAACTTTAAAATGTTAAAAAAACATATGTAAAAAAGTTCATAGTTTTCATCACTATCCAACATGGTTTTTGGCTCCTATCTTTGTATTCACAACCAACGATTTATAAATAGGCTTAATTTTTTTTGAGAATTACATATATGTTGAAATCTTTTACATAAACATTGACATGATAACATAATAAAAATATATATATTTTAAAAATATTTTGACAAAAGTAGTCCACTAAGCATGCAAATGTGGATGATGTTATCTTGTTTGGACTCGAGACAATTGTTTAGAAGTAGGTGCAACATATGCAAGTGGCAAAATGGACATTGACAAAGTAGGAACAATTCATTTAACTAAACCTAAACACCATTAAGCAACCATAATGCATACATAGTAATGCACATTTGATAATGATACAAATAGGTTTATTTATTTATTTTTTATAGGAATTCAAGGATGACATGGACCTGCAAAGACCCAATGGGACCCCTCTTGAGTTAACACAACATAAGGTTGGGCTAGATAATGCAATTCCATTGGCTCATCAAACCAAGTATTGTATCAACAAGCCAAATATTGCATGAACCCAAACTATAGTGTTATAGTTAAACAAAACATTGACAAGCTATTAATGGCAAGTTTGATACAATCAATAGAGGAGGTGACATGGCTTTCTTCAATTGTGGTGGTGCCAAAGAAAAATGGGAAGTTACAAATTTGCATATATTTTTGTAAGCTAAATGTCACAATGAAGAAAGGTTCATATCCACTACCATTTATCGACAAAATATTCAACATTGTGGCTTGAGATGAAGTGTATTCATTTTTGGACAGATATTTTAGGTATCATCAAATATCTATTACACCATAAAAAGGTAAAAGATTACTTTCATAATAGATTGAGGAGCATTTAATTGTGTGGCTAGTAATGTTTTTTGGAATGAAAAATGATTTGCTTACATGCCAATGAATAGTGAGTAAGGCATTTAAATAGTACATGGGTCAATTCATGAAGATTTTTTTGGATGAATTCGTTGTTTATAGTGACATGGACACACATGTCCAAGCTAAGGTTATGCTTCTTCAAATGCAAGGAGTATGGTATCAACATGAACTTTAAAAAATGTGATTTCATAGTATTCTCAAGAATGATCTTGGGATTCATAGTTTTAAGGAAGGGAAATTACATATCCCAAGAAGATATAGACATCAGTGAACATGTCAATTTCCACCAACCCATAGCAAATACAAGTGTTCAATCGCATGGCATAGTTTTACTAGTGTTTCATGAAGGATTTGCACTTATAACAAGATTTATGCAGAAAACATAACCGTTTGTGTGGACAACATGATGTCAATGAGCATGGGAGTTCATCAAGAAGCAATACATTAAGGATCCAATGTTAGTTTGACCTAATCGACAACTTGAATTCCATTTCATATGGATATTTTTTTACTAGTAGTAGGGTTATGTTGGCTCAAAACTAAATAAGTAAAGACCAATTGCTAGTTTATCTTCAAGGTTGTTTAACAAGGAAGAACAAAACATACCATGACAAAATGTGAGGCTTTAGCAATGGTTTTTGCATTGCAAAATTTCAACATTACCTATTGGAACTTGGAAAGCAAGTTTGTGTTTTATATTGATCACATGCATTAGTGTATCTAGTCAACAAGCCATAGGTGTCTAGGAAAATTGCTAGATAATTTTCATGATTCCTAAAGTACAATTTTAGGGTAGTGTACAACCTAGCAAGAAACATGTGATCATGGATGCATTGTCTAGATTGTTAGATATATTCATGAACTTGTAGGTGTTCCAAATCAAACCATAGATGCTTGAATGTTTTATTGTTAAGAAATCCATGTATTTCAATAATTTAGATGTTTATTTGATAGCTACATCAATTAGTAGTACATGTTTGTTAGGCTTGGGCAATGATTATGGGGTGTACTTTGTGTAGGATGATAACAACCAAATTGGTTCAAAGTGATGAGTTGGTAAAAATTCCAAGGTAGTAAAACCCATTCATATATATGTTGTCATAAGCAATGGAACATGGTGGTTAAGGAGAGTGTAGAGAATCAAAAACAAAGTTGGAAATAGATGGGGACTTTCAAGAAAACCCATTGATTTGATGAATAAACTTAATGTTACAGTTAAAAACATAATTTGGGGGGGGCAATTATAATGGTGTTATTAAATTAGTTTAATAAATCCCATGATATTTTCAAATTTAAATATGATGTGAATAATACCAATTAGCTGAACAGTGAGTCCATTATATCTACTATCACCATGAATTATGAAAAGGAAAATATATATATATACATATATATATTGGTTAGATTATCTTGATGTAGATTTCTTTGGATGAATTTGTAACCAATAAATGTTTGTAAATTGCATTCTTGTTTATATATACATACATATTACCCCTTTAAAAATGGTTGAGAGATACACATGGTCCCCAAATTTGACTTTAAGTGTCCCCCCATGATCAAGGCATTTTTAACAAAACTAATAAAAGAAAATCAAAATGATTGGGATGAACAATTATCTATAGTATTATTTTTGTATTGTACAACATTCAAAGTGGCAACCATTTACACATTTTACCAATTGGTGTAAGGTTTGCATCCCTTAATGCTGACCAAATATACTTTGCCTTTATTCAATGGCAAAACCATAGGATATAAACATAGTATGGGTGCTGACAAGTTGTTTACATGAGTTGGAGAAGTTGCAATAATATAACACAAAGGCTCGGGAAAATGTTGTGGAAACACATTGGAATAGGTTTTTGTGGTCACAACAATGTCATCCTTAGAAAACATTCAAGTTTGGTGATTACTTTTTGTGGTTTCCAAAGGAAGCAAAGGTTGTGAAATTCACCAAGCATTGGTATGGACCTTACCATATATTTATAGTATTGTCTTCTTGATAATATTATACTACTAACACCATTGATGTGGAATTTTGAACCACATCCAATTTTGGTGAATGTGAACAAATTGAAACCTTACATGTGTGTGGTATAGGGAGTCACTCAACTAGTTGTATAAACAATATGTAGTTGAGATGTGAATGATGCCATTAAGTTACAAGAGGTTTGAATTGTTGGGACTCTGATTGGTAGTACAGGTTCAAGTAACAATAACTTAACAAGTTGTATAGATACCAATAATGGGAAGCAATTTATATGTCAACCTATTTATTAGAATAATGAACTCAAAAATTAGGTTTATACATAGGCACTTGTTAACGATGAGGTGTAGATGACATTTTAGATGTGTCCATGTATACTAGAAAATTGTTAGCAAACCACATTGACAAATTTTTGCACACTTGTATGTTGGTGGCCCACATGGGAGTCATTATTGTGTTGCTAAGAAAGGAGGTTACCAAGAAAACAATTAAAAAAAAAAACAAATTACCTTAAATGATGAATGCATTGACTTTTGTCTACATACAACAACAAATGTGCATTTGTTATTAACACATTCACTATAAACAAACTACAAAATAATTAACAAACTTTGCTTGGAAAGATTGGCACGAATTACAAAGGAATGAGAAGTTAATAAAAAAACACATTTAAAATGAAAGTAAGAAATAATGGAAAAATGTTTGTCATCACCATTTTTTATGCAAGAAGAATAGGAGGACAAAGGTAATCTAGAGAAAATTGTTTAACAACATAAATTTTAACAATGAATGAATAGGAACTTGAACACATGTTGTGGAAGCTTCACAATTAACAATAACATTGGTAGTAGATTAAGACAACATGGTGCTTATAGATTAAGATGAAAAAATAATTGTGGTTAAAGAATAGGTGAAGGAAGAAATGACAACATAGCTTGCAAAGGTTCCAACACTAGCCACACTAGTGCTAGAATTTCACATTACCCAATTTGCACAATGTGTAAATCAACCAACTATGACATGCTAACATATACCATCATGTTCACATGCTATTAGAAGGCAAAAAGAAAGGATGTCCAAACCCATATTTCTAAAGGAAGAGGATAGGTATTGGTTTGCACTAGCATTGCAAAAATACACTATGGAGTTTGAACACATATAGACATGGGTTAATATGAAAAAACGAAAATAAGCTTGGGCAAATGTCGCCAATTTAATGGGGTTATTTTCATGAAATGAAAAACTCTATGCCATGATCTTCTTGTGTAATTCTTGAATAATTGGAAGATCACCATTGATTATTACAAAAAAAATCAAGATTTCTAATACATGTGACTCTGAATTGGCTATTTGCACAAAGGAACATGTTGAACATGCAATACAAATATTGTAATGGGACTTTGAGCATATGTTGGAAAAGAACAATAGAACATTTCCAAAAATATGTATACAACACCTAATTTGTAATGTTGCTACAAATTATTTACCGGTGTGAATGAGTAAGTTATTTTAACAACTATAATGTCATTACATTTATGATTGCAAATTTAGGAGATTTGATTAACTGGGTTGACATCATGTTCAACCATATGAAGGAGTTATAACATTGCATTGTAGCTTAGACAATAATTTTGAAGGGAACCAATATGGTGGTGGAAAATAAAAATATTTGCAACTCTACTCCATTAATTGAAGTATTCATGCAAGACTAGTTTTTGAAGGAAGAAACACCAAAACAAGTACCCCCATCATCATTTAAAGGTGTAGTTGGGTGTATGGCATAACACATTTAACAACACTTATGCAAAACCTGTCAATTGCTTCAAACAAGTAGTCAATCACCTAGGCAAATAACCCTAGTGGAATAGAGGCATATGCATATCCAACCCCAATTTGTTGTGTAGTTAAATGAAAAGGAAGGTGAAGTTCCCCCTCTTTAGTGGCGAAAAAGGATGCAAGGACAACACAAACCACAACTACACTGCACTACATAGGCATACAACAATGAAATTAAACTCAAATATCAAATGGGTCAAAATTAATGTGCATAAGAATCAAGGTAGTGCCAATCTCCTACACCTACAATGGACAAGGAACTTGAGTATTATGCACAACAAGACCTTTTACATCAATAGGAGGAATCTCAACAATTTCAACCATCTAGATGCAATAAACAACAACTAAACTAAACCAATTGAACAAGTACATCAAGTTGAAGCACAAAATGGTGCACCCATGTATTGAGGATAAACTAAGATTTGTTGCTAGTATTTTTATAATAGACATGTTTGCTTACCGCCCATTTAGTATGTCTTCCAACATTAGTTCACAAGATGTTACACTTGGTTTTCATACACCGAGTGGTGTACTAATGGGAAAAAGTGCCAATCCACACAAATAAGTGACATGCATGTTCCAATAGGTGGCTAAGTATAATCAACACATGTTTGCTATGTTGTTAGAGATATTGAGGTTGAAATTGGTTAATCAACAAATGGTATAAAAGAAGTAGTGGGTTCAAATTCTTTTGGAACAAACAAAAATAAAAATCCAAATGTTGCAATAGGAGGTAAAGCATAGGGATAAACATGTTGATGGTATGCATCATGACCTATTATGACTCAAACAAAAGGCAAACCAACAACAATGAATACATGTAGGATTTGAATGAATCAAACATGAGAACATTCACTTGCAACAAGAGTACGAAAACATGAACAAGGAATATTGGAAAGTGAAACAATAGATGGATGATTTGACTATTCAATAGAAGGGTTAGCAACATAGTAACAAGGTTGTGTACCAAAACATACATAGCTTATAGGAACAAGTAAAAGACTTCAAAACTGCAAGAGCCAAAATAATTAGTAGGTGTGTAGCTCTTAAGTTTACAAAGGAACAATACAAATATGAGTCCCAATAGGAGGTATAAGAACTACAAATGGAGATCACCAAGTTGACAAGTATTGTCATTAAATTGAATAATCAATAACCATATTCTACATATTTTAGGTTGTGAAAATATGAAGACCTCGAGGTAGAAAATGTCTTGCTTAACTTATGCCATGAAACATTAGGTATTCAAGTAGGTGAATTAGTAGAGTGGTGGGATAAGGTACATGATATGTTTAAGGAAGACTTAAAGTAAGTGCTTTAACAAGTACGAATGTATGAATTTGACAATTGGTTCAAATTTGGACATGAGGTAGAACTTTTGAATTCATGTTGTTTTTTTTTCAAATGGGGTTTTGGAAGAAAATGGAACAACATTTCCTCTCTTCCATTAATAGAATTCCTAGGTTTTTTTTTGGAAAATTTAATAAAAATACCAAATTTGGACAAGCATAAAAAAAAGCCACTTCATCATTTTGGACAAGATATTTTTGACATGTTTGTTATGACTAATGTGGTTTTTTACTCATAGAGTATGGATCATTTGACCAATCATTTTGACTGGTGAACAATGAACCATTTGACTAGTCAAATTTTTGCCCATATTAAATAATTTATTATCAAAAATTTTTTTTATGGTAGGTAGGTAAAGGTGAGTGGGCAGGTGAGTGGGCAGGTAAGTAGGTAGGTCGTAAAAATGCATGTAGGTACATGGGTGAAAGCACGTTATAGGGGGGGGGCACTTTAGGCACTTTCACAACATGTATGTAATGTAAATTTTTGCAAAACATGTTGCATTTTAATTTTGGGTTTCACTTTGGTGTTTAAGCTTGATATTTTGATTTTCACAAAGTTAATGATATCTAATATTATTTGAATTTATAAAAATATTAAATTCAATGAATACTTATTATATTTATGGTATATGTAATGTAATGGAACATGTTTCTCTTTTTGGAATGCACTAGGTTTGGATTTGAATTAGGTTGTCAAAATGTTAATTTACCACATGTTTATGGTCATCACCCCCAAAAACACCCATTTGTGATATGATAATGATCAAATTCTTCACATGGCTCACAAACTTATTCTAATGATACGAAATCACAATGTTTAATAAATATTACAAATTTCATAAAAATTAAAAATGACTTCAATCATATTTGAGTATATTTGTATTTTTTAATATGTTGTGACATTTTTTTTTAACACAAATATATTCTAACATCACATCATATTAGATTAAAAAACATAGTGTTTTTGGAATTTGATTTATTTGGGTTTTGACCTACCATAATATGCAAAAACATTGTGAGCATCCTTCATAATAATGACATGTTTGAAGTTCAAACATGGGACCCTTAAAACACAATACAATGTGAGAACAATTTTGGCCTCCATGTAGTGTGCTTTCACCTGGATGGCAACTTAGCCTAGCCTACTTGACCTACTATAACTTAACCTAGTATAATGTACTTAACATACTTAGCTTAAGCTAGCCTACCTTAGCCCCTTAAACATGTACATAACTTATAAATAGTAGGAATTGAACCCTTGACCTCAACGATGATTCTGCATCGGTCTATGATTTCCTAGGTACTGTTCTATTGCAATGCATTGGTTGATCCTAGAAATCTTACCCCCTTGTAATGCAAGTTCAACATTAGGTTCATTCACCTCATCACGTTATACCCCTTGATCAAAGCCTCTCCTCCTCACACCTTCTATTAATCTCTAGCATATCTTTTGGTTCCAAATGGAACATCAACTTGTCAATGTCAATATCTTTGCCATTCAAAATCATGTTGTGGAACATGCAACAACAAACAACCACATCTAGAAAGAATAGGACATTTAGGTTTGACTTGATCAATAATTCCTTGAAGGTTTTTTTCAATATATTGAAACTATTTTCAACTACAACTCTTGCACGAAACAATTATCTATTGTACAACGCTTGTAGCATAGATGTCAAATTGCATTTTGTTTGTGAGGTACCATTAGCCATGGCAACAACAGGTATCCCTTATCCCCAATTATGTAAGGTTGATGCCATGATGCAAATTTTCTTCATGGAAGAGATCTCCTAGTGTAGCATTTTGATAAACTGAAGATAAACGCAACACTTTTGAGTCGTTCATTGAACCAGGCATGCCAACAAAAATATCCATAAATTGTTTCTTGTGATCAACAATTGCCTACAATTGCATAGAATATTCCTTGGATTTGAAGGAATAAATAATCACTTGCAGAAAGGACCTTCAACTTTTGAATATGAATCCACGCAACATCAATTGCCCTTAGATATTTGGCAAGCTTGATAGTTTTTTGAAGCTTTCCATCACCTACAACAAATTATGTCCTTTAGCCCATTGAACTTGGTTCTTGAAAATTTTGTTCACGACATGTATAAATTTGTGCAACAACAAATGAATTGTGGACTTTCCAATCATGAAGAGTTCACTGCATTGCAGATATTCAGCTGCATGTGCAAGCTTGTATAATGAACATGCCACCTTGATGTTCATTGGAACAACACATTTGTATTTGGTATCTTTATTTCTTCTACATCTTATGCTTCAATTTTTCTATTAATTGCCTCACAAAAGGTTTGATGAACGAAAAATGCTCAATCCATTGCTTATCGTCATATTGCATCAGAAGAAATTGAGCAAACCAAGTTGTTAACCTAACCTTCACCTAGTCATCTAGATCTTGACTCAAAAGCAAATTAACAACACACGATAGTTTGTAATTGTGTAAAATCAGTGTGTTCATCCTTTCAAGCATAAGTCTATTAATTTTTATGTCATCATATAAAGAACAAGACTCCATTTCACTTGTATATTCGAATATAAGCTTTGTATGCACATGATAACCAAGGTTTAACAAGTCCTGAGCTTAGATTACAATCTGAAAAATTTGAGCAAGAAGAACAATCTTTAATGGTTTCATGAAGTTTGATGTGACATTGTAAACATAAATTGAAAGTCAAGAAGAAAATGCAACTGTAATTTCAAAGAACAAAAAAAACAAAAACAAATAAAAAAAACACACAAAATTGAGAGGCCAAGGTGTTGAGCAAAACGCGGCTTGAAGAGGAAGCTCATTGCAAAAAACTGAAAGGCCGAGATGCTACAATAAAAGGCACCTTGAAGAGGAAGCTAATTGTAAAGAAACAAGATTCCTAAATA
>Ga0116230_10003667_pt1 | contig 15008 bp, 8 predicted proteins | sample S1TSphfallax_3_FD_88678 | JGI IMG/M metagenome (GOLD analysis project Ga0116230, IMG submission 88678) | Host-associated microbial communities from peat moss isolated from Minnesota, USA - S1T2_Fd - Sphagnum fallax MG | ecosystem: Host-associated > Plants > Peat moss > Unclassified | place: USA... | reverse complement strand
GTGAAGTCCGCTCCAGGCTCCCTTATATAACGCTAAGCGCGGCCACTACTGCCTCTCGCCATATGTGTCGTAATGTTTTCTTCAGTATTGCTTTACATTTTCTTGCCATGGCGATGTTCTTGCCTAATAATCAGATCGCAAGCTCGGGAGGCTATTAAACTGGACTCCTCGGACTCTTTCCCCTTAACTGACCCATTTGGGCCGCCAACTGGGCCTTGGAAAAATTGATTTGAAGAACGCTTATGACACGGCCGAAAAAGACGCTTGCGGAGTTGGATTTGTCTATCGACCGGTGAGCAGCAATCGTGTAATCAAAGATGCTCTTTCCGCACTGACCAGAGTAGAACATCGCGGTGCTTGCGGTGCAGACGGCGTCAGCGGCGATGGCGCCGGTCTTCTCACGGCTTTGCCCTGGGAGCTTTTTAATGCCGAAGGTTTTTGCCGCACCGATCGCACCGCGGTCGGGATGGTCTTTTTGCCCAGAGATGGAGCTGATTACTGTCGCGAGCAGACCCAGCGCATACTGGAAGCCGAAGGTTTTAAAGTGCAGGCCTGGCGAGAAGTACCGCTGGACACTACTGTTCTTGGTCCACTTGCCCTGGGTAATTGTCCGGCCATTGCTCAAATTTTTGTTGATGCCCCGGCTTTGTGGACTGAGCAATTGCTGGAACAAAAAATACTGTTTGCTCGCAAACGCATCATCAATTTCCTCTGGTCTCACGGTGAGACTTACGCCGATTTTTATATTGCTTCTTTTTCGTCCAGGACAATAGTCTACAAAGGCATGGTGCGCTCCGCCGACCTGGCCCTTTTTTATAAAGACCTGGCCAGCGATCTTTATCAAAGCTCCTTCGCCGTCTATCACCGCCGCTTCAGTACAAATACTATGCCCCGCTGGCGCCTGGCTCAGCCTTTTAGATTGATCGGCCACAACGGCGAGATCAATACACTGCTGGGTAATCGCAACTGGATGAAGTGCCGCGAGATGGTGCTCGATCATCCCGACTGGGATAAGCAGGAGGGTCTGCACCCGGTCGTCAGTGCCACCACATCCGACTCAGGCAGTCTCGATAATGCTCTGGAATTGCTTGTGCGTATCGGCCGCAGCCCAGAATCTGCTCTGATGCAGCTAATACCTGATGCTTATATCAACAATAGCGACTATGTCGGACATAAGCAAATTGCCGGCTTCTACGAATATTTTGCCGGTATACAAGAGCCCTGGGATGGTCCGGCCCTGATTGTCTATAGCGACGGTTGCACTGTTGGTGCCAAGCTGGATCGCAACGGCATGCGTCCGGCTCGCTTCACCAGACTCAAAGACGGCAGTCTGTTTTTGAGTAGCGAGGCTGGAGTCGTTGATTTGGATCAGTCTGAGGTGGCTCAAAAAGGGCGTCTGGGGCCAGGTCAAATGCTGGCTGTCGATCTCGTCAGTGGTCGGATCATGAGCGACCTGGACGTCAAGTTGCATGTGTCTTCCGAACATCCATTTTATAAATGGGTTGATGAGCAGCGCATAAAAATCGAAAATTTACCTTTCTCCAAACATATAAAATTTGGCGAAGCCGATCTGATGGCTTTGCAAATGGCCTATGGCTACGGCAAAGAAGACATAGTCCAGATACTTAAGGCTATGGCCTCCACTGGGCATGAAGCGATTTATTCTATGGGTGACGATACACCGCTGGCGGTGCTATCTAATCAACCAAGACCGCTTTATGATTTTTTTAGACAGCGTTTTGCCCAGGTGACAAATCCGCCTATCGATCATCTGCGCGAAAATCTGGTCATGTCCCTCGATGTTTATCTGGGTAAACAGAGTGGCTGGTTTGTGCCCAGTGCTCTGGGTGCGAGAAGTCTGCAACTTAGCAGTCCCATTCTCAATGAAAATGATCTTGCCGGTCTGACGCGCATGGAGGACCCATTTGTCTGCGAGACTATATCGCTCCTTTTCAATCCGGCTGAAACATCACTGGACAAAGCACTACTCGATCTTTGCGCTGGTGCGGCGGCCGCTGTTGCCTCCGGTACATCGATTATAGTTTTGAGTGACCGGGGTGTTAGTGCCGAGCGTGTTTCTGTGCCTGCTCTTTTAGCTCTTGGTGCAGTGCATCATGAGTTGATTAGCAAAGGCCTGCGTCTGGATTGTTCAGTCATTGTCGAGACAGCCCAGTGCTGGACTACGCACCATTTTGCCTGCTTATTTGGTTTTGGCGCCCAGGCTGTCTGCCCCTATCTGGCCTTTGAGATCGTGCGCCATTCTTGCCAGGAAGGCGAAGTAAAACAGCTTCTGGAGCAAGCCGTCGAAGCTCCCGGTCAGCTGACAGCAGATCAGGCTCAGGCCAACTTCAAAAAAGCTGTGGAAGAGGGTCTTTTAAAAGTATTGTCCAAGATGGGCATCTCATCTCTCTCCAGTTATATCGGCGCCCAAATATTTGAGTGTATCGGCCTGGGTGACACTGTCGTCGAGCGATGTTTTACAGGCACGCCCTCGCGTATAGGCGGTCTGGAAATAGACGACATCGAGCGCGATATCGTAGATCTGCATCGCAAAGCCTTTCCTTTTGCCCACAAACAACTTATCAACTATGGCATGATGAGCTCCAGACCAGGTGGAGAATATCACGGCAACAATCCCAAGATAGTGCGGGCTCTTCACACCGCCCTTGGTATCAGTCAAAAAGTAGTAAGTATAAAAGAAAGACAAGAGCGCTTTCTTGAATATTCGGCTCTTGTAAGGCAGCGTCCACCTCTGGCACTGCGCGACCTTTTACGCTTTGTATCTGACCGCCAGCCTATCGCACTTGACCAGGTGGAGTCGGCCGAAGACATAGTCAAAAGATTTTGTACCGGCGGTATGTCCCTCGGTGCTCTCTCCAAAGAAGCACACGAAGTACTGGCTATCGCCATGAATCGTCTTGGTGCAAAATCAAACTCCGGTGAGGGTGGCGAAGATCCCCTCCGTTATTATCCAATTGCAGATGTTCAGGAAAACGGCACCAGCCCAAGCTTCCCCGGTATCAAAGGTCTGAAGCCCGGAGACCGGGCCAGTTCGGCCGTGAGACAGGTAGCTTCGGCTCGCTTTGGTGTCACCCCCGAATATTTAGTCACAGCCCAGCAACTGGAAATCAAAATAGCTCAGGGCGCCAAGCCGGGTGAGGGTGGCCAATTGCCCGGCCATAAAGTGTCGCAATATATAGCCAAATTGCGCCGGGCTAAAGAAGGGATGTCCCTGATTTCACCGCCACCGCATCATGATATTTATTCGATTGAAGACTTGGCCCAGCTGATTTTTGATTTGCGCCAGGTTAGTGAAGAGGCAAAAATTTCAGTCAAACTCGTAGCCGAAGTAGGCATCGGCGCTGTAGCTGTCGGTGTGGCTAAAGCCAATGCCGATATTATCCAGGTCTCGGGCAATGATGGTGGCACCGGAGCATCGGCTCTGAGCTCAATCAAACATGCCGGGGTGCCCTGGGAGCTTGGATTGGCTGAAGTGCACCGCTCACTTCTTGCCAATGAATTGCGGGGGCGTGTGCTCTTGCGTGTCGACGGCGGTTTGCGCTCAGGCTGGGAAGTCGTCATGGCTGCCATGCTCGGTGCCAATGAGTTTGGCTTTGGTTCGATTGCACTGATTGCAGAAGGCTGCATCATGGCGCGCATATGTCATACCAATAATTGTCCGGTGGGGATCACCAGTCAAAAAGCCAAGTTGCGTGAGCGCTTTACCGGTATCCCCGAACAAATTGTCGAATTTTTCCTCTACATCGCCGAAGAAGTGCGGATGACACTGGCCGAGCTGGGCTTTACCAGTCTGGAAGAAGTGCTCGGTCGAGTTGAACTCCTGCAAGTCAAAGACGACGTCAAACCATTTAAAGTCGAGCGGGTCAATCTGGATTATTTGCTGGCCAAAGCTCCCCTACCTCCAGCTGTTATTGCTTCTTCTCGAGCAGCAGACCCTCCTCGATCAGCAGACGCTCCTGGTGCCGCTTCCATGGCGCACGACTGGCGCGTGCCGGACAAAAAACCTCATACTGATGCACCCGGTCTGACCGACAAGATTTTGGCCGAGGAAGAAGTACAGTATGCTATCCACAATCATCAGGCTGTGCTCAAGTCCTATCCAATAGGAAATACCGATCGCAGCGTTGGAGCTAGAATCGGTGGCACACTAGCTAAACTTTACGGCGATCATGGTTTTAAAGGCAAGATTGCTTTGCGTTTCAGTGGAAGTGCCGGTCAGAGTTTTGGTGCCTTTATCGTAGATAATGTGCGCCTTACACTGGTTGGTGAAGCCAATGATTATGTAGGCAAAGGCATGAGCGGTGGCGAGATTGCCATAAGATTTTCCGAGCAGTCGACTTTTAAACCCTGGCGCAATGTCATCGCCGGCAATACCTGTTTGTACGGTGCCACCGGTGGAGCCCTCTATTGCTCGGGGCAGGCCGGAGAAAGATTTGCCGTGCGTAACTCCGGTGCATATGCTGTAGTTGAAGGCACAGGCGATCATTGTTGTGAATATATGACCGGTGGTGCTGTCGTTGTGCTTGGCCCGGTGGGCCGCAATTTTGCCGCTGGTATGACCGGTGGTCTGGCATATGTACTTGATAGCGAGGGTGTATTTGCCGATAGTAAATATTGCGGCGAGCCCGATAAACGGCTGCAGGAAGTGACCGGCGCTTCGCAGGAACATCTGCGTCAGTTGATTGAGCAACATTACCGCGCCACCGAGAGCACGCTGGCCATGCGCATTTTGCAAAACTGGGGTGCCTTTTTGCCACTCTTCTGGCAAATTGTGCCGGAGGGTGAGGCAGGCGGCGAATTGTTTCAAAATAGTTCCCAGACTCTGGAGGCCGAAGCAAGCCAGCTAAAAATCAGTTGAGCCGCAAATTTTGGCGCAGACTCCAGGAACAAGAAAGAGGAATCAGGGACCAGAGGAATTTACGTGAACACCGGTGACACAGCTTGGGTACTTATATCATCATCGCTTGTGATGTTGATGACACCAGCCATTGGTTTGTTTTATGGCGGCATGGTCGAGCGTAAAAATTTGCTTTCCACGATCATGCTTGCTTTTGGCACACTGCTGGTAGTAACTATGCAGTGGGTTTTGTTTGGTTATTCATTATCTTTTGGTGGCGACTGTGATCATCTAATAGGCAATCTTTCCTGGTGCGGTCTGGCTGGTATCGGTATAAACGACACTTCAGCCTACGCTCCGACTATACCCCATCTTGCTTATATGCTTTTTCAAATGAAGTTTGCCATCATCACGCCGGCTCTCATTGCCGGCGCTTTTGTAGAGAGGGTACGTTTCAAATCATTTATGGTCTTCACTCTTTTGTGGACGACACTTATTTATGATCCGGTTGCCCACTGGGTCTGGGGCGAAGGGGGCTGGTTAAAAAAACTCGGCTCTCTGGACTTTGCCGGTGGCACAGTTGTGCACATTACGGCCGGTGTCGCTGCTCTGGCTATGTGTATAGCCCTGCGTCATAAAAAGAGGGCGGTTGACGGCCGCTTCCAACCTGAAAGTGTACCTCTCACTCTATTTGGCGCGGTGCTTTTATGGTTTGGTTGGTTTGGCTTCAATGGCGGCAGCGCCCTTGGTGCTAATGCCGCCGCTGCCCAGGCTCTGGTGACGACGACTGTGGCTGCTGCTTCAGCGGCTCTTACCTGGATGCTCGTCAGCTCCACCGAAGGCAAAAACAGCGCCGTCGGCGCGGCTACCGGTGCTGTAGTCGGACTTGTAGCTATCACACCCGCATGTGGTTATGTTGACGTGGCATCGTCTATCGTCATCGGCGCGGTGGCATCGGTAGTGGCATTTTTCTCGATCAAACTTTCGGAAAAATTGAAGATACAAGATTCTCTCGATGTCTGTGCCTGTCATGGTATGGCCGGCACCTGGGGCGCCCTTGCCACTGGTATTTTTGCCAGTAAGGCGATAAATCCAGCCGGAGCCGATGGTCTTATCCACGGTAACAGCAGTTTGTTTGTGGCGCAGCTAGCCTCCGTCGTGGCGGTCTGGCTATTTACTTTTGTCGGCACCTACGCCATAGCCAAAATAATCGATCAGTTTATGCATTTCACCGCATCAGCCTCTGAACAAGAACAGGGTCTGGATATATTTCATTATGGTGAGGAGAGTCTGGAACGGGCTGTCAGTCAGTTGATTGTCGCAGACAGGCTTTAAGGCTTTTGGCTACAGACTCTGAGCTGAATATTTGAAATAGCGCTCTGTTTTTGCTAAGTAATGCCTTGGGAGTAAAACATGGTAAATGTAAGTATCTCAAAAAGGGCCATCGATTTTGCAGAGTGGAACGTCCCTCCCATCACCATGAGTGAAATCCAGACGTGTTTTTTGGACGGTCAAAATCTTCTTGCCTGTAAAGCCAAGAAAAAAATCTCCTACTTTACAGGGAGAACTACTGCGGGCCGAAAACTTCAAATTGCTTTCACCGTAGATAATGACGAGCTTGTTGTCATCTATGCTCGGGAAGCGCCCCAGGAGCTCGACATGCCTAAAGATTTAGCAGAGTGGGAAAATGCTTTTGCAGTTTGAGGAGGCTATAACTAGCGAGGCACCACAGGCGAAGCCGTGATCGTTTCATATCTGATTCGCGTTTCTTTTGAAAGCTTTGGAAAAGTCTTGAGTTTGAAAACTATTTTCTCTCCCGGGTGAGCGGCGGCAAAATCTTTGGCCATCGTGCGCAAACAATAAGTGCTTGGATAAACAGACGTGCCTGTTTCAATCAAGGACCAATCGACTATATCCAGTGCCCACAGCCCTGTTTCTTTGTCATGCGTTAATGCTCTGCGCAAATAATTTGGCAGAGATTGGATAGTAACGTCTTCAAATAATATGCTGCCCGAAGGCACATCTCCAGTATAAAAAGCAAATGATGGAAAAGGATCGGCCAGACGGAAAAGGCCTAAAGTAGGCACTATCAAGCTCACTATTGCAAGCGTCGCGGTGGTTAATGGCTGTAAGCGGTAGTGCAGTTTAACCAGTATTTTGTCCGAGCGATTTTTGATTGATGGGGCTGCAAAACAGGCAATTAGTAAAAACATCTGGGTAATGTTCCATGGCCAGACGGCGGCATTAACGTTAAATCTGTCCGGACCTACTTCCCAGAGTATGATGGCGTGCATGATCAGACCCATAACCAGACCAAGTATACGGGTCCGTTTAAAAGATAGTGTTATAGCCAGTGCTATTTCTCCCAGTGGCATCGTAAGTGATGCCAGCATTAGGGGTAAATAATTATCGTAAGTGTTAATAGTCGAGTTTGTATAACCCAGAAGCCATGGACCTATTGAGGTAATGAAGCGCCAGTTTAACTTCTGCATGCCGGTAAAAAAATAGATTGAAACAAGAAAAAGAGAGACGGCATTTAGTTTGCAATTTTTTTCTTCAGCTAGTTCTTTATTGTTTTCGGGAAGCGCCGACAAAAATAAGACTATGGCATATTCGTAGACCCAGGGCTGGAAGCGGTCCAGATCGAAAAGTATCAATATAATCAAAGAGGTGAGAGTCATTGCTACGCTCAACTTTTTAAATTTGCCCAGAGCGATAGCGAGCGAAGAAAATATGCACAGATCGTACAAAATGCGCTCGATAATAAAACTATGCGGTAGATTGACCAGGGGGCAGTGGGGCAGAGTGCGCCCGTCATTAGTAAACAATACAAGGCTGAAAAATAGTCCCACAGCCAGTCCCAGCGCGGCGACTCGATCGGGCCAGAAAATTTTTGACCGTCCCTGACTCATACTTCTAAAAGAGTAAGACTAAAAATCTGGTGCCGCTTACCATATTTTGGATCATTGTTTCAAAACACCGTGCATCAGCATTTCGATTGCTTCCGAGATGTGAATCTCGACCATTTCGCGCGATAAAAGATCAGTCCCTGGAGGGAAGAGATGCGAAATATTATTCCTGGCTATGACATAAAAAGCACACATGCCGACTGTATTGATGGCTGTCTGATAGGGATCTAGCTGACGAATGCAACCTTCAGCCATGCCTCTTTCAAATATTTTGACAAGTGGTTCGTAAATAGCAGCCAGAGCCATTTCTTTGTAATATTTGCCATGATTCTGGATGCTTTCAAATAGAAGGATGCTCGACATATTTACATTGTCGATACTCTCTTCCATAAAGGCGCGGACATAGTTTTTTAGAGCTTCTTCAACAGGAGCGTCATTAAGGTCCACTTTGGATAGATTACGGATGCGACGCTGGAAAGAGCGCTCCAGAACGGCTTGATAGAGCTTTTCTTTGCTTTCATAGTAGTAGTGGATCATGGCCCGGGTGACGCCGGTATCTTCGGCTATATCTTCGGTGCGGGCACCAAGCAAACCGGCACGGGCAAATTCACGCTCGGCGGCGTCCAATATTGAAGCTTTTGTCGCTTCGGCATCTCTGGGTTTGCAGTTGTTTTTAAGTTTGGTCATTTTTGCATCCTATATATATGTGCGTCCGGATGCAAGCGCCCGTTTTTTAACTAACATGATAGTAGATTAAATCTATGGCATACAGTTGCCCAACTGTTGACGACCTTGGGGCTTTTCGCTATGATAACTAACAAGATGGTTAATTAACTCGTGGGCATTATTTGTTAGTCAGGCCAGCCCAGCCTCATCTTTGGAACCTCTTAATAACCAGGTGCGTTTATGACCACAGCCATGAAATTTATCTCGGCCGAGCGCAATACGGCTTCCGAGCAAAAGGCGGATGAAAATCTCGAGCCAGGGGCCGGACAAAATAATCAAAAACCTGGTCCAAATTATAAAAAACTGATCGTGATGATTATGGCGTTAGGCTTACTTGTATCGGCCTCACTGGCTGGTTATAACTGGTTTCAAACCCTTTCCACGCATCAAGAAACTGATGACGCCTATATCACCGGTCACCTGCATCAAGTCAGTGCCCGCCTGCCCGGCACTGTCAGCAAAGTACTGGTTGACGATAACGAGCATGTAAAAACAGGGCAGTTGCTGATAGTGCTCGATCCACGCGATTATCAGGTCAAAGTTACCCAGGCTAAAGCTGCACTGGCCACCGCCCTTGAGCAGTCTCATGTGGCCCAGACTACGATAAATTATGCCGCTACAAATGCTACCGGCCAGGTGCAAAAGGCAAAAGGTGGCGTCTCCCATGCCCAGGCCACAATAAGCCAGTCCCTGGCCGCGGTCAGTGAGGCTCAAGGGGCTGTTGCCCAGGCTAACGCTGATTTTGGCGCTAAACAATCGGAATATAACCGTGCTGAAGGTGATTTCAGGCGCTACACAAAGCTGCAATCGCAGGGGGTGGTATCTGTTCAAGAGCTAGATAATGCGCGCCGTGACTACGAAGTGGCCGAGCGCACCATGCAATCTGCCAGGGACAAAATCACCCAGGCCGAAGCCAAATTTAAACAATCTCAGGAAATGGTCAACACTGCCAAAGCACAGCTGGCTGAAGCCCAGGGAGAAGTGGTTTTGGCTCAGGCCAGCGGCGCCCAAACAAAAGTGGATGAAAGACAATTTGTTGTCACCCGCACATCCATCGCCCAGGCTCAGGCCGCTCTCGATGAAGCTCAGCTCAATCTTTCCTATACCAATATTTACGCTCCCACAAATGGTCGGATCGGTAAAAAGACAGTGGAAGTGGGTCAACGCATTGAGCCAGGACAGCCACTGTTGACGGTAGTGTCGGATGAGACATGGGTGGTGGCAAATTTTAAAGAAACACAGCTCAAACAGATGCGCCCCGGCGACAAAGTCGAAATTAAGATCGACTCTTTTCCGGATCATAAATTTAGCGGACAGGTACTGAGCTTTGCCCCGGGTTCGGGCGCCAGTTTTGCTCTTTTGCCCTCCGACAATGCCACCGGTAATTTCACCAAAATAGTGCAGAGAGTGCCTGTCAAAATAATCTTCGATGCCCGCTCTCTCAGAGGCTATGAAAATCTGCTCGTGCCCGGTATGTCGGTAATTGCATCGGTCGCTGTTTCCAGCCACCCGAGCGCCAGTGCTCTCACTATCGTCCATGCAAACTAAAACTGATATCAAAAAAGGCACTTCCGCTCGGCCAGAAATGAAAGCTGAGAAGCCTTCCGATCGTGTATCTCTCAAGGGCTGGCTGGCTGTCATTGGTTCGGCTATCGGTGCTTTTATGGCAGTGCTCGATATCCAGATTACAAGCTCTTCACTAAAAGATATCCAGGGCGCTCTGGGCGCCGGTCTTGATGAAGGCTCCTGGATTTCGACTGCTTATCTGATTGCTGAGATCGTCACTATTCCCATGACCGGCTGGCTTTCTCAGGTTTTTGGCCTGAAGCGCTATGTAGTCACAAATGCAGTTTTGTTTATCATTTTTTCAATGCTTTGCGGCTTTGCGACTGATTTGAACGGTATGATCTTTTTCCGGCTTTTGCAAGGTTTTACCGGCGGTACTTTGATACCAATGGCTTTTTCGATCATTTTGTCTACTTTGCCCCCAGCCAAACAACCTATCGGACTGGCTATTTTTAGTCTTACCGCCGTCTTTGCTCCGTCGATAGGACCGGCTGTGGGCGGCTATTTGACAGACACCCTGGGCTGGCAATACAGTTTTTATCTCAATTTGTTTCCCGGCATATTTCTTATTTCGGTCCTCAGTTACGCTCTACCTTCCGCCCCGATGAAGCTTGAGCTTTTGAAGAAAGGCGACTATTTTGGCATCGCCACGATGGCTGTGGGGCTGAGTTGCCTTACATATGCCCTGGAAGAAGGCCAGAGAAAAGACTGGTTTGATTCAGAATATATTACAAATGCATCGATTGTTGCCGCTATCGCTCTGGCGCTTTTTACCTGGCGAGCCCTGACTGCTAAAAATCCAATCGTTAATATCAAACTCATGGCCCGGCGCAATTTTGGCCTCGGTATTTTTATAAATATCGTCCAGGGGCTGGCCCTTTACGGCACTGTATATCTTTTACCTTTCTATCTTTCCATCACCCAGGGCTATTCCGCCTGGCAAATCGGGCAGGTGATGATCTGGGCCGGTCTGCCTCAGCTTTTGATTACACCTCTTGTACCGCTTTTGATGAAGCGCTTTGATCCCCGCTTTTTACTTATCTATGGACTGATCATGTTTGGCACGAGCTGTTTGCTTAATGCTTTTATGTCCCACGATTATGCTGCCAACGAGCTTACTCTTTCGATGATTGTGCGCTCATTTGGTCAGCCTTTTGTTATGGTGCCCCTCTCTGCTATTGCCACCAACGGCATCGAAAGAGAACAGGCAGGCTCTGCTTCCGGTTTGTTTAATATGATGCGTAATCTTGGCGGCTCGGTTGGTATTGCTATTGCATCCACACTGCTTACCCAGAGAGAACAATTTCATTCGATGCGTATCGGCGAAAGCATTTCTGATTCTGATCCCCAGGTGCAATCTTTTATCTCTGGCACGACATCCATGCTTTTCCACCAGGGTAGCGCACATTTTGAGGCGCATAATCAAGCTATCGCAGCCCTTAGCAATATGGTGCGCAAAGAAGCATATATCATGGCTTTTAACGACTGCTTCTTATTTGTCAGCGTCGCTCTTTTTACTGCTGCTCTTTGCGTTTTCCTTTTGAAAAAACCCCAGGGACCTCTTCACGCCGCCGCCGAATAGATAATTATGAGCTGCTTCACACAATGAATCGGTTCGGTCTCAGAGAGAGCTGATCTTAGAGACAGCTTATCTGACTAGATTGAAATTTCGTGATGGCCGCTTGATAGGCCGGCTATTTAAAGGCCATTATCTATTACACTAGTAAAGGTCTTATGCTCCGGGATCCTCAATGGCCTCAATCCCGGCTTTATATCTGGTGACCTCGATGCGCTCGCGCTTGTACCCGGCTAATCTTTTTTTGTCCCTGACACTCTTTTTTAGTGTCGTCTTTTTGACTTCATGCAGTCACGCAGAGTCCCACGGTGCTGAAATGCCACGCGCCACCCCGGCTCAGGTGGCCCAGGTGGTTTCATCAGAAGTGGCTGAAACTTCGACCTTTGTTGGTTTGCTCAAAAGTCGCAAATCAGTGTCTCTGCGTCCCCGGGTCGAGGGTCACATTACAGAAATTTATGTCCGTTCTGGTGATATCGTCAAAGCCGGACAGAAGCTTATGGAAATTGACCCCAGCAAAGAGAAGCAGGTGGTCAATACACAGATGGCCTCCTATCAGTCCAATCAAGACGAGCAACAAAATGCCGAAGAAAAGCTCACTTCTTTAAAAGCTGATCGCATGGTCAAAGTGGCTAATCTAGAATATGCCAAAAATCAATATGACCGTTATACACATCTGCGCCAGGAAGGCTGCGTCTCTCAAGAGAGCGTGGATCAATACATCACGGCTTATCGCGGAGCTCAAGCGGAGCTCAGTAGTATAGATGCCCAGATCCGGGGACAGCAATCAGCCATACACAAAGCTCAAAAAATGCTCAGTCAGTCAGCTGCTATGACAAAGGCCGAGACCGTCGAGCTGGGCTTTCACACCGTTGTCGCACCTTTTAGTGGTATCGTCGGCGATGTGCCGGTCAAGCTCGGTCAATATGTGACTGCTTCCAGTGATCTGACCACAATCGATCAGAGCAGACCTCTCGAGGTTTATGTTTATGTGCCGGCTGAGCAGGCCGCTCGGCTGCACAAGGGTCTGACAGTAAATATGTTCGACTCTCAAGGTGAGTCTATTGGAAGCTGTCCTATCAGTTTTGTTTCTCCGCAAGTCTCGGATCAGAATCAATCGGTTCTGGTCAAAGCAATCTTTGCCAATGACGGAGACCGTTTGCGCTCCAATCAACAAGTGACGACAAAAATAGTCTGGGATAGAAAAGAACATTTGCTGGTGCCGACCAATGCTGTAGTGCATATCAGCGGTCAAGACTTTGTTTTTTCGGCGGAGGACTCGGCCGGGGGCAAATGTGTGGCTAAGCAAAAGCCGGTCAGTCTGGGCGAAATAGTCGACAACAGTTATCTTGTAAAAAAGGGCCTCAGTGGTTCCGACAAAATTGTCGTTTCCGATGTTCAAAATCTTTATGACGGCGCGCTGATCACTCCTAAAACCACGGCTAAAAATTAGGGGCGATTGATGTTTGTCGATTTTTTCATCAAGCGACCTATTTTTGCTACTGTTTGCGCCCTGATTATTATCCTGGCCGGGGCGGTCAGTATACCGACTTTGCCTCTGGCTGAATATCCCAATATCGCTCCGCCTACTGTATCGGTCACCTCCACTTATACCGGTGCCAGTGCTGAGACCGTTGAATCTGCTGTGACTACACCGCTCGAACAGCAAATCAACGGCGCCCAAAATGTCAAATATATTTCTTCCACCAGTGGCAATGATGGTACTTCGACTATAAACATAGCCTTCGACCTGGAGCGCGATCTCGACCTTGCCGCTGTCGATGTGCAAAGTCGTGTTTCGGCTGTGCAGGGCAGATTGCCTGAAGAAATCAAACGCACCGGCGTGACTGTATCAAAAGTCTCCACCGCATTTGTGCTGGCAATCGGTGTTGGTTCTCTGGATAACCGCTATTCCAGTCAGTTTTTAAGCAATTATTCCGATGTCTATATCAAAGACGCCCTCAAACGTGTAAAGGGTGTTGGCGATGTGCGCATATTTGGTGAGCGCAAATATTCGATGCGTGTCTGGCTTGATCCGCACAAGCTGGCTAATAAGGGTCTGACTCCTCAAGATGTTGTCGACGCCATCAATGATCAAAACGTCCAGGTAGCCGCTGGTCAAATTGGTCAGGCCCCTTTGCCCAAGGATCAAATGTATCAGATGAGTGTCCGGGCCAAAGGTCGTCTTAAAACCGCCGATGAATTTGAAAATATGGTCATCCGTGCCGGTCCCGACGGACAGATGATCAAGCTCAAAGATGTCGGTCGAGCTGAGCTTGGGGCTGAAGATTACCAAAATGTCGTGCGCTTCCGCGGACGTGAATCTGTCGGTATAGGTATTTTTCAAAGACCGGGATCGAACGCTCTGGAAGTTTCCAAAGGCGTGCGCGAAGCAATGGTACAGCTGTCCAAACGCTTCCCTCCCGGCATGCAATATGAATTTGCTTTTGACACTACTCTGGCTGTGCGCGAGTCTATACGCGAAGTGTTAATCACGCTGGCTCAGGCCATCGCACTTGTTGTGCTGGTCATATTTTTGTTTTTGCAGAGCTGGCGCTCGACGCTTATCCCTGTTTTTACAATACCAGTGTCTTTGATCGGTACTTTTGCCGTGATGAAAGTGCTGGGCTTTTCAATCAATACGCTCACACTCTTTGGTATCACTCTTGCCACCGGTCTGGTGGTCGATGATGCCATTGTAGTAATTGAAAATATCAGTAGATTTATCGAAGAAAAAAATCTGGTTGGTGGTGAAGCTGCTTCCCGTGCTATGGCCGAGGTCACAGGGGCGGTAATAGCCATATCGCTGGTTCTGGGCGCTGTTTTTGTGCCGGTGGCATTTTTCCCCGGTACTACCGGGCAGCTCTATAAACAGTTTGCACTTACCATTGCCATATCTGTTGCCATATCTACTTTTAATGCACTTACCCTGACACCGGCGCTTTCTGCCCTCTGGTTGAAAAAAGAAGAAGGGCATGGTGGCTTTCTCGCTCTGATTTTTAAGCCTTTCAACTGGCTTCTAAATACATTGCGCGATGCCTACGGCGCCAGTTTGCGCTTTGCCCTCAGATTTAAACCCCTCGTTTTGCTTGCTTTTGCCGGGCTTTTGTTTTGTACTTACTGGCTCTATAAAACAGTCCCCTCGGCTTTTATTTCCAATGAAGACCAGGGCTACATGATTGTGATCATTCAGGCCCCTCAGGGTGTCTCGCTCAATTACACGATCAATATTTTGAAAGATGTGGAGAACGAACTGAACAAATGTCCCGAGATTTCTTCATCTTTTGGTATAGCCGGTTTTAGTTTTACCGGCACAAATCCAAACAATGGCATTGTATTTTCCAATCTCAGACCATGGCATGAAAGACACGGACAG
>Ga0116230_10003666_pt1 | contig 15009 bp, 14 predicted proteins | sample S1TSphfallax_3_FD_88678 | JGI IMG/M metagenome (GOLD analysis project Ga0116230, IMG submission 88678) | Host-associated microbial communities from peat moss isolated from Minnesota, USA - S1T2_Fd - Sphagnum fallax MG | ecosystem: Host-associated > Plants > Peat moss > Unclassified | place... | reverse complement strand
TTTTAACATTGCATTTATTTTATTTGGAGGTTAGCCTTAATTGTTGGAAGGAAATTGGTGTTTGTTTAAGGGGGCAATCATAGTTTCCATTTTCCATTCAATTTTTATTTTTTGCATTAGGTTCAAAATTGAGTTATTGTTGTTATCTTTGTAAATGCCTTCTCCCCTTTGACCCTTGAATTCTCTCTTTACCTCTACCTAATTGTTCGTTAATTTTATAATCTACAAACAAAAAACACATTAAAAATTTATTGAATTCTTTTGATTTGAAGGAACTAGTTTGTAATTTTTTTAAATTATAGTTGTTGGGAGTTGAAATTTTACATTATTTGTTGATGTTTTTGAATTACTTCTAATGGAACAACACGTGAGAAAATTAGAGAGGAAATCGGGATTGAATGTTTTCAAAATGAAGAATTGATGGATGATACACCTATAATAGAAACTTCAATTGAAAATTTGAATTTGGAAATTGAAAGAAGTAGGACTACTAAAAGTAATGATGAAATATTCATCTTAAACTTACAAAAATTACATGTTCAAAGATTGTTCTAGAAGCTTGAAGGGAAAAATGCCCTAGAACAAAACTAAGGAAGGGACTAATTTCATATTATAAGACCAATGGAATTATTTTTTTTTAAAAACATGTGGATGCAGAAAATTGTTTGCTTGCAAAAAAACTTAATGAGGTAGTGAATAATGCAATGATTATTGAAGTTGAAAGACAACCAACTAAAAAGAAGCAAAATGTGTTCTCATCTAAAATTTCTAAATTATTCTCTACAAAACTTCCATACAAGACAAATGAAGTGTAACAAAAGCAATTTCTTGGAAATTTAACCTTGTTGGTTATTAAGAGTCATTTGCTTGTACATTTTTTGGAGAGTTTGTGGTTGAAGTGATTTTCTTTGCAATTGAATCCTCGCATTGCTTTTCCTTCGATAAATTTTTTTTCAAGCTATTTTGCCAAACTTCGATCAAAAAACAAAATATGTTTATGTTTTATTAAAACTTTCTCGATGTGGGTAAGTTATTCCAAGTTTCAATTTATGGATGTCAAAAAACGCTTATGACATTTTTTCCTTAGTCAGTAACTTTTTGGATGAAAATTGGCCACCCAAGAAGGTGACAATTAATCTATTTGAAGCAATAGAAACGACAGGTCAAGCCTTAGCTAAAAATTTGAATGAACTCTTGGATTCTTATGGGTCAAGCAAGAAGATTATTACTTATGTAAAAGATGAAAGGGCAAATGTAAACTCTATGACCATATCTCTCAAATATGTTATTAATTGTGACATTTTAGGGTTGGAAGAAAATTTTAATGGCTAAAAATGTATAATGTGGCCAAAGAAATCTAAAAAGGGAAGACAAGAATGGATGAAAGCTTGTATTCACTAGAAGAAAGTTGGCATTTTGCAATTGTTATATGCAACTAATTCTTAGTGCATGTGACACATGTAACTAATTTTTGGCTTAGTTGCATAACACAATTTGCATGCAACATATTGTACATATGATGTACATACAATATGTTTGTACTTTTCATCCATTCATATTCATACAACAAGTTGCATATGCAACTACAAATGCAACTAAATTATTTTTTTATGACACATGTCCGTTTTAAAGCCAACCATTTTATGACACGTGGCATTTGAAGCCCATTTGACATTATGTAAATTAATTAAACAAATCTAGGTTGTTCAATATAAGGTTTGTAAAATGTTGACATGTGGCACCTAGGTAAGTAGGTAGGTAAGTAGGTCATCACAAATTTAACATGCGATAAATTGATAATGAAAATCATGTGAAATTTGTCCATTCATAGGTTCATACATTTTACATATGAATATCATGCGTTGAAAACATGTTTGACACATAAATAAATGTGTTGGCAAATGAAATACGAACCTATGAATGAACAAATGTCACATGGATTTCATATCTTCCAATAAATCCATGTGCCAAATGTGTTTTCATTGCACAATATTAATGCGTGAAATGTACGAATTATGAATGAACAAATTTTGCACCATTTTCATTATTAAGTTTTGAGATGTTAAATTTGTGATGGTGGCTTAAGTAGGTAGGTTAATAGATGAGTGGGCCTACGTAGTTCTATAAATCTTATCTCAAAAGGTGGATTTATAACTTTTTATTTTCAAAAATTTGGGTTTAGCATTTAAGGACATTTTTTTTGTTCATCCCAATTGCCACTTGTTCTCTCAAGGAAGGCACCTAGAGATAAATAGTTTACAAGTTTCAAAGCTATGAAAACCAATATGGGATAAACATTATAGTTACATTCTAGTTGTAATTTGGTTTAAGCCAATAAAACTAGTTTGCGATTTGAAGTTCAAGATCTTTGGTCACTACTTTGTTGTCCTTGAGACTCAAAAACATTTTGTAGTTTTACACCTAACACATCCAAAGCCATAAAAGTCATTCAAATTAGTTTTGAATTAAGCAAAATATGTTTTTATGAAATGAAGGGGGTCATTGTTTGGTTTAAATTAGTTTATAATTTGAAGCTCAAGATCTTTGGTCATTGCTATGTTGTCCTTGAGACTTTAAAACATTTTGTAATTCTACACCTGACGCATCTGAAGCCACAAAAATCATTCAAATTGGTTTTGAAATGAACAAGATATGTTTTTCCAAATTGAAGGGGTCATAATTGTTCGATTTAGGCTAATAAGACCAATTTGCAATTTGAAGTTCAAGATCTTTGGTCATTGCTATATTTTCCTTGAGCCTCAAAAACATTTTTTAACTCTACACTTAGCACATTCAAAGCCACAAAAATCTCTTGAATTTGTTTTGAAATGAACAAGATATGTTTTTTTGAAATGAAGGGGTCATTATTTGATTTAGGCTAATAAAACCAGTGTGGAATTGAATCTCAAGATCTTTGGTCATTGTTCTATAGTCCTTGAGCCTAAAAATTATTTTGTAATTATACACTTAATGCATTCAAAGCCACAAAAATTGTTTGAACTGGTTTTGAAATGAGCAAGATATGTTTCCTTCTAAAGCGAGGGGGTCATTGTTTGATTTAAATTAATAAAAATAGTTTGCAATTTGAAGCTCAAGATCTGTGGTGATTTTTCTTTTGTCTTTGAGTTTCAAATACAGTTTGTAACTTTACACTTAGCACATTCAAAACAACAAAAACTACTCAAATTGGTTTCAAAATGAGCAAAATATGTTATTTTGAAGTGAAGGGGGTCATTGTTTGGTTTAAATAAAGAAAACCAAATTGAGTTTTGGAACTCAAGTTCTTTGGTAACGTATTTGTATAAAATCAATTGTAAAAGTTATCCATTTTGAAGGATGAAGGAAAAATCAATTGCACCATAGTTACAAAAGTGACCAAAAATCATCTAAAATTCAAATGTAGTTGCACATGCAACCACTTGAATTACATGCAACAACTACTTGCATCTAATTGCAAGTGAGTTTGGTTGCAAATGACACAATTTCTTCTAGTGATTGATTTTGGAATGTGATCAAAGAAATTGAATACATATGTTAAAACAAGGTAAATGTCTCTTTATTAATCTTTTTATGTTGATTACTTTGTATTTTTTAATAAATAATGTTTTCCAAAAAATTTATTAACTATTTGAATTTTTTTGCAAGTTTGCAAGCATGGTAATATTATTCCAAGAAGCATTTTTTTTCATCAAACTATTGTCATGTGTTATAATAGCCAAATTAATGTTCAACTATCTAGCCGTGTTCCTTCTCCTATTACATGGTTCATTTGTTAAACATGAATAGTTGATTATTTGAGTTGTATTGTTTTTGTTTGCTTCTTGAACCAATTTGCTGGACATTGGTTATTATTAGATGCCCAAAACTATACCATCACCATGAATTCTAAAGTCAGGGATGAAATGCATTTGAGACCTTCTTTTGAGTCCCTCATGTTTCAATAATATTGGACTCTTTATAAAGTTAACAACTTTTGCCTCTAACATTAAATCAAAAGTATTTGGGGTTTTAGATTCTTTCCTTTCATTCTTGAGGACATAGGAAGAGAAGAAAGCACATAACATGTTGTTTTTTATGTTTGACCTTAGGTTCAAGAATCTTCATTTTGTTTCTTCATATGTTGGTAAAGAACAAAAAATGTCTAGTGTGGAGTAGTATGATAGGAGAGTGTTATATCCCATGTTGGTCAAGTTATATAATCACTTACATCCTGTTGGAAATATTATTTCTAGTTTTACAAATCTAGATGCTAATGAAGACTATGCATTAGATATTTTCCAAATGAATAGCACTGAAATTGCAAAGGAAATTGTAACACAAAAGTTGTTGGATTTAGAAAGTTTCATGTGGATGTGAAAGATATAAAAACCCCTTTCCAATGGTGGGAAAAACATGAATTTAAATTCCTTACATTTTTTTTTTTTGCAAAGCAAATATTAGGAATTATAGGTTCCCAAATTGAATGCATTTTTTCTCTTACTAGAATTTTGACAAGCCTTAGAAGATGTTAGTTAAAGTTTAGATAAATTAAATTTTGTTAGTCAAAATTGGCCCAATGATCCTAGGGTAGGATGTAATATGCAATCAACCTTGGTGGAGTTTATAGAGAAGGATGAAATTGTAGAAGAGGAGTTGGAGGAATTTGAAAGGGAGGAAACTATAGATATGAATTCTTTATATTAAAAAAAGTTATTTTCCATCATACATTAATTTACTTTGTTCATCATTTATTATGAATATAAGAAATTTTTTAAAACCCTATATATATAATATGAAAAAAAAACCTTAATTTATGATAATTGACTTGTGAGTACTACCTTTGAAAACTAATGGTTCAAAATTATGTGAGACACATTGACCCTAAAAACTATTTAACTGGATTTTTTTCTAAATTAAAAAAATTGGGGTGATTTTCAACATGGGAAATTTTAAAAAACAAAAGAACCATGGTAGTTGAACTTAGAACTTGCCCCAAAAATTGAAATCAATGATTTTCACAAAAAAATGAAAACCGCCCAACATTGGTCAATTTTTTACTAATAATTAACCATCCACTTGTATCTACCAATCTTACTTAACTATTGAAAAAAGACTTGGTAATCAACCTAATTATTGATAACCCATCAATAAGTTATAGATTTTGTTTGAAAAGTGATCAATAACATGATCGCCTAATATTGAATTTTCAAACTTTAATAACTTCCTTGGATGACCCAATTATCATCCAAGTAGGTTATCAATCTTAAAACACTAAAAAAAATTTAATACAAAAAACAAAAATGAAAAGACAACATGGCTAAACCCTTATATTTTCAACTGGGTATTTAAAATCAACCCTTTTGCATAAACAATGGTTTTAGTTTTTCAAAAATAAAATATTGATAACCAATGATATGAAAAAAGAAATAATTGGCCCACACTAATATCCACCTACTTAATAGCCATCAAATGTTGTACCTACTTATTTTTTAGCATTTGTTTCATGACGTCAAGTTGTTATTCCCTTTGCTAATTATTCACATGAGTTTCTCTTTCACAAGTTTTACTATTGAGTCATAGCAAAAGGTTTTTTTTACCTTCCATTTGTTCATTTGAATTTTTTGGATCATAATTTTTGAAAGATTCAAAGAAGGTGTTGAACTATTTTCTTGATTTAAAAACCTCAAGCTATTGACTTTCATTTGATTATGTTGAAATCATTATCTAGATATTGCAACCATTGATGTTGGGTGTAAGCATGGTCAAGTAGACAAAAAAAGTAGTTAGCCCAAAATGTAGTTTTAAAATGATAGAATTAAACACATGAAAGTAAATTAAAAACTTGTGTAAATAGAAATATGAAAAAACATGGCCCCCCATTTAGGTTATGGTAAGTTGAATACAAAATTTGAAAAACTTTGGTATCATAAATAAGGTGAGAAGTAAATTTGAACCTAATTGGGTCAATTTGGTGTTCAAATCTACTTTTACACTAGAAATTTTATGTATTATGATTATAACATACACAATTTTATAATACACAAGTATTTTTTAAGGCTTTCATAACTTGAAATTAGAAAACATTCAATATTTCATCTATTTGCAACCCATTTTGTAAGATTAAACACTTCCTGCAAGTAGATGCAATTTTGTAAAATCTATTTAAATCTACATGAAAATGTTCATCTTTCAAATTTATAATATTAAAGTGAATATTTATCTTCATATTAATCATTTAATAAAATAATATTTTTAATTTCAATTCATCAACCAAAAAAATCTATTTGTAATCTTTTGTGACAAGGAACATTTTTTGTCTATTTGACCATGCCTACACCCTATAGTGAACTAGTAAACATGATTTGTAGCTCCCATTTCCACCCACTATATAGTTTTTGTAAACCAACCCACCTATAAGAAAGAAAAATAAGCAAGAAAATTTCAACTTTGCTTGAATTAATTTCAACAAAACAAAAAAGACCCAACAATGAATTTTTTTCTTTGTTGTTAAAATTCAAGTGTGAAAGGTAGCTTGGAGAAAGCTTACAAAAAATCAAAGTGAATCTTAGATTTGCAAGCATAAGATTCAACCAAACTATGAACCTTTTTGTTATTTTTTAGACCCATGAAAGAAAATATGGAAGAAACTTTTGGAAGATAGATCCATAGTTGTTACTACCACATTAGTCTCTAACAGCAACAAAAAGCTACTTCAACTTCTAGTCCAACCTTGTTCATCTTTTGACATTCCAACAACTTTTCATCAACAACATCAATAACTTCTCATTTGTAGCATACCTTTTTCATGCACAAAAAAAATTCTTTGTGCTCTAAGTAAGTTCTTCAAATCCATTTTTCCCTATTTATTTTTTTCAATTTGTTGTTGTTTGGTATTGCAGTTTTTTCGTTTGTGTTTCCTTAGCATGTTTTTTTTTGTTGTAATTATGTAAATTCTTATGATTTCAACTTGGATATTGATCAATTTTTGCTTACAATGACACAATTACTTTTGCTCATTGAAATGTTGCAACACATTTGAAAAAAACTAGTGTTGGGTGGTTTTCGTTTTTTAAATGAAATCTTTTAAGGTTTTCAATTTGGTTCTCAAAATGAGAATTAACAATTTTCACATAAGGTGATAACCTTTTTGAAAACTTGACCACCATTCTAAAAAACTTAAAGGTTATCACTTGGAGGTTGAACGTGATAAGCTTTTAGGGTATTAAAAAAAAGGGCACCGATTTTTGACGTACGTTTTTGTTAGGTTTAGGTTTTGGTATGGGATTTGGGTGGTGTAACCTTTCAACGACTTGCTTCTTCAACACTTCTTTGGTATGAGCTTCACAAAGAAGCTTCCCACTCTTCTACAAAATGGGGCCAATTTGGCCCCACCATTTTGTTGTTCCTCTTCATGTTTTGTTGATCCTCTCCATGTTTTGTTTTTTTTCCATGCTTCGTGGTTCTTCCTACTTCGATGTTTATTTTTCTATTTTGTTGTTATTTTTCATGCTTTGCTACTCCTCCTACTTCGTTACTCCTTTCTATGCTTCGGTGCACTAGCTCTTATTTTGCTACTATTCCTATTTTGTTATTCCTCCTCCTACTTCATTGCTCCTCAGTGTTTCACCACTCCTCCTATTTTGATGTTCCTTTGTGCTTCACTACTCCTGCTGTTTCACTGTTTTAACTCCTACTTCGCTTGGTTGCTACCCATCGTTCTTAACTACTACTTCGTGCTTTGTTTCACTATTGCTCCTACTTTGGTGTTATTCCATGTTTCATTGCTACTCATGTTTCGTTGTTGTTCCTACTTTGCTACTCTTGTTGTTTCATTGCTCTCTTGCCCTCCTAGGTACCTCTCTGCCCCTTGTTGCTTCACTACTCCATGTTTCATTATTGTTCAGTGCTTTAGTGCTTCCTTGTTTAGATTGGTACTCCCCCCCCGCCTTTTTTTCCAAGGTGTTAAAAATTTGAATTTAGAATTGATTGGGAAGAAGCTTGAAAACATCCAAGCTCCAAGTTGTAATAAGTTTTTTTTATTCTTTTTTTTTTCGAAATTGTTTTTTGACCCTTCCTTGATTTGGTTTTAGGTTTTTATTTACTTTTTATTTTCATTATTTTACTTGGTTCTAATTGATTTTTTAAATTTTTTTGTTATTTTGTAGGGATTTTTGGAAGGATTTTTTTTTTGGCCTTGATAATGATTAAACTTTTTAATAATTGCTTGTAAATGGTTAGATGTAAATGGTGTTGGATCTTTGTAAATGTTTATATGATTTTTAGAACAACAATTAAATAGTAAAAACCTTATAATACTTAAACCATTTTATCATCCACAAAATCTCTTACTTCATCTTCTCCATTATAGTCACATCAAATTATTATAAAATGGAATGTTCAAGGACAAAATGAATATTGTGATATTTTCCCCAATCAAGTTTCTATGGAAGAGGTATCTCTAACTAAAACTATGGAAAAAAATAGAAGTCTACAAACATAGTCTAGTGCCATTCAAACTGAAGAATAGAAAACTAAAACAAATTTATAGAAATTGCATTTGCAAAGAGAAAAATGGAGAGGACATGATAGGAATGCAATGTGTTAGTCATTTTTCATTGTAAATGATAATAACATTATTGATGGAAGCAAACCTTAAATCATGAGGTGTATGATTTGTCATGTAAATTTTGTCCATTATAATCCAAGAACAAAAGAAAGAAGAGGAATTATAACATATTTTAAGAAAAATGGCATAACATTTTGGAAAAAGCATGTAGATGTAAATCATGACGTAGTTGCAAATAGATTTGAAGAAGAAGTGAACTCTCCATGAAGAAATATTCTTGAAAGACAACTTGCAAAAAAGAGACCAAATGTGTCTAACTCTCAAATATTAAAGTTTTTTGGTGCAAAAGATCCTTTTAAAAAAGATGTTGTGCAACAAAAGAAATTTTTGCAAGACCTTGCCCTTTTGGTTGTTAAACATCATCTGCTTTTTCAATTTGTTGAAAGCACTTAGTTGAAGCATCTTGTAATGTATTTATGTCCAATAGTTGTGTTTCCATCAAGAAAAACATTTTCACAAGAAATATTGCTTGATTTACTGGAAAAGACGAAAGAAGAATATATGTTACTTAAATTGAAACAATGTTATTTTGCAACAACTAGTTTTGATTTGTGGATGTCAAAGGGTGCACATGATGTTTTTGCATTGGTTATCAATTTTTTGAATGAAGAATAGTAGCTTCAACACATTATAATAAGACTATTTGAGACAAATGAAACTACAAGGTAGGCTATGGCAAGAAATTTGATTGAATTGTTAAATCAATATGATTTAAGGAAGAAAATTACTACATATGTTAAGGATGAAGGTGCAAATTTGAATGCCATGACGACAATTCTAAAATTTGTGGTGGATTGTGAAATTTTTAGTATGGAGGAGAGTTTCCAAGGCACTTGCTTTTGTCATGAATTTTTAAAGCATGTCAATATGGGACAACTGGAATTTTTTTTTGTAAAAACTTGAAACATATTTCTATTAAGTCAACCTAGTTTAATTTACAAAATGCATAACTTGGCCAAAGAAGTCTAGCAAAAGGATGATAGGAATGGATTAAAGCTTGCATTAATTCTAGAATTCATTTAAGAAAGTTAAACACTTTTGTCAAAACAAGGTATTTTTTAATTATTTAAAAAAATATATAAATAAAGATTTGGTTTGCAAATTTGCAATCTTTTCTTTTTTATAAGATTACGAACATTTTATTCAATAATGTTTAGGTTTGCAAGCAAAATAATCTTGTTTTAAGAGGCCTTATTATTCAGAAAGGCCATTGTATTATGTTATAGTTCATAAACTATTGTTTGTGCTTTTAGCCGAGTTCCCCTTATTATCACTTGGCATATTTGTCAAACAATTGTTAATTGTTTATCTCCAGTTGTTATTGCCTGTGTTCTAAACTAATCCAAAGATCATTAGTTGCTTAGTGATGCATTAAACAATGCCATCAAAATGAATTCCAAGTTAAAGGAAGATGTTGGAATTGTACAAAAATTAGACTAGTTTATGGATGATGATTCTGCAATTACTTTTGAATTGTCTTTGTTTGCTTTTAACATTAAAGAAAAAGTTTGTGGTGTCCTTGATTATTTTCTTTCATTTCTAAGAAACTATGAAGAAAGAAAAGCCCATAACATGTTTTCCTTGATGTTAAATCCACGATCTAAAAGCCTTTGTTTGGTATCTTCATTTGTTGGTCGTGAATAAAACATTTCTATTGTAGAAGAGTATATTTGGAAGTCTTTGCAACCTATGCTTTTGAAATGTTATCATAATTTACATCATGTGGAAAATTCTGATATTGAATTTATAGAGCATAGATTTTATGAAGATAACAATTAAGATATTTTTTGAGATGATTGCCAACACAAGTGAACTAGTGGCAAAATTGGTTAACATAGAAATCTTGATTTTTAGGACATTTCAAGTGGATCCTAAAGAGATCAAATGGCCTCTACAATGGTGGCAGAAGCATGAATCTATGTTCCCCACTATTGGTTTCTTGCTCGACAAATATTAGGAATTGTCGATCACAAATAAAAATAATAAGGATTTTTTATTTAGCTTGCATATTCACCAACTTTAAAAGATGTTTTTAATTAGAAAAATCAAAGAAATTAATTTTTGTTAACAAAAATTAGCCTAATGATGTCGAAATTGGTTGTAAATATCTTAGTGATTTAGTAGAGTTTATTGAGATGGATGAACAATTAGAAGAAGAGTTATAAAAATTTGAAGGTGAATTTGAATGAGAAGAAATTTCAAATAAAAAATTTTATTTCTTGTTTTAGTTTAGTATTAGTTTTGTTTCATTTTTTGCAAGTAATTTCTTTTTTTTAATTAATTAAAATTAAAATTAAAATTAAAAAATTAAAAATATTGGATTTTTTAAATTTTGAAAACTGGCTTGTGAGAATTGGTGCTAAAAACTAGGGTTAATATTTTTTATGAGAATCGGTAGGGCTGAAAATAGATGAGAATTTTTTTTCCAAAAATCTAAACCCTTAAAGGTTACCAAAATCATTTTTAAAAAATTAAGGTTTTTTAAAATGGTTGTGATAATCAAAACTTGCGATTCTCACAAAAAAGGTGAGAACTGCCCAACACTAGAAAAAACCCAAACCATTTTCTATGCTTCTTCCTTCATTAACTTTTGAAGTTGATACAACAACAATGTAAACTTTGATGGCAACCTTTACATTGCACATTTTGCAATAGTTGTGTAATTTAAATTCAATGGGATCAAAGCTTTGCTACTAGGTAAAACCCTATAGTATAACTTGGCATTTTATTTTTCTATTGATAGTATGATGATGAAGAATAGATTCAAAAAAATTGCATGTCAAAGGATATATTTTTTGACACAGCCCACTCATTGTTAAAATGGATATTAGGTATCATCTTGAAATCCCTATGGAAGTTAAGTTAAGATGGCCTATGCAATTTGCAAGTTCTATCATGGTTAATCCTTTTACTTTGAAGGGAATTATTTGCAATAGGCAAATTTATTATGGGGTTGGTGCTTCACAAAGTTGTTAAAGATGTGAACATTGTTTTTAGAAATTTGATTACATGGTTAATGGGACAACACATGGAAGTTGTGATGTCAAAGTTCAAAACTAATGTGACTTACCCAATGTCCATGGTGTGATAAATGATATACATATTTCCATTTCAAAACCTAACATTCCTTTTGTTGAGGACTATTATTATCGCAAGACATGAATTGTTTCTTTTATTGTTGCACAAGCTTGTAGTGGATGTTAAAAGGTGTTTCATTGACTTTTATGTTTGTCTTTCTGAAATTGTAAGTGATTTTCAAGTTTTTGGAAGTCTAATTAGGTGTAATCATACTAACATGTACCATTAGTAATTGTAACCATTGTTTATTTTTTTGAAATTTTTATTATAAATTTAAAAATATATTAATGGATTTTTTTATATAAAATGTTATTGTGAATATATTATGTACATATCATAAATATACGGAATCAATCTAATGAGTAAAAATTTGTAAATTTACATTTTTAAGGACTTGTAACCAATGTTTAAAAACAATTTTGACACTAAAAACACAATTTGAAAATATTTATGACATATTTTGGAATTTTCCTCATATAAAATTTAACATAATAGATACATAAACTTTAAATGTTTTAAATGTTTTTTGAAAAAAATATTTTAAGAATTCTTTAAAAGGGGCACATGTGGCTCCTTATAGTGTCGTTGGACCCAATCTTTATAGACAAACTCAATACCTCGAGGGGGGAACTACTTGAAAAAAATAGAATATATGTGAGTAAAAATATAAGGTGCAATATATTGGTAGTTGAGTAAAAATTATAAGTTAATTAGTTCAAAAACAGGGTTATGTATATTTTGAAATTAAAATTAAAATAAATATAGGGTATGTGTAAATCTTTAATAGTAGAAAATTTTTATTTAACGAAATAGCATGTGTATTAAAGATTTAAGGTATTAGTTGTTAGTAGGTTCAATTATTGTGAAATAATGTTTTGATTAATTGTATAGGGTGATTATAGGGTTAATAAATTAGTTTAAACTTGGGTTTAATACATTAAAATGAACATGGAAAAGAATGTTTAGAAATTTAAGTTTGACATTTAAGGTTTTAAATTTTAGGGTTATAGGGAGGTGGCGAAGCCTTCTTGTAACAATAACTTAATTTGTTTATTTAAGGTTCAAGCACAAGCTTTTATGTTTTTTTCTATGTCAAAGTGGTCAAAAGGATTTTTGGACTTAGGATTTCAAGGAGCACACAAGCAAAATTTTCTCATTCCAATTTTTTTTATTAAAAACGATTAATATAAGGTATTGAAATTGCATGCCACAAAAAATTTATAAACAAATATAGGGTGGCTAAAATATATGCATATCAAAAAATTAGATAATAATAAAGGGGGCGAGGGGGGGGGGGTAATAAATCCAAAATCTAATACCCCTTCAAAAATAGTTATTTGATGCATGTAGGTCCTAAAAATAACATTAAATGTCCCTTCGAGCTCAATACATGGTTTTCAATATGGACATAGGTAATCAAAATGGGTTTTCTCCTTACCTTCTTGTTGATAAAAGGTACCCATTGCTTCCTTGGATCATGACCCTTCACAAGGAAGGACAACAATATTCAATTCTTGAATTATTGTACAACAAAAGGCACATATGTGGGTGTTTAATAGTAGAAAATGCCTTTGGCATTTTGAAAAAGAGTTTTAGGGAGTTATTGTGCAAAACAAATTTGGATGTCACCTTGGTTCCAAATGGTTTCACTTGGTGTTGTCTTCTCTTAAAGGGGACACTTAGTGTAAAGTTTGGGATCTATGTGCGTTAAATGACTATTTTAGGGCGGTATTAGATAATTGTCCAATCTATTTTTTTATCACCCTATTATTATCTAGTTTTCTAATGTATACATATTTAAGCCACCTTATATTAATTATAATCCATTATTTCAAGTTATTACATACCTTGTATTATAAATAAATTGATTATTTGAATAAAATATACCCTATTTTTAGCTAATTAACTTATATTTTTACCCAACAACTATTGTATTGCACCCTATATTTTTATTCACGTATTTTATACTTTTTTTAAGCGTCCCCCTTGAGTGTCTTCTCCACAACATTATAATTATTGGTCAAAAAGACGAGGACAATCAAAAACTTTTGCATGTTTTGGAGCTAATGGCAACACAAGATGTGAAGAGGCCAAATGTCCATCATGATGTAAAGGTACATATTAGGATAAAGGGGCAAAAAACATTCAAGTGAACAACATTAATTTGTAAATAAATTATCTTGTAGCTCAACAAAACTTGGTTTGAATTTAGATGGTATTTTTCTTTGCTAATTGGCTTCATTAATAACTAATAGTTGCAATGCAACATGGTTTTCTTATGATGTCATTTCAATGCCAAAATATTTTGAACCTTGTGTCTTTCTTTTGCCTTTGTTTTTAATTTTGTCCCTTGATGGTGTGCCAATTTAAAAAGAATGATCACTACGTAGTTCAAAAATGCATTAAAAATAGGAATTGAATTGCTATTATGTCCATATTGATCAATTTGCTTTAATTATGTACATGCATGTGAGTTCTTTGAACTTCCAAGGAACAAGGACAAAGGATTCCTATTTGGTTTATGAAACATTTGATCATTTTTACCAAATGCATCCTTTCCAAATGCTTCCATGGTGTATTGTTGTTTTTTTTGAAAACTTTTTATTGTTTTGGAATCTTGTTGATAGATTTTTTTTAGACTTGTTAGTGGCCATTTTGTAGTTTAAGAGGCCATAACTTTAGAGATTGTTGTTCCTATGTTTGATGGACTACCAATAACACAATTTCACAACATTACTACTTCCAAGCTTTTATTGTGTTGATTTTTTTTTGCAACAATCGCTACTAAATATCATGGTGTTTTAAAAGGTTCAAGTTGATTAATTTGTCATTTTTGATTTATGGACATGTACATTTTGATTAAAGGTTAAGGGCTTGAATGACACATGTATTTTTTTATTGATCAATTTGACTATAGTGATTTATTTGACTAGATACATCTAGTCAAGTTGTATGACCTTAGTCAAAATGGTCAATGATTTTTAATCAAGTGGAACATTTAATCAAAATGATCAATGTTCTTTAATAAAATGTGACATGATTTGCTACCTTATGTATTTATCTCCTACCTATTCATCCACATATTTACCTAACTAACTACTTACCTATCTATTTACCTATACATTTTGTTGGTAGCTATTTTAGTTGCTATTGTTGAGTTAATATTGTTTGCCATGAAGGCATCCACATAGGATATTGTGGAACATAACATTGCATGTGTGGGCATTGAGTATTTATTTATTTTTTTCTATCTTCAAGTTACCTTTGATTTACCTCCATGTATGGCCGGGCCTTTACCCACTTATGTAGTTGCATAGGTAGTGTGA
>Ga0116230_10003664_pt1 | contig 15013 bp, 11 predicted proteins | sample S1TSphfallax_3_FD_88678 | JGI IMG/M metagenome (GOLD analysis project Ga0116230, IMG submission 88678) | Host-associated microbial communities from peat moss isolated from Minnesota, USA - S1T2_Fd - Sphagnum fallax MG | ecosystem: Host-associated > Plants > Peat moss > Unclassified | place... | reverse complement strand
ATATGACATATATATATATATATATATATATATATATATATATATTCCAAAATCAAATTAATATGCCATGTGGAAAATATTTATTGTGCCACATGTCATAATTTTGGACCATCTTTAATAATCATAATGAATGATGGAGATCAATATTTCAAAAAGAAAATAATTTGTCCAAAAGTCTTTGTAGTGCCACGTGTCAAATTTTAATAGATGGATGACAATTAATGACATCAACATGACATCATGGTTGTAGTTATAATGGAGTTGCATAGTAGTTGAAAATGAGTTATTTTGATAGAGTTGCAATTGAATTACAATGAGTTGTAAATGTCCTCTACAACTCAAAAATTAAGTTGCAAGGCTAATTACAAAACACCCTTTTTCTCATAATGTTCTAAGATGGACAAAATGTCAAAACCAAATGATCCCTCAAATGGAGCACCTCTATTAATGTTTTTTTTTAGAATTGTTTGTAGCCAAATTATTGGTGATCATTGATAGGAATGCATAGGAAAAATAATAATCGCCCCTTGGAAGATTTAGGTAAATTTGGTTATAAGCTATAAATAAATTTAAAATCTTTAATTTTCCTTTAATTATTCAGTTACACAATGGAAATCAATTCTATGAGTTTGGCAATGTTTTTTTCCCCCTCACTTTTAGTGATTAAAAAACTACCAAATCATTTATTCTTCAAAATTATAAATTCTAATTTTTCCAATTGAAAAAATGATGACCTTTATTAAACATAATGAAAGTAATACAAATAGAATAACATGTCAAGGGACCTATGTTTCCTCACTTAGAAAAATTTGGGATTGATTAATTTATTTTATTTCAAAAGTTGGTTCAAGTTGATTTTGGCAATGGGAGGGACAATGAAAGCACCATAGAGAAATCCAAGGAAATCCTTGCATATCAAATCATAGACCTAATACACAATAGTCCATTAATGATGTTGCAACTTTGGATTTTGCCCATTTATCATTTTGCTACTCTAGATTTTACTAATTTAAAAAGCCTCCAAGTACCAAATCTAAAGAGGAAAAAAGTTTGTGCAAATTGATAACAAATGAACAACTCAATTTTCCTTTTCATTTTCCTACCAAAAATGACCATCACAATGAGATTTTTTGGATCAACAAGACACATTCATTTGATCATATTCACTACCCTCCCTTCCTTTTTCAAATCACGAATTCTTTACTAACATAGGTGATAAATAAAAGGTTACAAGATTTCTTAGAACTATTATTACCTAATGCACATTTAATTGTTGAAATCACCAATAGAACAAATAGAAAGAAAAGCAAATTAAAAATCTAGTCCATAAGTACATTTAAGTGAAGTAAAAGTGGAATCTAGTTTAGAATTCAATTTGAACAAAAAAAAAGGAATTGATTCCAAAAGTAAATTGCTACAATTCATGGTTTGGCTAATGAAAGTAGAAATTGAACTTGCTGTAAGTTTGTTGGGTGCAAAAGGGAATAATCATGTGTAAAAATAGAATTTGATATGTAGGGAATCCATGAAGAATCAAATGTCAAATCAAATGAGATTTGATTGGAATATAATTAATTGATCTTCTATACAAAAAGAGATATTTTAAGTTCTTGTATTATTGTTGGCGGCAACACATATCTTGTTGGTTAGCACCTCCACCAACAAAGAAGGGAACATTCCAAGTGCGGCAAATCACCCAATGGCAACTTTATACCAAATGCTTACATTACAAAAATGGATGAAGACTTAATGTGGTTTTAAGTTTTTGGAATTCTTTAATTTGGTATTTCCTACATATCAACTAGAAGAACATGCATTCATTGCCTACCTTGAATTTACTCAATTTTTGTGATCTTCGGATTTATACATGAAAGAAAAGGGATTACCTACTCAAACACACCCCCAACGTTTTGGAGATTGGGTTTCAAGAGGGAAGGGAAGTCATGTTGAATGTCTAAGTGCCTTAAAAGCATTGTAGTGGGGTTATGCAAGATGAAGTTATAGTAGATAGACATTAAAAGAAATATGGTTATGACTATAGATGTGATTAATGTCAAATCAACTACTTTTATAACTACATTTAGGTTAGTCATACGTGTCATTTTAGTTGTAAATGTGTGTAATCATATATGTAACTATTATATTCACATGTGTGATTACAATGTTGACATAATCAAATGAAGTCACAAATGTGACTATAATTTGTGACTATTACATGTCTCGATGGAAAAAAATGAAAGTGCACATTTTTCATCTAATATTATGAATGGATCCTTGGATGGATGAAAACTTAGTTGCTTATGCAATTCATCATAGTTATTTTGACAATTAAGGCCCAATAGTTTTTCCATTTACAATATTTTGATGATTAAAACATATGTGGCATCTTTGGAATTATAATATTTTCCTGATAATCAACATGTGTGTAACTATTTATTGGTATTGTGTATTGTTTATTGACATTAATGGTACAAATGATTATATTTTTATTAAATATATATTTGAGTTATGATTTATTTATAGATATTACATATGATTATTATTTAACTATATGTTATACATGTAAGTTAAATTTTATTTGTCAAATTACAACATATTATAAACATAATCAAGTATTATAATCAAAATTTTAATCAAATAGAGGTTTACGATGTCTAAGAAATATATTATTCATTTGATCATAAGACTTTTACCATAATTTCAAATAAAATTTATATATTATATTTGTAAAAATATAAAACTTAAAATTCCATCAAAAAAATAATTGAAATGTGATTGATACATTATCCATTTATTAAAATCATATATGAATTAATTAGAATTATGATATATTATAATCACATTATGTAATTAAAAAAATGAATTGAAGGATTAATATGTGGGAGATAAATTATTTATTTATTTATTATTAAATATTAATCCTAAAATGTTTTTCATTTATGAATCATGTATGTGAATTTTTTTTTCCAACGAATCATCAAAATGTAATTCAATTTAATAAAATTCAAAAATAATTTATTCAAATTAATGTACATTTTGGACAAAAAGTATGTCATTGGAAATATTTTAAGAATAAACTTAATTTTTTTCCATTTGGAAAAATATCAATTAATATGAAATATTGAAATTGATGTTTGTGTAATGTTTCAAATCAAGTATGGGCTAATACAATGCATTCTATTATTTTTCATGTCAAGTGGGGTGGTTTGATGGCAAAGGAATTGATATCCATTCTTGGAGTCCAAGGATCAAACCTCACATTAAGTGACATAGTTGTGGTCAACAATGGTATGTTGACCATGTGTTCTCTACATAATTAGGCTACTTAACCTAGGTGCCTACCTAGGCCCGCCTAGGTACTTAAACTAGGTGGACTACCTAGCTATCTAAACTAGGTTTTTAGCCTAGCTTAGGTAGTGACAGATGTCATCGTGAGATGAAAATTTATGAAATTACCAATAGGAATTATTATATTTCATTATCTATATAAATATAAATAATTTACTTAATTTAATTGATTTTTAAAATGTTGCCCAATATCTTATATAGTCATATATGTAGTTACATAGTCCTATAACTAGTCAATGGATGAAAACTTTCTACAATGGCAAGTGATATGTGACTACATGTGGTGTGGTTATACATGCCACATGGAGTTTTTTGCGATTTTTTGTCTTTTGCCACTTGTCCAAGGCTACAAAGTTCATAGTTCCATGTGTCCATTATGATTAAAATTTTGTCTTTTACAACTAAAATTGTAGTTGTTTATTTCCAAATATATTTTAATGAAAAATAACTCCCCACCTGATCCTTTCACATATGCACCAACCACACAAACACATATGATTAATAGGTTTGCCCCTATTTTGGTACGTTCAAAGTGAACAAACCAACAACTAGAGGATGCCATGGACGTCATGCAGAAAGGGCAAACCTCTTTTAGGAAGGCCAACAAGCTATGGAACATCCCTTTAACATCACTTTCAAACCATCAAAATGGGAAAACAACAACACAAAAAATGGGACCAATTTGTGTGTTAACAATAACAAAAGACTAAACAATTGCAAAATGGGTTTTGGCCATGCAAAATGTGTGTCTAAACATCATATTAACATAGCTAAAAATGAAAGTGTTTAAGCTCACACAAAATAAACCTATGGTTTTTCAAAAAGGAATACATGGAAATATTTAATGGTTTTGATTCAAAATACGACATTCAAAGTTGAACATTCAAATGGCCAAAGGACTTGAAGTTTATAGAGCACAAGGTCTAACCAACACATCTTGTGCATCATTTTACAACATGTAATGTTGCAACCCCACTTTGGGCTAAGTGTAAGGATGAGACTCACACTCCCAAAAGTGGGGACTTGGAGGCCTCCGGGACTCCCGAAAATTCAGAGTGCAATTGCAGGGGTCAAAACACCTTGCATTGGGGTGTTCTTTATATCAATGGAAATTTCTTGAAGTTTAGATGTCCAAAATGGCCTCGCATGATCCATTTGGACATCTGTAGCCCAAGTTATGGGCAAAAGAAGGGCCGGGAATCAAACTAGCAGTTTGACTCCCGACCACTAAAAGTCGGGAATCGACCTCTTCCCGATGTCTACAGAAGGAATGCGATAGGGCATTGGAAAGCTCTCAAGGAGAGCTACAACTTTGGTTCAGACCTCACTCCAATCGGAGGTTGGAGCCAGGAGATATGAATGCCCAAAGTCTCGGGAGTCCAACCCAGGACAGTTTCAGGACTCCTCCTTGGGAGTCTCGGGAAAAAGTGCCATTCGGATGTGGCTGCCGTGGATTAACGCAGAGAATACTATATGGGGGAAGGTGGTGGCTTCCCCCGAGTCTGGGCCGTGGTGAGTCAAGTGAGTCCAAGGTCGCCCATGGCTTGTCCCAACACCAAAAGGGTGCAGAATGAGTTCTAACCAACTTGTGTTGGTTTTGGATGCAGGACCGTGTAACAACATAATTATCCCTCTTCCTAGTCTAATCCGGGACTTCTAGCACGCCCCTCTTACCCCCTTTAGTGCTGGAAATCGGGAGCGGCCTTCAAGTTCCAACTTTCCGCAATTCAACATACTTGGACCCTCAAGTGGGTCTAATAAAGAACTTGGGAGCACATCATGTAAGGCCTATACACACAACACAATTTTACTCCCAATCACATATCGAATTGTGATGGAACTAACATCTAGGTTTGTTGGCAATCAAGTGCAAGGGTATTGGCTAGGTGTGGCTCACATGATGTTTATAGTAACATTTTGAAATCCAACAAATGGTTCACCATCAATGGTGCAATGAATGTAGTTAAAGGTGTTTTGTAGGTGCATTCTACATTTTCAAAGGTGAACCTATGCAAGAGGACTACATCAAAATGTGTAGGCCAAGTACTTGCTTGGCAATGCAAAAAAAGGCATGGATGACAACCTACCTCTTCTCCAAGTTTTTGGCTTTCTTTAAAAAATCAATCCTAAATTGTATTTCCCAAACCAATCATCACATGTTGATTATAAATGGGCATGGTTCCCATGTGACATTAAAGGAAACATAACATGCACAAGACTTTGGATTAGACATGGTGACTCTCCCTTCTCACACCTAACATGTTCCTCAACCTCTAGATGTCTCTTGTTTCAAACCATTCAATATTACATGTAGGAAGAAAAAAGATGAGGCCATGGTTAGAAATAATTAACTTGAACCTAACAAAGTGATGTTGGTCAGTTGGGTGGACTATGCATTACAATAGGCTTTGTCCAAAAAAACCATTGCGGTAGGGTTCAAGGTCCTAAGGATATGGCCACTAAACAACAAGGCTATGGATGAAAAGTTAGGCCCAAATAAGATTTTCATAGATGTTAAGATAATATGGGATGAAGCTACTTATTCTAAAAAAGATGACAAACACATTCATGAAGAAGAAAAGATGGATCATGAATCACAATGGGTTGTTGGGTGATGTAGTACCAATTGAAAATGAAAAAAATGAAAGCAAAAATCCACCTTCACCACCACAACAATGGTATTATGTGGAAATTCCACTAAGCCCCATTGATGCAAACACCTACACTAAACAACCCTTTAGTTGTGAATTTGGACTCCTCATACTTTAGAATAGACATTCAACCAAAAGTATGTTAGAGAAAATAGGCATTGGCATTTGCAAACCTATTACGCTTATCACAATTGTTAACAAAAGGGACCAAGGGTAGAAAAATATAGTTGATTATAGCCAATCATAGGTGGTTACCTCAACTGAATACTTGAATATCATGCAACAAAAGGCATTGGAGAAGGAGGTCATGGACCTAGGGAGGTCACACCTTGTATATTAGGAAGCATTTGAGGCAAAAGGATATTTTTTAAATATGCTATGAAATAATGGCATATTCCTAGCATATAACACATATATTTTAATTATATTATTAAAATAGTCTCAAAATTAGTTATCAAAACCACATTTACATTTCAACAATTTTTATTTTTATTTTTTTTTCAATAAATTGGACCCTATTTGTTTTGCACGCCATTTGTAATAAAATAAAAATGATCTCCCTAGGGTCATAAATAAAATTGGGGAAAAATGAAAAAAAGGAGGAAAGGTGGTGTAAACAAATGTAAGAAAATTTAATTGCAATTGAACGAGTAATTCAACACCATGGAACAACCAACAACAAGTTAAATTATTGGCATCATGGTCACCTTACACAAAAACATGTTTTGGGTTTTGTGGATGGCCTTTACAATTACATACTAGTCAAAAGGGACATATGAGACTAGTAAGTTGTTAAACCCATGTTGTTTCATCCATTTAATCATAAGGGACGTTCAATTGCAAAGCCTAGTTGTTTTAACGATTTAAATTTTAAATTTTTCTTATAATAATGAAATTTCATGTCATCATTAACCTTGGTATGGCGTGTAAAGTGCATGCCATAACAGTTTAGTTGTTTTATTTGATTAAATGTTATGAAAGACACCTTGATGGATGGACAACATGAGTCAAAAATTATAAACACATTATGAGTCATTACATATGACCAAAAATCAACCTAGTTTAGCCCATGTACCTAACATAACCAAAAGTCAACCTAACTTAACCTAACTAGGCTAGCTACCTATTTTAAACAACTTAGGTTACTTAACCTAAGCTAGGTGGCCTAAATTAAAGACAAATGTTGGATTCCTAGCCAAAAAAACATAGATTAAGTTATTTAACCTCAGCCAAGTGGCTTAAATATCATAGGTTGCAAGAGTGAAAACTTGAACCCCTCACTTTCACTTTGGGATTTAAGTCTTCATCCATTACACTACCACATTTTTTGTATTGATTATATTTAACACAAAGTTCTAATGCTCAAACTTTTTAGTGTTGAATTAACTTTAACCACCCTAGGTTGACCTAGGTCAAGCTACCTATTCCTTATCAAGCTACCCTAGACCTAAACCTCCCTAGGTTGACTTAAAATGAACTAGTTTGTCAACCTATATTATTTATGAACTAGCCTAGGTTAACCTAGGCATTCTTAAGCTATAAAAAAAACCTAAAATAATTATGTTGCATCTAGTCACATCATAGTTGCATTTAGTTGCACAAACTTAAGGTGGTTAAAAACTTGATAAAATATTTTGTAATGAGGCTACCTAGGTTGAATTGGCAAAAAACCTAAAGCTAGAAACTTAGGCAAGCCTACCTAGGTTAACCTTTTTAATAGGCTAACATATTCTAGGTATATTTAAACAAATTAAGTGTAGTAAATTTCTTATGTTTAGTTAAATAACTTACAAGATAGCCTATGTTATGAAATGGGTTTTTACTAAGTAACCTACATACATAGGTTAACTTAATAGGTATATTAACCTAAGTTAATGTGTTAAATAGTTAAAAAGTCAAGGAGTTATGTGTCACCTTTTTCAAATTGATTATTAATATTGTAGTCATAATTAGCAAATTAACAATAGATTTTTTAGTACACGTGCACATGCATGTGAATTCAAGATTTCAAAAACCTCATGGCACATAAAAAATTACAGATTGTCATGAAAATTTGTGACACCTTGTTGCCAAATGACATGCCATGTCATCATCACATGGAAGACCGCGTCATTATTAATCGCAATAGATAACAATATTCTCAATTAGTTAATAAATGAAACTAATTCATCAAATCAATAACATGAATCATGATGTGAAGTTAACGTCACAAGTCATGAGGTGTTGCCATGTGGCATGTCACATCAACACCACATGACCATAACTTGTTATTATTCACCAAAAGTTGCAAGAATCAATGGAATTTTGTTATTACCTAATTTTGGATGATTAAAAATATGTTAAACATACATTTTTGAAAATTTGATATTTGTGTAAAAACCATCAAGTTGTGATATCGACTATAGTCATAAAACCATAATGCCACATGGCACCACAATGTCAGTTATAATTATGTAGTCATTAACATGAACTTGTAGTTGCAATTATAGTAAAAAAAACAATAGTCATTTTATTAACTAGTTGTAAAACCCAAGATGTGTTATTGTGATATGTAATGAGAAATTATGGCAAAAGGTTTCATAGATTGTTTAAACAAAAATTTGAATCAATGCACAAGGTTTTCAAGATGAGACCCTTAGTAGTAGGTTTAATTCACAAGAAGAGGAAGCAAGGTAAAGAATGGTAGGATATGCACAACAAATAAGAACAATGAAAATGAAAGCTACACAACACATCCTAGCACACCAACAAGGCCTAAATAAAAAATTTCCAAACAAAGGAACAAGGTGGGGGAGATGTGAACTAGTGTGAAGATCAAACAAACATAAAGACAAATACTAGATGAGCACAACGTGAAGATTAGACAAAAAATATCAACAACATTAGGGTGAAAGCATGAATAGGGGGACAATTTAAACTATCATACGTGTAATTTTTAAAAAATTACATACAAATGTAAAATTTAAAGTCATATTCAAAATTAACATTGTTAATTATTTTAATTATTCATGTTGTTATAGACTTTAATGGGAATCATCATGAAGTTTTTGGATGAATTCTAAGAAGATTATGGACTTATAATGAACTTTTGAAATGACAACACTACGTTTGTCACACAAAAAAATGAAAAATGTGGGCTCAAAAATGTCAAAGTAGTGTCAAAATAAAAATAAAACATCATCAAATGAAGAATCTATTAGTGAAGTGCATTGAAAGTTTCCTAATATATATATTTTTAATTAAAAAGAAATTAATTGACATAATTGTAATAAATTTTTGTCCTTGAAAGTCTGTTTCACATTAAACATTTTAATCTTTTGCATGAATTTTTTGATCAATCACATGTTTAGGGATATTCATAGGTTGGCTTATTAATATTTATGATTAAAAGCTAGGGGATAACTATAGGATTTATGGTTTGATAATTGTTAAAGCTTCAAAAAAAATTGTTAGTTTTTGATTATGGACTTTCAAATGCCACTTTTGAACCACCTTACTATGCTTTCACCCATTAACATGAATATTGAAAATTTGCATGAAGAACATCAACACAAAGATTTATTGGAGCATGACAATCATCAATGTGGATATCAAAACAATAATGTAACATCAATGGTAGATTAAAAGAATATCAAGAGCACCAACATGGAAACTTGCTTGAATGCCAACTCAGAGCTCACAACAAAACATGAAAAATTGTAGCTCAAGCATCAAAGACCAAAAGGCATGTAGATATTGGTCAAATTTACAATTTAACCATGAAGATTAAAAACACTACAAGGAATTTGCAAATATATGACTAAATTTACAACTTGTTTTTAGTTGTAATTATCACATGCAACTTACCACAATGCTTAGTCACCTTGGATAAATCCCATAAAATTCCATTCACAAAAGACAATATGTGGCACCAAGTTGCAATGGTACTCACATAAAGATGTGATTTACATGAATTTTTCATCCATCTAAACTAGTTTACGTGGTGTCATCATTTTGTGATTGATTTTGTGATTCAAGAATGTAGTCACATTATTTATATATTTTAAAATATTCATTATCTAAATAATAAAATAAAAAATTACATATATTTATATTGTTATTAATTTCATTAAATTTAACTTGTACCATGTTGACACATGTCATTACATAGGCTATGCTTTAAAAACTAGTTTATGTTACTAAGTAGGCCACCTATTATGTTTACTTAAGGTCACCTAATAAGCACCTAGCCTATGTTGGTTAAGTAAGTAAGGAATATTTAGTCAACACTCTAGTGTTGACCACAACCCATGTCATTTGTGAGGATTGATCTTTGAACCCCAAGGATAAAGATCAATTCTTTTACCACCAAACCACCCAACTTGTTGCAACAAAGAAACAATGTGCATTCTATTTAACATACTTCATTTAAAAATTACATAAAAACTATTTTTGAACTATGATATCTTATTATGATTTTGTTCAAATGACAAGATTAAACTTAAAATTTAAAGTTCTTCCAATAATGTAAAAAGAAATTTTTCTTCTCAAAAATATAAATTGATTTGAAAAGAAAAATATTTGATTAGTACTAGTCCAAACATGAAAAAAAAACTTCCACATCAAGACCAAAAGATGAGCATGGCAACATCAAAGTTCAAACTTGGGAGAATGCAAAGCCAAGAATAGAAAGCAAAGAGGTTTAGTTAGAATACCAAGAGATGAGGAAGAGGTCGAGGTCAAACACCATAGGACCATCAAATCCTCTAGCAATAATAAAAAAACCTTGGCAACAAGACTAGAAAATGAACATGGCAACATCAAAGTTCAAACTTGGGAAAATGCAAGGCCAAGAATAGAGAACAAAGAACTTTAAGTAGAGTACCAAGAGATGAGGAAGAGGTCTAGGTCGAAATCCATAAAACTATCAAAAGCTCCAATAATAGTCAAAGAGCTTTGATAACAAGACCAAAAAAATGAGCATGGCGACATCAAAATTCAAAGCTAGGAGATTATTGCAAGACCAAAAATAGTGAGCAAGAGGTCTAGGTAGAGTACCATGAGATGAGGAAGAGGTCTAGGTTGAACACTATAAAACCATAAAAGCTTTAGCCATAGTTAGTGAACTTTGATGGTAAGACTAAAAGATGAGCATGGGAACAACAAAGTTTAAAATGGGAGAATGCAAGGCCAAGAATAGTGAGAAGACGTCTAATTAGAGGACCATGAAATGATGAAAAGGTATAAGTCAAACTCCATAAAATTGTCAAAAGCTTCATCACAAGTTAAACCACAACAACACCAAAAGTTGTCACCAAGCTCCTCATTGGGACTTACTAGCTCACGTGTGAAAAAAACCATTAAGAAGATGAGTAAAAGCTCTAGCCATTGGTAGCAAGTTGCATGAGAAGAAAAGTTGATTCAAGAAGATGAGCAAGATCTCCAGAGCTCTCCAATGCTTGAACATGACAAGGAATGTGAAAAGTTGAGTAGGAGCTCAACGACTATGGCGATGGTGCTCAAGCCATTGAAATTGCTACAAACTGAAGTGTGACAATGGAGAAGCTCCCCTAGTATGGCACCTTCAAAATTGTTATATGCAAAGTACGAATTAGATCATAAACGTTAATTCATACAAATCTTGATTTGAACAAAAAAGTTTCTATGGGAAAACATCACACATTTGAGGATTTTTTTCATAAAAGAACTTGAATGGAATGGAATTAAATTTTGTTTGGTGATAGGAAAAATAATGTTCACAAATCAGGTTTGGCATGTTCAGTAATATAGTGCACATTGGATGCACATGGGAGAAAACATGCTCAGAAGGAAGCCAATTGTTTTTTTTCTGACCCCCCTTGTTTTGGGCATCTGTATCTCACCCATGTTTTAATGGAATGCAGTTGTATAAATGGCTATAGAGGCGTTAGGTGGAGGGCTACCTAATGTATTTGGAGTTCCAAAGCTAAAAGTGACGAGAGAACAAATACTAGCTCTTCCAGCCCTTAAGTGTTCACCCACTGGCCTATCTGCCCTAAGTATTAAGTACTCCAGAAGAAAATATCTCAAAGTCTTGCTGAGTTTTGGGCACTCAGAAGAAGCCCAGTTTTGGTTGTGTTCTCAGAAAAAGCCCAATTTTGGGTACTAAGGAGAAGAAGCCTAGTTTCGGTTGTTGATCTCAGAAAAGCCCAATTTTGGGTACGAAGAAGAAGAAGAAGAAGAAGCCTAGCTTTGGTTGTGTACTCAGAAGAAGCCCAGTTCTGGTTGTGTACTCAGAAAGAGCAATTGGGGGCACTTAGAAGAAGAAGCCCAGTTTTGGTTGAGTATTCAGAAAAAGCCCAGTTCTGGTTGTGTACTAAGCAAAAGCTTAATTTGGGGTACGAAGAAGAAGAAGCCCGTTTTTGTTTATCTACTCAGAAAAAGCCCAATTTTGGGTACTTAGAAGAAGCCCGGTTTTGGTTTTGTACTCAGAGAAGCCCGATTTTGGGTACGAAGAAGAAGAAGCTGTCCGTAGTCTTTGTGTTGCGTCTTTCTCTTGGGGTGAAGAACTATCTCGATTCCGACAATATGATTCAAGGAAGAAGAAGTTCTTGCAGCTTATATCGATCTGCAGGGCATCAACGTGATAGAACCAGGTCCAGCTTCGATGGCAAGTGGCCGAAGAGATGATGGAGAAGCTGTTTGCAGCAGTAGAAGAGAATGGTCTTGCAGCTCCTCCTCCAGTGTGGCTCATCTGCCACCATTTCCTTGGTTGGTCACAGGCAAAGGAAGTCCCAGCCCTAAACCCTAAGCCGTCTCTGATCCCTCCCCCAGCCCACAAACCCACCATCAGCACCTCAACCTTAGCCATGATTCTAAACCCTAAACCCTAAACCCTAAGATATCAAAATTCCTATGAGGAAAATAGAGAAGAAGAATTCTTCAGAGTCTGTTGTCAGTGACAGCTGCAGCAGAAAAGAGCTTGAACAATGTGAGGATGGGCTGCATTGGTTGTAGAACAGATGGTAGCGGACAAGTTCAAGATTCCGTGATGGGTTTGGTTCCCATCTCCAGCGACGAGCTTGCTCTGCACATTCCTGCACATGCCGGGGCGTGTAAAGCAAGGACGATTGCCTCGTGCTGCAGACGACGACGACGAGCTTGTCACCGTTGTTCCTGGTATTCCGACCACGCGGATAGCTGATCTGCCTTCCTCTGTACAAGATCCTACTTTCTATGATTATGAACCCTACTTGAAGAGCAGCGTGGTGACGCTGAAAGCTGCGGGCGTTCTCATCAACACCTTCTACGATCCCGAGTCTCGAAACATCGATGTGTTGCAAACGACGCTGTATGGAGGAAGCGACAGGAATGGGCAGGTAATGAGATTCTTCAAGCTTGTTGCAATTGCACAGATCTCAGTTCCTTCCCATCGGAAACATCTGAGCTTGGTCTTTGGTTTTGTTTTCTTCTGTAGGGTCATCTTCTACGGATTCTGCCAGTGGGTCCAATGTTGCCACCTGCAAATTTCACCCCAGCAGCTTCCAATCTGCGGAGCTGCAATGGAGGTCCAGCAGCTACTACTGCGCAGACGACGAAGCTCCAGGACCACCCAACAACAGATCTAGAGCCATGCTTACAGTGGCTATGGAAGCAGCTTCCAGCTTCAGCCGATGCTTGCTTGGCCCCTCCAAGCTGATCAACACATGAACTGCAGGTATAAGACCGTCTGAGCACAGTCTACTGTAAACTCTCAAAACAACTTCCTCCACTTCCTCCTCATCATCATCATCCCTTCCTCCCTGCAACAATCCTCAATAGAATTTCAGTCTCCATCCTTTCAATCACCAACGATTCGAGCTTGCTCAGAAACAGTTCTACTTGTAGTGAGTTCACTGGCTGCTGCAGTCATTTGTTGTTCATACCAGTGTTGGGTGGGTACCCAGTTTGGTAGGTTATTAGAACTGTGAGTTCCAGTTCCGATTAGTAAAAACTGAACTGGGACCTGATCTGATTCTTGGAACTGGGTTTGGAACTGGAACCAGGTTCTCTGTTTTTTTTCAATGAATCAGAACCGAAAGAGGAATCAGGATCTCAGTTTCTTAAGAACTGGCACCGGATTATTAACCAGCAGTTAGGTTCAGGTTACATAGAATGGGACTGGAACCAAGTTCAATCTTTAGAACCAAAACCAGAACTGGGGTAAAGGTGGGGGGAGGGTTTTGAAGAACTTGGATCCAGTTCCAGTTCCTAAAAAACCAAGATCCTAATTCCAGTTTGGTTCGTATTCTTTGAAAAACCAGAGAATCTGGTTCCAGTTCCAAAATTAGACCCACTTCTGATTCTGTTTTTACTAATCAGAACTGGAACCAAAACCAGCATTTTTTCATAAGAGTCAAGAACCGCCCAACACTGGTTCAAACAAGACAGAGACAAAGGCCAAGGTTTGCAGGGCTGTGAAGTCTCTCATGACTGAAGGTCCAGGGAGAGTTGCAAGAGAGGATGTCCAAAAGCTCAGAGACCTGGCCTTCAATGCTGTGGTGGCAGACAGGGGATCAGTGCAAACAAATTGCCAAACATTTATTCAAGAGCTTCTTGAAAATACAGAAACCCACCACCCAGATACAAAATAAAACACCACCCACATCTCCAACACCATCTCATCTCCAAACAAGCAGGAGTTGTACATTCATGTTGTCACACTTGACATTTCAACTTTGGGCAAAGCTTATGGGATAAAGTGTGGTGGTATTGGGTGCATGCTGCATTCAGCACCACCGGGCATAAACTTGAAGAAGACAATTGTCGCAGCTTCTTCAAATAACCTCTAGAACATGAGATTATTTTACCTCTATTACCCACCACTTGAGGTCACTGTCCAGCAACAAGTACAGGTACTAGAAATCCAAGTATGGAGTCAAGGTACTAGAAACTTATTTCAAGATAGAGTAGTATGGGAGTACTAGTATGCTAGACACAAAAGTTTGAGTATATTGAACACGTGTATGTTCTAAAAGAAAACTCAGAAATGGAACTTTGGTGAGCTAAAACAGTAT
>Ga0116230_10003663_pt1 | contig 15016 bp, 9 predicted proteins | sample S1TSphfallax_3_FD_88678 | JGI IMG/M metagenome (GOLD analysis project Ga0116230, IMG submission 88678) | Host-associated microbial communities from peat moss isolated from Minnesota, USA - S1T2_Fd - Sphagnum fallax MG | ecosystem: Host-associated > Plants > Peat moss > Unclassified | place: USA... | reverse complement strand
CCGGCTTGACACCTTGATTGGCGGCTAAAAATGGTGATCCCATTTGCAGCAGCGAGGCAAAAAGCAAGGAGCCATCCTGATAATTTTTTTTGGCTTTTTCCAGGTATTGAGGATTACTTCGACCGGCTTCCAGACCAAGCTCGCAGGTGCCGATTAGAAGTGCAAGAGCTACATAATAACGACCATAGCCCCAGCCATTGATACGTTTTTTTGCGCTCTCCAGTAGTTTGAAACATTCATCGAAACGCCTCTGACTGCAGAGTATTTTGGCCTGGGCCAGACGCGCCTGACAGTAGGCCTGGGCAACCTCCATCACAACTATTGTCGAGCATTCAAAAGGATCGACCCGACGATTGGCCTCGTCTATCAAGCGCTGCACTTCACCGTTATATTTAGCCTGTTGAAAAACCTGGGCCAGATCAAGATAACAATGCACAAGCTTGATCTCCAGCTGCCAGGTTGGCGTAGTGGCATAAAGATTGCGGATATAGCCAACCAGGCCGCCAGAAGACGGCGCCGTGGACAGCTTTTGTTCGAGCAGTTCAATTGCCTGCTTATACATTTGTTTGGCGCGCGAAAGATTATTTTGGCGGCGGCAGAGCTTGCCTATCGCGGTCATCAAAGTGCAATAGGCAAGTACATCAAAATCTTTGGCTACGTCTCGCAAAGCTTCCAGCAATATGCGCTCAGCTTCCTTATCATCCCCACGCTCGGTGAAAAAATGAGCAAGGGCCATTTTGGCCGCAATCGTCAGCTCGTCATGCCGTCCGCGACTGCGCTCATAACGACTGATCGCCTCCCGGAGATAGTTTTCTCCAGCCTGACTTAAACGCTCTTTGTGAAAAGTCAGTAAGCAAGATCCAAACAATTCGAACATGCCGACCACAAGCCAGTGGTCAACCCCGAGAAAATATTCTTTGATGCGCACAGCCCAGGCGAAAGTTCTAAAAGCCCATTGATTTTGCCGCAGACCAATACAGATGTAAGCAATAAATTCGGGATAACAAAGAAGCAGAAAAATAAGACAACTTTTGACAGCCATGCCCACCGATATATTTTGCATGGATATATGACGAATGGTGCCATAAAGTTGTTTTGTCTTTAAACTCGTATCCCACAAGTAGGGCACAGTGACATTGTGCACGAGGGCCAGATCCTGATTGCATTCGGCAAGCCTGCTTTGCACTTCATCTATTTTTGTAGCATCTACAGGGGCCATGATTATCCGTTTTTTGATCAAATCAGCATTGGCAATGAGACTGTCTTGCAACTCCGGCAGATCCGCCAGTGTTGATTGATATTTGAGGGCCTCGGCGGCTAGAGCTTTAGCTTCTATACCTTTGCTCACATAAGCCGACTGAAAAAAGAGCGTATCTTTGAGCGCTGGATGTCCGGCCAGAGAGAAGCAGAGCCCCAGATAAATTGCCACAGCTTTGATCAGCAAAAGGGCGCCGCCAAATCCGCTTCTCACCAGTGTACGTTTGAGCGAAAAAGCCCTGTATGGAGGCATATACCGCAACATCAATCCACAGGCCAGGATAAACAAACCCAGGGCGACAAAAAAGCCCACTGAGGCGGGATCTGCAAGACCAGCACCGGTACCCAGACCGATATTGCGCAGACAGAGCCAGCCTGTGACAATCAGACCAAACCAGCTGGTCAAAAGTCCGCTTTTGATTAAAAGAGCTACAGACGCCTTATCATCTTCTCCCCGGGCGCTGGTCACTTTATCTCTGGACTTGATGAAATGTACAAAGAGAGCAAAAGGCAGCAGGGCAGCGAGAAAAGAAAAGATAGGCAAAAAGACTTTTATTAAAAGCTGCGAGGCCTGCTGCATTTCCAGCGCACGCAGCTCAGCCAGAAGTGACAGGTCACCCAGTGAAAGAGCCTTGCAGGGGTAATTTTGAGGCAGCGCCCGGGCAAAATCCAGAGCTGTGTTCAGCTCACTTTCGGCTGCTTCAAAATCTTGATCTTGAACGAAAAAAAGTGCCAGCTTGCGGTGAAAGATCCAGTCTATATAATTGCGGCTCGTTTGCACAGCAGCACTTTCGGACGGCTCAGTGGGATAGCCGTTGTATGTTATAGTGCGGGCCATCTTCGCACCGGCATTGAGCCATTCGGCTTTTCTCGCCGGCAAAATTTCATTGCTTTTTTTGCCTGGATCAAAGTGCGACTTATAACTAAGGCTGTGTCTGTTGTTGTTGAAAATAAACTGAGACTCGATCTTTATCCGAGAAGAATCTTTGCTATTAAATAGCTGGGCAAGATGATTAAAATCCGCAACAAAACCCGCAACAATCAAGGCAATCAGAACGCTGATCCAGATTAGAGGCCAGTGCTTCTGTAAAGCACTATCCTCGTTAAAGCGCGGCACACCGGTAGGCTGGACCAAATGTCTGTCCCCTGCAAAAGCTGCGCCCTTCAAAGGCCCAGAATTCCACCTTAGCCCCGGACAAAAATGCTGTCAATGGGGTTTGAGATAGGTTTGCCTTGCCAGATAGTTAGTTAGAGGGCAGTGCTTTGGTTTTACTTTCCAGTTGAGCCAGGTCTGCTTCTTCTTTTTGAGCTTCTTTGGTCAGTGAAAGTTTGCGGTAACTGTTAAGCAGTGCACGGTGCGCATCGATCCAGCATGGATAAAGCTCGACAGCTTTTCTGAAACTTTCCAGAGCATCTTTAGACCGGCCCAGTACAAGCTGTGCCTCACCTGTGGTGACATAGGCCTGGGCATAATAAGGATCAAGATCCAGGGCTCGTTTACTAGCATCGAGGGCACCCTGGGCATCAGATTTTTTCAAATACGCTTCTGCCAGGAGCAAATTGGCGGGATAGCATTTATCATAAAGACTGAGAGCCGATTTAGCACTGGCTATAGCACCGTCCACATCACCCAGATTGAGCATGATACGGGCTTTTTCGCACATTACGCGCGAAGCCATGGGTTTATCTTCGGTCTTAGCGGCTTCAGCCAGTGGCACCGCCGGGGATATCGCCTCCAAGGCTTTTTTATTATCACCACTTAAGCGCATCGAGGCGGCGTCATATAAAGCATATGCCAAACTGCCTGAGCGCTTGGCCTCGGGCACATCGGCCAGAGCCTTGCGGGCCAGCTCGCCCTGGCCGGCATCGAGAAGGGACTCAATCATGCCAAATCGCAGGCTGTCCTGTCGCTCTGAGGGCAATTCGTTAAAGATGTCGACCATGGCTTTAGCAGGTGTAGGTCCAAGATCTCTCATCAAATGGCAACGCGCCAGAAAAAAACTGTCTTCTTTATTTGCGCCTTTGTCTTTATAAATGGCAATTATATTTTCGAACTGCGAGCTGGCATCGCCATAACGCCCTTCGTCGTAAAGCAAATAAGCAAGCGAGCGCATCACATCCAGACGACTGGGATCATCGGGCATGGGGGTGCTGTTCAACTGTTGCAGCGCCAGCGCAGTAACAAAGGCAGCTTCAGCCTGCATGTAATCATCGGTCTGTGCATAGCAAAAACCAAGAGCAACAAGATCTTTGACCGAAGTAGGCAAAATATTGAGAGCGCGGGTAAATTCTTTGGCAGCTAGATTGTACTCCTGCTGTTGCACATAATATGCAGCCAGAGCCCGGTGCGGGGTAGGATCGGTTTGATTGAGATTGGCCGCCTCTTTATATTGCTCGATTGCTTTGTCTTTGTTTCCGGTTACGAGCAAAACATTGGCATAACCGAGACGCAAATCAGAACTTTTAGGATGGCGATTGATCTGGTCGAGATAAGCCTCGGCCAGATCGCTATAGCGCTTTTCTTCCACCAATAATTTAAAGAGCTTGTCTCGAGCGGCATCACTGTCGGGGCTGATGACCAGAGCCTCTTTGAAGTTATCGATGGCTTTGTTGCGGTTGCCGGCAGCCAGGTTGAGATTGGCCAGTTCTATCAATTCAAAGGCTTTATCATTGCCCAGCTGGCAGGCCACGGTTTGATCGGCGATGGCCCCGGCATAGTCTTTTTGGAAGCGTTTGATCGAAGCCCTGTTGCGATAATATTTAGCTGTTTTGGGATCTTCGCTTATGGCCAGATCGAGCTCTTTGAGCGAGTCTCGCAAACGCCACTGCTGGGTCAAAATTTCAGCCAGACGGAAATGGGCGGCGGCATTTTTAGGCTCGATTCTTATTCCTTCGAGGGCGACATCGGTGGCACCATCAAAATCGTTGCGCGCCAGTTTGATTTCTACCAGCATATCTCTCGCTTCATCAAGCTTGGGCTCGGCCTCCAGCGCACTTATCAATGCTTCTTCGGCTAAAGTATTGTTTTTCAAAAGCTTCTGGGCAATAAAACCAATCGTACGGTAGCCCCAGGCAAAGCGAGGATCAATCTGAGTGGAGCGCCGCGAATAATCTATTGCCTTTACAGCAAAGCCCTGTTTGCCATAGACGGCAGCCAAGGCAAAATTGTATAGAGCGTCCTGGGAGCTTATATCGGGAGCCTGCTTCAGCGTGGCTTCGGCATCGGTCAATTTGCCCCGGGCGATTTCTTCAAAACTCTTGATTATCAATGCGTTGCCGAGCATACGTCTATCGTTATCATCTTTTGCCAGACTGGCATCAAAACATTCTTTGGGCATGGCCTCGACCATGGCCTTGAGCTCCTGAGCCTGTGCATTGTCGCCCTGGGCGTTATACATCAAAGCAAAAGCCTGCCAGCCCCGGCGATAACTATCGATCAATTGTTCATGGGCCGAATTTTTTTTACCCTTCCCTTCTGCCAACTGACGCGACAGGCCGTCAGCCAGGGCTTTCCAATCGCCCCGATTAATCAATATAAGCATTTCTCTATCAAGTGCTTGATTGCCGATATTGGAGTCAACGCCAGAGGGGGGGTTGGAAGAATGGGATGAGCCGGCATCAGACTTGGCCGATTTTTTTGCCAGAGCAAAGTTTGTACTGTTGCCGCCAAAAGAAAGAAAGAGGGCCAAAGTCAGTGTAAAAACGCGGAAAAGAGATTTTTTTGCTTTTGGCACCGCACCACAGGTGGTAGGAGTCGATTTTGTTTCGGCGCTCAATTTTCTCACCACGTCATTTTTACCTGTCATTAATTGGCCTTTTCACCCGTCTAAAATATTGGCTGCAATCGGATCCATTTAAGGGGATCCATGTAAGGGGATCCGTTTAATCGGATCTGCTTACATCATATTGACCGATTTTAATCGGTCAATACCCGACTTTTGCTCTCGGCTTCGAAGAGTGACAACTGCATCACTTCTTCTATGGGGATATTTCGCAATCTGGGACCATCCAAAATTTTGCCGGCAACCCCTCTTTTTTCCATTTGATTGATCAAATTTTGCGCCCGCTCGATAATTTGCATCGGCAATCCGGCCATACGTGCCACCTGCACCCCGAAACTGCGGCTGGCGCCCCCGGGCACTACCGAACGAATAAATTCTACCCGCCCATCCGTTTCTTTTACCAGCACCTGATAATTGACTATCTGAGGGATAAAATTTGATAGACCGTTGAGTTCATGATAGTGAGTGGCAAAAATGGTGCGGGCTTTAACTTCTTTAGCCAGATATTCGGCCACGCCCCAGGCAATAGATACCCCGTCATATGTGCTTGTACCGCGACCAACTTCATCGAGGAGGATGAGCGAGCGGCTGGTTGCTGACAAACAGCACTGGGTCGTCTCCGACATCTCCACTAAAAATGTAGATTGGCCCTGGGTAAGATCGTCGACTGCGCCTATGCGAGTAAAAACCCGGTCAACCAGCCCAACCGTGGCCTCTTTTGCCGGCACGAAAGACCCTATCTGAGCCAGTACTACTATAAGAGCCACCTGACGCAAATAGCTCGATTTGCCGGCCATGTTAGGACCGGTCAAAATGACCAGCTGATGGTCATCACTATCACCATAAAGTTTGACGTCATTGGCTACATATTTGCCCATGGGCAATATTTTTTCTAAAACCGGATGCCGGCCCTGTTTGATCAAAAGTGTTTTGGAATTATCCACTGTCGGACAGACAAATTTACGGTCCTGGGCTACTTTAGCCAGCGATATCAAAGCATCGAGATTAGCCAAATGGTGAGCAATTTTGTGCAAGTCCGGTCCCAGCGCGGCGACTTGTTTGCGCAGTTCTATATAGAGCTTGTATTCCATATCGGATTGATTTTTTTCGGCATTTAAAATCTTTGCTTCGTATTCTTTCAAATCCGGGGTGATATAACGCTCGGCATTGGTCAATGTTTGTTTGCGTATATAGTCGGCCGGTGCAAGCGCCTGATTAGCGTTTGTGATTTCTATGTAATAACCGAAAGTACGATTAAAATTGACTTTGAGACTTTTGATCCCAGTGCGCTCCTGTTCTTTGCGCTGAAAATCTTCGATCCACTGTTTGCCGCCGCCTAAGAGCGAGCGCACCTCATCCAATTCGGCGTCATAGCCTTCGGCAAAGATACCGCCATCGGTAAGCTCACGCGGCGGATCGGCGACGATGGCTCTTCCGACAAGCTCGCCTAATTGCAGGAGCGAAGCCGGCACATGTTTGAGAGCACTGAGATAGGGACTTCTGCTGTTAGCCATTAGAGCTGCGATATCAGGTAAAACAGCTAAAGAAGAAGAAACCGATAAAAGCTCTTTAGGATTGATCCCCTGCGATGTCAGCCTGACAGAAAGGCGCTCGAGATCCGAGAGCTGTCCGATCAAAGAAACAAGTTCATTGCGTTTGCACGAAGGATCGAGCAGTTCTTTAATCGCTTCTTGCCTGGCGGCGATGGCATCTACCGAAAGCAATGGCTTGAGCAGCCATTTGCGCAACATACGCGAGCCCATTGCCGTCTCGGTCTGATCTATCGACCAGAGAAGCGATCCGTTAAAAGCTCTGTCACGTGATGTTTCTGTCAGCTCCAGATTTTTACGGGTATTGGCGTCGAGCACCAGATAACCGTCCGTGGTATAGGTAGAAATACCATCCAGAGCCAGCTTTTGCCCACCCTGGGTGCGTTCAAGATATTCTAAAATCGCTCCGGCGGCGCCAATCGCCAGAGGCTTGTCCTGACAGCCGAAGCCCTCGAGTGTAGAAACTTCCATCGTTGAAAGTATGCGTCTCTGTGCCGGTTCAGCTTGAAAAAACATCGCCGGCCGGCCCTTAAATCTATATTCGGAAGCTATTATTTCGGGGACTTCCAATACCTCCCGCGGTACCACTTCGCCCTCGCCGGGTTTGACCATGCGCACGGGTACGAGCACTTCAGCAGGGCGCAGTCGACCAAGCTCAAGGATCAAACTTTCTTCGGAAAGCTCGGTCACGAAAAACTCACCACAGGAAGCATCGACAAAGGCCAGCCCCCACATTTCATCGGAAGAAGAAGAAGAGCCGCGCGAATTTTTGACTATCGCCGCCAGATAATTGTTTTCACGGGCCGGCAAAAGATGAGATTCCAGCACCGTCCCTGGTGTCAGTACCCTTTTTACCTGACGCTCGACCGGGCCTTTTTCAGCGCCGACTATCCCTACCTGATCACAGATAGCGACTGAATATCCTTTACCCAACAATTTGGCTACATAGGCTTCATAAGAGCGGTAGGGAACGCCGGCCATAGGCATACGGCCATTGGGATAAGATGCTTCAGGTCGACCGGTAAGCACGATGTCAAGCTCGCGTGCCGCTACCTGCGCATCGGTATCAAACATTTCATAAAAGTCGCCTACACGAAAGAATAGCAAAGCATCGGGATATTGCGATTTGACATCCCAGTATTGCCGCATCATAGGCGACAGAGTGCTGGCCTCGACTTCTGCTTCCTTACTAGCCACCCTATATATCCTTTTTAGTGTTCACGTTTACGCTTCAAGCCGACTCATCAAAACCTCTGTAAGTCTCAATATTACAGTCTGAACACGGGCTAAGTTATTAAGCTTCTGGTAATATGGCTATTCAAATATCACATCAAAATATGGAATGCGATATTGTCGCGGTAAGTAAAACCTTGAGAAGGTCGCCATGGAAGTCAATATGGACCCGAAAAATTTGAAATCAATCCTGCCCTCAAAGGCAAAAAAGAACCGTTTCATCAGTCTAGCGACAGCCCTGTCCCTGCTGAGCATGATGGTTGTCGGTCTTGCCCCGCAGGTTTTGCCGGCCGGTGCAGCCCCAACAGCCTCAGGTGCCGCGGCGGCTGTCAAGCCCTCCAGCGATAAGCCTGCTGACAAAAAAGAAACCAAGCCCGCCCCCGAGCCTGTAATCGAAAATGTGGTCAATGTGCAGCCCGAAACACTGGTCGACCATCCTTCCGAATATCTCAACAAAAATATCCGCTTCACTGCCCAATTTTTTAATTACAACAATCTGGCCGTCGACTACAAGCCGGCCATGCGCTCATCCAAAAATTATTTATCCTTTTCAGTATTACGCGAACATTCAAAAGTGCCTCTTTCAGAATTGAAACTGGCCATGGTCAATCCTAAAGATGAAAAAGATCCACTGACAAATCTCTTGCTCAAATTAAAAGAAAAAGATGAAATTGAGGTAACCGGCAAAGTATTCGCCACAGCTCTAGATGAGCCATGGGTCGATGTGCTCAGGCTCAAACTTATTAAAGCCGCTCCTGATGAGAAAAAACCCGAAGGCGGCAGCTTGCCCGCTAAAGACGAGGAGAAGAAAAAATAGATGGTCGCCCCAGAATCGGCAGCACAGGTCAAACTTCTTTTAAATTCGCTCAACGGCAAACATGGCATCCTCGGCTGCCTGCTTGTTGCTAGAGATGGAAGCGTGGTCTCCACCTCTCTTCCAGCTGAAGTAGACATTGCCACGATTGGTGCCCTGAGCGCCACTCTTTTTTCCAACAATGATGTTTCGATTCAACGTATGAATCGGGGCAATCTAATACAGATGACATTACTTACCGACCAGGGCATACTCCATTTTTACGAAGCCGCTGGTCACTTCCTTGTCGTTTTGACCGCAAAAGGCCAGCGCATCAATCTGGAAGGACTGATTCGCTCGGTTGAAGAGCAGGGCAAATCGCTTGAAAGCATGATCAACTAGGAGATAGTTGTTATGTCCGGCATAAAAACCAGAAGATTCAGTTTCAGCAGTCAGACCAGGCAAAAAAATAATTGCCTCCGATTGGAAAAATGGAAAACAAGCCTGGCGACAACTATTGTTCTGGCATCATCTACTATCATGACCAGCCTTTCGGCCATGGCTCAAGGCAGCCAGGCCTATCAGGGCAATCCTAATCAGGGCTATGCACCCCAGCAACAATATGCGCCCCAGGGTCAGTCGGTACCGCCCGGCCAGCCCGAATCGTTTAATGCTCAGCCACTGCAGCCCCAGTACCAGCAACCATATCAACAGCCTTATCAGCAACCATATCAACCGCCCCTTCAAGGGCAGGCAGCCGTAATCGGTGCCGGCACGGAGTTTCAGGCCACTCTGGTCAATACACTTGATTCGGGTGTAACTCAACCGGGAGAGCAGGTCCAGGCCACTCTTGGCCAGCCGCTCATGAGTTCAAACGGTAGTGAGGCCATCCCGGCCGGCAGCACACTGACCGGAAACATTTCCAATGTTGTTTCAGCCAAGCGTTTCCGCTTCGGCGCCAACGGCAAAATAGATATGAAATTTACCTCCATTCGTACCCCCGATGGACGAGTATTTCCACTCCAGGCCTCAGTTGACGGCAATCAGGTCAAACTGGTAGGTGGCTCGACCGCCGGTCGAGTCGGTAAAGGCCTTTTGACTACAGGGATTGGAGCTGGCGGTGGTGCCGCTCTCGGCACAGGGCTGGGCGCGATAGTCGGCGCCACATCACACGGACAGGTAGGCATGGCTACTGGCATGGGCGCCGTATTTGGTACCGCCATTGGTGGCGGTGTCGGTCTTGTCGGCGCCGGTGTGCGTAAAGGGTCCGAAGTAATTTTCAAAGCCGGGCAAGCGCTTCCGGTCAAACTGGACCAGCCGATGCAAGTGACAATGGGCGGCGGACAGCCATATTATGGTGGGCCACCCCAGGGCTATGCCCCGCCGCAACAAAGCTACCAGCCCCAACAAAATTATCAACCGCCCCAGCAGACCTATCAGCCTCCGCAGCAGCAGTATCAGCCAGCGCCGCAAAACTATCCGCCGCCGCAACAGCCTCAGACACAGCCGATACAGCAAGTTTGGACACCAACAGGGCAATAGGCTAAAAGTCAGTCTCCGCCCCAGCGACGATTGCGCTGGATAAATTCTTCAATTGCTTCGTCAAAATGTACGGGTGCAAACTCGGGCCACAAAACCGGCGTCACGTATAGCTCCGTATAGGCCGACTGCCAGAGTAGATAATTGGACAGTCGCATCTCACCGCCTGTGCGGATCAAAAGTTCAGGATCCGGTATGCCGGCTGTGTATAGATGATTGGAAATCATCTCTTCGGTGATGTCGTCGGGAGAAAGTTTACCGGCCTTAACCTGCCTGGCCAGCGCTTTTACAGCGTCTGTAATTTCCAGTCTGGCACCATAATTAATTGCCACCTGCAAAGATAGGCCCGTATTGCCGGCCGTTTTTTGCATTGTATTTTCCATTGAACGGCGCAAACGTGGAGGCACAGCGCTTAGTTGACCGAGGAAACTAAGCTTGACGCCATTTTCAGCAAGCTCAGCAAACTCATCAGTTAAAACACGACCGAAAAGTTCAAAAAGATAATTTACTTCTTCTTCGCTGCGCTGCCAGTTTTCACTGGAAAAAGCATAGACGGTCATATATTTGAGACCGGCGGCTCCCACATGTCGGACCAGTCGCTTAAGACTTTTAACGCCTTCCTGATGCCCTTTAAGACGAGGATAGCGGTGAGCGTCGGCCCAGCGGCGATTGCCGTCCATAATTATGGCCACATGCTCGAGCGGCAAGCGCCCCTGTGCGGGAGCGAGACTATCCGCCTCTTTTTTAGTCGCCCTGGTTAGTTTGCTATGAGACAACGCCTTCACTATAGCCACCTTTCAAAGTCATTTTACCTTGGCTAGCGTTAGCCAATCGTAAGATGTTTTAAGGGTTATCAGAGCCAAAGAGTTATTATTAGCTTTCCGGCATGATTGCCGGCCCGCCACTATTGGAGATTTTGTGTTTCTCAAGCCCGATTATCTGATCGATGGTGATATAACCGACATAGACCTGGAAGAGCTGGAACGCGCCGGTATCCGTGGTTTGATCCTGGATCTGGATAGTACTTTGATAGCGCCAAAGTCCGCTTTTATTTCAGATCAGGCGGCTGCCTGGCTGGAACGCGCTCGCAAAAAGTTTCATGTGGCGGTGGCCAGCAATAATAAAAATGAAGTCTATTTAGACAAAGTCCGAGAGCTTCTCAATATAAAGATCGTCGGCAAGGCCAAAAAGCCCAGCCGGAAGGCCTTCAGACGATTAGTCGAGGACTTTGCCCTGACACCTGAGCAAATTGCAGTTATCGGTGACCGGCCCCTTACCGATATCTGGGGCGGTCAGAGAGCAGGGATGAAAACAATTCTGGTCGGCACATTGAGAACAATGAACGAACCGGAGTGGAAAACGAGAATAAGAAACCTTGAGCGCATTTTCATCCGCCGCGATTAAATATCGCTAAACCACCTTATGTCTGAGCGCCGCCTTCGAATTGTTTTAAGCCGTCAATCAGCCATTTGTTGAAAGTTTTTGGGTGGGTGTCCATAAAATTATGCCCCGCCCATTCGAACATTTTGAAAGTGCTGTTGGGCAGCGCTTTGTGCACTTTAACGGCATAAACAGCCGGCGCCACCGGATCGAAACGCCCCGATGCAATATGCACGCGACATTTTACTTTGGGCAAATTAGTAACAAAGTCCAGATCCCCAAAATTAGCAACAATCTGGTTGAGACTGTGTTTTTCGGTTTCGATCAGAGTACGCGGGCGAAAGGCCCAGCCTTTGTGCATATTTGATGATTTGATCCATTCATAGGCTTTTTGCATAAAGACTTTAAAAGCCAGACTGACTATTTTGAGCACGCGTCCGGGAAAGCCCGCGGCAAAAATCAGCGATATAAGCTCAGGCCTTTGTTCGGCCAGGGTGACAGCGATAATGGATCCCAGCGAATGACCGACAAAAACGGCCGGCAAGCGCACCGGAGAATTTTGCAAAGTCTCGATCACATCGGCGTTGTGCACAGCCAGGTCGGTAAGCTCACCCGGCTCTTTTGATTGGCCATGGCCGCGCAGATCGATAACAAAACAGCGATACCCAAGTGAAGTAAGCAACTCTACTTGAGGCGCCCACATTTCAGCTGACGAACCGGTGCCATGGATGAAAATCAAATCAGGACAAGCAGACGCGGAAGAATGGGCCTGGTCACTGGCTTTGGCGTCAAATTGGTGAAGAGCAAGACGCAATGGTGTCTCCCGAATCTAAATTTGACGAGCCGACACTGTCTAGAATAGAACCAATCGGAGCTTTAGCAAACTCCACTGATGCCATTGTTAAGAGCCTTTCGGCAATGTCAAAAACTGCGTCGACACGATCCAACTGGTGCGCGCTGGGAAGCGGTTGCTTAGCAAAATCATCGCGCAGAGTCATGTCTTCGACAATCGCAACTATGTCATCAGCTGTGTTTATACGTTTGCCCAGACCTTCTTTAACCAGTATCTCTGCCGTTCCCAGCTCTTGCGGCATGGGGGTGGTGATGGTGTCTATAGCCATCGGCAAACGTCTGGCGATTGCTTCAAAAGTTGTTAAGCCACCAGCTTTGGTGACCATCAAATCACAAGCGGCCATGACATCGGACATACGATCATGAAAAGGCAAAACAGCCGTAGGGATAGGAGAGCGGCGCGCTTCACGCTTCATGGTGGCATAAAGTTTTTGGTTGTGACCACACAAGAAAATAACTTGAACCGGCCTGATCACTTTTAGCAAAGCCCGGTAAATATCCATCATATTGCCGCCGCCGGCCCATCCGGCATTGATACAAATAGTCGGCAAATCGCGGGACAGACCAAGGTTGTGACGAAATTCCTCTTTAGAGGAAGTAGCGGGATTTCTAAAATAGGGATGGACGGGCATGCCCACAACCGCAACTTTACTTTCATGCACACCCAGATCAAGCAGTCTCTGCCTGGATAGATCGTTTGGTGCCACCGTTAAATCAGAATCTTTGCAGGCCCAGCCGCTCCAGAAGTCGCCGTTTGGATCGGTGACGACGGTGACAAGCTTGCTTTTGGCCTTCAAGCCACTTTCTTTCAGTCCCCGGGCCAAAATCTGATTGCACATCGGGTGCACAGAAACTGTCAGATCCGGGTCGATTGAACGCAAAGTTTTTTCTACATAAGGTCTGGCAATGCGCCAGGCCATCTCCGAATCGTTAGGCTTAACAGCCTCGACGAATGCATAGTAATACTTCATCATCGCCTGATTACGACGGAGCAGGAAATTATAAAATTGAACAAAGCCACGATTGATGGGATGACTGTTTTCGGCAATATTGTCGGTGACAACACGCACCGGCCTTTTGGTGCCACGCTCAGCGCAAATCTGTTCTATAGCAGCCTGAATTGCCTCTACGGCGCTACGGTGCCCACCGCCGGTATCAGAAAAGAAAAGAGCAATTGTGGTGGCATCAGCCTGATTGTTTAACTCGCTAGTCTGCTTCAACGTTGTCTTCCTTTTGCTCACGATCTCGTTTTGTATCTAATGTCGATCTTGAGGCCTATCGATTAGGGAGAGAAATGGCTTTCTGCTAGAATGGAGCGTGTCTTAAGCTCTTCACTAAGTGTGCTTCAGAGCATAATTTACCATTTTCAAGGGATTGCCAGAAGCACCCCAAGGTCTCAAATGAAGAACTGCAAGAGTCTTTCACCATTTAATCGATCAGCGGTTGCTGCGATTATCAGCCTTCTCTCGATGGCTTCCACCGGTCTTATACCCGTCGAAGCAAGCCCAACTCGCTTGACAACACCGGCTAAAAAAAGCCATGACCAACGTCTGATAGCGAGCACTTTACCCGAAAACTATCCATTGATTCCTCTGACTAAAAGAATGAAGTACAGGCCGACTGAAGTAGAAATGCTTCAACTTGACAAGGAGCCTCTGGGAGATCGTTCTCCATTCTTGCTAGTTCACGGTTTGAGAGGCGAATACAAAGCCGGATTTCGCTGGCAAAAATTAGCAGCCTATTTGAACAAAAACGGTCTTTTCAATTCGCGCTACAAGATTTATTTTGTGCGCTATTCCAGTCTCGACAGAATTTCATTCAATTTGCCCAGCTATAAAAAAGTCGTCAATCATCTCTATGAAGTATGTCATCAGAGACCGATAACAGTGATGGCCCTGTCGATGGGCGGCAATCTTGCTTACGAAGCAATGACCGACAAAGATATAGATAACAAAACCAAAACATTGATTACACTGGGCACGCCCTTCCATGGTTCGCCACTCTTCGACAAAGAATGGCTCAATTACTCACTATACAAAGAATTGGCCTGGCCCTGGACGCGTACCGAACGCTATATGACATATCGTTTTTATTTTAACGATAATCCACAACTACGCCAGGATCTTGGCTGGGACAACGCAGACGGAGCGGTGCCCGAAGTTGGCGCATTCCGCTCCAAATTGCCCGGTGGTCCGCGCGGCTTACTCACCATCGGCGATACCGTCAACGAAAGACTAAATAAAGTAAACTCGGTCAATATCGACCGGCGCAAACTTATTACTTACAGCGGCTATATGATCAATCCGTACTTGAACACAGGCGAAAGACGCAGAGTACAGTCGGCCTTTTTATATCCCTACTTTGCGCTGTTCACATCGTTTCCAGCGCACTTTGGTCGCGAACATGCCGCTCTCGGTTTGATCAATCATGATATGTGCTGTGTCCCGGCCACCAAAGAAGCGGAGAAGAAGGCCGGGGATCCCTACGTCTATGTCTTGAACGATGGTATAGCGCCGGTCAGCAGTGCATTATTTATCCCGCCTGATGTGGCTAAAGAACAATATTTAGCGCATGAAAGCGACATAATAAAATTGCGCGACAAACTCGATGTCGGCCAGGCCAGGGTATTT
>Ga0116230_10003662_pt1 | contig 15026 bp, 13 predicted proteins | sample S1TSphfallax_3_FD_88678 | JGI IMG/M metagenome (GOLD analysis project Ga0116230, IMG submission 88678) | Host-associated microbial communities from peat moss isolated from Minnesota, USA - S1T2_Fd - Sphagnum fallax MG | ecosystem: Host-associated > Plants > Peat moss > Unclassified | place... | reverse complement strand
TAATCTTGGCGGCGCGGCGCCGTCGCCGCCCAGCTGGCGCAACTGGCTGGGCACCGACGACCAGGCGCGGGATGTGCTGGCCCGCGTCATCTACGGCTTCCGCGTCTCCGTGCTGTTCGGCTTCACGCTGACGGCGCTGGCCTCGGCCATCGGCATCCTCGCCGGCGCCGTGCAGGGCTATTACGGCGGGCTCACCGACCTGCTGTTCCAGCGCTTCATCGAGATCTGGTCCGGGCTGCCCGATCTCTTCATGCTGATCATCCTGTCCTCGATCATCGCGCCGTCCTTCTGGGTGCTGCTGCTGTTCCTGCTGCTGTTCAACTGGATCAACCTGACGGGCGTCGTGCGCGCCGAGTTCCTGCGCGGCCGCACGCTCGACTACGTGCGAGCCGCCAAAGCGCTCGGCGTTTCCGACTTCTCGGTCATGCGGCGCCACATCCTGCCCAACGCCATGGTGGCGACGCTCACCTTCCTGCCCTTTACGCTCTCGGGCTCGGTGACGATCCTGGCCAGCCTCGACTTCCTCGGCTTCGGCCTGCCGCCCGGCTCACCGTCACTGGGCGAGCTGGTGTCCCAGGGACGCGACAATCTGCAGGCGCCGTGGCTTGCCATCACCGCCTTCGCCGTGCTGGGAGGATTGCTCATCCTGCTCATCTTCATCGGCGAGGCGGTGCGGGATGCCTTCAATCCACGGAAGACAGGATTTCGATGAGCCTGCTTGTCGTAGAGGGCCTGACCGTTTCCTTCGGGGACCGCCCCGTGGTGCGGGATGTGTCCTTCACCCTGAACCGTGGTGAGACGCTGGCGATCGTGGGCGAGAGCGGCTCGGGCAAGTCGACCGTGGCGCTGGCGCTCCTGCGGCTGCTGTCTCCCGATGCGACGATCACCTCCGGCCGGATCGAGATCGACGCGGAAGAGGTGACGGCGATGCGCGAGCCGGAACTGCGGCGGCTGCGCGGCGGTCGGGCCGGCATGATCTTCCAGGAGCCGATGACGAGCCTCAACCCGCTGCACCGTATCGGGCGGCAGGTGGCGGAGGCCGTGCGGCTGCACACCAAGGCCGGCCTCAGCCGCGATGCTTTGCGCGAGCGTGCGGTGACGCTGCTGGAGCAGGCGGGGTTCGCGGACGCGGCCGGCCGGATGGACGCCTTTCCGCACCAGCTTTCGGGTGGCCAGCGTCAGCGGGTGATGATCGCGATGGCGCTCGCGAATGATCCGCCGCTGCTCGTCGCGGACGAGCCGACGACGGCGCTGGACGTGACCATCGAGGCGCAGATCCTGGCCTTGCTCGACGCGCAGAAGGCGGCGCGGGGGCTGGGGCTGCTGCTGATCACCCATGATCTGGGGGTCGTTCGCCAGCACGCCGACCGAGTCGCCGTGATGAAGAACGGGCAGATCGTCGAGACCGGCGCGGCCGCGGACATCTTCGCGCGTCCGGCGCACCCCTATACCCGCATGCTGCTGGCGTCCGAGCCGAAGGGCGGCCCGTCACCCGTGCCGGCGGGCGCGCAGCCGGTCATCGCCGCCGACAATCTCAGCGTGCATTTTGCCATCCGCCGCGGGGTTATGCGCCGCGCGGTGGGGCATGTCGCCGCCGTCGATGGCGTCTCGGTAACGGTGCGGGAAGGCGAGACCGTCGGGCTGGTCGGCGAGAGCGGCTCGGGCAAGACCAGCATGGGGTTCGCGATGCTGGGGCTGGAGCAGGCGAAGGGCGAGATCCACTTCAAGGGCCACAACATCGCGCAGCTGGGTGAGCGCCGCATGAGGGCGCTGCGCGCCGACATGCAGATCGTGTTCCAGGACCCTTACGGCAGCCTTTCGCCGCGGATGACGGTGGCGGAGATCATCGCCGAAGGGCTGAAGGTGCATTTCCGGCAGCTCTCGCGAGCCGAGCGCCATGCGCGGGTGGTGGCGGCGCTGGACGAGGTCGGCCTGCCGCAGGACGCGCTGGACCGCTACCCCCATGAGTTCAGCGGCGGCCAGCGGCAGCGCATCGCCATCGCCCGCGCCATGGTGCTGGAGCCGCGCTTCGTGGTGCTGGACGAGCCGACGAGCGCGCTCGACCGTTCCGTGCAGACGCAGATCGTGGACCTGTTGCGGCGGCTGCAGGCGGATCATGGGCTGGCGTATCTGTTCATCAGCCATGACCTGCGGATCGTTCGGGCGCTGGCGCACCGCATCATCGTGCTGCGGCGGGGGCGAGTGGTGGAGCAGGGGCCGGCCGAGCAGATCTTCTCGGACCCGCAGCAGGACTACACGCGGGCGCTGATCGCGGCGGCCTTCGAGGGCAGGGCCATCGCGACGGAACTGGATGAGCCTGAGTCGCCCGTGCTTGTGGATTGAAGGCGATCGGCTGCGGATCAGTCCAACCGGTCTGGGATGTCGGCCGCGTCATAGAAGACGGCGGCAATCACGGGCGGGCTGGTCGTCAGATAGGCCACCCAATAGCGGCCCGCTTTCACCCATAGGCGGCCTCGTCGAGCAAGGATTGGGTAGGGGCGCGGTGCGGCCAGACCGGCAGCCGGATTGAGCTCGATGCGGCTGCTCGCGGCAAGGATAGCCAAGATCAGCGCCTGTATCGCTTCGGGCCGCTGCTTGTCCTCATAGTTCTTCCGAAGGGCAGCAACCTGGCGCTCCGCGAGCGCGGTTAAGCCAATCAACGCGGGGCGGGGGTGCTCTCTCGCCCGTCGGCCTCGACCATGGCCTCGAGCCGGGCAAGGCTTGCGTGAAGCTCACGCATGACCGACTCACCCGATACGATGCGGCCAGCGGCCAGATCGGCATCGCTCTCGTCTAGGGCCGCAAGCCAATCGGCGGGGGCTGCATTAGCGTGTTCGTTCATCGCGCGAGAATACGCGGTTTGGGCTAGCATTGCCAGCACGCAACGGCTTGAGCGCGCCGTGCAGATACCGTGGCGCTTGTCAGATCGCGATGCGCACGCCGAGTTCCACCACGCGGTCGCTCGGAATGCGGAAGAACTCCGTCGCCGCGACCGAGTTGCGCGACAGCACCAGGAATAGCCACAGCCGCCAGAAGGGCAGTTTCGGCACCAGGGCCGGCACGATGACCTCGCGGCCCAGAAAATAGCTCGTCTGCATCGGCTCGAAGGGAACCCCGAGCACTCGCATCTCCTCAAGGGCGCGCGGAATGTTCGGGCTCTCCTTGAACCCGTATTTGACGGTGACGCGATTGACCTGCGGCGCCAGCTCCTCGACCTCGACGCGCTGGCCCGCCGCCACTTCCGGCACATCCGCCGTCTGCACCGTGACAAGGAAGACCCGCTCGTGCAGGACCTTGTTGTGCTTGAGGTTATGGAGCAGCGCGTTGGGCACGTAGGCGCCGTTGCCGGTCAGGAACACGGCCGTGCCGGGCACCCGGATGATGCGGGAGGCGGGCAGGCGCGCCAGGAAGGAATTCAGCGGCAGGCTGTCCTGTTTCCAGCGCTGGAACATCAGCTCGCGCCCGCGCTTCCAGGAGGTCATGATCGCCATCAGCGCGAGTGCCACGGCGATCGGCACCCAGCCGCCATCCGGCACCTTGATGACGTTCGACAGGAAGAACACCAGGTCGAGCACCAGGAAGAAGCCGAACACGGTCGCCGTCAGGCCGCGCGACCACTTGAACTGGCGCCGGAACACGAGCGCCGCCAGCAGGGTCGTGCAGGTAAAGGTGCCGGTGACGGCCACGCCATAGGCCGAGGCCAAGGCAGCGCTGCCTTTGAAGGCGAGCACCAGGATCAGCACGCCGATCATCAGGATCGTGTTGACCTGGGGCAGATAGATCTGCCCCTCCTCGGTCTCGCTCGTGTGGCGCACGATCATGCGCGGGATGAAGCCCAGCTGCACACACTGCCGGGCCACGGAGTAGGCGCCCGAGATGAGCGCCTGGCTCGCGATGACAGTCGCGGCGGTCGCCAGCAGCACCATCGGCAGCCGCAGCCAGGGCGGGCAGATCAGGAAGAACGGGTTGTCGAGGGCGGTCGGGTCGCGCAGAATCAAGGCGCCCTGCCCGAAGTAGTTGAGCGCCAGTGCCGGCAGCACGAAATAGGTCCAGGCCCGCTGGATCGGTTTGCGACCGAAATGCCCCATGTCGGCATAGAGGGCCTCCGCGCCCGTCACCGCCAGAACCACCGAACCCAGGATGATGAAGGTGGTGAAGCGATGGTGCATCGCGAAGAGCACGATGTAGCTGGGTGACAGCGCGCGCAGCACGATCGGCGTGCGGACGACCTGGATCAGCCCGAGCACGCCGATCGAGGCGAACCATACCGCCATGACCGGCCCGAATATGCGGCCGATGAGGGCCGTCCCTCGATACTGAAAGGCGAATAGCAGCCCGATCACCAGCACCGAGAGTGGCACGACCGCCGGTTTGAAGACTGGGGAGATGACCTCCAGCCCTTCGATCGCCGAGAGCACCGAAATGGCCGGGGTGATCATGCCGTCCCCGAAGAACAGGCAGGCCCCGATAATGGCGATGAGCACGACGGCCGCGGCCACCTGCGGGCGGCGGCAGACGCGCTGTGCCAGCACCATCATCGTCAGGATGCCGCCTTCGCCGTGGTTGTCCGCGCGCATCACGAAGGTCACGTATTTGACCGTGACGGTCAGGACCAGCGCCCAGAAGATCATGGAGAGCACGCCCAGCACCGTGTTCTCGGTCATGCCGGCCTGGCCGAAATAGGCGAGGCTCGTGCTGAGCGCGTAGAGCGGACTGGTACCGATATCACCGTAGACGACGCCCAGCACGCCGAGCAGAAGCGGGAGGGTCACAGTGCCCCGGTTATGGGACTCTGCAGCCGGCGCCGTGGTCGTGGTGGTGGTCGTGCTGTTCATGAGTGCACTTCTATCGGCCGAGGCCGGGCGGGAGGCGTGGACCGTAATTCGATCCTGAAGCACAGCGGCAAATGTCGTTTGCGTGAGCTTCGTCCATCGGCATCCCAAAAGGGCGAGCGCGCCTGCCGCTTTCAAACGGTCGAAACCGGTCACACATGTCAGCATGTAACCCGGCGATACGGAGCCTTACGCCGGGACGCGGCCTTAGCGCAAGCACCGCCGCGCTGCATGTGCGAAGCCGCCCTGGCCTGGTTTGCGGCCATGGAGCAGGTGCAGGTCAGCTTTGCCTTGCGAATCCGGCCAAGATCTGCGCTTTTGCGCGCTCCCTGCCGGGGGGCGGCATTCCCCCGGCTGTGCCTGGCTGCGCCCGGAACCCCGGGGCCGCGGTCCCAGGCCGATACATCCGGAGGGACATCATGCCATTATACGAGTGCGTCGTCATAGGACGCAGTGAGATCACGCAGCAGCAGGTTGACGCGCTGACGGACACCGTTGTCGCCCAGGTGGAAGCCGACGGCGCGACGGTTCGCAAGCGTGAATACTGGGGCCTGCGCAGCCTGGCCTACCGGATCAAGAAGAACCGGAAAGGCCACTACCTGCTCCTCGGCCTCGATATCGAGGCCCCGGCGCTGACCGAGATGGAGCGCCAGCTCCGCCTGAATGAGGACGTGCTCCGCTTCCTCACCATCCGCGTCGACGAGATCGACGAGGTCCCCTCGGCCGTCCTCGCCCGCAAGTCCGATGATCGCGGCTTCCGGGGCCCCAAGCCCGCCGGGCGCTTCGACAGCGGCCGCCGCCGCTACGACGACCGCGAGGAGTTCCGCGCGCGTGAGGAATTCCGTGGCGGACGGGACGATGACGACGACCGCCTGCGCGGTCTGCAGGAGGAGATCTGATCATGTCTGACAGCACGGACGTTAATCCCGCCGCCCGCCGCGCCGCGGTCGGCGCGCGCCGCCCCTTCTACCGGCGTAAGAAGTCCTGCCCGTTCTCTGGCCCGAACGCGCCGAAGATCGACTACAAGGACGTGCGCCTGCTCTCCCGCTTCCTGAGCGAGCGCGGCAAGATCGTGCCGTCGCGTATCACGGCCGTCTCCGCCCGCAAGCAGCGCGAGCTGGCGCGGGCCATCAAGCGCGCCCGCTTCCTGGCGCTGCTCCCCTACGTGCTGAGCTGAGGGAGACCGATCATGGCAGCCATTGAACTGATTCTGCTGCAGCGGGTTCCGAAGCTCGGGCAGATGGGCGACCGGGTGAAGGTCAAGCCGGGCTATGCCCGCAACTTCCTTCTGCCGCAGAAGAAGGCGCTGCGCGCCACCAAGGAGAACGCGGCGCAGTTCGAGCACCAGCGCGTGGTACTGGAAGCGCAGAACCTCAAGCGTCGCGAGGAAGCCGAGCGCATCGCCGAGCGCGTGCACGGGCTGACCGTGACGCTCATCCGCCAGGCGGGCGATTCGGGCAGCCTCTACGGCTCGGTCTCCAGCCGCGATATCTCGGATGGCGCGACTGCCGGTGGCCTGCAGATCGACCGCGGGCAGGTCGAGCTTGATCATCCAATCAAGACCCTGGGCGTTCGGCAGGTGCGCGTGGTTCTGCACCCCGAGGTTGTGCTGCATGTCCTGGTCAACGTGGCGCGGAGCGCCGAGGAAGCCGAGAAGCAGCTGCGCGGTGAAGCCGTGGGCCGCGCCGCCGGTGAGGAAGCCGAGCCGACCGCCGCTGAGTTGTTCGGCACTGACGAGGGCACCGAGGCCGCCTGAGTCCGCTGCCGCAGATCGTTGCAAAAAGCCGGCAGAACCGAGTTCTGCCGGCTTTTTGATTTTGCGTTGGCGACGAACCCGGTTGCTCCGCTTGCACAGTTGTTCTCAGCGCATTATCGAGTTGGTAATGTGGATGGCGGGTGTGGCTTGGGCCCGGGCCCGCGTCGTCAGACGAGAGAATGACAATGCGACAGATCCTTGATCGTCTTCTGAAGCGCATGATCCAGATCGGTGCCCTGCGCGTGATCTGGCCGAATGGCGAGGCAACCGTCTATGGCCCGGATGCGCAACGCGCGGGCGCGGAGATCGCCACGATCAAGCTGACAGACGAGAAGACAATCCGCGCCATCGTCCTCAACCCAGGTCTCGCGATGGGCGAGGCCTACATGGCCGAGACGGTCGTGCCGCAGGACTGCAGCATCTACCAGGTTCTGGACGTTCTTCTGACGAATCTAAAGGCGGTGGGCACGAGTGCCTTGCCGACGATGCAGGGCCGCATCGTGGCGGGGACGATGATCCGCCGTCTGCGCCAGATCAACTCCGCTGTCCGGGCGCGCCGCAACGTGGCACACCATTATGACCTGAGCGGCAGGCTGTACAGCCTCTTCCTCGATCGCGACCGGCAATATTCCTGCGCCTATTTTCCGCGCGGGGATGAGACGCTGGAAGAAGCCCAGCTGGCCAAGAAGCACCACATCGCGGCCAAGCTGAAGCTCGACCGGCCTGATCTCACGGTGCTCGATATCGGCTGCGGCTGGGGCGGCATGGCGCTCACGCTGGCGCGGGACTATGGCGCGCGGGTGACGGGCATCACCCTTTCCACCGAGCAGCTGGCCGAGGCGCGCGCCCGTGCCGAGGCCGAGGGCCTTTCCGACCGGGTCAAGTTCGAGCTTCTGGACTATAGGGCGGTGCGCGACACCTTTGACCGCATCGTGTCGGTCGGCATGTTCGAGCACGTCGGCATCAACCACTATGGAACCTTCTTCAAGGTGGTGAAGCAGGCGCTGAAGCCCGACGGCGTGGCCCTTATTCATACGATTGGCCGCAGCGACGGTCCCGGGACCACCAACCCCTGGATCGCCAAATACATCTTCCCCGGCGGCTACTCGCCCGCGTTGTCAGAGATGATGCTGCCGATCGAGCGATCGGGCCTGATCGCGACGGATGTCGAGGTGCTTCGCCTGCATTATGCGGAGACCCTGCGACACTGGCGGCGGCGGTTCGCGGCCAACAGGGATGCGATCGCCGCCCTCTATGACGAGCGCTTCTGCCGGATGTTCGAGTTCTATCTGGCGGGCTCGGAACTGGCTTTCCGGCACCAGGACCATGTGAACTTCCAGGTGCAGCTCACCCGGGAGCAGACGGCGGCTCCGCTCGCCCGTGATTACATAACAGAAACGGAACGCCAGATGATGCGGGCGCTGGCTTCGGACCGCAACGTTCTGGCGTGACGCCTAGGCGTTCTCGCCCAGAAGATGCAGCGCGACCTCCCGCCGGTGCGGGCGGCTGCGATGCTCGAAGAGGAAAATGCCCTGCCACGTGCCGAGCACGGGCCGCCCATCCGCCACCGGAATGGTGAGCTGGGGGCCGGTCAGGAGCGTCCGTATATGCGACGGCATGTCGTCCGGTCCCTCGAGAGAATGGGCATAGACCGCGCCCTCCGGCACCAGACGCTCGAAGCTGTCGCGGATATCCTCGAGAACCTCTGGGCTCGCATTCTCCGTCACCGCCAGAGAGGCCGAGGTATGGGCGCACCACAGCGTCAGCAGCCCGGTGCCGATGCCCTGATCGGCGACCCAGCGGAGCACGGGGCCGGTGACCTCCACCAGCCCCTTGCCCCGCGTCGCGATCGTCAGGCGATGCAGCGCCTGTCTCATGTCAGACCGGGGCCGGATTACGCTCGAGGAAGCCGCGCTGGTGCCAGTAGGGGTAGGGCAGGGTCACGGTGCTCGCGCCGTCCAGCTTGGCCACCTGCTCGGGCGTCAGGTTCCAGCCGACCGCGCCGAGGTTCTGCCGCAGCTGCTCCTCATTCCGCGCGCCGACAATGACGTTGGCGACCGTCGGCCGCTGCAGCAGCCAGTTGAGCGCGATCTGCGGCACGGTCTTGCCGGTTTCCTCCGCGATCTCCTGCAGGGCGTCGACCACGGTATAGAGAAGCTCGTCCGGGACCGGCGGCCCCATGCCGGCGGTCTTGTGCAGGCGCGATCCCGCCGGGAGCGGCTGGCCGCGCCGGATTTTGCCGGTCAGCCGGCCCCAGCCCAGCGGGCTCCAGACGACAGCGCCGACGCCCTGCTCGACGCCCAGCGGCATCAGCTCCCACTCATAGTCGCGGCCGATCAGCGAGTAATACGCCTGATGCGCCACATAGCGCGGCAGGTTGTACTTCTCGGCAACCGCCAGCGACTTCATCAGGTGCCAGCCGGAGAAATTGGAGCAGCCGACGTAGCGGATCTTTCCCGCGCGAACGAGGTCGTCGAGCGTGGAGAGCGTCTCCTCCACCGGCGTGACCGCGTCGTAGCCGTGGAGCTGAAAGAGGTCGATGTAGTCCGTGCCGAGCCGCTTCAGGGCCAGCTCGCAGGCGCGGATGAGGTGGAAGCGGGAGGAGCCGACGCTGTTCGGCTCGTCTCCGGCCCGGAAGGTCGCCTTGGTGGAGATGATCACCTTGTCGCGCCGGCCCTTGATGGCGGCACCCAAAATTTCCTCGGCGGCTCCTGCCGAATAGATATCGGCACTGTCGAACATGCTGAGCCCGGCTTCCAGGCAGATGTCCACGAGGCGCGAGGCCTCGGCGACATCCGTGCTGCCCCAGGCCTTGAAGAACTCGTTACTGCCGCCGAATGTGCCCGTGCCGAGGCTGAGGACCGGGACCGTGAAGCCGGACCGGCCGAGACGTCGATGTTCCATGCTAACCTCCTCAGACGGGAAGGGGGCTAGTACCAGCCTCCGTCCACGATGAATTCGCGGGCCGTGACGAGGCGGCTGTCATCAGCCGCCAGCCACAGCACCATGCGTGCGACATCGGCCTCGTACAGCCGATCGGGAATGCACTGCCCCTCTGCTCGTTTCGCCTCGGCTTCCGGCGTCATCCAAAGGTCGAGCTGGCGCTGGGTGATGATCCAGCCGGGGAAAACGACATTGGCCCGGATGTGGTAGGGGCCAAGGTCACGCGCAAGGCTGCGCGTCAGGCCGATGACGCCCGACTTGGCGGAGGTATAGGCCGCGAACCCGCCTTGCGCCATCAGGAAGCTGTTGGAACTCATGTTGATGATCGAGCCGCCGCCGGCCGCGATCATGTCGTCCCTCACGGCCTGCGAGCAGAAGAACTGGTGGCGGAGGTTGGTCGCCATCCGGTCGTCCCAATACTCCGGCGTCACGTCCTCGAGCTTGTGCCGGTCGTCGCGCGCCGCGTTGTTGACCAGGACGTCGAAGCCGCCGCCGAGCTTGTCGCGCAGGGACTGGATCGCCACCCGCACCGCCGGAACGTCGCGCAGATCGACGTGCTCGAAATGCACCACGGCGCCAGCCGGCTGCCGGGAGAGAAGGCTGGTCGCCGAGGGTTCGTCCAGATCAAGAAAGCCGACATGGCTGCCTTGGGCCGCGAAATGCTCGACGATGCCGGCGCCGATACCGGAGGCGCCACCGGTCACCAGCACCCGCCGCCCGGCGAGGCTCGGGTAGATCGCAAAGTTCGACATGTCGCGCCCCGGTCAGAAGATACTGTCGAAGAGATTGCCGAGTGGCCCATTGCTCTTGGGCTTGACGACGGGCGTGCTGCCCACGGCCGGGCTGAGACCGAGAGCCGCGTTCCTCTGCAACCGCTGCCGCTCCTCGCTGGCGTCGACCAAGGCGGGTTTCGCCACCGTAAGGCCGAAGGGGTTCAGCCGGTTGCCCAGCGTCTGGCTTTTGGCGTCCCGCGCGGCCAGCGTGTTGACCTCCTGACGGATGGCGGGGGGCGCTGGCGGGCCGGCCTGTTGCAGGAAGCTCTGATCCCCGGCAGTCGAGGGGGCGCCGCCTTCAAGTGCCGCGCCGCCGAGCATCGCATCCTCCGCCTGCTGCGGCACGGCGACATCCTGCGGCCGCGGGGCGCCGGGGATGGGCGCGGGCAGGGCGGCCGCGGCGGCGTTCAGGTCGGGCGGCATGGCCAGCACCGGCTGGGTGGTGACCTCGAATTCGTCGGGCGGGTCACGCTGGAGGCCAATCGTCTGCAACATGCTGTTGCTGCATCCCGCCAGAAGCAGCGGGGCCAGCACCAGCGGCGCCAGGAGAAGCGCCGACCGCATCGTCATTATCCTCGACATTCGTCCCTCAGCCGCGATTCTTGGCCCGGAGCGTGGTCGGTTCGGACCCTCCGGGTAACAGGTTGTCGATGACCAGTGCCGCGACGCCGCACACGATGGCGGCGTCAGCCACGTTGAATACATACCATGAATAGCCGAAGGCATGGGCCTGGATAAAATCCACCACGGCGCCGTAATGCAGCCGGTCGGCCACATTGCCAAGGGCGCCGCCCGCGATGGCGCCCACCGGAATCGCGATCACGAACCGCGTCGTCCGCGCCAGCCAGACACCCAATACGATCACGACGGCCAGGGCGAAGACGGAGAGGGCGAGATGGGCGCCGGCGCTGTCGCCCGTCAGCAGCCCGAAGGTGACGCCGCGATTCCAGACCATGGTGAAGTTCAGCACCGGCAGCAGCACGATCTGCCCGACCTGTTCGAGATGCAGGCCATGCAGGATCCACCATTTGCTCGCCTGATCGGCCGCCAGCACGATGATGGCGGTGAGCAGGCCCGCCAGCGCGATGGGCTTGCGGGCGATCATTCGCCGGGTGCCGCCGGCTGGCCGACGAGGCCGGAGTCGATGGCGTCCGTGCAGCGCATGCAGAGTTTGGCGCTGTTGCGCTTAACTTCATCCAGCACACGCCAGCAGCGGGCGCATTTCTCGCCCTCGGCCCTTTCGGCGTGCACCATCAAATCAGCCGGGTAGACCACCACGCTAGAGACGATGAGGTTGTCGGCCCAGTCCTCCTTGGATAACAACTGGTCCTCGCCGTCCGGGAAGGACAGCGTCACCTCGGCCTGTAACGAGGAGCCGATCTCACCAGCCTGCCGCATGGCTTCGAGGTGCGTCGTTACCTCTCGGCGGATGCTCCGCACGCGCGTCCATTTTTCTGCCAGCGCATCATCCCGCCAATCGGGCGGGATGGCGGGGAACTGCTGCTCGTGCACGCTGGTCTCGCCACCGAAGCGGGCAGCCCAGGCTTCCTCGGCGGTGAACACCAGAACCGGCGCGAGCCACGTGGTGAGGCAGCGGTGCAGCTGGTCCAGCACCGTGCGCGCGCCCCGGCGGCGCAGGCTGTCCGGCCGGTCACAGTAAAGCGCATCCTTGCGAATGTCGAAGTAGAAGGCCGAGAGATCCTGCGAACAGAAATGGTGGATGGCTGGGTAGACGCCGTTCCAGTCATGGCTCTCGACCGCGACGCGCAGCTGCGCGTCCAGCTCGGACAGGCGATGCAGCACCCAGCGCTCCAACTCGGGCAGCTCGGCCAAGGGCAGCACCTCGGCTTCCGAGAAGCCGTCGAGGCTGCCCAGAATCCACCGCAGCGTATTGCGCAGCCGGCGATACAGTTCGCCCTGCTGGCGAAGGATTTCGGGGCCGATGCTGAGATCGTCCCGCGCGTCGGAGGACATCACCCAGAGGCGCAGGATATCGGCGCCGAGCTTGGCGATGACGTCCTGCGGCTCGACGCCATTGCCGAGCGACTTGGACATCTTCCGGCCCTGCTCGTCGACCAGGAAGCCGTGGGTCAGCACCGCCTTGAACGGCGCCCGTCCGCGCGTGCCGACGGCCTCAAGCAGCGAGGAATGGAACCAGCCGCGATGCTGGTCCGAGCCTTCGAGGTAGAGGTCGGCGGGCCAGGGCATGCCGCGCGCTTCGAGGACGAAGGCATGGGTCGAGCCGCTCTCGAACCAGACATCGATGATGTCGCGCACCTGCTCGTAATTCGCAGGGTCGTAGGCGTTGCCGAGGAAGTCCCCGGCCGGGCGGGCGTACCAGGCGTCCGCGCCCTCGGCTTTGAAGAGGGTCACCACCCGCTCCATCACCGCCGGGTCGCGCAGCGGCTCGCCGGTGCGGCGGTCGACGAAGATGGGGATCGGCACGCCCCAGGCGCGCTGGCGGCTCACGCACCAGTCCGGCCGGGCGGCGACCATGCTGGCGATGCGGTTGCGGCCCTGTTCGGGGATGAAGCGGGTCTCGGCGATCGCCTGGAGAGCGTGGCCGCGGATATCCTCCGGCCCATCCATGCGGATGAACCATTGCGGCGTTGCCCGGAAGATCAGCGGCGCCTTGGAGCGCCAGGAATGCGGGTAGGAATGCACCAGCACGTTGCGGTGCAGCAGGCCGCCCGCCGCCTCCAGCGCGGCGCAGACGGGCTCCGCCGCCTTGAAGACATGCAGTCCCGCGAACAGCGGCACCCAGGGGTTATAGGTGCCGTCATCGCCGACCGTCTCCGGCACTTCCAGCCCATGGGCGCGGCCGAGGATGAAGTCGTCCTCGCCATGGCTCGGCGCGGTATGGACGAAGCCGGTGCCCGCCTCCGTCGTCACGTATTCCGCCGGCAGCAGCGGGACGTCGTAGTCGTAGCCCTGGCCGCGCAGCGGATGCGCGGCGATGGTTCCGGCGAGGTCCTCGCCCTTGAAGCTGCCCAGCACGCGATGGCCGGTGATGCCGGTCTCGGCGAGGAAGGGCGCGAGGAGGGCTTCGGCGACCATGACGCGCTCGCCAGCCCGTGCGCGGGAACCTTCGCCGGCCGCTTCCACTTCGAGGAGGAGATAGTCGATATCGGGACCATAGGCGATGGCGCGGTTGCCGGGCATCGTCCAGGGCGTCGTCGTCCAGATCACGATGGTCGCGCCGGCGATCTCGGCCGGGCCGCCGGAGACCAGCGGGAAGCGCACCCAGATGGTGACGCTCTTGTGGTCGTGGTATTCGACCTCGGCCTCGGCGAGCGCCGTCTTCTCGACCGGGCTCCACATCACGGGCCTTAGGCCGCGATAGAGGGCGCCGTTCATGAGGAACCGCCCGATCTCGCCCGCGATGGCGGCCTCGGAGGCGAAGTCCATGGTCGCATAGCGGTTGGCCCAGTCCCCCATCACGCCGAGGCGGATGAACTCGTCGCGCTGGACGGCGAGCCATTTCTCGGCGTAGGCGCGGCACTCGGCGCGGAACTGGAGGACCGGCACCTCATCCTTGTTGCGCCCGGACTTGCGGTATTCCTCCTCGATCTTCCATTCGATCGGCAGGCCGTGGCAGTCCCAGCCCGGGATGAAGTGGGCGTCGAACCCGGCCATCTGGTGGGCGCGGTTGATCGCGTCCTTCAGCACCTTGTTCAGCGCGTGGCCGAGATGGAGATTGCCGTTGGCGTAGGGCGGTCCGTCATGCAGCACGAAGGGCGTGCGCCCGGCGGAGCTTCTCCGCACGCTGTCCCAGAGGTCCCGCTTCTCCCACCCGGCGAGCGTGGCGGGCTCCCGCTTCGGCAGGTCGCCTTTCATGGGGAAGGCGGTGCGCGGCAGGAAGACGGTATTGCGGTAATCCGGGGCGGCGTCTGCCGGTATCACAGTGTCGTTCATGGCCCGGTCTATGGCCGAATTTCGACCTGAATGCGAATCAGGAAACGGCCCGGACGGAATGAGCCTGCGCCGCATCTGCCGCGCAATCCGCGCAGACGCCCTCGACCTCCACGGTTGCGGCGGTGGGTTTGAAGCCCTGCGCCCCGGCCGCCTGATCGATCGCGACACGGATGCGGCGGTCGCTCATCTCGAAGACCCGGCGGCAGGATACGCAGATGAGAAACTGGGTGGCATCGAGCCCGTGATGCGCGTGGCCGGGTCCGCAGCGGTCGAGCATATGAGAGCAGCCGACGAAGGCCGAGAGGCGCTCGATCTTATGGACGAGGCCCTGGGCGGTCAGGAACTCCAGCGCCCGGTAGACGGTGGGCGGGGCCGCCGGGCGGCCATCCTCCCGCAGCCGGTCGAGGAGATCGTAGGCGCCGGAGGGGCGGGGATTGTCGAGAATGAGGCCGAGGACAAGACGCCGCTGGTCGGTCAGCCGCACCTGACGCCTGTCACAGAAAGACTCGGCCTGATCGAGCAGTCGCTCGGTCTCGGGAGTGAATGTAGCGGCGGTCATCCCCGCTTTATAACTGAGTTGCCGCCGTTGCCGGGAATCTTTGTTTTCCGCTACGCCGGTTGGGATGTCGTCACGGCGTGGCGCGCTTCCGGCGTCCCGGGGTCTTGCGAGTGGCGCGGAAACTCGGAAGCCACCACTCGATCGGCTTATCCTCCTCGTCATCGGCCGGCTCTGGCGCTTTCGCGCGCTCCAAGGCCTTCCCACGCTTTGGAGCAGCCGCAATGGTGCTCTGCTCCCGCAGGGGCGGG
>Ga0116230_10003660_pt1 | contig 15029 bp, 12 predicted proteins | sample S1TSphfallax_3_FD_88678 | JGI IMG/M metagenome (GOLD analysis project Ga0116230, IMG submission 88678) | Host-associated microbial communities from peat moss isolated from Minnesota, USA - S1T2_Fd - Sphagnum fallax MG | ecosystem: Host-associated > Plants > Peat moss > Unclassified | place... | reverse complement strand
TGCTGTGCATCGGGGTGCAGATCCTGATCAACGGCGGCAACGAGGTGCTGCGCCCGCTGCTGACCGCGCGCTGATCATTGGGGCAAGATCGGTCCTTGGCGGAACGGCGGGCAAATGGCTACACTACCGGCAGCGACTCCATTGCATCACCGCCGGAAAGCCTCGGCCGGACCCTGGTTAGGAACACGAACATGAAGCTCAAGGCCGACCGCGCCACCTTGATCAAGGCGCTGGCCCATGTCCAGAGCGTGGTGGAGCGGCGTAACACCATCCCCATCCTGGCGAACGTCATGATCGCCGTGCGCGACGGCAAGCTGACGCTGACCGCCACGGACATGGAAATCGCGATCGTGGAGGACGTGCCCGCCAGCTCGACCCGGAACGGTGCCTGCACCGCGCCGGCCGCCACGCTGTACGACATCGTCCGCAAGCTGCCGGATGGCGCGGAGGTCGAACTGGATCATCCGGGCGGAGACGCGCAATTGGCGCTGCGGGCCGGACGCTACGACACCAAGCTGGTGGTGCTGCCGGTGGACGATTTCCCGTCCATGACCGCGGGCAGCCTGCCGCACAAGTTCAGCCTGACGGCGCATACGCTGCGCGCGCTGATCGACCGGACGAAGTTCGCGATCAGCACGGAAGAGACGCGCTATTATCTGAACGGTATCTATCTGCATGCGGCGGAGTCCGACGGCGCGCCGGTGTTGCGTGCGGTGGCGACCGACGGCCATCGGCTGGCCAGGGTTGAGGAATCGCTGCCCGAAGGTGCGGCCGGCATTCCGGGCGTCATCATCCCCCGCAAGACGGTCAACGAATTGCGCAAATTGCTGGATGAGGTGAGCGGCGATATCGAGATCGCGCTCTCCGAGACCCGCATCCAGTTCACCATTGGCACCATGCGGCTGACCAGCAAGCTGATCGACGGTACCTTCCCGGATTACGACCGTGTGATCCCGCGCAATAATGACAAGGTGTTGCGGGTCAACCAGAAGGATTTCTCGGCCGCGGTCTCCCGCGTCTCCGCCATTTCCTCCGAACGCCACCGGCCGGTGAAACTCTCGCTGGCCCGCGACCTGCTGGTGATTTCTGCCGCCAGCCCAGAGCAGGGCACGGCGAGCGAGGAGCTGGATGCCGATCGCATCAAATACGATGCCGGCCCGCTCGAGATCGGCTTTCAGGCACGCTATTTGAACGATGTGACCGAGCAGATTGAAGGCGATGTCGAATTCGTCTTCGCCGACGGCGCGGCCCCGACGCTGGTGCGCGACCCGAGCGATCTGCGAGCAGTGTATGTTCTGATGCCGATGCGCGTATAGAATGGGGTGTGGTTGAACACGCTGTCGCACCGCCTGCCTTACGCCGGCTGACGCTTACCGATTTCCGGTCCTATGCGGCGCTGCGGTTCACGCCGGCGGCGCCCATCTGCGTTCTGACCGGGCCGAACGGCAGCGGCAAGACCAACCTGCTGGAAGCAATCTCGATGCTGGTGCCGGGCCGCGGCTTGCGGGGCGCCAAATTCTCGGAGTTGGTGCGGCAGGGCGAAGAATCCTCCGGCGGCTGGGCCGTCGCCGCCGCCTTCAACCTGGCCGGTGATACGTTTGAAATCGGCACCGGCACGGCCGAACAAAACCCCGAGCGCCGGGTTTTCCAACTCGATGGCACCACGCCCCGCGCCCAGGCTGAAATCTCCGCCCGCCTTGCCGCCGTCTGGCTGACCCCGCAAATGGACCGGCTGTTTACCGATGCCGCTTCCGGGCGCCGGAAATTCCTCGACCGGCTGGTGGTCGCGTTGGAGCCGGCCCATGCCCGCGAGGTGGCGGCGTTCGAGGCCGCCTCTGCCCAGCGCAATCGCCTGCTGGCCGAGCCGCGAGCCGATGCGGACTGGCTGGCGGGGCTGGAGGACAGCATGGCCCGCCACGCGACCGCCGCAACCGCTGCCCGGCTGGTGCTCATCTCCCGGCTGAACGCCGCCTTGCAATCCGGCGCCGCCGACCCATTCCCGATCGTGTCGCTGGCACTGGATTGCGTCATCGCCCAACGCCTGGCTGCCGCGCCGGCGCTGGCGGTGGAAGATTGGTTGCGCGATGCCCTGGCGGAGGCCCGCATCGCCGATGCCGCGCGCGGTTCCGCCAGCCTCGGCCCGCAACGTGCCGATTTGGCGATCGCGGATGCCGCCACCGGCAGGGCCGCTGGCCTGTCCTCGACGGGACAGCAAAAATCGATGCTGATCGGCATTATACTGGGTCACGCGGCGCTGATTGCCGCCGCCCGTGGCGTGCCGCCTTTGCTGCTGCTGGACGAGCCGCTGGTGCATCTGGACGAGGCCAGGCGCCAGGCATTATTCGCAGCCCTCAGCGGCCGCTTCTTGCATGCATTTCTCACCGGCACCGATGCCGAGCCATTCAAACCCCTGGCCGCGGCCTATTATAGCCTGCGCGATAGCCGTATAGACGGCGGATGAAAGACCGCACATGAAAACCGTTTCCCGATGCGTCTGCTGATCCTGGGCGACCTTGTCGGCCGCTCCGGCCGCGACGCGGTGATCGCCGCCTTGCCGTCCTTGCGTGCGCAAACCGGCGCCGACTTCGTCGCGGTGAATGCGGAAAACGCCTCGCATGGATTCGGCCTTGCCCCGGATATGGCGGAAGCCTTGTTTGCCGCCGGCGCCGATGCCATCACGCTAGGCAACCATGCCTGGGACCGCCGGGAAATCGTCCCCTATATCGCCCGTGAGCCGCGGTTGCTGCGGCCGCTGAATTTTCCGCCCGGTACGCCCGGCGCCGGCGCCGCCGTCATCACCTTGCCCGATCGCCGCAAGGTACTTATTGCCCAGGCCATGGGCCGGCTGTTCATGGACCCGCTGGACGATCCCTTCCGCGCCGTTGAGGAATTGCTGACCCGCCACAAGCTCGGCGTCACCGTCCAGGCGGCGCTGATCGATTTCCACGCCGAAGCCACCTCGGAAAAAATGGCCTTCGCCCACGCTTTTGACGGCCGCGTCTCCGCCGTGGTCGGGACCCATACGCATGTCCCCACTGCGGACCACCAGATTCTCCCCGGCGGCACCGGTTTCTGCGCCGATCTTGGTATGTGCGGCGATTACGACAGCGTCATCGGCATGACCAAGGAGCCTTCCGTCACCCGCTTTATCCGCAAAATGCCGGGCGAGCGCTTGGCCCCAGCCGAAGGCCCCGCCACCATCTGTGGCGCCTTCATCGTAACCGATGACAAAGGACTTGCTATAAGGATCGAGCCGCTGCGCATGGGCGGGCGTTTGCTGCCGGCGATGCCGAAGTAAGCAAGCGGTTCTTTTCTGAAGAAAAAGAACCGGGCCGCCGGCGCGGCACTTGAAAAGTTTTTGCGGAGCTTTTTTCAAAAAGCGACCGCTTCACTTTGCTTCTGCAGCAGTTTCGACGCGATTTGCTCCACGTCCTGTCCGGCGATGGATTGCGGGGTGCGGGCGAGCAGCAGGCTCTGCCGGCGGATGGCGTCCTTGACCCGCTCGTCGCGGCGAATGATGCCGCCGAGGGCGGGGCGAAAATGCAAAAATCCTGAGGCGGCGGCGGCAAGCGTTTCGTAGGCGCGCAAGCCGGCGGCGACGGTGCCGGCCATGTTGACCACAACGCGCACGTCGAGTTCAGCGGCGGGGCGTGCGATCGACAGTAATTTCAACACCGCATAGGCGTCGGTAAGGCTGGACGGATCCTCGGTGATCACCAGCAGCAAGGTGTCGGCCAGTTCCACCATCAGCTGCGCGGCTTGGTCAACGCCGGCGCCGCAATCCAGCAATACCGCGTCGTAAGCCTGTTTGGTTTCATTCAGGACATCGCTCAATCGGTCGAGTGTCGCGGCATCCAGATTAGCCAGGCTCCCTGAGCCTGAACGGCCCGGCAGCAAATCGAAGCCGCCGCCTACCTTTATAATCACCGAACCGGCCGGATGGCCGCCGGAGAGAACGTGACCGAGATCGAGTTTTGGCATCAGGCCCAGCAGGATATCGGCATTGGCAAGCCCGAGATCGCCGTCGAGCAGCAATATTCTCGACTGTTGCATGGCCATCGCGTGCGCGAGCGTTATCGCGAACCAGGTTTTGCCGACGCCGCCTTTGCCGGATGCGATGGCGAGGAGCCGGTGCGGATGTCGTGATGGGGTCATGCTAACTGCCTTGTTATCGTTTCGCGTTGGATCCGGGAGAGCAGAACTTGCGGCTCGAGCGCGATCAGGCCATCGGCAATGCCTGGGCCGATGCCGGCATCGGTCAACGTGAAGGCGCCAATTTCAGCCGCGCGCAATACGCTTTCAAAACGCCTGGTCATATCAAGTTTGGTCGGGATCATGTAGACGGCGCCCAACTGCGCGAATATCTCGGCCATCTCCGCCGCATCCTCGGGGTTCACTCCGGCTGCCAGTACCCAAACCAGTTTGACGTCTGCCGCCACCGCATAGGTCACTAGAATTTCACGTTGCCCGGCCTCGAACGGATTGAATCCCGCCATATCGATAATGGCTTTCTGGCCGGCCATACGGGCCGCCAAGGACCTGGCCAGCATCAACGGATTTTCGGCCACGATCAAATCGAGATCGAGAATGCGGGTAAAGGCCGCCAATTGCTCGGTAGCTCCCGCCCGCTCGGTATCGGCGGTGATCACCATGGGCCGGTCGCCCATCTGCACCAGCCGGGTTGCGAGCTTGGCGGCGGTGAGGGTTTTGCCGGCACCGGGCGTGCCCACGAGCATAATCGGCTTTGCCCAATCCAAGCCACCGTATTGCAATCCGCTGACGCGATTGGCCAGGCTGTTCTGTTGGCGCTGCGCCGGATCTGGTACGGGGTTTGGCGGCGCCGAAGCGGCCGGCGTGATTGCAACGGTTTCGGCCGGCTCGAGCGCTGCCGTTATTTCAACGCCGCCGGCAACCCGCCGGTTGCCCAATATCAGCGCCTCCTCACCGAGTTCGGCACGTACCTTGCGCATCGCTTCGGCCATATTGGGGGCGGAGAAAAGCTTGACCCGCATCAGATCGTGCTCAGCGTGCGGATCCGTGCGCGGGCGAAAATTTCGGTCTGTGCCAGCACCGGCACCGATGGCCGCACCCGCTCGATCACCGCGCGCACATGCTGGCGGATCGCCCCGCCGGTCAGCAATGCCGGCGTATCGCCGCCGGCCGCCGCTTCCTCATAGGCTTGGCCGAAGCGGCGCATGAAATCCTGCATGCGGGCGGGTGAAAGCGCCAGCTGCCGCGCCTCCGGCGGTCCTACCAGGGCTTCGGTGAATTCGGTCTCCCATTCATTGGAAAGGACGATCAGCGGCAGATAGCCATTGGCGCCCATCAGCGAATCGCTGATCTGCCGCGCCAGCTTGGTGCGGACATGCGCCGAGATCGCGGGGATCGTTTTTGCCTGATTGGCGCAGGCTTCCTGGATACTTTCCAGAATCGTCGGGAGGTCGCGGATGGAAATGCGCTCGCTCAACAAGGCTTGCAGAACGCGCTGGATGCCGCCCACCGAGATTTGGGTGGGAACCATGTCGGCCAGCAGTTTCTGCTGTTCGCGGGGCATGTCGTCCAGCAGCTTCTGGGTCTCCGAATAGGAGAGCAGATCCGCCATACTCTCCTTTACCAGTTCGGTCAGATGGGTGGTGAGTACGCTCGCGGGATCGACCACGGTGCAGCCCTTGGCCAGAAAATTCGCCTTCTGATCCTGCTCGATCCAAAGCGCGGGCAACCCGAATGCCGGCTCCGTTGTGCGCTCGCCTTGCAGCCCGTCCAGTTTGCCGGTTGGGCTCATCACCAGTAATTTATTGGCCCGCAGCTCGCCGCGGCCGGCTTCGATTTCTTTGATCCGTACGCTGTAGATTTCCGCCGGTAGCTGCATGTTGTCCTGAATCCGTACCGGTGGCAGAATGAAGCCCATTTCAGCGGCGATGGAGCGCCGCAAGGCTTTGACCTGTTCGGTCAGCCGCGGCGTATCGCCGCCCGCCAGCGCCAGTAATCCATAGCCCAGCTCCAGCCGGATCTGATCCATTTTCAGCGCATCGGTGATTGGCGGCTCCAGGACGGTGACCGCCGGAGGCGGTTGTTCCTCGACGCTGCGGGCAGGTGGAAATTTATGCCGATAATAGGCGGCCGCCGCGGCCAATCCGGATATCGCGGCGAAGGGAATAAACGGCAATCCTGGCGTCAATGCCAATATGCCCGCAACACCGGCCGCCAGGCCCAAGGGTTTTGGATTGCGTCCAAGCTGCAAAACCAAAGCGGCATCCGCGCTGCCTTCCATTCCGCCTTTGGCGACCACCATTCCGGCCGCCACCGACACCAGCAAGGCGGGAATTTGGCTGACCAAGCCTTCGCCGATCGAAAGCGTCGAAAAATCCGCGGCAGCGTCGCCGAAGCTCATTCCGTGCTGTCCGACGCCGATCGCCAGGCCGCCGATGATATTGATCGAGGTGATGATCAGCGCCGCAACGGCATCCCCCCGGACGAATTTCGCGGCGCCGTCCATCGCGCCGTAAAAACTGCTTTCCTGCTCCAGCTCAGAGCGCCGCCGACGCGCCGTCTTCTCGTTGATGGTGCCGGAGTTCAAATCCGCATCAATCGCCATCTGCTTACCCGGGATCGCATCGAGCGCGAACCGCGCCGCAACCTCGGCGATACGCGTCGATCCCTTGGTGATGACGATGAAATTCACCACCAGCAAAATCGCGAACACGATCAGCCCGATGACGATATCGCCGCCCATCAGGAACCCGCCAAAGGCGGCGATCACATGGCCGGCGGCCAGCGTGCCTTCATTGCCATGCGCCAGAATCTGTCGCGTCGCGGCGACGTCCAAGGCCAGCCGCAGCAATGTCGTCAACAACAGGATCGTCGGAAAACTGGTGAAGTCGAGCGGCTTGACGACGAACAAGGCCACCATCAACACCAGCACGCCGGAGGTGAAAGAGAGCGACAAGCCAACATCCAGCAAAAACGGCGGCAGCGGCAGAATAAGCATCGACAGGATAAACACGACGCCCAAGGCGAGCCCGATATCGGTGCCCACCCGCATTCGCCGAAGCGAAGCAATCATATCCTGCAGCGAACCAAATGCAGCCATCTCTAAGCGCCTGAGTCGTCAAGGATAAGACTGCTTTTTTTGAAAAAAAAGCAGCAAAAAAACTTTTTTGACTCTGGGCCTGGGGCGCTGGCCGGTTCAACGCCCATGCCCCGGAATAACAAAAGTTTTTTGGTTCTTTTTTTCAAAAAAGAACTGCCTTTGCCTTGCCCCACTTTAAGCCGCAATGCCGGCGTTCGGGCGCGGCACGTTTATCCCTTGTGCGGCATATTCGTTCAGCTTGTTGCGCAGCGCGCGGATCGAGATGCCAAGGATGGTTGCCGCATGGGTGCGGTTGCCCAGGCAATGCTGTAGCGTGCGCAGAATATGTTCGCGTTCGACGTCATGCACGCTGCGGCCTTCGAGCGGAATCGCCGATGCGTAAGTTGGGGTTTCCAGCTCCGCCGGACCGGTTTCGATGACCTCCGGTTCCAGCTGCTCGCCATCGCCGAAAAGTACGGCGCGATGGATTGTATTCTCCAACTCCCTGATATTCCCGATCCACGCATTGCGGACGAGTTTGGCGAGCGCCGCCGCCGCCAGAGGCCGTTTTGGCAGCCCGTTCAATTCCGCGTAACGAAGCGCGAAATGATTGGCGAGTACCGGGATATCGCCCGGGCGCTCCCGCAAGGCGGGCACCGTGATGCTCACCACATTCAGGCGGAAATACAAATCCTCGCGGAAGCGGCCGGCTTTGATTTCGGTTTTCAAATCGCGATTTGTGGTCGCGATGATACGGGCGTCGATTTTGACCGGCTGGCTGCCGCCGACGCGATCGATGATACGCTCCTGCAAAGCCCGCAGTAATTTCGCTTGCAGCCGGATATCCATTTCGCTGATTTCGTCGAGCAACAGGCTACCGCCATTGGCGGCCTCGAACTTGCCGATGCGGCGGGCGACCGCGCCGGAAAAGGCGCCCTTTTCATGTCCGAATAATTCGGATTCCAACAAGTTCTCCGGTATCGCCGCACAGTTCAGGGCGATGAACGGCCCGTTCGCGCGTTTTGATTTTCGGTGGATATAGCGGGCAAGCACTTCTTTGCCGGTGCCGGATTCACCGCTGATCAGCACCGAGGCATCTGAGATCGCAACCTGGTCGGCGCGATGCACCGTCTGTCGCATCACCGGGTCGCGGGCGATCATGGCGTGATCGGCCGCTGCTGCGGCTTCAAGAATCGCCGCGATGAGGTCAGGGTCGGGGGGCAGGTCCAGAAATTCCTGGGCGCCAGCGCGGATCGCTTCCAAGACCTGCGCTTCGGTGGCGATCGTTCCGGCGGCGATGACGGCGATGCAAATACGCTCCTCTCTCAGGCTCCTAAGTAGCCCGGTAATATCATGGCTTAACTCGCAAATGACGAGGTCGATGCTCGGCAAGGCGCGAAGCTGGTTGATCGCATCGATGACCGATTCGGCATGGTGCAGCGTTGCGCCGCGCGCCGCCGCCATTTTCGCCGCGGCACCCAATTCACCGCCCAGCGAGCCGAGGACAAGTAAGCGCATGGTCTAACTTGCCCGATCCGATTTGACGATTTCGGTCATGGTCACGCCCAGCCGTTCCTCATCCACCATCACCACCTCGCCGCGCGCGACCAACCGGTTGTTGACGTAAATTTCGATCGGTTCGCCGAGCCGCCGGTCCAGTTCCACCACGGCGCCGCGGCCCAGCTTCAGCAACTGATTGATCGGCATTGAGACCCGTCCCAAAACCGCGCTAACCACGACGGGAATATCGTAGACAGCTTCCAAATCCCGCGGGCCGCGTGCCGTCGGCGGCTCCGCATCGGTAATGCTGGCTGCCGGCGGCGCCACGAACGGGTCAATCTCGGTGTCATCCTGCGCCATGAAACTTCGCCCTTCGGGTTACAGCACCATCTCATCGGCGCTGCCTTCGGTAATCTCTATTTGCCCATTCGCCGCGAGTTCCTTGGCAAGCTTGACCATGCCGATCTGCGCCTCTTCGACATCGCGCAGGCGGATCGGACCGAGGGCCGCAATATCTTCGCGCAGCATCTTGCCGGCGCGTTCGGACAGATTTTTGAAGAAAACCTCGCGGATCGACTCGGTCGCCCCCTTCAAGGCAATCGGCAGTTTATCCTTCGGCGCATCTCGCAAGATGGTCTGTATCGCCGACGGCATCAGCTTGGCGAGATCCTCGAAAGTGAACATTAACGACTTGATCTTTTCGGCGGCGATGTGGTCGCGCTCATCCAGCGAGGTGATGAATTTATTCTCGGTTTGCCGATCCAGATTATTGAAAATATCGGCCATGAACTGATGCGGATCGACCGAAGCGGACTGCACGGAGCTCACCATGAATTCCGAGCGCAGCACATGCTCGATGCCATCGAGAACCTCCCGCTGCACGGTCTCAATATTCAGCATTCGGCGGATGATTTCCGGGACCGTGTCAAATGGCATCGCCGCCATCACCCTGGCCGCGTGGTCGGGTTTCAGTTTCGATAAAACCAGCGCAACGGTCTGCGGATATTCATTTTTCAGATAGTTGGTTAGCAATGTTTCGTTGATATTGCTCAACTTATCCCACATCGTCCGGCCGGCGGGGCCGCGGATCTCCTCCATGATCTGGCGCACCCGGTCTAAGGGCAGGCTGGCCTGCAAAAGCCGCTCGGTACTGTCCATCGAGCCGATCAGCGCGCCGTTGGTGCCGACATTGGTGATGAATTCCCGGCATAATGCATCGACCGTCTCCGCCCGCACCGCGCCCAATTGCGCCATGGCCATGGAGATCTCCTTGATTTCGGATTCCGAGAGCATGCCCATCAGCGACGCACCCTCTTCCTCGCTCATCGCCAGCATCAACACCGCAACTTTCTGCACCCCTGTCATCGAGGCGGAGCTGTTCAACATACTCATGCTTCTTGTCCCTGTGATAGCCACGAGCGGATGGTGGCGATGGATTCCCGCGGATTATTGCGCACCAAAGCAGCGATTTGTCCGGCCGGTGAATTCGCTGCGATAAAGGCGGGATCCTCATAAGTGGGGCTTTCGGAGGGCTGCGACTGGTGGCTGAGCGCCGCGTTGCTTGCGGCAATGGCCTTCGACCGCTCAACGCTGAGCATTCGCATGCTGTCGTCTTCCGGTATGGCAACGCCGCCTTCGGCGATCCGCATCATCACCGGCTTGGCGACGGTCATCAGCCCGATCAGCGTCGCCAGGGTCACTACCGCCAGCTTGATCAGAAACAGCCCGGTGCTACCGCCGAGCACACGCTGCAACAGCGATGCCGGCTTGGCGGCGGCGATTGCCTGATCATCCGCAAACGGAATGGTCTCGACTTGCACCACATCGCCCCGGCTCGCATCGAATCCGACCGCGCTCTTCACCAGCGCGGTAATGGCGGCAATCTGGTCGGGGCTGCGCGGGGCCCATGTTGTGATGCCCTTGGCATTGGTGCTGGAAACGCCATCCAGCAGGACAGCGACGCTGATTTTAGAAATCTGCGGCGCGGTCTGCACCAGATGCCGTACGGTATCGGAAACGTCGTAATTTGTCGTCTGGTTCGATTGATCGGAGCTATTGCCGGCAGCCGCGGAAGGGGTGGGATTGGGCAGATTATTCTGCACGGAGACCGATTGCGGTGCCGTGGTCGAGGTGGCTTTATTGGTGGAGTTCTGCTGGCTGATCGCAACCTGTCCATTCGGATCATAAGTCGTCTGGGTTTGATCGACATTGTCGAACGTCATCGCAACGCTTGCCACCACATGCACATGGCCGGGTCCGATTGCGTCATCCAGCATCGACTGAACCGCCTGCCCCATTTGCAGCCCGGTGATTTTTTCAAGGTCGGTATTCGTGGCGTTCAGGCTTCCGCCCGCAGCTCCGCCGGCAGCAGCCAGCAAATCACCGCGATCATCGGCGATTGAGATATTATCCGGTTTCAGCCCCGGCACGGCAGAGGCGACCAGGTTCAGTATCGCATTGACGCTGGTTTGATCGAGAACTTCCGGGCCATCCAGGGTCAGCAACACGCTGGCCTGCGCCGGGTCCGGATTTTGCGCAAAGGGCTGCTGATGCGGCAACACGATGTTGACGCGGGCGAGCTTAACGCCCTGCATTTGTTCGATTGTCTGTTCGAGCTCGCCGTTCAGCGCCCGGGTTTCATTGATGTTATCGAGAAAGTCGGAATCGGTGAGCGCGCTGGAGCTGTCGAACAGGGAATAGCTCGACGCGCCGCCGCTGGGGAGATTTTTCGCCGCCAGCGCCAGTCTGGCGGGATCCAGTGAACTGGCTGGCACCAGAATGGTCTGGCCGCCATCGCTCAGCGTGTAGGCGATATGATCAGAAGCCAATACGGCGACGGCAGCGGCGGAGTCGGTCAGGCTCAGATTGCTGTACAGGACCATTGGTGCCGGGGTTCCTGCGAAAAAACTCAATCCGAGCACACTGCCGACCAGGAGCAGTCCGGTTGCGCCCAGCAGGGCCAGGCGGGTGGCGCCTAGGCCGAGCAAGCCTTTAAAAAATGCATTCACGGCAAGCTAATCCGCCGCAGATGCCGGCACTGTCCCACGCCGGTGCTCAACGATGCGCAGTTCCGCCATGAACCATACCCATTCATAAAATCGACGTCCGGGCGAAGGATATTGCGAATAACATTATGGAAAGGTTAACGCAGACGGCAGATTTTGCCGGGCGCTGGACGGTGCCGTTCGGCTGGGGCGCGACAGGTCGAGCTTGCCGCAAACGCGTCAACCTCAAGCGATCAGGCGTTAGTTTGTGGTGGTCGGGCGGTCCACGCTGGTGATCGAAGTGAATGGCAGGTTGACCGCACCGAGATTCAAGGTGAGGTTGGTCGCCGTGGAATCGACGCTGGTCGCGGTGCCGGTCACAGTAAAGGGTATGGCAGTGGTGGTGCCGTCCGCCGCCGTGCTGGTGACGGCCACATTATAGGCGCCGTCTGGCAACGTCCCGCCGTTCGAATCCGCGCCGTTCCAGGTCCATTGATTGGCGCCGGCGCTGGCGTTGACCGAGGCGTCGTAGAGATTGCCGCCATTGGCATCGGTAATCGCGATGTTCACCGGCTCGGCCGTCGGGGCCGTGAAGGTGAGTGCTGCATTGCCGTCTTGCAGCGGCAACTGGGTCGAGGTGGCGCTGACCCGTGCCCCCAGCATCGAACTCGCCTGGCTGATATTGCCCGCCTGCGTCAGCGAGACCAGCTGCGCCAGGTTGGTATTGGTGTTGATTTGCTGCTCGACGCCGGAAAACTGCACGAGCTCGGAGGTGAACTGGCTGGAATCCATCGGACTGGTCGGATCCTGGTTCTGCAGCTGCGTCGTCAGCAGCGTCAGGAAATCGCTGTAATCGGAGGTGAGCGATCCCAAGGCATTGCTCGCGGTTGAGCCGCTGCTGGCGGTACTGCTGCTGGTGCCGTTGCTGGCGGCCAGCTGCGCGGCGGAGAGTGTGTTGGCGCTTGGCGTGACGGTGGCAACGCTCATGATTTATCCTTTCCTACGCAATGACATCGATGGCGCCGCGGCCGCTATTTGGCCGCGACCGCACGACCATGCCTGGCGCTAACGGCGCAATTGGCGAATTGCTCGCATTCGCCTTTGCTCTCGCATTCGCGTTGGCAAAGGCTGTCCCAGCTTCTTGCTGTTGGCCATTTGCCGTTCCTTGCCCGGCATGGCCGTTTGCGAATTGGCCGTTTGCGAACTGCGCGCCGCCGGACTGCGCGCCGCCGGATTGCGCGCCGCCGGACTGCGCGTCGGCGGACTGCGCGTCGGCGGACTGCGCGTCGGCGGAGTGCCGGTCGGCGGACTGGCCACCGGCGCTGCCCAGTCCGGTGCTGGTTGGTGTTGCGGCAACCGGGATCGTTTTAAAATCGATTTGCCGGTCTGCGGCGGGAACGCCGGCATTGGTGAGGATTTGGTTAAGGTTTGGCCCATCATGTTTCAGCGCCGCCAATGTTTCCGGCTGGCTGGCGGAGATGGTGACAGCGGTTGCGCCCGATGCGTGCTGCGAGATTTGCAGCGTTATTACACCAAGTGTAGCGGGCGTAAGGGAAACATGCAGAGCGCTATTTGCCGGCGCATTGATCTGGCTGGCCGACGGCAGGGCGGCGGCGATCTGCTTGATGATATCGGCGGTTTTCACACTCGAATGGAGCAGTGCCACCGGGCTGCTCGCGGCCGCTGAGGACGCGTTCAACGGAATGTCCGAGGAGGCAGCCGGCGTGGCGGCCGCTGTTTCCAGCGTCGCTGCGGCTGGGTGTGGCTTCGCGTTAATGCTGATGATTGCAGGATCCGGTTTGCCGGCACCGGCACTGACGGATGCGGCCAGGGCGGGCGATCCGATGGCTGGCGCGGTCGGTTGGACCGGTTCCGGTGCGGCCGCCGGCGGCGCGACCGGCGGCGGCGTTACCGCGGTCGCTGGCGCCGGCACGGCCAGTTTTTCCATCGCCGCGCCCGTCACAGCCGTGAATGCCGTCACGCTGGATGGCGGCGATGTTGCGCCTGTGGCGCCGGTTCGCGTATTTTTACCGGCCATTTTTTTCCCATGTTTAGCGCTGGCGGATTGAATGGTCCCTTGCAGCTTGACATTCATTGGCGGCGTACCGGCCGCCACGTCCGCCGAGGTGGGGCAAGCCGCGCTCAACCCGCTATTGCCGACCGGTACCAGAGCAGCTTTGGCAACCGCGGCCGCCGCATCCAGGGGCTTCATCACGGCCAGCAGTTGATGGAAATCCGCGGCGGAATTTCCTGCAGCCGCTACCGTCGCCGCGGCGGCTGGCAGCGGCTTGTTGGTTAGGAGCGCATTCAAGATTGCTGGCGTCACATCCATGACGGATGCTGAAAGCAAGTTCTACGCCAGAGATTTTCGGGGCAATGTCGTCAGATTTCTCCATCGCTTCGGCACAGTCTGCCGAGTCTGGGCAATTATTGCCGGTTCACTCTTGCCAAAGCCAAGCTAAGGCCTTGGAGTTTGTTCAAATTCCGGTTGGCATGCATTCTGCTTAACTCATCTGCATCGGTCGTCTCGCATGGCTTGATAGAGGAGAGTTTGATGTCATTATTCGGTGCCCTGACAACAGCGGTAAGCGGCCTTAGCTCGCAATCGGCGGGGTTCTCGAACATCAGTGACAATATCGCCAACAGCCAGACCACCGGCTATAAGGGTGTGGATACCGATTTCATCAATTACCTCACCGAGAGCACGCCGACGATCAATGAAAGCGGCTCGGTGGTGGCGCTGCCGCAATATACCAACAGCGTGCAGGGGGCGATCACGCAAAGCACCGACCCGCTGGCGCTGGCGATCAGCGGCCAGGGTTTTTTCGCGGTCAGCCAAGCCGCCAGCGCAACCACCACCGGCAGCGACAGCACCAGTTTCGACGCCCAGCAATTCTACACGCGTGCCGGCGATTTCTCGGCCAATGCCGATGGCTATCTGGTCAACGGTTCCGGCGATTATCTCGATGGCTGGCCGGTCAACCCGACCACCGGCGTGGTCAATCAGACCGCCTTGGCGCCGATTCAGATTTCGCAGAATACGTTTCAGCCGGTCGCCACCAGCACGATCAACCTGTCGGCGGATCTGCCGGCGACCCCGGCGGCGAATACGCCGGTGACGTCGCAGATCAACGTCTATGATGCGCTCGGCACCCAGCACACGCTGACCTTCAACTACACGCAAAATTCCGCCAATAACTGGACCGTTACCGTTACCTGCCCGGATAATACGCCCACCACCACCATCGGCTCGGCAAATATCACCTTTGGGACCAGTAGCGGCAATAACGTTCCGGCCGGCACCATCGGCAGCATCACCAACGCCACCGGCGCGCTGGTTGGCAGCACCTATACGGCCGGCGGTCCCGCCACCCTGACGCTGTCGCCCAATCTCGGCCAGGGCACCCAGCCAATCACGCTCAATCTCGGCAGTTTTGGAGGCTCCACCGGGCTCACGCAATATGCGGGAACTGCCT
>Ga0116230_10003657_pt1 | contig 15032 bp, 4 predicted proteins | sample S1TSphfallax_3_FD_88678 | JGI IMG/M metagenome (GOLD analysis project Ga0116230, IMG submission 88678) | Host-associated microbial communities from peat moss isolated from Minnesota, USA - S1T2_Fd - Sphagnum fallax MG | ecosystem: Host-associated > Plants > Peat moss > Unclassified | place: USA... | reverse complement strand
GGCTTAGCTTCCAATTGATTTTGTTTCTATGGAAGTTTTGGGTATAGTTATGATTTTTTTGTCTCATTGTATCTACTTGCAAAAATCTTGGGCCTTTATTTTCATATGTAAAATTGACTTTTAACCAATGGCAAGTTGCAAGCCAATGGGTCATATAACGAACCAATTTTTTCTCCATTTTTGGCTTTTCTCAATTTGATTTTGATTTTTTTGGCATTGAATTCACATTGCATCTTTCAAGGATATCAAGCTCCAAATTTGAGAGTATAAGAGGGAAAATGAGTACAAGTGATTAAATGCAATGAAAAAAAAGAAGATAATTTGTGAGTTCATTGAAGCATGGACAAACTCAAGAGCAAAAATAAGAGACATAATGCAATTTATGTATGAAAAAAACTAGCAAGGCTAGTAAAGCAATATGAATTTGACTAACAATAAATTGTTAAAAACTAGTAATAATTTTGTATTGATTAATACATTCATGCATGTGAAACCTGAATTTCATGTAATGAATTTAGAAAGTTTTATTCATGCTTCTATACCTCCATTCATGTGACCAAGTTCTTGATTGATCCATGGAGAACTTTCTAATGATCATAAATGATGGGAAACACCTTTAGAACTTGCAAGGAACATGTGACTTTGCCATGTTATGTGTATATTACATTTGTTGAAAATTACATGGAAAAAAAATAAGACACCCACAACTACCTCTTCCTTTTGAACAATGTTTTGATAAAAGATGAATGAAAATTAACACACAACAAAACATTGATGAATGAATGATCCAAATAACTTATCAAATGTTTCAATATTGTAAGAGAGCATTCCTTCATTAAAATATATGTTTTGTCACAATTTATGAAATTTATGTGTTTTGTGATTGCTTTGTAGTTTTGATTATGAAGGTTCTAACCAATTAGATTAAATTCATGGATTTTTTGGGCAATTAGATTGTAGTTTCCACTTCTTTTGTTATTTTATTAGTTGATCGAAGGAAGGTGTCAATTATTACTTAAGTTAGGTAGATAAGTAGGTAGGTAGCTTTGGCCCATTTATTTATTTAGGCTTACATATCTACCTAACTATTACCTAGGCCTAAATCTACCTAGGTTATGTACCTTATACCTAAGTCCATCTACTTAATTTTATATTTATATTTACCTACTAACCTATTTCCAATTTGATTACTAAATATCTAACCTTCTTACTTACATATGTAAATAAACATGTGAAATAAAAATCTTAACAATATTCAAATGAATTTTTTTAGTGTAGTTCATTGGTAAGGATGTGGTTTATCAATATTGAGGTGATGAATTTGCTTATTTATACTTGTAACCTATGTGCATGCATGAAGGATTAAAGTTATTAAGTAGGTTAAACTAACATGATAAAATAGGCTAGGTTAAATAGGCTAAATTAAGTTACCACCTACTTATTTACTTGCCTTTTTACAACCTATTTAGACATATTTTTTATTTACCTACCTAAGATGAATTTATAATCCAAAAAACTGGTTTAAATTTAAGTAAAAATTCGACTAATCAAATAGTTCACAATTTGTTAATACAAATGATCAATCAAATAGGCTCCTATTTTCCAATTAAAAAACCATCCTATTCACAATGGTAGGTTCAAATTAATTTGTCCAAATTGACAAGGTGGTTTTTTCTTTTATGACTGTTATTTTGGGTATTTTAATATTGAATTTTTTAGCTTTAAAAATCTATTTTTATAATAGTGCATTGAGATCTCCCAAACCATGGTGCTTCTTGTCACACTCTTGGTATTGATGGAAGGTCCTCAATGAGTAGGGGTGCACCAAATTGGTTTTTAAATGTTTCAACCTATTGTGGAAAAGTTATTGAATATTGAACATAAAATTCATAAAATTCATTTAAATCAAAACAAAAAGTTATAAAGGAATTTGGGCCCAATTTTGGTATTATTAAAAAGCCCTTGGTGAATAAGATTTATTGAAGCTTATTTTGGAAAAAATTTAACATGAAATGCATGAGATATTGAATTTTGAATTTTTTTGTCATTGGAAATTTAATTAAATCACAAAAGATGGTTTTGGAATGAAAGAATAATTGGGTAATCAATTCACACTTGGGTTAATGGCACAAGCTACATTAGGGAGGAATGATTTTAAAGACCCACATGAGTTTGTTATTTGATTACAAAGGTCAGGGGGTGAACATTTGAACTAAATGTATATGAAGGTTCGACAAATAATATTACGTATCAAATTTGGCAATAATGGGATGTGAAAAAAGGTTATCAAAATAAAACCAAGTTGAATTCATGAACACATCAAAATGCACAAATTAAGCAAAGGGAACAATGAATGCATTTTGAACCAAATTAATGCATAGACAAGCCACAAACCCACAAGGTTCACAATGGTCTAGGCTTGGGACAAGTTACTGCTTTTCTCTTTATAATATATTTTATATTTTTTTGTATAAGCTACATTGAAATGAACCAATTTTGGGAATGTGGCTTATTCAATAGTTCAAAACCAGTTCAATTTGGATAGTTTAATCCAAATTCATTTACCTACATAATTGTACTTATTTATTTAGTTGTACCTTGCTACCTACCTACCTAGGTTAAATAATAGGCAAGTAAGTAATAGGGATTTTACTTAACCTTTAAACCAACCCCTAAGGTGTAAGTATAAAAAGTTGAACCCTTCACCTTCACAAGGATACATTAAAAAAATTATTGACCATTTACGAATTGTTGTGTTGTAGCCTAGAGGTAAATAAATGAATTTTTGGTCAATTATGTCATGCCATGTGGTAATCAAAACTTATTCAAATAAGACTATTCCACTTAACCTAGGTGTTGGAAGCCTAGGCAACCTAACCTATATCACTTAGCTACCTAGAATATTTTTAAAATTAGTCTTAGTGTAACCACCTAGGTGATGACCCTAGGTATTATTGTAGGTTGCAAATGTGAAGATGTTAACCTTTCGCCCTTCACATTGGGGGTCCAAATCCCTAACCACCACACCACAACTTTGTATTTGTTAGACATTCACAAAAACTTATAAATATTAACATAATTTAACCTAAATCACCCTAGGTCAACCTAGGTTGATTTACGTTAACTTATGTTATTAACCAAGTCCAACCTACACTAACCTAGGCCACCTTAAACTAACTTAAATTGACTTTTAAAACCCAAGTTAGTAACTAAATATGGTTTAGATTAAACTTAATGGCTATACCAAATGGGTTAATTTAATGATTAAACATAATGGCTAAATGTAATGGTTAAATATAATGGCTAAATTTAACAGCTAAACCTAATGGTTAAACTTAATGGTTAAACTTATAAATGTTTAAATTTAGTGGTTGAACCTAACAACTAAACCTAGTTGCTAAATTTAATGGCTAAAACTAATGGCTAAATCCATTAGCCAAACCTAAGGCCAAAATTTAACAATGTTTAAATCTAGTGCTTAAACTTGATGGTTAAATCCATTAGTTAAACCTAATGTTAAAACATAGGCAAAAAAAGTGGCTAAATTTATCAACTACCTAATGGCTACACCTAACAATTAACAATGGTGGTTAAATTTAATGGCTAAACCTAATCGTCAAATTTAATGGTTAAACCTAATGATTGAAGTTAAATTAAACCTAATGGCTACACCTAAGTTAAACATAATGGCTAAACTTATAGGTTAAACCTAAATGTTAAACCTATAAATTAAACTTAGAGGTTAAACCTATAAATTAAACTCAGAGGCTAAACCTAAATTAAACCTCAAGGTTAAATGTAAAAGTTAAACCCAAAAACTAAATTGAAACTAAACCAAAAAGCTAAGTCTATTTAAACCAAGAAGCAAAAATTAGGTTAAATAAGAAAGTTGAACATAAAAGTTACTTAAATTAAACTTATAAATTAAACCTAGGTTAACCTAGAGGTTAAACCTAAGCTAAATGTAAAAAACTAAACTTAGGTTAAATGTAAAGGCTAAATTTAGGTTAAATTCAAAAACTAAATTCAAGAAAAACCTAAAGGTTTAACCTACAAGCTATTTAGGTTAAACCTAAAGGCCAATCTTAAAGGTTAAACCTAGGTTAAATTTAACAATTAAACCTATGTTAAATCTAAACTTGTTTTTTAGACATTAAACAAAGGACCTTTGGTAGAAACTTATTCAAATCAAATTTTGGACAATTGTGGGAGCAAAAATCTGAAATGGTAACATTGTTATCCTAGTTATAAATATTTTTTTGATGTAGTCATTATATTTTTGATGGGACCACTAAGGAGTATTTGGAAGCCCATGTTGTTGTAGAAGACATCTTATTATACCTTCTTGTGTGTTTGTTATAACCCTAAACTTAGAAATGTCTATCTTCATTCATTGTGGAAACTTAGAGGTTCATGTGAATCCATGTTTTTAATATAGCAATGTTGAACATGTAGATTTAAAAAAAAATCAAGTGGCAACATCACCTTCAATTATGTAATATCCATATAATATTTTAATGTCAAAATGGAACTCACCTTTCTTTCATTTGTTTAATGTGATTAGCTTCCCCTACAACTAAGATAATATGTGGTGTAATGTGATGTTTGATTTAAGTGCTTTCAATATTCCACCACACATTCATTTAAACATGATCCATTGTAGTATTAAAAATCTATTGTTTTGAACATTTTATTCTATTCATGGTGTCACCCAACATGTGTACTTTTAATCTAAATTATGTGCCATGTTGACAAGAGTTTTGAAATTGGTGATTCTTGTGCAAGGAGCTATGATTGTTGACATTACCTTCTTGAGTTGTGTGGCCAAGTTGTTGTCTATATTTTGCCTAGTACAATATTGCTTATTATGTCATGGGTGTGTTATATTGTTTGATTTCATAATCATTTGTCATTCAAGAAGCCAACAAGGGAAACCAAATGCATTATCACGTCGTTCATATTTAGCCTGGAAATAAAGAGACATTACCTTCGACCAACAAAAGTCCATCTTCTTGAACAATTACATCTTATGTTAGGAAAAAGAAAAAGTCATATAAATAATGCATTCTTTCAATAAATACAAGACAACCTTCAAGATGATTATTTTGCAAATAACTTGAACCAACATTTACTTCAAAATAATGACAATGGTGACATCTATGACTTTGAAATTTTTGAAGGCTTAATTTATTACAAGGGATTTTTTTATGTTATTTCAAGGCTGTCATGATTACACATCCTCCAAACACATCATGACCTTCCATTTGCAAAATATTTTAGAATCAACAAAACTTTCAAGTTTATTTCAAGGGATTTTTGGTGGCCACAAATGTGAAAATTTGTAAAAAAATTCATTTGCACTTATGTGCGCTTGAACAAAAGCACCATGCCATGAAACATATGGTTTGTTACACCCATTCCTAGTTTGTGAAAGTCAATGTTCATATTTTTCTATGGACTTCATCACAAATCCCCCATGTTCCAAATGCTACAACTCCATTCTTGTTGTCGTTGATTGGTTGACAAAGACGGTGCATTTTAGTCCAACCACCAAGACCATGACAAGTGAAAATACTATAAGACTTTTTTTTAACAATATATATAGGTACCATGGCTTACCATTAAACATTGTTTTAGATCATGGATCTCAATTCATATCCACATTTTGGAAGGGTATATCCAAGTTTTTAGGGGTCCAAATCAATATTTATTTGACCAATCATCCTCAAATAGATGGATAAACCAAAAGGGTGAATCAAGTATTGAAACAATGCCTTTGACATATGATGATCAATTACCATCAAGATGATGGGGTTGACCTAGAAGCCTTAGGTCAAATTTGCAAATAACAATATATATCATTCATCATTTAGTCAAATTCCATTTTTACAAATTATGGATGACACCTTAAGTTCACTTGGCAATGAGTGGGACAAATAATTTGATTGGAGATCTTAGTAAAAGGCTAATTAACTTTTGAAGCAAATTGATTGTGATTGATTTCATAATCAATTTGGTTAGATTGGAGGGTATAGACACATTATGCATAGTCATGCTAACTAACTTTCAAGGCAATCAAAAGTAATATAACCTTGGTTACATTGCAAGGGTTCAAAAATAATACAAAAAACAAGCTAATTGTCATCATAGTCAACATCTAAATTGTAAAATTGGAAATCATGTCTTGATGCAATATACCTTTGGTTATGTTGCAAGAGGTTGAAAAAAATACACAAAACAAGTTCATTGTCGTCATATTCAACATCTAAACTATAAAATTGGAAATCAAGTCTAGGTATTTTATTGAAATCTATAATCTATAAGGCCTTCAAAGAAATTAGATTACCAATAACTTGCACCATTTCCTATTATTGACCAAATAAACTTAATTGCATGCCAATCACACCTTTTCAAATCAACAAAAATCCATTTAGTATTTCATGTTTCAATTTTTGAACCTTTTCATGAATTTACCATTCCTAAAAAAACATATATGGCCACTTCCATGTACTAATTGAAATGGATGGTGAAGAAGAATTTTAGGTTGAAGAAATCTTGGATTTATGAGTTTTTTGTAAGGCACATTCATCTATGTGATGTTTTTTGAATTTCACAATGCAATAGTTGCATTATAGAAGTTATGACTTATGCATTCTTTAACCTTTTGCATAAATCTATGTCAATGTTTATTAATGATTTAGCACCCAAACATCCAAGGTTGACGATATTGCCATGTTAAAGTTATGTTTTGATCAATGTCATTGTTATGACATAAACTTTACATCCGAAAATAATCTATCTCATTGTAGAACATGGTGTTTGGCTTATTTATGTGGTGTTGAAGGAAAAGTAAGGAGCTTGATTTCACTACTACAAAAGTGAGGTGCAATTTACTAACCTAAATCATTATGGGACCTTAAAAGTGAAATAACTTCATTGCATTTTATTGATTTCACCCTAGTGAAAGTTATTTCATTATAATATCACTATGTAAACATCATATTTCATTCTTAGTCAACATAATTCACTATTATATTTTCTATAGTAAATAGGTTTATTTTATGTATTTTAATATTTATTTATATTACTTTATGATATACCCTATATTATTTTAATCTATTTTAGTTATTTTAACTTATATTTTATATTACTATTGGCTATTATAAATTATTGTAGCTTAAATTATTATATCCTAAGTATAATAACTTAGAATAGAAAATAATAACCTATGAAAAATAATTTTAAATATATTACAATATAATAACTACCAATAGCCTGTGATATTATAACATAGAATATCCAACAATAATTTATGTTACAATAATCACCAATAGTTGTAATATAACATATAATAACCAACAATAACCAGTAATAACTATTAATAAAATAACCATCGATAACCACTAATAAAATAACCACCAATGGCTTACAACAGAATAACCGCCAATAGCCATTAATAAAATAACAACCAATAGCCATTAATATAATAACCACCTATAAGCACTAATATCATAACATTAATAAAAATATCCACCAATAGAATATCCATCAATAGCCATTAATAAGATAAACACAATAACCATTAATAAAATAGGCACAATAACCATTAATATAATAACCACCAATAGCCATTAATAGAATAGCCACTAATAGCTCTTAATAGAATAGCCACCAATGGCCACCAATAGAATAACTACTAATGGCCTTTACCAAAATAACCACCAATAATTATTAATATAATAACCACTAATAGACATTGATAGCCACAAATAAAATAGGTACCAATAACCATTAATAACCACCAATAACATTAATAAAAGAACAATTAAGAGCCATATATTAAAATTACTTAGGACTGCCAAAAATAATCTAGGGTGAAATAATTTATAATAGATAAACGTAACTTAAAGTGAAATAATTTATAATAACATATAATTGCCAATACTAACATAAGGTGAATTAACCTTCAATAGCCAAAAATAACTTATAATAGGTGCAAGTAGTTTAAACTGAAATAATTTACAATAGCAATTTTATTTTTTTACAATAGCTAAAAATAACTTAAGGTGAAATTAGCTAAAATAGCCAAAAGTAACTTAGAATAACCAAAAGTAGCCTAAGGTGAAATAGTAAAAAATAACCAATTTTTTAAAAGACTAACCATAAATAGTCGTAAATAATGTAGGGTGAAATAATTTAAATTAATGAAAAATAGTCATATAATAATTGAAAGTAGCGTAACATAGGTAGTATTATTATATTAACAAAAACATTATCTATTTATTAAATTTTTTTCCCAAAAGAATGGTCATTTAAATGTTATTGAATAATGATATTCAACTTTTTTAAATTCAGATGATTTTAAACTTTCAAAAGGAAATAAATGTAATTATGTACTTTATTGAATTTAAAAAAAAAACTCGAATCATTTCATTTGAACAAAATTTCAATAAGATATGAATTTTCAAAATTTATGTTTTTTTAATGTTTAAAATGAAATATTTGATAAATAAAATGTAATGTAACATATTATCACAACAAGTGGGGTGGCTTGATGGTAAGGGTGTTTATTTCCATTCCAAAGGTTAAGGGATCAAACCTCATGAGCGGTGTTGTGTGGTCAACAATGGTATGTTGACTGAATATTTTTTTACCGAATTCTTAAAATAGGTGCCTAGGCTGATTATGTGGCCTACCTACCTACCTAGGCTAGGTTTTTAGCCTAGCCTAGGTAGTGACACGTGTCAATAAATCATATATTTAAAAAATCATGAAATTATCAATAATATTATATATTAAATAATTAAATTTTAATTGATTTCCATGTTGATTAATTAATTAAGTAGCAAGTGAATGGTTTGGTAAATTTGTATTGCACTTGAGGGTAACCTTGTTTCACTAGGTATTAATGAAATAATTCATTGTTCGTAGCAATTGGTCCCTGTTCACTAGGGGGTTAAATAATTTCATTAAGTAAAAATGTCCAAATTCACTCAAAATCTAGTGAAACCCAGAGTGAACTAAGACGCATTTTGTAGTAGTGTTTAAAAAAGATAAAAGGTCATTGTGAGCCTTCAACCCCCAAGTGATATAAAAGGCATGTATCGAATCTTTGGCTACATTGGATGGTATAGGCACATTATGCATGACTATGCAAATGCAATTAATCCTTTGACCAATCTCACAAATAAAGGTGTCACTTATAATTGGACCTTTGAATGTCAAAAATGTTTGTACGCTTTGAAGGCTTAATTGAAAATTTATTTATGTTTCACGCTTCCCAGTTGGGATTTGCCTTTCTATGTCCATTTTATGTCTCAAATGTTGTAGTAGGTAATGTGTAATGTCAACCTATTAGTGAAGACCAAAGGGACTATGTTGTTGCCTTTTCTAGTAAACAATTCATTTTTACTAATAAAAAATATTCCACCACTAAACATGAATGTTTTGCCATGGTTTTCAATGTTAAAAAAAATTGGCACTATTTGTTGTTGAATCCAATAGGTTTTTTTCTTGAAACATTTTGTGAACACACTTAATTTTAATGGTAGGCTAGCTTATTGGATCCTTCTTTTGGATGAATTTGATTACATGATGGAATCATTACAAAAAACTCTTAAATCTATGACTCCATATATGACTAATTTTGTAGTCATATCGAACATTATATTATTAAAGGCCTTTAGTTGTCATGGATATGTAACAAAGACAAGAAATCATTGAGTGTTTGATGTAGCACTTTTCATCTTATAATCATTAAAGAAATTTTTTAACAATACTACAAAAACAAATATTTTTGATTACAAAATCTAATCAAGAATTTGGACAAGCATAAAAAATACCATCTTGCTAATCTAAACAAGTCAATTTGGACTTGTCTTACGTGACTAGGGCGATTTTTTTTATTAATAGCTATTGGATTATTTGATTGGTCATTTTAATTATATTGGATAATGAACCATTTGACTAGTCAAATTTATATCCACTTTTTTTTCTAAATTATTATTCCAAAAAAATTGTGTAGGTAGGTCTAGGTAGGTAGGTTGTATATTGGTTTAAGTAAGTCATAACAACACAAGCAAATAGGTGGTAACCTACTTAGCCTAACCTATACTATCTAACCTTTTAATTTAACCTAATATAACCTAACGTACCTACCTTAAACCTTTAAGCATGTATACAGGTTACAAGTATTATAAATTTAACCTTTCACCTCCCCAATGATTAATTAAGTCCTTACCAATGGACTACACCTTCCAAAGTTGACAAAACTTGTCAATTTTTTTATTTCACTTGTTTATTTCACATCATTAATTATGCAAGTAAATAAGAAAGTTAGGTAATTAGTAGGTAGGTTACATGATGTTTGGTAGGTAGAAAGGTGGTGGGTAAGTGGGTAGGTATGTAAGTAAATAAGTTGGTATGTAGGTAGGCCTAAGTTAATGTTTAACCTAATTAATACTTCTTGTGACCACTTAGGTAGCATAGGATGTCCCATTTGATTAAAACATCATTATCCATCTTGACTAAGGATGTCATTTTGTTTTGTTTCATTTGACATATAGTCAAATAGGTCACTTTAGTCATGTTTATTAGTAAAAAATACACATGTCATTCAAAACTTGGGCTTGTAGTCAAAATGTACATGTCCACTAATAAAAAATGACTTGTTGGTCAACTTGGACCTTTTGAAAAACCATGAATTGTAGTAGTGTAGAGGATAAGTCATATATAATGTTAAGGTGTTGTATAATGAATGTTTAGAATATGATGGGTACACACTGGACCATTTGATTATTTGATAAAGGTAGGTAGGTAAGTAATAACTAATTTAACCTACCTAATTTGACATATGTAACCTATGTAACCTACCTACCTAACTACATTAGTCTACCCTATTTACCCTAGCCTTTTAAGAATGCACATAGGTTGCAAGTATTAGGAATTGAACCCTTCACCTTCACAATGATAAACCAAGTATTACCAATGGTTTACAACATCAAAAGATGTCCAATTTTGTTAAGGTTTTTATTTCACATGTTTATTTCATATCATTAAAACACTATGAAGTAGGTAATAGACAAGTTGTAGGATGATAGGTGGGAGGTAGGTTGGTTGTTAAAATATATGAAATAAAAGGTAGGTTGAAAAGATGGGTAGGTGGGTGAGTGGGTAGGTAAATAGGTGGGTAGGTAAAGAAGTAGGTTGATAGATAGGTGGGTGGGTAAATAAATAAGTAGGTATATAGGCAGGTGGGGGGTAGGGTTGTTTATGTTCATATCAAATAACTTTTAGTCCTTTGAAAATCATTGTAATGACAATTGGACTTCCGCATCACTTTGTCATTAATCATGAATGTCACATATATGAAATAAAAATGACAAAAATTGAGACCTTCCATCTTATTACCACCTCATCATCTATTAATCACATGCCCCACCAATATATGACATGACTTTTTACACATAGTCACCCATATAGTCATTTAACACTTGTCGTCATAAATTTTTTTGTTGCAAAGGACAACATTCCTTTTAGTGAATACAAACTAAATCACATGCATGCATAACAAGTTGACCATTTGTCAAAGCTTTAAAAAGACCTATATTTTGTACCCCTAGAAAATGACTTACATGACACAACGTTTTTTCAATCAATGTTGTTCTTGCATCAATATGATCATATTTCTTTATTTTTTAAAAATTCAACAAATGCCATTAGTATTGTTTGAAAATGAATGTTGCAAGAGTGTGAATAGTAGTCATTTTGACTTTATATTTGATTGTTTTTAGCAAAGGAGTGTTAATGGATTTTTTTTGATAATTTATTAAAATGTTCCTTCCATTTTGGAAGTTTGCCATGATAGTGCATGTGGTGGCCATTTCTCTAAATGGTGAATGGCACAAAAAGCTTTACAATTTTGTTATTTTTGGTTAGCAATGTTAATTGATGTTCATAATCATGCCCACTATTGTGATGTTTATCAATGTTATGCACAAAATGACTTCCATCTATGGAATTATCATTGCATTTATCCTTGCCATTGATGCCTTTTGAGAAATGGGGTATCAATTTCATTGGTTTAGTTTATCTTAGTTTGTTTAAAGGCATGAAATACATCATTGTGGCCACCAAATATTCACAAAGTGGATAAGGCCAAGCCAATTAAAGTTGATGATGTCAAGGTCATGACCATATTCTTGTATATAATATGAAAATGTCATAATTACATGGTTTGATTGTCCCAAAATCCTCACTAATGATGGGGTAATTTTTTTTTTGAATGAAACCATTGAACACATGACTAATTTTTTATATATCAATCATCTGGATATAACACCTTATCATCCCTAAATTAATTATTAAATCAAATGTGTGAACCAAAATTTGGTGTGTATTTTGCAAAAAATGAAACATGATTCCACAAAAAATTAGGATTCTAAATTGATAATAACTTTATGTGTTTATAGGAACACTTATAAAGTCACCCCATGTGCTACACCATTCTCCTTCGTTTATGGCATTAAGGTTATGTTGTTTATTGAGTTTGAAGTTCCTACATTTCATATTGCCATTAATGAAAGATTGGATGAATCATAATTTTTAAACAACAAATTTGAATGGTTGGAAAGGTTAAATGAAACTAGGTGTTTTCATGTTCAACATGTTGCACAAGGTCCAGTTTGACAAAAGGCATAAACCTTGAACCTTAACATACATTAGGCATGTTGGTGATGTTACAAGCACTGCTACAAAATGTGGGTGCAATTCACTAGTCTCCCTGTTCACTAGACCAGTGAATTCATTGCTTTTTCACTAGTCCCCGTTCATTACAATTAGTGAATTCACTCAAAATCTAATGAAATCACTTGGCATACAAGGACACCTTTTGTTGTAGTGAAGATGCAAGGAAGTTAAATTTTTTAAGGAAATTTGATGCATTACGGTTAGGCCCATTTGTTGTCAAGGAAGGTTTTATTAACAATTTGGTCCAATTACATAATTTGGCTACAATCATAATCAAATGAGCCAAAAACCATGTTGGACGACTAAAACATTATCAAAAATTTCAAACAAATTTATGGAATGCCACTTTAATGTCATGTTGATCAAGGAAATTTGTGCTAAATGACTTATATGAATGTTGGAGAATTCAAAAAAGTTATTTAATTTAATAAATTGAGTTTTGGTTTTAGTAAAGGAGTTTTGAACTTAACACCCCAAAATCAATAAACATTAGGTTAAGGATTTTTTTTTAATAAATTATTTTTGATGAGATTTTTTTTGAAATGATGACAACCTACCTTCCACATATGAAAAACACTCATAATTTTAAAATTGTGATACTTGAAATTTTTACAAATTAAAAAATAATTTCAAAAATTTCAAGAATCATTCGCTACATGTAAATGAGTCATAATGTGTATGATATATAAACAAAGTATTGGCTTGTGATACAAAAGTATACATTTTAAAGTAGTTATCATATTTTAATATGACTTGAAATTATAATAACTTCTCAAGACAAAACATAGTATATGGAAAAAATTGTACACTTTTTAAAAATACATGTTTATTGAAAACAAGTTAACACAAGTAATGTAATTTATTGGGAAAAATTTCAATATTTAAAAAAAAATCTTGCAAAAAAATCCTTCAAAAAATCCTTTCTATGAAAAAGTCAAAATGTTCAAATAGGACCCATTTGTGGTCAAGTCCTTTGTCATCGTTGGTTCATTTGATTATGATTGCACCCATTTGGACAATTCTAACTTTTTGACCCATACTAATGGTGGTTGTTTCAAGGAATACAACCTATCATGTGTGTAGGTTTGGCATGTATTTGTGAAGAGGTGGATTTATTTTTATGATTGTGCTTGTTTAGGTTTAGAATTCTTTGGCTTCAATCATCTTCCAACAATAGTTGTCAATGAAAATCATGTGAGGATCTTACGTTCAAGGCATATGTGGGAAACATTGAGGGAATCTCATTCAAAAATAAAACATAAGAATGTGACTTAAGGAAGGAGGTTTTTAAAATCTTCTTAAATCTTTAAGTCTTTTTAATTTTAATATGTCCATCCCAAGTGGTATCATAGATGTTTAAGTCATGGGATTATATATTAGTGGTTTGGGGTTCAAACCCATCAAATGTAGTTAGTGTTATCCATTAAGTTAATGATTAAAAACAAGAAGTATTGGCTACTACTATTTATGGGATATGTAGAGTTGAAGATCTTATGCATTGAATTTCTAATTTAATTACTTTTAGAACCTTTTCCCTTTCATAAAATATTTTAATCATAGTTACTTGGTAGATCCAAACCATTAAGGGGCATGTTTGAGTTTTTATGTTCCATGTAGCTTCAAAGGGTTTATATTTCTTCCTTTATCTAAATCCATTCCATTCAAGGAGGAAGGCAGTTTTGAAATACATTTTTTGTTATAGGCTCAAATTTGTTTCATAGAGGGAAAGTAAGGTGTTACATTTCTTCTCAATATAATCTAAGCTCACTTTGACAAAGAAGGATGGGCCATCTTTTATCTATAGGCCCAAGCCTATTGCATTAGGGCATACATTTTCCTTTGCATCTTTTACCTCACCGTATTTCATGGACAAAGGCACTTGCATAACCAAAGATGATGGATATGTTTTAATTTAACAATTATCCTAGATGATCGCCTTGTGTGAAACCTACCAACACCACTAATGCCTATTAAGTCTCACTATATTGGTATTTTGAAAACATTAATAATTAAGAGTGAGTAAAGGTAGCACTTAATAATTATTTTGGGTCAAAGCCATTTTAGTAGTTTAAACCTTTGACGGACCTTTTAATTTAATATTTGGGTTAAAAAAATCATATGTTGGAACTATTTATGGGTTTAAAGTTAGAGTTATTATAATTACTAGTGGGTGCCCGTGACCTTCGGCCACCTTGGTTCATGTTTTAGAAACTTTTAACTTTTTTATTTTTATTTTAATGTATTTTCTATTTATTTTATTGTTTTATATATATTTTTATTTGGAT
>Ga0116230_10003656_pt1 | contig 15035 bp, 10 predicted proteins | sample S1TSphfallax_3_FD_88678 | JGI IMG/M metagenome (GOLD analysis project Ga0116230, IMG submission 88678) | Host-associated microbial communities from peat moss isolated from Minnesota, USA - S1T2_Fd - Sphagnum fallax MG | ecosystem: Host-associated > Plants > Peat moss > Unclassified | place... | reverse complement strand
TCCTTCATGCGCAGCACGGCCTCCTCGTACACGATGTTACCGGTGGCGCCGGCCACCGATTGCATCGCCTCGACCAACGGCACACCCGCCGCAAACATGGTGGCCAGCGTGCGCGCAAAACGCGCGATCGCCGCCTTGATGAGGATGGGCCCGATGATGGGAAATTTGAGCATGATGCGGTCCGATGCCAGCTGCATCTTCTTCGAGCGCTTGTAGAAATAGAAGAACGCGTAGCCAGCGCCGCCGATCAGCAGGGCCACCCACCAGCCCTGGCTCTGCACGAAGCGGGACAGATTCACCACCATCTGGGTGAACGCCGGCAAATCGGCGCCGAAGCCCTTGAACAGCTCTTCGAACTGCGGAATCACGAAAATCAGCAAAATCACCGAGACGATGACGGCGACGACCAACACGGCGATGGGATAGAACAAGGCCTTCTTGATTTTCTTCTTGAGCGCCTCGGTCTTTTCCTTGTAAGTGGCGATCTTGTCGAGCAATGACTCGAGCGCACCGGCCTGCTCGCCGGCCTCGACCAGGTTGACGAACAGATCATCGAAAAACAGCGGGAACTTCGCCAGCGATTCGTGCAGCGTGCTGCCGCCTTCGATGCTGGCCTTGATGTCCAGCACCAGCTTTTGCATGGCGGGCTTCTCATGCCCGTTGCCGATGATCTCGAATGCCTGAACCATCGGGATACCGGCGGACATCATGGTCGCGAGCTGGCGTGCGAATACCGCGATGTCCTCGTTGGTGACCTTGCCGCCGGAGCGGAAGGCATTACTCTGTGTCTTGACGCGCGTCGGCGCCACGCCCTGCCGGCGCAGTTCCGCGCGCAGCGTGGCCTCATTCGCCGCGAGCGATTTGCCGCGGACCTTCTGGCCGCGCTTGTCCTTGCCCTCCCAAACGAATTGGGTTTCTTTCTTGGTCGCTCCGGCCGAAATCGCCATTTTGCTCTAATCCTTGCGTTAAGCGTCTATTCGATGGTGACGTTGTTGATCTCTTCCAGACTCGTCACACCGGCTTTGACCTTTTCCAGACCCGACCGCCGTAAGTTCCAGATACCGTCCTTCGATGCCTGGTCGCCGATGTCCAGCGCACCGCCGCCCTGCATGATGATGCGGCCGATCGTTTCGGTGACCGGCATCACCTGATAGATGCCCATGCGGCCCTTGTAGCCGTCGGTGCACGAACTGCAGCCGACGGCCTTGAAGACGCGAAAGCCGCGCTCGATGTCGGCCTCGTCGAAGCCCTCCTTGCGCAGGGCGTCGGCGGGAATGTCGATCGGCTGCTTGCAGTTGACGCACAGCTTCCTGGCCAGACGCTGGGCGATGATGAGGCTCACCGAGGTGGCGATGGCGTAGGGTTTGACGCCCATGTCGACCAGACGCGTAAGGGTCTGCGGCGCATCGTTGGTGTGCAGCGTGGAGAGCACCAAGTGACCGGTCTGCGCCGCCTTGATCGCGATTTCGGCGGTCTCGAGGTCGCGGATTTCGCCGACCATGATGACGTCGGGATCTTGGCGCAGAAACGCGCGCAGCGCGGCCGCGAAGGTGAGGCCGACCTTGTTGTTGACGTTCACCTGGTTGATGCCGGGCAGATTGATTTCCGCCGGATCCTCGGCCGTTGAGATATTGCAGTCTTCGGTATTGAGAATGTTGAGCCCGGTGTACAGGGACACCGTCTTGCCGCTGCCGGTGGGGCCGGTCACGAGGATCATGCCCTGCGGCTTGGCGAGATAGCGCAGGTAGGTCTCGCGCTGCACCGCTTCGTAACCCAAGGCATCGATGCCCAACATCGCGCTCGAGGGGTCAAGAATACGCGTGACCACCTTCTCGCCAAAGAGCGTCGGGCAGGTGCTGACGCGAAAGTCGATGGCGCGGTTTTTGGACAGGCGCATCTTGATGCGGCCGTCCTGCGGCACCCGGCGCTCGGCGATGTCGAGCCGCGCCATGACCTTCAAGCGCGCGACGATCTTGATCGCGAGCTGCACCGGGGGCAGCGCGACTTCCTTGAGCACACCGTCCAGACGGGTGCGGATGCGAAAGATTTTTTCGTAGGGCTCGAAATGGATGTCCGAGGCGCCTTTCTTGATCGCATCGAGCAAGACCTTATTGACGAAGCGCACGATCGGCGCGTCCTCGACGTCGTCGCGGGCGGACAGCTCGACATTTTGCTCGTCATCGCCGCCGGTGACTTCCAGGTTCTCGAGATCGAAGTCCTCGTCGGTCAAACTCGGCATGACCGCTTCGGCCTGATCGATGGCCCGGGTCACCGCGGTCTGCAGCTTGTCCTCTTCGACCACGACGAATTCGATGCTCATCGAGGTCTGGAAGCGAATTTCATCCAGGGCGTGCAGGTTGGTGGGGTCCGACACCGCGAGGAACAGCCGCTTGCCGCGTTTCATCAACGGCAGCACGCGATGCTTTTGCATCAGCTTCTCGCTGACGGAGCGCACCGCATCCATGTCGGCGGTGATCGCATCCAAGTCGAGCAGCGGCACGCCGAATTCGTTGGAGGCGGAAATGGCGATGTCCCGAGCCGTCGCGAGATTCGCCGCGACGATGTGCGTGACCAGGCTGATGCGCTTTTCCCGCGACTTGCCGACGGCATCCTGCATCGCCGCTTCGTCGAGCAGGCCATCCTGTACGAGCCGCTGCGCGAGCCCGCCCAAGGCCGCGCGGCTCGTGCCACTGACTGCTGCTAATACGTTGTCGTTCATGGGTTTAGGGAATTTTCCAGCTATCGCAAAATGCCCGGTAGTGGTAGTTTACAACCTCTGACCGCGCTATCAATTGTCAAATACCTGGCGCATCTTGGCACACGGGTGCTGCATCCGGCGTGACTTCGTTCCCAGTATCGGCCCACGGCGCGGCATGTCACGAATGACACGACGTGGGCAGGTATTGAGGCAGCACGGTGGTGCTCGTTCTGGTGCCGGAACCGGCCAAAGTGGCGGTGGTGGGCATGGCGGCGCTGCCGCATTCCCACAACAGATCGTTGTTGGAATTGATATAGGGAATCAGATACAGCACGTTGCTGCCGGCGGCGGTGATCGCCTTGTTCGCCGCACCGCCATAGGTGACGATGATCGAACCGCTGCTCACCGTCACGCTGCTCTCGTACTTACCGACCGAGTTGCAGGTGCCGGCCAAATTCGACTGACTCGGCATCACGCCGGTGACCGCATAGTATTCGGCGATCGCCGTCTTCCAGCCGTCCGCCAAGGTCAGGCCTTCGGTGACCTGGGCGCGAATGGTGTAGTTCTGATACGCGGGAATCGCAATCGCGGCCAGGATGCCGATGATCGCCACGACGATCATCAATTCGATGAGGGTAAAGCCTCGTTGGATTGTCTTATACATCATGCTCCCCACTGGATCATTGGTTAAAAAAAAGCCCCTCGGGTGAGGGGCTTCCTTGTCCTCGCACATCCACCTTCAATCAAAGGTCATGCCAAGGAATTCTCGTTACGAGTGGCAGGACGTCGGCAAGTACTGGGGAAGTACACTGGTCGCGGTGGTGGTGCCCGCGGCGGTGGCCGACGCGGTCGGGGCGGCCGCCGAACCACACTGCCACAACACGTCATTGTTGGCGTTGACGTACGGGTTCAAGGCCAAAACCAGGCCAGAGATCTTGGAGTTTGCCGCACCGCCGTAGGTGACAGTGATCGAGCCACTGGACACGGTGACATTGCTCTCGTACTTGCCGACCGAGTTGCAGGTGCCGGTCAAATTGCCCTGACTCGGCATGACGCCGGTGTTCGCATAGTACTCGGCGATCGCCGTCTTCCAACCGTCGGCCAAGGTCAAACCTTCCGTGACCTGCGCGCGAATGGTGTAGTTCTGATACGCGGGAATCGCGATCGCAGCCAAAATACCGATGATCGCGACGACGATCATCAATTCAATCAAGGTGAAGCCCTTCTGAACCTGTTTAAACATGATTACTCCTGGTGACAAGACAAAAAATCCTGATAACTAAACAACTTAGATAACTGGACAAAATTCGAACAACGGCCGGTGCCGGTGACTGGAAGAAAGCAAGCGCTGTGCCAAGGCTCGAGGTTTGTTCAGAAGCCATTGATTATCTGGAGCTTATGGGTTTGGCGCTCCGTACCACTTCACATATTTTTGTCGTCGATCAGCGCCGTACTGCGGCAGCTCGCGTCACACACCGACAATTTTTGTCAGTGGCAGGAGGCGAAGCAGATGACCTCGTCGACTTCCTCGTGATAGGAATCTTCGGCATTGATTTGCCATATTGCCGTTTTGCCTCGGCCGCCGTCGATGATCGAATCGACGGCGCCATTGGCGGCCAGCATGGAGTGGTCCTGATTGTTGTAGCGATGCATGCCGTTGCGCCCGACCGGATAGAGATTGGCGAATTGATCGAGAAAAGCCCGGATCCGGCCGAACTCGCTATAGCGGCCAAAATACGCGGGATAGGCTTTCGGAACGCGGACCACGGTGGCGTCCATTACGTCACGACGGTCGATCATGCCGATCTTCTCGAGTTCCCGCGCCGCAAAATCGACGAAGCGGCCGTTGGCCATCGACCACAGGTCATCGCCCTGGTCACAGAAATACTCCAACCCGAGCCAGATAGTCTCAGGATCTGCGACCAGTGCCGGGCTCCAGTTGTTGAATACCTGCAGCCGGCCGATGCGCACGTCCGGCTCCTGAATGTAAATCCAATTGTCGGGGGGCATGCCGTTCGCCGAGGTCCGACCGGTGCCGTTCGATTTCATGCGGCGCACCAGCAAGCCCACGGTCATGAAGTCTCGATAGGGGAGTTCGCCCGCCACCCGCCGCACGTGGGGGTCGTCCGGTCGCAGCATCGCGGTGAGTTCGCTCACCGGCAGCGTCGAGACCAGAAAATCGCAGGCCACCCGGCGCACGGCGCCGCGCTCGTCTCTGACGTGCACTGCTGACACCCGGGCGCCGTGATGCTCGATGCCGACGATCCGCTGGCCCAAGTGGATGGCGCCGCCACGCGATGCGATTTGTCGGGCGACTTCCTCCCACATCTGTCCGGGTCCGAATTTCGGGTAGAGGAAGCGCTCGATCAGGCTGGTTTCGGTGCGCTTTTGTGCGGTGTCCGCGTCGCTGCGAAAATGCGCGGTGAGGGCGTTGGTGATCGCCTTGGTGACGGACAGTCCCTTGATGCGCTGTGCGCCCCATTCCGAGGAGATCTCCCGGCAGGAGACTCCCCAGACCTTTTCCGTGTACGCCTTGAAAAACGTGCGGTAGAGGCGGTCGCCGAAGCGATTGATGAAGAAATCCTCGAGCGTCACCTCCGGCTGGCGGTGACGTAGCCGAGAGTGGCCATAACTTAAGCCAACGCGCAGCGTCTCCCAGAGGCCCATATTGCGCACGGTGCCCACATTCAGCTTGAGCGGATAGTCGAAATAGCGGCGCCGATAAAAGATACGCGACAGGCGCTGGCGAACCAGCATGACCGCGTCCGCCCCCGCCGCGGCTTCGGTTGTGGGTACGAAGTCACGGGATTGCCCCTGGTAGTTGATCGAGAGCGACTCGCCCGCTGACTCCCCCGCCACCACCGGCAGAATCTCCTGCCACCAGCGCATCACCCAGTCGGACTTGGAGAAGAACCGGTGGCCACCCAAGTCCATCCGATTGCCGCGGTACTCAACGGTTTTCGAAATCCCACCGACCTGATGGTCGGCTTCGAACACGATGGGAGTGATGTCGGAGCGGCGCAAGAGTTCGAGACCCGCGGTGAGGCCGGCGGGGCCCGCCCCGGCGATGACCGCCATTTTCTTAGGTTCCATTGATGATGCCATGATGAATCATGCGCCGGGTGCCAGCGCGCGAACTCGGCTGCAATCGTATAAATTCCAATTTTTCCAATCGCCTGGCCGCCGATGGGGCAGCGGGTCAAACCCGACGTTCTCCCAGGCCACCACGAAACCGAGCGCCGGATCGCGGCACAGACTTCGCAATCGCTCGCGGGTAAGCGGTCGCGAGCGGGGCGCCGTCCGTACCGCGCCCCGCGCCGCCTCGAGCATCGCCGAGTACAAGCGCCAGTCCGGCTCCATCATCGGCGAGAGCACCTCTGAACGTCGCACCACTTCCAAAGCCGCGTCCCGCGAGAAGACCACGCCGGCCGACTGATTCACGGACAAGTAATCCGGACGTTGCAGGGTGAACCAGCAGAATGCGGCGGAATAATGCGCGGGTGCAACATAGACGTTGCTGCCCGGTGGAATGACGTGGCGCCACGCCGCGAAGGCGCTGACCTCGGCCGGCGCGCCGGCCTGCAGCACGTCGCCCGCGAGAGCCCGCGGCAGGAACAGCAGCACGGACAGCAGCAGCGCCCCGGAGGTGGCCGCCAGCGCCGCCGGGGAGGGTGCCCGGCGCAGCCAGAAGGTCAGCGACACGGCGAGCGTGAGGGCGACGATGGGCACGCCCAAGATGTGGCGCAGCAGGGTGACTGCCGCGGTGTAGCCCCCGCCGCCCCAGTGGGCGCTCAGGCCAAGCGTCCACCATTCGAACGCCGCCCAGCTCAGCACTCCGCTGCCAAGCACCGCGGCCGTGACGCGGCGCGGCAATGCAAGACGTACCGCCAGGCGCTCGCGCAGCCCCCACGACAGCAGCGCCGCGGCCACGCAGGTGATGCCGGGGACGGGCGCGACGGTCCAGCCCGCGATCAGCAGCAGCGCGCTCACCGCTCCTAAACGCCGATCCCGGCAGAGCGTAGCCGCGGTGGGCGCGACCAAGAGCACGCTGGTGAAGCCGGCAACCCAGATCCAGCGCCACGGCTGGCTCTGCAGCAGCAACGCGACGGGACCCACCGTCGCGGCGATGCAGGCGACGGCAAGCCCCGCGGCACCGACCAGGCCGGCGGCGCCGCACAGCGCGCGTATCCGGCGTTCGTGCAATGCCAGGGCCGTGACGCCGAGCGAGAGAAGCGGTCGCACATTGTTCGCCCAGTCGGCAGCGCGCCACAGGGGCGGAAATAGGAACTCCGAGCGCTCACGAACCACGTCGAGCCACGGCCCATCCATGACTGCAAACGGTCCCGCACGCAGCGCGGCGTGCGCTGACCAGAGCGCGACCAGCGCAACGCCGAGCACGCCCATCGCCGCCGTCAGGAGCGCCACGCGCTTGGGCGTGGCGAGACAGCCTAGGATCAGCAATCCGGGCAGGGCCATGAGCGGATGCACCACGAGGGCGCATAAGGCCGCCAGGAGCCCCAAGGCTTTGCGATCGTGAAACTGCAGCGCCAGCGCGGAGGCAACCAGTGCTTCGGCCAAGGAGCGCGCGGTCAAGAGATCCTCCGCGTAGCGAAACGCTCCGTAGCCGCCGTAAGTGCCCGCGGTGATCATCAGCAGCGCGACGCCGAGACAGGCGATCCGCGCGTCTGCCAGCGCGCGGCCAAGGGCCCAGGCGGCTGCGAAAAACCAGACCTTGAAGAGGATCAACAGCGTCAAAGCAGCGGGCCGGAGGCCCAGCCAGCGGATGCAGCGCGCATAGAGCGGTGAGAAGATCGTGAACTCGTCCTGGATGCCGTGTCGCAGAAACAGGTCGTTGCCGAGATTCGGGAGGATTCTCGCCATGGCCTGCACCGCATACAGTTCGGCATCTCCCACAAGCCCTTGGTAGGTATGGGTGACCGCCCAGAGCGCCAGCAGCATGAGCGACGATACGATGACGCCGTAGCGGCGGTCGTCCGAGTGCCTCATCGCGCCGCATCGCCCGGCGCCGCGCCGGAGTAGGCTGGCACCCATCGCTCGCGTGATCCCAAGTGCCATTCTTCGACGCCTGGCGTGCGTTCGATGAGCATCGCGTCCGGCCAGTTTTGTTGTCGAAGCGCGGCGTCTAGTTTGGGTCCGCGGCTGTACAGGATCAAGTCGGCGCCGCGCAGCAGAGGATCCGCTTGCACGAGATCCGGGAGATAGAAACCGGGGCCGTTATGAATGAAGTAGACGTTACTGCCGGGCCGGCGCGGCGCCGGCAGTTGCGCCGAGTGACGCGTAATGACGTCACTGATCTGGAGCATCTGGTAGGGGACGACGACCAGCAGACTCAACACGGCCGCGGCTCCCGCGAAGGCGGCGAGCCTCTGCTCCGTGGGGTGGCGCTGTGCCATGGCACAACCCGCGAGGATCGGCAGGACGCCCCACGCCGAATGAAAGTAACGGTAGCCCCAGCCATGCCCTTGATCGAAAATGACGAAGAGATAGCCTACGAACGTCAGCACGGCCGATTGGGTCAACAGTCTGACGCGGTAGTCGGCGGCGCAGCGTACGCTGCCCAGCACGGCAAGAATGACCAAGCAAGGTACCGACCAAATCCACAGCTTGACCAGCGCCGCGGCCCGAATTTCGAGCATGCCGAGACCCGGGATGGCCATGGCCCCATGGAGTATCTTCACCGGATTCAAGTCTGCCGCGTTGTCCGCAGCGAGCAGCGAACGCAGGTGTTCCCAGCCCGCGCCCACCAGCAGCAACAAGGGTAGGTAGCCGAGCAGCAAGGCGAGGAGCAACTTTCTGTGTTCTGCGGAGCGCGCCATGGCGAAGAGCCACGGCGCGGCAAATAGTCCATGCGGAAAGGGGCTGTGCACGATGAGCGCCCAGGAGCCGACCGCGCCGGCCGCCACGCAGCGCAAGGGACTCGGCTTCAACAGCAGCCACACGAACAAGAGGTCGGCGGTGAGGCGTGCCTGCATGGCGTAGTAGGAGATGGCGTAGGCGGCGAACGCACCCGAGCCCAGCGTGAAGAGGAGTGCCCACGCAGCGGCGCGCCGCTCCCCGGTGAGCTCGAGCGTGATGCGATGGATGAGAACGAGCGCGAGTCCCGCCAGGCACGGATTGCACAGCCAGGGCACGCCGAGTGCGGCAAAAAGGCCCAGCAACACCGAGAATCCGGGCCAAAAGACCTCGATGGCCGCACCCGTGTGGCGCGATGCAATCAGGAAGGCGCCATTGAATCCGCCCGGCACCAGCCAGTCGACGACCGACGCCGGCAAAGGTGCCGTCACCCGACCCGCCGCGAACACTTTCGCCTGGAAGACCTCCGCATATTCGTCCATCGCGAACGGGGTATCGTGATAGACGAACAAGGTGCCGAGGGCCAGCAACACGACGGCTCCCACCACCACGACGGCCACGTGCCGGCCGATGCCGTCGAGGAGCTTCACGATCGGCGCCGGGTATGGCCAGCATGCCGCCAACACGCACACGCTCAAGGTAAGCCACGCGGTCTTGGCGTCGTCGACCAGCAGCAGATGGCGAAAGATCGAGCTCATGTGCCGCGTGGAGAACACATGGCGATCGGCGGCGAAAAAATAGACCAGCGCGAGTATCGACGCCAGCAGTGCCAGCCCGATGACCGTGCGGGTGGCGGCCGGCGGCGGCGCCGACACTTGCCCGCCCCCAAAATTACTCAATGCCGAGCTTCTTGATCCGGTAGCGCAACGCGCGGAATGACACCCCCAGTACTTTCGCCGCCGCGGTCTTGTTGTAACGCGTCTGTTCCAGTGCCTTCAAGATGGCGTCGCGCTCGATCTCCTCCAGGTGATCGCCCAATGCCGCACCGCCGGTCGCACGAGCCGCCACCGCAGGGGGCGCCGGGGTGGCCCGCAGCTGAATGTCGTCGATGCCGACCTCTCCGCCGGTGCTCAAGGTGATCGCGCGTTCGAGAATGTTCTCCAGTTCGCGAACGTTGCCGGGGAAGGCGTAGCTCTCCAAAGCGCGCAACGCCTCGTTGCTCAGCGTCGGCGGCATGATTTTCATGCGTCTGCCCAGCCGCCGCAGCACCGACTCCGCCAACTCGGGTATGTCCTCCGCTCGTTCGCGCAGCGACGGCACACGCAATTCGATCACGTTGACACGGTAGAACAGGTCCTCGCGAAATTTTCCCTCGGCCACGAGTTGCGCCAGGTTCTTGTGCGTCGCCGACAATATGCGGACGTCGACGCCGACTTCGTGCTGCTCGCCGATCGGGCGGACCGACTTCTCCTGGATGACGCGCAGCAGCTTCACCTGCATGTGCAGCGGCAGATCCGCGATCTCATCGAGGAACAGCGTGCCGCCCTCGGCAGCCTGTATCAGGCCCAACTTCTCGCTCACCGCGCCGGTGAAGCTGCCGCGTTTGTGGCCGAACAGTTCGCTCTCCATCAACTCGTTGGGTATCGCGCCGCAATTGACCGGTACGAACGGGTTGTCGCGCCGCGGCCCGGACTCATGGATGAGCTTCGCGACCAGTTCCTTGCCGGTGCCGGACTCGCCGGAAATGTGCACCGGCGCCTGGCTGCGGGCCACCCGCGCGATCATCTCGCGCATGTGCTGCATGGACGGCGAAGTGCCGAGCAGCCGCGGTCCAAACAGGCTGGTATCGGCATTCGCATCCTCCGACATCTTGATGGCCGTCGCCACCAGTTTGCGCAGACCGGTGAGATCCAGGGGCTTCGAGACGAAATCGAACGCGCCCAGCTTCAGCGCGCGGATCGCGGTCTCCATATTGCCGTGTGCGGTGATGACGGCGACCGGCACGTTCGGCGCGAAATGCTGCATCCACTGCACGAGTTCCAAACCGTCGCCGTCGGGCAGCTGCATGTCGGTGAGACACAGATCGAACGGGTCGGACTTCAGCATGCGCTGCGCGGAGGCAACGCTGCCGGTGGTGCGCGGCTGCAGATCCATGCGCTGCAGTGTGATCGACAGGAGTTCGCAAAGATCCGGTTCGTCGTCGACGACCAATACGGTGGGCTTTGGCATACGTGTGGGCTACTCCTCCCAACGTTGGGGGTCGCTGAAGACTATCCTGAATATGCTGCCGTCGACACCCCGCGGCTCGTACAGCAGCACGGCGCGATTCAACTGGGACAATTCGCGGGCGATGAACAACCCCAGTCCGGTGCCGCCCTTGCGGCCGGTGAAAAAAGGTTCGAAGATCCGGTCCGCCGCTTGGGGATCGATTTGCGGACCGCCGTTCGCCACTTCGAGAAACGGCCGGTTGCTCGGGCTCAGGCGGCTCAATCTGATCGAGACGCGGATCCCGGCGCGCGGCTCGCCGTACTTGATGGCGTTTTCGCACAGGTTCCAGACAATTTGATGCAGATGACTGGAGTCGATGCGCACCTCCAGGCCATCCGGGTCGTTGTCCTCCTCGAGCACGTCGATTTCGGCGATCGGCACCTGCATGGTTTCGCAGAATTCGCGCAAGAAATCGTCGAGCCATTCCCCCAAGGCGAGCCGGGTCGGCTTGGTGGCTTCGCGCCTCGAGAGCTGCAGCACGTTGTTGATGATGGTGCTGACGCGCTCGGAATTGTTGCGGATGATGTCGGTGAGCCGCCGCTCGCTGTCGCCAATGGCGGCGCTTTCGGCGAGCAGTTGGCCGGCGTGGCTCATGGCGCCAACCGGATTGCGAATTTCGTGGGCGATGCTGGCGGACAGCCGGCCGAGCGCGGCCAGCTTGCTCTGCTGCACGCGCTCGGCCATGAGGCTGGTATCCTCCAGGAAGATCAAGGTCGGACCGGGTGCCGAGCCGCCGAGCGGTGCAAAATGCGGCTGGATCAGCCGCGCACCGTCCGCGGCGACGAAGCTCGCGGGCCCGTCTTCGCTGCGCTCGCTGTGACGCCAGGTGGTCAGCGAGTAGAGCAGCCGTGGGGACACCTCGCCCACCAGCGCGCCGGGCACCGCGGTCGCGCTGCCCAACATTTCCGCCGCCGACTCGTTGATCAAGCGAATGCTGTCGGTGGCGTCCACGACCAGCAGGCTTTCGCGCAGATGTTGCACGATGTATTGCGACAGCTCGGCCAGATTGGCCAGATCGAGGTCGCGCTGCCGTACCAGATCCTCGCTCTGCTGCATGCTGTTGGCGACGAAGCTCGCGGAGGCGGCGATGGTGAACAGCACGAGGCCCAATAGGCCCGCCGTGGCATAAATGTTGATATCGACGCGGCCGCTCAGCTGCTGCCAGATGGTGTGCGCCAGCAGCGCCAGAATCGTCACCGCGGCGAGGAACAGCGCGCTGCGCGGCGGCAGCAGGAACGCGAGGCTGCCGATCGGCACCAACAGCAGCAGGCCAAGCCCGCTCGCGACGCCGCCGCACGCATGCAGCAGCAGCATCAGCACGACGATGTCGAGCGTTGCCTGCAAAATCGTCTGCAGGTAGGCGCTGCCCAGACGCCGCCGCACGAGAATCACGCTGGCAAGTCCGAAGCAGAGATAAAAGCCGGCGGCGGCGAAGAATAATCCCTGGGAGTCGACCGACAAGCCGCGCCCGCCGCCCAAGGAATACAGGCTGACCAGCACCAGCGGTACCAGCACGCGATACAGATTGAGCAGGCCGAGCACCCGCCAATTCAGCGCAAGTTTGGAGCCGTCACTGCGGTATGCCGGGCGATTCAACGGGACTTGCTTCCTTCGCGGCTTTGCGCTGCCCGCCAGCTTAATTCAGAATACGCGGCTGAAACGCGATCCGATCGGCACCTCAAGGACAATTCATGAATTTGCACGAGTATCAATCGAAGCAGCTGTTTGCGCGCTACGCCATTCCGGTGCCCAAGGGACAGGTGGCGAACTCGCCCGACGAGGCGGTCGCCGCCGCTGAGAAGTTAGGTGGCACTTTGTGGGTGGTCAAGGCCCAAGTCCACGCCGGCGGCCGCGGCAAGGCGGGGGGTGTCAAGGTTGCGAAGGATTTGCAGACCGTGCGTTCGGCCACCGAAGGCATGCTGGGCACGACGCTGGTGACCCATCAGACGGGAGCCGAAGGCCTGCCGGTGCATCAGGTGTACGTGGAGCAAGGCTCGAAGATCGTCCGCGAGATTTATCTCAGCCTGGTGCTCAATCGCGAGGCGGGACGCATTGCCTTCGTGGCATCGTCGGCCGGCGGCATGGACATCGAGGAGGTGGCGCTGCACACGCCGGAGAAGCTCATCCACGTCAACATTCATCCCACCGCCGGGCTGCAAGACTTCCAGTGCCGGCAATTGGCCTTCGCGCTCGAGCTCACCGGGGCGCAAATCGGCCAATTCGGCAAGATCGCGCACGCGCTGTACAAGCTCTACCTCGAACAGGATGCGGCGCTGGTCGAGATCAATCCGTTGATCGTCACCGGCGATGGCGAGTTGCTGGCGCTCGACGCCAAGATCGGCATCGAGGACAACGCGCTATTCCGGCACAAGGATCTCGCGGCCATGCGCGATGGCACCCAGGAAGATGCCATGGAGCGCAAGGCCGCTGAGCATGAACTCAACTACGTCTCGCTCGACGGCAACATTGCGTGCATGGTGAACGGCGCCGGCCTCGCCATGGCGACCATGGACCTGATCCAGCTGCATGGCGGCTCACCGGCCAACTTTTTGGACGTCGGCGGCGGCGCGACCAAGGAACGGGTCACGGCGGCGTTCAAATTGATCCTTTCCAATCCGAAAGTCACCGCGATTCTCATCAATATTTTCGGCGGCATAGTCCGCTGCGACATGATTGCCGAGGGCATTATTGCCGCGGTGAAGGAAGTGGGTGTGGACATGCCGGTGATCGTGCGGCTCGAGGGCACCAATGCGCCGCTGGCGCGGGAGATTCTGGCGTCGAGCGGTCTTGCCATTACGGCGGCGAGTGATTTGACGGATGCGGCCACCAAAGCCGTGAGCATGGCGGGAGCCTGATATATGAGCATTCTGGTCGACAAGAAGACGAAGATCATCTGCCAGGGCTTCACCGGCAAGCAAGGCACGTTTCATTCGGAGCAGTGCATTGCCTACGGCAGCAAGGTGGTGGGCGGGGTGACCCCCGGCCGCGGCGGTGAGCAGCATTTAGGCCTGCCGGTGTTCGACACGGCGCGCGCCGCGGTGGCCGAGACCGGCGCCACGGTGAGCATGATCTACGTGCCCGCCGCGTTTGCGGCCGACGCCATTCTCGAGGCGGCCGACGCCGGTTGCGAGCTCATCGTTTGCATCACCGAGGGCATTCCGGTCAACGACATGGTGCGGGTCAAGGCCACGCTGGCGAGCTACAAGACCCGGCTCATCGGGCCGAACTGCCCGGGAATCATCACGCCGGGCGCATGCAAGATCGGCATCATGCCCGGCTTCATCCACCAGAAAGGCCGGGTGGGCATCGTGTCACGATCCGGCACGCTGACCTACGAGGCGGTGTTCCAGACCACCAACAATGGTCTCGGACAGAGCACGTGTGTAGGCATCGGCGGCGACCCGGTGCGCGGCATGAATTTCATCGACGTGCTGGAATTATTTGAACAGGACGAGCAGACCGAGGGCATCGTCATGGTCGGCGAGATCGGCGGCAGCGACGAGGAGGCTGCGGCGGCTTACATCAAGAAGCACGTCAGCAAACCGGTGGTGGCCTACATCGCCGGCGTGGCCGCGCCTCCCGGCAAGCGCATGGGTCATGCGGGAGCCATCGTCGCGGGTGGTCAGGGCACGGCGGCCGCGAAATTCGCGGCGTTGGAGGCGGCCGGCATCACCACGGTGCGCTCGCCGGCGGAGCTCGGCAAGGCGATCGCCAAACGCTTGAAACGCAAGGCCGCGGCGAAGGCCGGCAAGAGCACGGCAAAGGCCGGCAAGAACGCGACCAGCGCGGTCAAAAAGGGCGGCAAGAAGGCCGAGAAAAAGCGCTTGAAGAAGCTGCTCAAGAAGCGCAAGAAATAGGGGGCTTGAGTGAGCCAACCGCGATCTCTGCGCTGCGTGATGGCGCAGCTCAATTTGGTGGTCGGCGACGTCGACGGCAATACGTCGCGCATCGTCGAGGCCACCGTCGCGGCGCGTGACAGCCACGGCGCGGATGTGGTGCTGCTGCCGGAGTTGGCGGTCTCGGGATATCCGCCCGAGGACCTGTTGTTCCATTCGGGCATGCGCACGCAGGTGGCGGAGTCGATCGAGCGCTTGAAGCGCGAGACGCGCGGCATCACCGTGATCGCCGGCTACCCGGAATACGTCGGCGCAAAGATTTACAACTCGGCGATCGTGATCCGCGATGGCTCGGTGCTCGCCAACCACCGCAAGGCGTGCCTGCCGAATTACCGGGTATTCGACGAGAAGCGTTATTT
>Ga0116230_10003655_pt1 | contig 15036 bp, 12 predicted proteins | sample S1TSphfallax_3_FD_88678 | JGI IMG/M metagenome (GOLD analysis project Ga0116230, IMG submission 88678) | Host-associated microbial communities from peat moss isolated from Minnesota, USA - S1T2_Fd - Sphagnum fallax MG | ecosystem: Host-associated > Plants > Peat moss > Unclassified | place... | reverse complement strand
ATATTTGGTTCACAAAACTTGACCACATATGGTTCAACAATTTGTTAAGAACAATTGAGGAATTGTAGATAAATTGTAAACCAATTCATAATTGCATTCCAATTATTGGAATTCACATTAGAGAAACAGAGAAATTCCAATTATTGTGTCAAAAAATAAACAAAATTTGCCCCAATATACACATTACTCACAAAAAAAAATTGTTTCTAAGTAACAAAAATGCATTGATACATTGAGTGCATGGAATTCTAATGAATGGATATGAAATCTTTGGTTTTGTCAAGTTGATGATTCAAACTTAACCATAATAGCATCTTTTAACCACAACTAATGTAACTTGTGTTGTTGGCCCAAGTGTGAACTAGGTGCACCCAACTAAAATTTCCTTCCAAGACCTTTTTTTTTAATTGAATTGAATTGAATTGAATTTTTAATGACAAAAACTATTTTAAATTCAATATTTTCCACACCTTAGGTCTAAAAACTCCAAATCACCTTCATTAAATCCTACTCATTGAGCACTTTTTAGTAATACAAAAAGCACACCCAAATTTTACTATGATTTTTACTTTTGATTTAAATGTATTTTTAGTGAAAAAAATGTTCAATATTTAATAACTTCTTCAAAATAGGTAAAAAAGCATGGAACCAAGTTATTTCACCTTTATTCATTGAGGGCTTTCCAAAAATACTAAAAGCATAGCAAGAGGCACCATGGTTTGGGAGATCTCAACATGACAAACAAACAAAATGGTCGAACTACCTTCCTTCGTAGATAGATTATGTTTCTTCTTTGTTGCCTTTCTTGTCATTATTTACATGCATAGATGAAGTGATGACTTTGTGTTGTGTGTACAAATTGAATTGTTGCTAATATTCAATGAATTAACTATTTTGAAAAGACATATGTAAAGTCAAATTTGTCGACATCTAAAGTTTAAATTTTATAATCCTTTCAATAACCCTAAGAGTGTTAAAACAAAGTTTGGTTCTCATCTTCCCACTCTTGTCCAACTTGCAAGTTCCAAAAAACCCCATGAAATTTACATATGAATGCAATTAGTTGTTTCAAAAAATTTCAAGTGGTTAAACTACTATAAAATTATCTTGGTGATAGTGAATGATTTGTGGATTGCCAAATTTTAAGAATTTAACATTTTTTTAAAGAATGGTTGAGTGTTAAAAAAAAATGATTTTCAAAGTTCACATCTTAGGGTTTTTTAATTGTTCAAGAATTATTATTAACAATTTTTCTCCCCTTCTATTTTCTATAGTTGTTGGGGTACTTAAATATTATTTTTAAATGGTTGATTTTTTCAAATATTTGCATTGTTGTTCAAAGCTAATGTTACAATATTTCTCCCTTGTGCAACTTTCATTCCTTCACTCTTAGTCAAAAAAATCAATTTATTATACTTTTAAGTTAAAACTACATATATAATGTTCATCACTTTTTAAATAGGCTTCTTGAGTCTTGTTCTTTTAGTTGTTTGTTCATTTAATTCTCAACCCTTAGCATCAAATACGTTTGGTTAGAATAATTAATAAAATACAATCAATGAAATCTATGGAATCTTTCCATAACTTCAAGGTACCCTAAGGACATCATTTGTCTTCTTAACCACATTTCTTGGTTTTTATCATGTGTGGTCAATCAATTGGCGTGGTCAATTAGTATTTAGATTTTAAAAGAATATTAATCACACAATCTTTGTAGCTCTTGTTAAAAGTTTGTCTATTTTAATCATTTGATGCATATTTTTGTGTTTAACATTGCTTCATATCAATGAATTTTTTTGTGGGAAAAACTTGTTATTTTGTTGAAAAAAAAAGTCCTAATCAAAATGGTTGATGGAACTATTTGGAAATTTTTCAAAAAGGTTGCCATGTTTCCATGCAGAAAGTTATGAAATCAGGAGAAATGTGAATGTGAATAAACTAAAGCATCTAAATGAGTTTAAAAACTAGGAAATGCATTTTTAAATGAAAAAAAATGTTAAGTCAACAAGCAATACATATATGTTTATCCAACTCATTATATCACTACAATTTATAAATACTTGTGAAGAAAATAATAAAACATTTGTTTTATTACCACAAAATATTAAATAGATTATTTCCAAATCCAATAGATCATTAATTGAAAAACATAAAACATGAAATGAATCATTAAACTATATATTTTTAACAAAAAAATTTGCTAATTTTGATACTAAATCATAAAAAATTTATAAACGTAATTAAATTATATGGTGGGTTTCATTTAATCTTCATAAATAATTGTAAAAATATTATAAAAAATTATTACTTAATTTATGGCTTTTCATGGATTAGAAAATGATTTAAAAGGTCAACATCTTTCATGGAAAGATGTTTATCTAAATTAAAAAAGTGACGTTGAAAAATTAAAAAAAAATTTGTATATAATTTCGATATTTTAAATGACTATGCTGATGAGTGGGATAATTTACAATCTTAGGCACAATAATACACCCAAAAAAAGAAATAAATGAATGGGAAAATATTATTATGAATGAAATAAATTTTGATGTAAGTAACCTGAAATTAAACATGTTTACAAATATTGAAGAAGTTGAACTATATGATTTAACATGTGAATATTCATCAATATTATTATTTAAAATAAACACACACACACACACATACACACACAAATTCATGATCTTTTTCAACAAGTGGATGAATGCATTCCATACGAAGAATTTTCAACAAATATGAAAAAAATTAATGATGAACAATGATTCATTATGAATGATATTATATATTTAATAAAAACATTCTTCCAAACATTTATATTATAATATTATATAAAAATTTCCAAGTGCTAACCTTTTTATAAAACTAGAAATCATGAAATTAACATACACTGGAAAAGTTGCATTTAACATTAATGGTATGATCATTCATTCAACATTTGCAATTCCTTAAAACAAAAAATTCAATGAACTCAAAACATTAAGTGATGAAAAACCTGATAGTTTAATAAAAATTTATGATCAACTAAATTTGTTAAATATAAATGAAATTTCATTAGTTGGCAATAGAATGTTATCATTTATTGACCATAGATTACGAATTTAAAAAATAAAATCATAACCAATTTATGGGTGGTCTTGATGTAATAATGACATGTGATTTTTATCAAACACCTCTAGTTTGAGATTCATGGATTTTTTGATTGAAAAATATCAGAGTTAATATTTTAATTTTTGGCATGAAAATGTAAAATGTTATGAATTGCACAAAATTATGAAACGAAATGATATTCACTTTATTAACGTTTTAAATAGGTTTTGAATTGTTTCACAAAAAAATGAAGACATACATTTTATGAATAATTATTGTTTAAGACCACCACTAATGGATAACCACATTTACCACATTTATTTTACGCAAACCTTGAAACCATTGCCCATAACAAAATTGCATATGACAAAACATTTGGTGAAACATTTAAATTTTTCGCAAAAGATATTTATTTTGAAACATGTCCTTGTTTCAAATTGCTAATGTTACCATTTCCTATTAATGACCTTCATCATGAATTGTTACTTTAAAAAAATATGTTAGTGGAATTGTGTGCTAGTAATTATGCAACATCAAATGGTCTTGTTAATGGTGCAAATGGTGCCTTTCAAGATTATATATAAAATAATCTAAACCATTGATTTTGATACATTTTTATAATTCACAAATTGGAATAATTACATGTATAAAAAACTCTCACGTTTATAAACAATTCTTTACAATTGACAAGAAATGGACATTAATAAAACAAAAAATTGCAAAAGTGATAATAATCTTTATCATATCATCACAAGAATTCAATTCCCCATCTAATTAGTTACAACACAAACTATTCATCAAACACAAGGTTTAACTTTTGATCATCTTACATTTGATCCAATTGGCATAACAAAACATGGTTTAACATATATTGCAATATTTCAAATCCATTCTAAAAAACATTCATATTTACTTTCTCCATTGTCAACAAGAATTTCCAAGTAAATATTTTAGTACAAGAATAAATGCATCAATTAAAAACACCAATACAATACAAAATAATAATTTCCTCTTTAAAATCATATCATAAAAAATTTATTTCATATAATCTTTAAATACTCATTATTTAAAATTGCATTTTCAAGACATTCTTAATGATCCAAATTTATTTGCATCAGATATTCTTTTGTTTAAATGAAACAAAAATACAAAATATTCAAACACATCAAGAAATTAAAAATGTTATTTTAAATAAATTCAAAATTCTTTCATGTTATGACCAACATGGCACAATGGTATTATATGATACAAATATGGTTTTATCACATACATTTTCAAAAATAAATTCAGGCACTCCATTTCTTATTTATTTTTTCAATGAAAACACATGACAAGCTTTACACATAATTGTAATTTACAAACCACAACAAATGAATGCAATTTTTTTCATTTCCATTTTTAAAAACATTATTACAACGATTCCTACAAATTGTCCAACCATAATAATTGGTGATTTTAGCATAAACATGTTGATGAATACAATTCAGTCAATAACATTACAAAATTACATGAATACCCATGATTTCCATATTACATTTATACAAAGCACAACACCTAATAATACACAAATCAACCATATTTGAATTAATGCATGAACACAACAATGTCATATTGGACCCTACACAAGCCTATTGGACATATCATAACCCTATATACTTTGCATTCAAATTACATAACCATATTTTTCAATTGATTATACCATCCATTGATGAACAAACTTCAAACAAAAAATAGATTCCAATCCAAATAAAATTACAAAAACTTCTAACTTTTTAAACAAAATTTTAATGACGTCTATTACTTCAATCATTTAAAGATATATGTGCATATATTGTCATCTAAAACATTTAAATAATTTTATTTTAGTGGTATTTTTGTTCATTATAACACAAATCATCAAAAAAAAAAAACATATTACACCTTTTTTATTATATTTCATTTATTCTTCATGGAGATTAAAAAAACACTATTTTTTTTTGGGCTTTTCATGAAATCTTTTCATAAATCACCAATTAATTAAAAAACTCAACATCTTCCATTCAATGATGTCATTAATTTGTTTTTGCAAAATATTTGAATATAATCCTAATACTTGAAATAATGCTAATGATCAATCACGTAATTTACATTCCCAATTACAAGACTACACCAAAAACCATTCAATGAATGGATGCAAAAAATTAATTATTCTTCAATTACATTAAAAAATCATCAATTTATTTTCCATCCAATACTGAATTGATTGTCATCAAAAGGTTTCCAAAAATATTAATTTCTTTTTCCATTATTTTGATTCTTTCTATTGGTAGGGCCTGTGTGTCCCTTGACACCTTGAGTAGAGGAGACTTCAACTTGTTCCCTTGGCCTACCGGCCTCAGGCATAACTCTCAAATTATGGAAGGGCCTGTGTACTCAGGTCCTTTTCCTACATAGAGCAGAGCTGGGATTTTTTTTCACTTTTTAGAAATAGTGACAGGCTGGCTGGTAACTTCCACCTCAGAAGATCTCGCTTGCTAAAAACAAAACAGGTTTCTTCAGGCAGGTAAGGGAGGTTAAAATACAAAGGAAAAAATCCAAGCCGTGCTTCACAGTCTTTTAAACACACATCAAGTCATGTCCTAGGAATTTTATATATTAAAGCAACAGTGGTGTCTGTCTGTGGTGACAAACAAGGTAGGGCAGGGCAAAGCGACCAGCGCAAACACCCGTCCACTGGACCTGCTGGCGACCCGCAGCAACCGTCTGGATGATCTTCTTGCAGTGCAAACGTTATTTTTATTATACAAAATAATAATAAAAATAAAAAACACATAAAAATAAAAAAATAAAAAAGTTAAAAGTTTCTAAAAAAAACTAAAACATGAACTAAGTTTAAAGAAACCGAGGACTTCACAGTGGTCAAAGGTCACGGGCACCCACTAGTTTTTTAAATTTTTATTGTGGAAAGAAGGTCAAATTCAAATAGATTCAACGTTCAATGGGTTTTTGGGGGGTGGGGTGGGGTTGGTTTTTTGCTCTCACTCTCACTGGAGATGAGTACACAAGAGTAAAACAAGGGGGTGTGTCACATTGTGGCCTTGCCATTTACATTAAAAAGTATCTTAAAGGCAAAAGAAGAATTATAAAAACTCAAATATTTCACCATGCAAAAATATAATTTTAAGAAAATGCTCTAAAAAAAAAAAACCAAAATTCTTCAAGATAGAACTCTATAACTAATTTCAAGTTTCAACACAAGCCAAAATTATCACCTTTTCAAAAATCCTCATATAAAAATAGGCCTATTATTATTACCTAAGGGCCAAAATGCCTTAAGCTACCATATATATACTCTATAATGAATCTAAACACAATATCCTTGGCTTTGTAGTAGGCAAGGCCAAAAACACAACCCCAGTCGTCCTCTCTTTCGAAGGAAGTAGGGAGTGTTTTTGATCCCCAGTTTTCATCCGCCTAACCAACTACCAGTGAAAGGAGGAGGAGGAGGAAAAGCTCGTCTTCCGAACTGCCACACTCTTTCTCTTACACGAACTCCATCGCCAACCTGCGCACTTGTCCGCCTCGCATTTGTGTTCATTCCTTCCTCTCCGCTTCAAATCTCTCTCTCTCGACACAGTTGCATAACTAACAGACAGACAGACAGACAGACAGACACGGAGATGATGGTGCAAGGTTGTGAGAGTAGAAGAGTACTCTGTTGGCAAATTCTTGGACATTCATGTTATGTGTGGCGGCCTTCGAGACTGAGAATGGCTATGACAATGCCGTCGTCTGCGGCTGCTGCTGTGGGGTTACATAGTCTCATTACTCGCTCCTCCTTGCTCTCCTCATGTACAAATGATACTCGTGGAGCAGCGGCAGTAGCGGCAGTTTTTGATTCTTCTTCGCCGGGTGGCAGTTTCTCCATTGGCTCCCCTCCTTCCTCCTTCTCCTTCTTCACCACATCGTGCAACCGCTCGCTTACAGATGGAGAATTGTTTTGTAGGAATGCAGGTCTGGTCGACAATTTGTCAGCATCTTCCTCTCATGATCAGGTAAGGTTTTTGGCTTTCTCTTTTCAATTGCAGGAGTAGTAAGGTTATGTCGGACCAGACTTGTATTCCTCTCCAGGGAAATCTTTTGAGCATGCATGGCACTAGGGGGATTTTTTTCAAGTGAATTTGGCTTCTGATGTGAATGAACCTTGCTCATCATGTGTAGGAGGAGGAGGATTGCAGTTCAAGCTTTCAAACTGCTGCTGCTGAAGCTGCTAGCTTCCAAGGTTTGAATTGCGGATTTCCGCAAGCAATTTGCAAAGAGATTTTCTTAAAATCTTGTATCTGGAGTTGTGTTATGCTCATAGGACATTGATAGATTGTCACTGGATTGGAAGTGGTGATAGTCTTTGCATGTAGTTTCATATGCTCACTGTATATAGCATTGGATTGGTAGGGTTTTCATGACTCTTGCTTCCTCTGAGGATGGCATTGTGCCAAGTGGTATGCAAGCAGGCCAGAAAGCACAGGAGGAGGAGGAGGCTGTATTGAAAAGTGTCATTAATCTTGCATTGCCTGCAGTGGGAGCTGTGTAAGTTTTTTGCCACTTCATCCATCGAGATTCCATTCAAGGTTATCAATTAGACAGAGAAATGCAGGATGCAGACATCATTATCGCTCCTGTCATCCTCATACTGTCAACAAATGGCTGGCAGGCTGTCAGACCCAATAATGAGCTTGATTGATACTGGCTGTGTTGGCCAAGTGGACTCCATTCAACTTGCTGCACTTGGTCCCAACACTTCTATTTTCAACTTTGTTTTCCAGGTTGAGTCTGACTACTCAATCAGTTTTCAGCTATGTCAGTTACTTCAATAAGATCTGGAATAATACCCCACACTTGATGTCACTGCTTTGCTGGCATTGCATTGGTGGTTAGAGAGATGATGTGTTGCACACCCAAGAAGTAGAGCTGTTCTCAAGTGGTTTGGCAATGACAGTTGAGTCATCTAGTTTTACCTCAGGATGGTTACTCACGTGAGCAAAGAAGAAGCATCACTTCTTTCATTTTTGGATTCTGCTACATTGCTTCACTGCCTGAGTCTAGTCACACTCTTCAACCTGCAACTGTGAATTGTTGGGTCAATCTTGCAGATAATCTGAAGATTTGCTGATCACCATCTGTGTGAGTAAAAACAAGGGTTTTGATGTGCCAGATCTTTTCGTTTCTGGGAGCAGCCACATGCAACTTGATAGCCACTGTTGGACCTGAGGGACCTGAGGGCTCCACAATTGGAGAGCAGCAAGGCCAGCAGTTACAGGTAACTGACATGCAATTTCCAGCTGTCACTATAAGCAGATTTGGTCATGGGCATGGATTTGCAAATTTTGTTTGACAATGATCTGATTAGCTGGATCATGGTGTAGTTAATCAGTGGTTGGACATTGGTTGACAGGCATCACAGCTCCTGAGCTATGCGCTGTTTTTGGCTGTAGTTTTTGGTCTTGCTGTTGTAGTGTTGATGGAGCTATTTGCTCCACAATTGCTGGTGCTCATGGGGACTAGAAATGATTATCTGAAACCTGCACTTACTTACCTTCGAATTCGTGCTCTCTCTGGTATATTTCTCTTGACTCAGCCCTGAATGACATTTTCCATTGTAAGGACTGTTCTCTGTTGTTGGGTATGTTTTTTTTTCCTCAAAATGCATTGTGTTCTAGCAAGCTTTGACTTGTGTTGAAGATTGCACAATGCAGCACCAGCAGTGCTGGTCTTGATTGTAGGTCAAGGAGCATGCTTGGGGCGTCAAGATGCCCGTACTCCACTTGCTATCAACTCCATGGCTGCAGCATTCAATCTAGCTGGAGATCTCATCTTCACTCTTTGGCTTGGCTGGTATGAAGTTACTTCAGGATTTTCCCCTTCAGATCTTTAAGGTTGCCTGTGTTTCTAATTTCCTTTGTGAAAGTTCCTGGCTTCCATAAAGCAACAACATTACTTTTAAGGAGAGCAGACAACATGCTGTGTGGGTTTTCTATAATAACTCCTAACTCATCGCCAAGGTATTTTCCTGTCCAAGAAAAGAAATGGTCTACTGATACATTCTGTTATGTGAAACCATTGTTCTCTCCTGAACTGCCTTTTGACAGCCTGCGTATTTATTTGCCGCATGCATTGATTGTATGCTTCATTTATCTTAAGCATCACACTAGTTGATGTGCAGGGGTGTTGCAGGAGCAGCATGGGCAACTCTGGGGTCACAATGTGTGGCAGTACTGCTACTAATGCGAGCATTGATGCGGATCTCAAAGACTTCCAGGACATTACAGGAAAGCCATGACGAGCCACAGCCACCTCCACTTCAAGTTGGATGGTATGGACTTCCTACGCTGGAAGTGCTTGGACCATTTATGAGCTTGGCTAGTCCATTGATTATGAGATGTGCTCTTGGCATGGTACGTGACTTTCATCTAACAGTTTGCTAACCTATGACAACAGTATGGGCTCATGGGTGACCCACTCTAATGTTCACTGACTTAGCATTTGCAGTATAATATTTGTGCAGCTTGGAATGACTCTTGTTTGGAAGCTGAAGTTGGCACCTTAACCAGAGTCTGTTTTCAATGACTATGTTAATTGTTCAATACCCTATGCACAGAACAATTTTTGTTGCAGTTAGTTCACTTCACTTCCACTTAGTTGAGGTTGAAATGCAGACAGTGTACACATTAGCAGCAAAGGCAGCAGCAGCCACAGGGACTTTGCAAATTGCTGCCCACCAAGTAGCTATGCAGGTATGTGTGATGCTCTCAAACGATGTGGCCCTTTCTCTCCTTGTACATTGACTCTGCAAGTATACTCTGTTAGTTGTAGTATTTAGACTGGGCTGTACTGTCACAAATGGGTGGGGCATGGCCAGGTATTCTGGACATTGAGCTACTTTCCAGAGTCGCTTTCAATTGCTGCACAATCTCTAGTTGCACGCAACATGAAGGCCAAACCAGAGGTTCCTCCTTGCCACATCTCTTCCTTGTCATGTTTTCTTCATCATTCTCAAAATATCCACACAGCTGTACAAATTAGGAGTACATAGTTGGAGTTCTAGCATTGACAAGCTCAAACATTTTACAAGAGTTTTGCAAAATTCAAGCTGTGATCTTAAGGTTTGAAAGATTGTGTTGCAGAGGGCACGGGATTTGTCACGGATGCTTCTGGGGTTCGCAACAACACTGGGGCTGGTATTGATGGGAGTTGTGGCAGCAGTGCACTATTTTGGGGCTTTTTGGCTGACAGCAGATGACCATGTGAGGCAGCTGGTGAGGTCAGTGACTCTGCAGAGTATGTTGTGTGAATTGCTGTGCGCTGTGGTGGTCGTCATCGAAGGCATTGCTATTGCATCTAGTGCGTCCTTCTACCAATGCATTCCTAAGGAAAATCATCTGAGGGCTAGCAATTTTCTGGAAAATGCTCTGATGTTGTCAACATTCAAAGTGTGATCCATGAGATTTATATATAAAATTAGAAGAATTATTTTTGGGGCTCATGGGAGGATGAAGGAAACTCAAGACTCAGCTCCACAGCAACAGTCACTAATTATCATTCTGCCCACATCTGTCTTTGGCTGCGTGAACACAGATGATTTTGCTTACTTGCCACACATGCAGTTGCTAAATCTAGGAGGCATACTCATAGCCCTTGGTCTCACATGCAAAAATGGCGGTGGACTGGGTGGCATATGGTGGTGTCTGGTGCTATATTTTGGCACACGACTTGTCTACCATTCATTCTACATTGGAACACACTGGAACAGCCATGTAAGCTGTTAACAATCATGCTCAGAAATCTGATAGATATAAACTGATAAAATAACTCAGGAGTTCTGTCCATATGCAATTTGGTGTGGTACAGTCTGCAATCTGTCAGTTACCTATTACACATGTTTTATGACTGCAATTTGAGTGCATCATATCAGGGCTTGTAAGAAGATGTGTTAATCTGAATTAGTATTTGCAAATAATACTGAGGTTCCATGCACAAAAGTTGATCAGTTGTGGGTTGATGTTTAATACAGGTTCTGGGAGGTGCTTGTGTAGCAGCACTCCAATTGGATGAGCAGCAGGCATTGGTGTCCAGTTAAGTAGCACTGATGGGTATCTAGCAGCTTTCAGGTCTCCAAAAGAAGGGATTTACAGCCAAGGATTCATCAAGTGGGAACCTAAGCATTCTCAAACACATTTTAGACTCTGCCCCCTTATTTGCACTGGTTCCAGGATTGCATTCTCCTCCAGTTGGAATTGTTGCATGCAAATGTAATGCAATAGCTCTTAGCCACAATGTAGATGGCACTACTCAGAAAGGAGAGGCTTGGATGGATTTTAGGTTTTGGGATCTCAGAAATAAACAGGTAAGCTTTCTCGGAATCACCCTTTTCTACATTCACAGTCCTAGCTATCCAGTCTCTGACCTTTGTGAGTGACTGTTAACCCAATGTAAAAAATTCAAGCAATTGACCAGTGGAGCATTTTTACTAGCAGAAACATGTATCCCACCAACCCATCAATATCTCCAAAGGCATTCACAGAGATATACTTTCAGTGAAGGGGAAGAAGACATTCTGTTTTGTAGGCACATTGTTGCACATTCACTGGTAAGGGCAATCACCAGCACATCACAAGGTGAAGTGAATACAAACTGTTCATGAGGTACAATACACATGGCTGCCAAAGTTGTTGCAAATAATATTATGGTTGAAGTTTTGTCATCTGGTATTCCTTCCAGCAATGGTCTCAATTGTCTTCTCATGGATCATGAAACATGGTCTTAATTGTCTTTTTCGCAGATCATGAAGCATGACCTCTCCATGTAACTGAGGAATGTGGATTAGATGAGTGCAGCAGTACGTGCACTCTTTGACCTTGTGACAGCTGATGCTTATGCCTGTAAGAACTTGACAACCAGCTTTGTCAGCATTCTAATGCAAGTTGTAATTTGCCAATGATGTCACCCTGACATCTAGACTGGTGAAATAAAGATTGATGCTTTGCCGTTTTGTTGAAATGGGTTGAAGCAGTCTTTTTCTTGCAGTTTCATGTATAGAATGCCTGATGGCAGGGCAGGGAATTAACTACTTGGCATAAAGAACAAGGCAGCCCTCCTATGGACGTGCCTTATGTGCATATAGAGGCCACCATACACATCATCAAGAGCCTTCGTATGTGCACGTAAGGCGCCTCTATATGGGGCCCTAGGTCTCAATTCCTCAATTCCTCAATCCCTCATATCAAAAGCACACATCCCTTCAATGACACCCAAACCCCTTTTAATGTTAACCAATTAATGTCAGGGGGAACCAATTTGGTCTGGCCCCTCCCAGTACTCCTAGTTTGTTCAGCATGATAGGAAGTTCTAGGTAGCTCTGTTCAACACTAATATGAAACACATTGAGAAGTTTTGTTGCTGCCCAATTGTTTCAACATTTTTCAAAGCATGAGCTGAAGCAGATGATGGGGTGTCCTTACTAATCACACTCCCAAATTGTTTCAAAAAGGATGAAAATCAATGTTCTTTTTCTAGACTCCTCTTGAATGGCTAAACTTTGACCATCCATTACTCGATCATTTGAATTACTATTTGAATAGTTTTTTTCTTCACATGACTCATATGCATGCTTTCTATACACCACTAAATTTTTTTAAATGGGAAATGGAGCACAACATCTTAGTCCAAGTCTCCAAAAACTTGCAATTTTGAAGACCACTTGAAACTAGAAAGTTTAAAAATGGCAATATTCCATTTCTCATACAAATCTCATTTTTAAAAAATCAAAACATTTGGCTTCTTCAAGTCCTCTACAACTCCAACATCCATTTTGCAATGTCTTCTTCCTATCAAGTGATTTTGTAATACAAGCGGTGAATTATGGAATGACATTTGGAATTGAAAAATACAAACGAAGAAGTTCCCCATGTCAAGGACTTAAGAAGAACTAAAATCCCTCTCAAGACAAATATGAAAAATTGCCAAATTTATTTCCAAAAGCTTGACATCACCTCACCAACAAAAGCATCCTTAAACTCCATGTAATGACCTAGTTAAAGCATTCTTAGTTATATAGAGGCCGGCACCTTATGTAGCCAAATCACGGCGGTTTTGTTGCATGGCACCTCACAATAAGAAAGGGGGCAGGTTGTAAGGTGCCTCCACATATTTCCAATCCCCTTTTTGTTTAAGAGACTTTATTCAATTCGTAAAGCATTGCAAGATTTTTTTCCCTTTGCATTTTAAAGCACCTCCTCTATGTGGAAGATCCTTTCATCACATGAAGGGACCTTCCACATATAGAAGGTGCTTCCATGGATGGAAGATGCTTTTGTGTAAAAAACCTTGACATGCCTTATAGTGGGGAAGGCTTGCAGGTTAGGACCTTCAAATTTTAGAAGGCCCTCATCGAGAGGTCTTCTCTTATACTTTATAATCATTAAGGCCCTTCAAATGAGCCATTACAAAAACCCATTGCCCAAGCACTTGGTGGCTAAGGCCTCCTACTTCACCTTGAGGTTGTAACCTCAACGTCACAAACATGGTCATATCTTGGGAGCTCATATGGTAGGAGGCAAACATTGAAAGTTCTTTTATAAATGTCTATAAAATTTCAATAGGATTTTTGGCCTCCAAGACTTGAATGTGGCAAAGTCTTTGGCAACATCCTTGAAAGTCATCCATGACTATAGAACTATGTGTAAGCAATCTACAAGTGCATAAACAAAAAGGACATAACACCAAGTTACAAGATAGATCATAGGAACACTTTAGATGGTGTAGTGGCATAAAATGCAATGGCATGGTCAAGAAGAAGTTCATGCAAGGATGTTTGATCTCTCATCATTGTTTTATTGTAATAGCAAATTCATCTTCAAATAATCTCCTAATTGGACATAAAGCTTAAACAAACTTTGTGGTGTGTAATTGTATTGGGGCACCACAACTTTAATTTGTCATAAATATCATCAAAATTTGCAACATTTTTTATTTTGGAGAGAAATTTGATAGTTTGTAGTGGAAATGTTCTTATAATCCACAATTTTATTAAAACTTATGCCCTTGCATTTTCCCCTTTCACTTATCCATGTTGCTTGCAATGAAGTTTGACATGTGTACATCATTATTAATTAATGATTAGGTCCCTAACTCCTTATCTATCACTAAAGAGTTTGTTTATAGATTAGAAATGCTTATGTTTAGCAATGTTCATTGGATGCACTTCATTAAATCACAAACCATATGAAAATTTTGAAAGTCACAAAATTCCCTTATGTGGGGTTGCATGGAAAAATATTATTTTTGGGCTAGTTGGTTGATTATTTGTATTCATTAGGCTTGTAGGCCTCAGTGTAGGTCACGTGTATAAAAAATCATGCCATAAAATATTAAACTAAATATAAAAATTTCAATGACAAGTAATTAAAACTAGTATATGAGGGATTTTTTGGAATCCTTTGTATGATCATCCATGGACCATTCCAAAGACAATTTTAGAAGTAACTACTTCATTTTCAAACTTATCTATTTCATTTCTTTCTTAATAACAACGTCCTTTTCTTATTAATTTTCATAATAACTACCTCCCACCTTTCCTAATAACTACCTCCATTTTATAACTATTTCATTATTTTTCCCTATCCACTAACATGTATGAAATAACATGTGTCTTTTCATGTCCATGAAATTTACATTAATTTTAAATTAAACTTGACATCTTATATATAAAAGCAACAGTGTCTCTCTGTGTGGGCAGTGCTTGGAAGATTCTTCCAGTCATTGCCCGTTCCCTGTGGAGCTTCCCCAGATGTAACTTCCCCATATGTAACTGACTCCAGAGAAAAAAGAAATCAGGGGCAGTCTGATTTTTTGAGGCAAAAGATTTGGTAGACCAGAAAAAAAATATTTAGGCCTTGGACAGCCTAGAATCATTTT
>Ga0116230_10003654_pt1 | contig 15037 bp, 12 predicted proteins | sample S1TSphfallax_3_FD_88678 | JGI IMG/M metagenome (GOLD analysis project Ga0116230, IMG submission 88678) | Host-associated microbial communities from peat moss isolated from Minnesota, USA - S1T2_Fd - Sphagnum fallax MG | ecosystem: Host-associated > Plants > Peat moss > Unclassified | place... | reverse complement strand
GTGCTTTGGCTGGGCGTTCCGGCCGTGTACGCGCTGTAGGTGCCCGAGCCCAGCGCCCACAGCGCGCCCGCCTTATCCACAGCGATGTTGCTCACCTGGTAGAGGCCGCCGCCCGGCACAGACGAAGCGCTGGAGTCCTTCACCACCGCGAGGGTCGGCGTGGTGCCGGCCGTGAACGTCATATTCGGGCTCAGTCCGTCGTTGGGGGTAACGAAGGCGCTGTTCGCGATGTTGTACTCCACCACCGCGCTGTAGGTGGCGCTGGATGTGAGGTTGGCGATGAAGACATTGTTGTTGCCGTCGATCACGTCATAGGCCGGCGCGGAGAGGCCGCCGCCGTTGCTCGCCGTCGTGGTCAGTGCATTGGACGTGCTCAACTCATACAGATTGCCGAGCGTCGCGCCGACCACCCATGCATTGGAGTTCTTGTCGAGCGCGATGCCGTAGGTCGTCTCCGTGCTCGGGCCTACACTCCCTGTAGTGCCCGCGGGCAGGGCGACAGTCGCCGGCGCGGCCGCGGCGGTCGCTACGGCACTGTTGTTCAGCGTCGTCTTGAACAGGCTGACCGTACCGGAACCGATGTCCGAGGTCCAGATGTTGCCCTTCCCGGTGGTAGAAGAGTCCACCACCAGAGCACGCGATCCATTCGCGTCCGGCGCGGAGTCATTGAACGTCGAGAAGACGTCGGCGGCGGTAAAGGAGGCCGCAGGAGACATCTCCAGCAGCTGGCAGACACTGGCGCTGCCGCTGGCTCCGCAGCTGCTCTTCTTGTAGCTCTGCGTCCATACGTTGCCGTACAGGTCCGCCGCGATGGCGTAGGTGTTGTAGTTGCCGGTGAAGGCGCTGGCGTAGCTGAGGATCGAGGGCGTTCCGCTGGAGGAGTACTCCCAGACGCCGTTGACCGTCACCGCTGTTCCGCCGATCTTGGCGACCGCGCTCTGCACGCCATCGGCCAGGAACAGGTTGCTGTTCTGGTCGAAGGCCATGTAACGGAAGTTGTCGCCCTTGCTGCCGGTCACGCAGGTGTTGGCCGCCAGGGCGCCGTACTGGTTCGGGAAGAGCGTAGCCGAGCAGTTGCTGGAGCTCACTGCGGCCGCGGTCGTCGTAGTCAGCAGCGACCCCGCGCCTCCCGGATAGGGTGAGACTGCCGTGGAGCTCGAGTTGCCAAACTCCAGCAGGTCGCCCGCGTATGAGCCGGCGATCCAGAGGTTGTCGTTCTTGTCGACGGTCAGGCCCAGGGCGTCGTAGATCAGCGCCGGGCTGGTGCCTGTGCCGCTGTTGGCAGTGCCGGTCGGGTTATACGCGATCGACACGGAGAGATCGTTGGGGGTGGTCGTCGCGGTGGTCCCGGCGATGAAGGGCTGGAAGGCCGCGCCGGTGCTGCTGACCAGCGCCAGCAGGTGGGCCACATTCAGCCCGGGGTAGAGCGCGATGTACTGGGCTGCCTGCAGGGTGTTGAGCGGCGCGGCCAGCGTCGTGCTGCCCAGGGTGGGCGTGGCCGCGGTGAGCAGCGTGGAGGTGGTGCCCCCGTCGCAGCCGTAGCTGTCGTAGGTGGCCTGCGCGTTGGTGTACGTGGGCGTGCCCGTCGCCACGACCGGAACGGTGAACGTCGTTGAGGTGGCGACGGTGGCAGCATACGTGTTCCCGTCGAGGCTGGTGCCGGTACCGCTGAAGGTGACGTTCGTGCCACTGATCAGACTGCCGGTCGAGGAGACGGTCACGGTGGTGGTGCTGGCCCCGGTTGAGATCGCGGAGATGGCGACCGTATTGGCGCTGGGCACCGTCGTGTTCACGCACGCCTGCAGGATGTCGCCCAGGGTGTTGATCAGCGAGACCGGCACTACGCCGAGCCCCGCGGTTCCGGTGCAGGCCGTGGTCGTGCTCTGCACCTGCGTGGTCGCGTTCACCGTGCCGGTGCAGGGGTTCACCAGGGCGTAGGCGTTGGCGAAGGCGTCCTTGAGCCCCACGGCGTTGGTCGTACTGGTGGTGATGCCCGGCGTGTTTGTGCTGGTGGTGGCCGCCTCCAGCGCGGGCACGGTGATGCCGGCCGAACCTGGCGCGGGCATAAAGCCGTCCAGCGCCTCGGCCAGGGCCACCGTCGTGAGCTCATTGATGACCGTAAACGAGCCCGCAAGTGTAGCGCACGGGCCGATAGCCGCGCCCAGCAGCGCGGACTGGTTGTCTGTCGCGGCACTGGTGGAGCTGGGGTTGCCGCCCGCGGCCAGTACATAGGCATAGCCGTTGGCCGGGCAGGTCAGCGTGCCGAAGCTATAGAAGCCGCCCGCGCTGCTGGTCGTCTTGCCGATGGGAGCGATGCTGGCACCGTAGCCGTTGTTGCTCGGCACCGCGGCGAAGATCTCCACCGTCGCGTTCACCACGGGGTTGTTGCCGCCATGGATCTTGCCCGTCACCGACGATGTTGCGTAGCTGCCGACGGGGTCGTTCACGGCCGAGGGCGTGGCCAGGGTGCCCATGCCGCAGCCGGTCAACAGCGTGGCGGCGGTGAAGCAAACACCGGAGGCAAGAAGGACGGCGGCGCGACGGACAGACGGGTGGAGAGAGTTCTTCATGGCTGGCAGGTCCTCAGGAACAGTTGCGATTGTGGCAAGAATGTCGTCGGGGACGTGCGGACGAAGCGGAGGCTTCGCCGAAACGTACGAGCGACAGGGAGCGTGAACACTTGTCATTTTGTGCAGCGTTCTTGAAAGAGATGTAAATGGAAAGTTGCAATTTTGTTACAACCCGGGGATACGCCGGCAAACCCACTCAATTTTTACGCAGGGTGGCCCGTCCTTTCGGAGCTTCATCCCGAAAGGATGGGGTATCGCTTGCGGTTAGCAAGCGACCGCGTACCTGGCCGTCAATTTCAGGACCTGCCAGCTCTGTATGTAGATACTGTCCCGCCCTACTGGGCGTCGCCGGGCAGCAGATGCTCCTCCGCAACCGTCATCTGCGCCTGCCCGTTCACCCAGCGGATCTCCCAGATCTGGTCGAAGACATTCGGGTCCCAGTGCTTGGGAACGTGGGGGACGCCGAAGGCCTCCGCGAGGTGCGGGATCTCGCCGTGGTGCCAGCAGATCAGCACCACCTTGCCGGCGTACTTGCCACTCATGATCTTCTTCGCCACCGGCCCGGTCTCGATGTCCACATAGTCGTGGTTGATCTTCTCGTCCAGCGCCTGGGCGGTGGGCGCGATGGTCTCAAGCGGCCGGTTGCTGTGCTTGGCAACGTCGGCGGCGAACAGGAAGTCCGGCCGCGGAAACGGCGGCGGCGCGCCGTTGGGCCCGGGCAGAAAGAGCCGCGGAAGCGCCTTGGCCCGCGCAAAGCCCTGCGGCGCGAGGTCCGGGTTCTTGTCCTCCAGCGGCTTTTCGGCGTGGCGCAGGATCATCACCAGCGCGGGGAAGCGACCGCTCTCATCCTGCGCTACGCCGGGGTGGGTAGCGACGGGGAGGAACAGGCAGACGAGCGGCAACAGCAGAGCACGGCGAACGGTCTTCATCGGGGCGGTCCTTTGCAAACGGCAGGAGGTGCGAACGGCAGGAGGGGCTGGAGACGGGCGCTGCCAGCACAGAATACCTCGGAGGGCGCACCGCCGCTTGCGCCCCGCCTGCGATCTCCGTAGGCTCGACTCAATCGAGTTTTCCGGGAGACCGACCATGTCGCATCCACTTATCCTTGCGCTGCTCGCCTGCGGTCTGATCGGCCTGCGGCACGGCTTCGACTACGACCACCTGGCCGCGATCTCCGACATCGCCTGCGCGGAGCGGCGCTGGAGCGAAGGCATGGGCCTGGGCCTGCTCTATGCGCTGGGCCATGCGTCCACGGTCGCGGCGCTGGGCACGGCGGTGCTGTTTCTGCACCTGCCGCTGCCGTTGGGCCTGGACGCGGTCGGCGAGCGCCTGGTGGGCGCGACGCTGATCGTGCTCGCGTTATATGTGGGCTTCAGCTTTCTGCGCCAGCGGGCGGCCCTGCGGGCCGGCGACGGCGCACACCCCGGCTGGCCCGCGCGCAGCCGCATCGCCCTGCTGGTCTCCGCCGCACGCTATGGATACTGGCGCGTGCGCCGGCTGGCCGACCCCGCGCGGCCCCAGCCGACGCCCTTCGCCTTCGTCTATACCCGCAGCTCGGTCTTCGCGGTCGGCATGCTCCACGGCCTCGGCGCGGAGACGCCTTCGCAGCTGCTGATCTTCCTCATCGCGGCCAACCTGGGCGGCACCAGCCGCGGCTTCCTTGGGCTGCTCTGCTTCCTCGCCGGCATGCTGCTGATGAACACGCTGATGACCGCCTGCGCCAGCGGCCTGTTCTCCAGCAGCCTGCACCGTCCGCGGGTGCAGGGCGCGCTCACGACGCTCACCACGGCCTACAGCCTGGGCATCGGCATGGTCTTTCTGCTGGGCGCGGGCCAACACCTGCCGCCGCTGCACTAGCGCCCTTTGTAAAGAGACGAGGTAGCTTGCACATAGAACCTGCCGCCAATCCGCCCGCTAGCCTCGCGGAGAAGTCCGCGCAGCTGGAGCGCGCGCTCAGCGAGCTCGACTCGCTGCTGGTGGCCTACTCCGGCGGCACGGACTCGGCCTACCTCGCCTGGGCCGCGCATCGCATGCTGGGCGGGCGCATGCTCGCGGTCATCGCGGACTCGGCCTCCCTGCCCCGCAAAGAGCTCGCCGACGCGCTGGCCTTCACCGACGCGCATCGCATTCCCACGCAGGTGCTGAGCACCCGCGAGCTCGACGACCCCGACTACGTGCGCAACGACACCCAGCGCTGCTTCCACTGCAAGGACGAGCTCTTCACCCGCATGGAGGCGCTGCGCTGCGAGCTCGGCTTCGCCCACATGGCCTACGGCATGAACCGCGACGACCAGGCGCCGGGCACAGTCGAGTTCCGCCCCGGCCAGCAGGCCGCCGCGCGGCACGGTGCGCTGGCGCCGCTCGCCGCGGCCGGGTTGAGCAAGGCCGAGGTGCGCGCTCTGGCCCGCGCGGCCGGGCTCACCCTGGCCGACAAACCCGCCAGCGCCTGCCTGGCCTCGCGCATCGAGTACGGCCGCCCCGTCACCGCCCACGCGCTCGCGCAGGTGGAGGCCGCCGAGGCCGCGCTGCACGCGCTCGGCTTCCCTCAGGTCCGTGTCCGCCATCACGGCGAGCTGGCGCGCCTCGAGATCGACCGCGCCGACCTGCCCCGCGCGCTGTCGCTCGAGCTCTTCGACCGCATCGCCGCGGCGCTGCGCCCGCTGGGCTTCGTCTACATCGCGCTCGACATGCAGGGCTACCGCTCCGGCGCGATGAATGAGGTGGTCGCGGCGTTCGTTCCTGCGGCCGCGCTCGTCTCTGCACGCTAACCCTGCCCCCAGCCGCGACGCTCGCCCCGGCGCGATTCGCGCGGCAATGGTCGTTCGCGCGACAATGGCTGTATGCGCATCGCCTATCTCGACTGCTATGCCGGCATCGCCGGCGACATGCTGCTCGGCGCCCTGCTGGATGCGGGCGTGCCCGCGCAGGTGCTCCACGACGCCACCGCGGCGCTCGCCCTCAACGCCAGCCTGCGCATCGAGACCGTCGACCGCAGCGGCATCAGCTGCACCAAAGTGACCGTGCTCGAGGGCGAGCATCTCGCCGAGGCCCTGCCCCACCAGCAAGCCCCGCGCGATGCAGCCTACTCGGCGCAGCCGAAGACGCAGCACCGGCACAAGACCGGCCATGCGCACACGCACGATCACCCGCACAGCCACGCCGAGACCAGTGAGGCACACAGCCATGACCACGAACACGATCATGACCATGCCCACGGCCGTTCGCTCACCGTCATCCGCAAGCTGATCGAGGCCGCGCCGCTGGCCGCGCCCGTAAAGCAGACCGCCATCCGCGCCTTCGACCTGCTGGGCCACGCCGAGGCCAAGATCCACAACGTCCCGGTCGACCATATCCACTTCCATGAGGTCGGCGCGGTGGACGCCATCGTCGATATCGTCGCCGCCAGCGCGGGCATCCATCGCCTCGGCATCGGCGCCTGGTACAGCTCGGCGGTCAACGTCGGCGGCGGCATGGTGGAGTGCGCCCACGGCACCTTCCCTGTGCCCGCGCCGGCCACGGCCGAGCTGCTGCGCGGCGCGCCGACCTACTCCGCCCACGTGCAGAAGGAGCTGGTGACCCCCACCGGCGCGGCGCTACTGCGTGCACTCGAACCCAGCTTCGGCCCGCAGCCGGCGATGCAGGTCTCGGCCATCGGCTATGGCGCGGGCTCGCGCAACCCCGCCGGCTTTCCCAATGCGCTGCGGTTGTGCATCGGCGAGGCAGCAACCATGACCGGCGATTCCAGCGATTCCAGCAATTCCGGCGCCGCCCTCGAGACCGTCGCCGTGCTCGAGACCGCGCTCGACGATCTCTCCCCGCAGCTGCTGGCGCACGTCGCCGAAACCGTGCTGGCGCAGGGCGCGCTGGACGCCATGCTCACGCCGGCGATCATGAAGAAGGGACGCCCGGGCACGCTGCTCACGGTACTCTGCGAACCGGCCGACGCGACGCGCCTGACCGCGCTGCTGCTGGCCGAGACCACCACGCTCGGCGTGCGCCTGCGCCATGACCGCCGCAGCGTGCTCGCGCGCAGCAGCGTCCCCGTCGCCACACCCTACGGCGAGGTCCGCATCAAGCGCGGCGCGGCCAACGGCGAAGAGCGCAACGCGGCACCGGAGTTCGAGGACTGCAAGGCCGCGGCCGCGCGCCACAATGTGCCCGTCAAGCAGGTGCAGCAGGCCGCCATCGCCGCTTACCTCGCAGGCAGGCCCGCATGAAGCGCGCCGACCTGCTCCATCTGCTGGCCGAGGTCGAGCGCGGCGCGCTGGCCCCCGAGGCCGCCGCCGCACGGCTGGCCACGTTGCCCTTCGAGGACCTCGGCCACACCCGCGTCGACCACCACCGCAGCCTGCGCAGCGGCCTGCCGGAGGTCGTCTTCGCGGCCGGCAAGACGCCCGGCCAGGTGCTCGACATCGTCGCCGCGCTGGCCCGCGACGGCGTCGAGGTGCTGGCCACGCGCGCCTCGCCGGAGCACTTCGCCGCCGTGCAATCGCGGTATCCGGGGGCGGTGTATCGCGAGCTCGGCCGCTGCATCACGCTCTCCATCGCAGCCGCGAAAGAGCCTCTCCGCGGCCACATCGCCATCCTCTGCGCCGGCACCAGCGACCTGCCCGTGGCCGAGGAGGCGGCCATCACCGCGGAGACCTTCCACTGCCGCGTCACGCGGCTCTACGATGTCGGCGTGGCCGGGCTGCCGCGGCTGCTCGCGGTACGCGAGCGGCTGCTGGAGGCCGACGCTCTGGTGGTGTGCGCGGGCATGGAGGGCGCGCTCCCCTCCGTGGTGGGCGGCCTGGTCGGCGTGCCGGTGCTGGCGGTGCCCACCTCGGTCGGCTACGGCGCCAGCTTTGCGGGCGCGGCCGCGCTGCTGGGCATGTTGAACTCGTGCAGCCCCAACGTCAGCGTGGTCAATATCGACAACGGCTTTGGCGCGGCCTACAGCGCCGTGCTGATCGCCCGCGCCGCGCACCGCGGCTGACTGGCGCGAACAGGCCCGGGGAGGGGTACGCCGGATCTGCCATTTTCTCGCGATTGAAACAATCCGCCGCATCTCCACTGCTAGGCTTAGAATTCTTTAATGTGCGCACATCGCTCCAACACCAGTCGCGCCTGCAAAAGGACAACCGATGAAACTCTCCTCACGCATCCCCCAGCTCTGCCTTGTAGCGTTTGTGCTCACGACCGCCGCCCATGCCCAGTCCGGCTGCGTGACCTCGCCGGAGAACCCGACCGCGGTGCTCGGCCTGGTGGGCCTCGCCGGAGCGGCCTGGCCTGCGCTGCGCGCCCGCCTTCGCCGCAAGTAAAGCCCGCAAATCGTCCTGCGTCCCGTCGTGGGCCGGCCACGCCCGATGCCGTACACTCGGGAACATCATGGCCTCGGCTCCCATCGCACCATCCACCCTCGCGCCTGCCCCGGCCGGGGCTGTGCCTGCCATCGCGGCGCAGGGCCTCAGCCGCAGCTTCAACGGCTTCCACGCAGTCGACCATGTCGACCTCACCGTCGAGCCCGGGCAGTTCTTCGGCTTCCTCGGCCCCAACGGCGCCGGCAAATCCACCACCATCAAGATGCTCACCGGGCTGCTCGCGCCCTCGGCCGGCTCCATCCGCATCCTCGGCCAGGACCTCTTCGCCGACCCGATCGAGGTGAAGCGCCACATCGGCGTGGTGCCCGAGGGCATGGCCCTGTTCGGCAAGCTCACCGCCACCGAGTACCTGCGCTTCGTCGGCCGCATGTACGGCCTGGACAAGCCGACCGCCGAGCAGCGCACGGCCGAGCTGCTGGAGTTCATGGGCCTGGCCCACGAGCCGCGCAAGCTGATCGCGGACTACTCGCACGGCATGGGCAAGAAGCTGGCGCTGGCCGCGGCCGTCATCCACGGGCCGAAGGTGCTGTTCCTCGACGAGCCGTTCGAGGGCGTCGACGCCATCGCCGCCGGCACGCTGAAGACGATGCTGCAGGGCATGATCGCGCGCGGCGCAACCATCTTTCTCACCTCGCACGTGCTGGAGATCGTCGAGCGGCTGTGCTCGCACATCGCCATCATCCATCGCGGCCGCATCGTGGCCAACGGATCGCTCGACGAGCTGCGTGCCGGCGTGCAGACGCGCATGGCGCCCCCGCCTCCGCCGCCCGGCAGCAACGCAGCGGACGCCCTATGGGAGCTGCCGGCGCACGATCCGGACGCACGACTCACGCTTGAGCAGATCTTTCTTCGCGTCGTCGGCGGGCAGGACCGCGGCCGGCCCGGCATCACCCATCCCGAGCAGGAGCTCGCCTGGCTCAGCTAGCTTGTCTTCTTCTCGTCGAAGCTGTTGCCTTCGCTTTTGCCGTTCCGGTTGTCATCTTGCCCGTATGTGGACCGCCGCCCAAACCCGCTCCCAGTTCGCCGCCATCGCCTGGCTGCGCTGGCGCATCCTGGTCAACGGCCTTCGCCGCAAAGGCGGCGCGGGCGAGCTGGCCGCGCGCATCGTGGTCTACCCCATCCTGGCGGGCATGGCCATCGGCCCCAGCATCGGCGTAGGCATCGCGGCGTTCTACTTGACCATGAGCAATGAGCCGGGCCGCATCGCCCTGCTGCTCTGGATCGCCTTCGGCCTCTGCCAGCTGCTCAACATCCAGCTGGGCCAGCCCGGCTCCACCTTCGACCCCAACGAGCTGATCCGGTTTCCGCTCGGGATGGCCGACTATATCGCGGTGCGCCTGTTCTTCGGCCTGCTCTCGCCGGCCAACATCGTCGGCACGGCGATGGCGTTCGCCATCGCGCTCGGCGTCACGCTCGCCCAGCCGGCGCTGGGAGCGGCAGCGTTCGGCGCGCTGGCGGTCTTCGCCGCCGCCAACGTCCTCTTCTCGCGCATGGTCTTCGCCTGGGTCGACCGCTGGCTGGCCACGCGGCGCGCCCGCGAGATCTTCAGCGCGCTCTCCTTCGCCTTCGCGCTGGGCATCCAGTGGGTCAACTTCACCTTCAACCCCGCCTACAACCGCCAGCGCCGCGCAAGCGGCCAGCCCAGCCACGCCGCCGAGCTCCTGGCCGCGGCGCAGCGCCTCTACCACCACCTCGACCCCGTGATCGCCGCGCTGCCCCCGGGGCTGACCGCGCGCGCTCTGGTCGCCGCAGCGGCCGGTCACACCGGCGGCTTCTTCGGCCTCACGCTCGCCTCGGCCGGCTTCGCTGCACTCTTTCTGGCAGTGTTCGCGCTGCGCATGCGCACCGAGTTCCGCGGCGAGGCGCTCTCGGACGCCGCCAACGCGGTCGCCCGAACGGCGCGCAAGCCGGCGTCGGCGCGCCCGGCCATCGCAATCTCCGCGAATACGACCGCCCCGGCCACCCACGCGCGCCTGCGCCTGCCGCCGGTCGCGCTCGCCCAGTGCGGCAAGGAGCTGCTCTACGTCCGCCGCAACCAGGGCGTCCTGTATGCCTTCATCATGCCGATCTTCGTCGCCTTCCTGGTGTGCGCGCGATGGTCTGCGCGGAGCGACGCCACGTGGGTCTTCCCTGCCGTGCTGGCCTATGTGTTGCTGGGCATCGGAACGCTCAGCTACAACTCCTTCGGCCTGGAGGGCGCGGGGTCGCAGTTCTACTTCCTCGCGCCGGTGCCGCTGAAGCATGTGCTGCTGGGCAAGAACCTGGTCGGCTTCGGCCTGGCCGGGCTCGAGGCCGTCGCCGTCCTGGCGATCACGCTGTACCTGGGCCGCGTGCCTCCGCTCAGCGTCGCCCTCGCCTCCCTGCTGTGGGCCGCCGGGACGCTGCTGTTCGGCACCGCGCTGGGCAACCGCCGCTCCATCACCGCGCCCAAGAAGATAAGCACCGCGCGCATGTCGCGCAACCAGGCCTCGCCGCTCAGCACGCTGCTGGCGCTGGCGCTCATGTTTGCCTCGGCGGTCTTCGCGGCCGTGCTGCTGGGCGTGGCCTTCTGGCTGCACCTGCAATGGCTGCCGGTGCCGGTGTTCGCGCTGTTCGCCGCCGCCGGCCTCGCGGTCTATCGCGCCGGGCTCAACTCCATGGACCGCTTCATGCTCGCGCACCGCGAAGAGCTGTTCACCGAGCTGTGCAAAGCCGCGTGAGAGACATCCCCCTCGGGATGCACGGGTTTCCAGCATCATTTCGAGCGACGCGCAGCCCTTGGGTAGGGATCGAAGCGAATGCGCAGGCGGGAACGGGTCGCCTGGGCGAAGCGCTCCAGCGTACGGGTAGACGGCAGGACCTTGCCGCTCTCCAGCCGGGCGACCACAGCCTGGGTGGTTCCCATCGCCTGGGCGACCTGCTCCTGCGTCATGTCCGCCTCCCTGCGTGCCTTGATCAGCGAGGATGCCAGCGCGAACTCCGTTTCGAGCGCATCGTACGCGGCGACGAACTTCGGGTCCTTCTTCCACTGTGCGAAGGATTCCGTTGCGGGGATAAACTTGCGCTTCATTGGACCTCCTTGGCCCGTCTCAGGGCGGTTTCGATCTCACGGCGCGGCATCTTCTGCGTCTTCTTGGTGAAGACATGTACCACGACGATCCGCTTGCCCACCGCAGTGACATAGACCGCTCGGGCTATGCCGCTCCTGCCCTTCATGCGCATCTCCCAGAGCCGACCTTCAAGATGCTTGATGTAGGGCTCGCGGACGCGCTACAAACCGTGGGATTGGACCAGCTCCACAATGCGCTGAAAGCTTGCGCGAATGTCCACCGGCAGGGCATCGAGCGCGGCCTTCACGTCCTCATCCAGAAACTCGACAGCCCACACGGATGAGTTCGACATGTTTCATTATAGCTTTTTTGCAATATGAGCTGCGATCCAAATACGCCGATTCATCGCGAATCCCGAGCTTAACGAAGTATGCGTGAAGGGTCGCGATGAGACTGCGCGCTACCCTTTCACACCCACCACGCTCATCATCCTGCCGGTAAAGCCGTGCTCCATGCGATGGCTGAAGTATTTTCTGCGGCCGTCGGGCAGCCGGGTGCAGCCGGTGCACTCGGCCAGCACGGAGATCGCTGCCGGCTTCAGCCCGGCGTCCAGCAGCTGCCGCCGGTTGGCCTCATGCAGGTCCAGGTGGATCTGCGGGCCCAGGTTGGAGTGACCGGGCGCGCGCGCCGTGAGGAAGAGCATTGGATACTTCTGCCGCACCGGGTCAGAGTCGTAGACCTCGGTGAACAGCGCCGGCGCGTAGGCGAACTGGCTCTCGAACTCGTGCCGCACCTCCTCGCCCACCGCAAAGCAGCAGCCGGCGATGGCCGGCCCGATGGCCGCCACCAGGTCCTTGGGCTTCGAGCCGAAGCGCAGCCGCATCGTGCCCACACCGCGCTCCGCGATGCGCGCCAGCGTGCCGCGCCAGCCGGCGTGGAACGCGCCCACCACCCGCTGCCGGGTGTCCACCAGCAGCACCGGCACGCAGTCCGCCGTCTGGATGCCCAGCAGCAGGCCGGGCCGCGCGGTGATCAGGCCGTCGCCGCGCAGCGCCGCGCGGCCCTCCGGCGTGGCCAGCCCGCCCTGCGGCTCTGAATCTGACTCTTCGAGAACGCGCACCATACCGCTGTGGAACTGGCGCAGCGTCACCAGCTCGGCCGCGTGGCGGCCCCCAGCGCGCTGGACGATGGCCTGCATGAACCGCCCGCGGTTGGCCGCAACATGGGCGGCCGCGTCCTCGGCGGTCCAGCCCAGGTTCAGCTCACCCTCGCCGTAGGCCGTCGAGACGCCGCCCTGCCGGGTGCTGAACCCGGCCAGCAGCCACGGCATCTCTCCCCAGGCCGGCACGCGCAGTACGCCCGCCGAGAGCTTCGCGTTCGCCGAGAGCTTCGCGTTCGCCGAGGACTTTGCGTTCGCCCGGCCTGCCGCGGCCGGACGCGGCTTGTCGGCTGGCAGTCTCCTGCTGCTGCGCGGGTTCATGGGGCTGCGCGAAGCCCGGCGGCCGTGCTTCAGGTCTCCACCGGCCAGCACCCGGTCCACCGCGCCGATCGCCTCTGCGCTCTCCACCCAGCTCCCCATGGCTGCATTCTACGGGGCACGGGGGCCAGCTTGGTGCGCGGACCGACGTCTGCCGGAAATGTGCGCATTAAAGGAACTGGCCCCGCTTTCAGGCGGGGCCGGGAGAGGCTCAGGGGGAGGGGATATTTGAGGAATTGCTAGAGGATCGCCCTAAAAGAGGGCAAAAGGGGAATGTACTTCAGGTAGGACAAATGTAGAAAAGCCTCTCAGTTACTCAATTAGACGCACAGGTCGAAATTTGGTTGCTCAAAGTTTGCCCCCAGGGTTGCCTAAGACGTGTCCTGCTCAATCGCTCCCGTACCGGAATCGTTCCCGTACCGGAATCGCTATTGACGGCCTGGATATCCCCCCTCCGGCGCCGAAGCCCGTACTTCGGCGGCGAAGCCCCGCGGAAGGCCAAATTTCAAGGTTTTCCGAGAGTTCCTCACTCCATTCAGCAACCTTACAGCTTCCCCAGCGTCCAATCACGCAGCGTTCGTCGCGACCGCGTTTCCGCTTCCGCCGCCGGGGTTTCCCAGAGACTTCCCAGAGCAGGCCCGGGCCTCTTGGCCGATCCTGCTTCTCCCTTGCATTCGTGAAACTTCGGCGTTACGATACCCCGATTGCCTGCATGACCACCTCGACCCAAATCGCCTCCCACCTGCTCCGTTCGCGCATCGGCAAGATCTGCGTGGCCATCACCGGCGTCTCCCCCGAGGAGATGATCGAGAAGGCCACCGAGGTCCTCAAAGAGACCAACTTCGTCGAATTCCGGCTGGATTACCTGGCCAAGCCGGCCGCCGCGCTGCCTGGCCTGCACGCGTTCCTGGCCGAAAACGGCGCCGCCACGGCCATCGCCACCTGCCGCTGCAAGGAGAACGGCGGCCGCTTCGAGGGCTCCAGCGCCGCCGCGCTCGAGATCCTGCTCAAGGCCGCCGAAGCCGGCTTTCATCTGGTCGATATCGAGCTTGAATCCGTCGAGAAGCTGCCCAGGACCACCGTCGGCCGGCTGCGCGAGGCCGGCGCGGCCGTGATCGTGAGCTACCACGATTTCCACGCCACCAAAGATCTCGACGCCATCTATAAGCGTATCGAGCCCTTTGCGCCGGAGTTCATCAAGGTCGTCCCCACCGCCCGCACCCTGGCCGACAACCTCACCCTGATGCGCTTCCTCGAGCGCATGGAGGACCACTCCAACTCCTCCATCGTCGGCATCTGCATGGGCGAGGCCGGCATCATCTCCCGGGTGCTCGGCCTGCGCGCCGGCTCGGTCTTCACCTTCGCCGCCGCCAATGCGGGCGAGGAGACCGCGCCCGGCCAGATCGCCGCGCGCACGCTGATCGAAACCTACCGCATCGACCAGGTCGACGCCGCCACCAAGGTCTACGGCGTGGCCGGCAACCCCATCCGCAGCTCGCTCTCGCCGCTGATGATGAACACCGCCTTCCGCCGCGAGACCGTCAACGCGGTCTACCTGGCGCTGCAGACCTCCAAGGCCGAGGACCTCTTCAAGCTGGTCCGCGAGGTGCCCATCCAGGGGCTCTCGGTGACCATGCCGCTCAAGCAGGACGTGCTGCCCTACCTGGAGCGCACCGACCCGCTCTCCGCCCGCATCGGCGCGGTGAACACGGTCCTGCGTGCGCAGGACGGCAAGTTCTACGGCTTCAACACCGACGTCGCCGGCATTCTGGGCCCGCTGGAGCGCAGGCTCCCGCTGGCCAACGCGCGGGTGCTGGTGCTGGGCGCCGGCGGCGTGGCGCGCGCGGCCGTGTTCGGCTGTCGCGACAAGGGTGCCGAGGTCTTCATCGCCAACCGCACCCCGGAGACCGCGCAGAAGCTCGCCCGGCAGGCCGGTGCGAAGTACATCAAGCGCGAGGCGCTGGCCAAGACCAGCTTCGACGTCATCATCAACGCTACCCCGCTGGGCATGACCGGGATGGCCGGCAAGAACGTACCTGCATCGCCGCTCGAAGCCGCCGAGATCGATGCGCGTTTCGTCTTCGACCTGGTCTACAACCCGCTGGAGACGCCGCTGCTGCGGCTGGCGCGCCAGAAGGGCGCGACCCCCATCTCCGGCGTGGAGATGTTTGTGCACCAGGGCGCGCGGCAGTTCGAGATATGGACGGGCAAGCCGGCCCCCGAAGAAGAGATGCTGCGCGTGGTGCTGCATGCCCTGCGCCAGTCCTCCAGCGGCACCCCTGAGCCCGCCGCCGAGCCGACGCACATACCCGCCGCCACGACGCCCGCACCCGCGGCGACGACGCCGGCCGTCACGGCACCCAAGCCCGCCGCCAAAAAGCCCGTGGCGCTCGCCAAGCCCGCCGCGATCAAGGTGGTTCTGGCGGCTAAAAAGCCACGGCCCGCCAGCGTGCCCAAGCCCGTTACCAAGGTGCCGGCCAAGCCGGTGCGCGCCAAGGTCGCCGTCAAGGTCACCACCAAGACCAAGCTGACCGCCAAGAGCAAAGCCAAAGCCCGCTAGCAGGCATCCCCCACTTATTTGTGACCCTGACCTTGCAACTT
>Ga0116230_10003651_pt1 | contig 15039 bp, 5 predicted proteins | sample S1TSphfallax_3_FD_88678 | JGI IMG/M metagenome (GOLD analysis project Ga0116230, IMG submission 88678) | Host-associated microbial communities from peat moss isolated from Minnesota, USA - S1T2_Fd - Sphagnum fallax MG | ecosystem: Host-associated > Plants > Peat moss > Unclassified | place: USA... | reverse complement strand
GGACGCACCATCCACTCTCTGCTGCCGCTGCTGTGCCTGTATCCGGGCGTGACGCTGGACCTGGTCTCGCCGTGGCAGCTGCGGCTGCCGCTGCGGCACCGCGAGTACCTGCTGGAGCGCGGCGTGGCCTTCCATGAGAGCGAGCGGCTGGAGGGCGTGATCGCGCAGGCCGACGTGGTGTACATCACGCGGGTGCAGCGGGAGCGGTTCGCTGCGCAGGCCGACTATGAGGCGGTGAAGGACGTGTACATCCTGGATGCGCGCCTGGTCGAAGGGCTGAAGCCGGAGGCGATCATCATGCACGCTCTGCCGCGGGTGAATGAGATCTCACCGGAGGTGGATGGGGACGCACGCGCGGCGTACTTCCGGCAGGCAAAGAACGGCCTGTACATCCGTATGGCGCTGCTGCAATATCTGCTGGGCTGACGCATGCGCGTGCCGCGGAGGCGCCCCATCCATGACGGTGAGGCTGTCATGGGATGGGGCGCCAGGCTGGGGTAGACCGGGTAGCGAGGCCTACGGTACGGGGCAGGTGGCCGTGCCGGTGGTGTCGCCGGGGACGAAGGGGGCCATCAGCGCGCCGACCGACCAGAGGACGCCGTTCTTCATCACGCATCGCACGGCGGCGGCGGCCTTGATGTCCTGCAGCGGGTCGCCCTGGACGAGGATGAGGTCGGCGAGCTTGCCGGTCTCGAGGGTGCCGAGGTCTTTGTCGAGGTGCAGGGCGCGTGCGGGCAGGATGGTGGCGGTTTCGAGCGCCTGCCAGGGCGCCATGCCGAACTTGACCTGGGCGCGGAGGTTCAGGTGCAACGAGGTCGCGGTGAGGTCGAGCGGCGAATCGGTGCCGGCGAGGATGAGGCCGTTGCGGTCGAAGACGGCGCGGACGGTGGACTCTTCATCGCGCACGCGCGCCATGGCTTCGGTCTGGTCGGCCTTCAGGTCGGCGTCGCGGGCGGCGGTCAGCCGCGCCTTCTCCCAGGGCGGGGCCACGTTGTAGCGTGGGTCGTCGGGCATGGTGGAGTTTTCGACGTACAGGGTGGGGTTGAGGATGGTGCTGACGGTCCACATGCCGGATTCGGAGAGCAGCGAGCGCACGTCGCCATAGCTGAGGCCGGTGTAACTGCGTGAGTACGCCCAGCCGGTACGCGAGGTGGCGGAGATATGCGACATGCCGTCCTCGCCGAGCGCGACGGCGGGGATGAGGTAATGCGACGCCGTCTCGACGCCCATCTGCGAGTGGGCGAACTGGATGCCCTGCTGCGCCCAGGCGAAGGGCAGGCGGACGTAGAGCTTGATGAAGTCGAAGTCGAGGGCCTTGAGGCGCTGGAACTCGCGCTGCAGCTGGGCCTCGGAGGTGGTGGGGATCATCATGGGGTAGTAGACGCGCTCGCCGTCGACGGCCTCGCCGGTGGAGAACAGGCGCGGGCCAACGGCGGCGCCGGCGGTGTAAGCCTCCTGGTGTTGCAGGGCGCGGTAGGCGTTGTCGGCGAGGCCGCGGACCTGGGTGATGCCGTAGATGAGCCAGAGCCGGCCCATGCGGTCGCCGTAGTAGATGGAGTTGTCGGAGTCGTCGTGGGCGTGGCTTTCGGTGAGCCCAGGCATGACGGTGAGGGCCGGGGCCTCAATGGTGCGCGTGATGCCGGCCGGCGGCGTGGCTGCGTGGGGTGTGATGCTGGCGATGCGGTTGTCGACGACGAGGATGTCGACGTCGGTCTGCTCATCGGGGCCTACGCCCTTCCAGAAGCGGCCGGCGTGGATGAGCAGGCGCTGGCTGGGCCTGGAGGGTGAGTAAGTGAGCGGGACGGCGATGGGGGTGACGGCACCGGTAGCGAGGTCGAGCAGGCGGAGCTTGCCGTCGCTGAGGTAGAGCACGTGCAATGAGTCGCCGGAGAAGGTGGGCGCGTCGGTGGTCTCGTGGTTGCGCTGGACGGCGGGGCCGGTGGGGCGGCCATCGGCGTCGACGGGCATGGTGTAGAGCAGGTCATCCATGACGAAGGCCATCTGCTTGCCGTCGGGGGCGTAGATGGGGCCGTCTTCGGTGCGGGTAGTGATGGACTCGAAGGGGGCGGGGGAGAAGAACTCCGTCTTGAGGGTGTCGCGGTCGACGATGAGGATGGAACTGGTGCCCTCGCGATAACGCTTGGTGTATGGGTGGATGGTTGCGATGGCGACGCTGCGGCCGGAGGGGGAGAAGGCCGGTCGCCCGGGGAAGAAGGTCGCGGGCGCGAGCGGCTTGACGGCGCCGGTGGCGAGCTCGAGGGTGAGCGTGGCGCCGGTCTGGTCCTGGAAGGCGAGGGTCTTGCCGTCAGGCGACCAGGCGGGCATGATCTGCGCGGACTTGCTGGGCGCGGGGCGGGTGTCGGTGTCGGTGGTGGGCGAGGCCAGCGGATGGAGGTAGATGTTCTCGATGCCGTCGCGGTCGGAGACGTAGGCGAGGGTCTTGCCGTCGGGCGACCAGGCCGGGCCCTGCTTGTAGAAGGTGTCGTGGGTGAGTGCTACGGGGCGGCCGTGCAGAGGCATGAGATAGAGCTGGTTCAGCGCGATGAAGGCGACCTGCTTGCCGTCGGGCGAGAGTGCGGGAGCGTAGATGCCTTTGACCGGCCGCGGCGCGGTGGCGTCGAAGTGGTAGACCTTCGGCGTATAGACCGGGCGAATGGTGGGGATGGCGGCGGTGAAGGGGACGGGGGATTCGCTGCCGGCGGCGAGGTCGAGCTTGAGGATGTGGCCGCTGCCGGTATAGAGCAGTTGCGCGTTGGAGAGCCAAAGCGGGGCGAAGGGGAAGGCGTCGGCCGCGCTGCCGGTGTAGGTGGGGTCGCCGCCGGTGGCGGGGAGCACGACCAGGTGAGCGGAGTTGAGGAACATGCCCGCGCCGTCGAACTGGATGCAGGCGATCTGCTTGCCGTCGGGCGAGACCGAGGGCGTGTCGAAGCGGCCCTTGCCGGGGTCGAGGGTGGCGAGTGTGGTCAGCTCGCCGGTGGCGAGGTCGATGCGTTGGAGGGTGTTGCTGGCCAGGCCGGTGCCGCTGACGAAGACCAGCGCGCGGCCGTCGGGGGTCCAGTTGGGCTCAAACTGGTCGGCGGGCGTGGTGGTGATCTGGTGCAGCGTGCCGGTGGCGATGTCGACGGTCCAGATGTCGTAGGAGCCCTTGAAGGCGCGGTCGGAGGAGAAGGCGATGGTGCGGCCGTCGGGGGAGATTTTGGGCTCGCGGTCGTCGCCGTGGCCGAAGGTGATCTGCTTGAGACCGGTGCCGTCGGGGTGCATGGTCCAGATGTGGAAGGTGCCGCCGGCGTAGGACTGCACGGCGACCAGCGGCGCGGTGGGCGACCAGTCGGGGTGCGAGACCTCATCGAGCACATTGGTGAGCTGGGTCGCGGTACCGCCGGCGACGGGCAGCGAGTAGGTGAGGCCCTGCAGATCGAGCAGCAGAGTGCGATGGTCGGGGGAGACTGCGATATTGATGTCGGTGCCCTCGGAGACGGTGATGGTATGGGGCACGGGGGGCCTGGCGGGAGCGGACCGCTGGGCGGCAGCAGGAAGGACAGCGGCGGCGAGCAGAGCGGGGAGGATGAGCTTGGGCGGGTGCATGGAGGCTCCTTGAAGGCAGTGACGGCGTAGGTGGAAAGGGCAACGGCGTTCGCGGGTGCCTTCGACTGCGGTTGGTGCGAGGGCGTCAACCGCAGTCGAAGGGTTACAGGGTGGCGGCCGCGAAGGGCATTACTTATCGCGATAGTCGAGCGGCGGCATCTCGCCGGCAGGGATGGCGGAGGCGTAGGTCTTGCCGGTGAGCTGCTGCTGGAAGTCGGATTTGGCGGCGGCGACGAGGGCGGGGTCGGTGAAGAGGTCGACCGCGGTAAGGGCGAGCGCGCGCGAGGCGACCAGCATGCCGTCCTGGCCGATGCTCATGCCGGCGGATGCGGCGGCCTGCCAGGTGTGGGCGACCACGCCGGGCACAAAAGTCGCGGCGAGGAAGCCGATGGTGGGGACGTTCCAGCTGACGTCGCCGACGTCGGTGGAGGCGCTGGGCGCATTGGCGTCCGCGGTGGCGAGGGGGACGATGGCCTGGGTGGTGTCGAGCGGCAGCGCGCCGCCGGGCGGCAGGGACTTCTGCAGCGCGAGCGCGAATTCCTTCTCCTGCGGGTTGTAGGTGAAGCCGCCGGCCTCTTCGAGCGCCTTCTGCGCCAGCTGGGCGAGTGGGCGGTTGGGCAGGATGTTGGAGCTGCTGGCCTCGATGCTCACGTCGACGGTGGTCTCGGTCATGAGGGCCGCGCCCTGGGAGATCTTGAGGATGCGCGCCCAGATCTCGTTGAGCGTCTGCTGCGAGGGGTTGCGGGCGACCAGGCTCATCTCGGCGAGGTCGGGGACGATGTTGGCCGCTGCGCCGCCCTTGGTGATGATGTAGTGAATGCGCGTGTTGCTGGGGACATGCTCGCGCATGAACTCGATGCCGTTGCCCATGAGCATGACGGCATCGAGCGCGGAGCGTCCGCGCTCCGGCGCGGCGGCGGCGTGGGCGGCGATGCCGTGGAAGGTGAAGCGCGCGCTGGTGATGGCAAGCATGCCGCCGTCGATGACGGAGTTGCGGTCGGCGGGATGCCAGTGCAGGACGACGTCGACGTCCTTGAACAGGCCGTCGCGCAACATGAAGACCTTGCCGGAGCCGCCCTCTTCGGCGGGGGTGCCATAGAAACGCAGGGTCCCGTGGACGTGATTGGCGACCATGTAGTCCTTGACCGCGACGGCGGCGAGCGCGGCGCCGGAGCCGAGCAGGTTGTGGCCGCAGCCGTGGCCGGGGGCGTTCGCGGTGACGGGCTTGCGCGTGGGCTGGGCGTCCTGCGAGAGCCCAGGGAGGGCATCGAACTCGCCCAGGATCGCGATGACGGGCGAGCCCGAGCCGTAGCTGGCGATGAAGCCGGTGGGCTCATGCGCCACGCCCGTCTGCAGGGTGAAGCCGGCGGCCTGCAGGTCCTTCTGCAGCAGCGCGGAGCTTTGCCGCTCGTGGTAGCCGAGTTCGGCGAACTGCCAGATCTCATGGGAGGTCTGCTTGTACTCGGCGGCGTGGGCATCGACGAGGCGCTCGACCTGTTGGTGGGCGGAGGTCTGGGCACCGGCGGCGGAGACGAGCAGAGCCAGGGCCGTGGTCCCGCCAAGCGAACGTTTAACGATGCGTGTCATGCGGCAAGTCATGCAGTCTCCATGGGAACGGCAAAGGCAAAAGACAAAAAACTCACGCAACGGGGCGTTGGGGCCGCCGCGGGTGCAGAGAAAGGCGAGGCCGCGGAGGGCCAGCCAAGCCCTGCGCCCGCAGGCTAGTGGGTGGCGATGGTAGCGACGACAGTGTACTCGTATTTTACGAAGTCGTAGAGGGCCTGCTCCTTGATGCGCTCGTTGTCGCTGTGCATGGCGTGGGTGATGAGGTCTTCGGTGGGCAGCTCGGCACCGATGCCGTAGCACTGCTGGCCCTTGGCGCGGAGGCCCTTCATGTCGGTGCCGCCGGTGGACATGCCGGGGATGGTGAGGGTGCCGGGGAACATGGCCTTCTGCACAGTGGTGAGGTCGCGATAGAGCTCTGTATCGATGCTGGAGCTGGGGGTCTCGGGCGGATAGGTGGCTGGGGTGACGAGCTTGACCGCGGGGTCGTCGATGACCTTGACCATCATGGCCTTGAACTTCTCGATGTCCTCGCCGGGGACGGCGCGGATGTCGAGCGTGGCGGTGGCTTCGGACGGGATGACGTTGGAGCGGAAGCCGCCCTGGATGATGTTGGGGCTAATGCTGGTGCGGAGCGTGGAGTTCATGCGGATGTTGTTGGCGCGGAAGTAGTCCTGCGCGGCCTTGGTCTTGGAGGGGATGAAGAGGTCCTTGAGCCGCTGCGCCTCATCGGGCGGGCTCACCTTCTCCAGACCCTCGATGTAGAGCTTGGTGATGGGGGTGAGCTCCATCGGCGGCTGCCAGGCGCCGATCTTGGCGACGGCGGCCGAGAGGTGCACGATGGCGTTGTCTTCGCGCGGCATGGAGCCGTGGCCGGAGATGCCGTGGGCCTCCAGCTTCATGCCGCGGCCCTCCTTTTCGGAGACCTGGACTAGCTGGTAGTCGATCTTGCCGCCGGTGGAGCTGAAGGAGCCGCCCTCGGTGAGGCAGTACTCGGCGTCGATGTCGGGGTAGTTGTGGTCGATAAGGTAGCTGATCCCGTAGGTCCGGTTGGGTGAGCCGCCTTCCTCGCCGGCCTCGGCGACGAAGATGATGTCGCGGTCCAGCGTAACGCCGCTGCGCTTGAGCAGGATCATGGACATGAGCGCGCCGGTGACGAGGTCTTTATCGTCGATGGTACCGCGGCCCCAGATGTAGCCGTCGACCAGCCGGGCACCGAAGGGGTCCTCGGTCCAGTGCTCGCGCTGCACGCCGACCACATCGGTGTGGCCGAAGATGAGGATGGGACGCTTGCTGCCGTTGCCCTTGAGCCGGGCGATGACGCTCATGCGGTTGGGCTCGCCGCCGGCGAGGATGGAGGGGATGCCCTCCTTGGCCAGCACACCCTGCAGGTACTTGGCGACCAGGGTCTCGTTGCCCGGCGGGTTGCTGGTGTCGATCTTGATGAGCGAGGTGAAGTCGGTGAAGATCTCCTTGTCGGTGGCGGTCCAGTCGACCGGCGGGACCTGCTGCGCGGCGAGGCGGGCAGCGGGCAGAAGCAAAGCGGCGAGGCTGAAGGCGGCGGCGAGGCGGAGGCGCGGCATAGGGTGGGTTCCTTTCGCTGGATCGGGCTGCGGAGCTGGTTGATTCGCTGGTTGATTTCGCCGGTTATTTGGCGAAGGGGGCCATCAGGTCGGCGCGGGAGTAGTACCTGCCGTTGACGAGTACGCCGGAGACCTTGACGAGATCGTCGATGTTGGTGAGCGGGTTTCCCTGGACGAGGGTGAGGTCGGCGAGTTTGCCGGGCTCGACCGAGCCGAGGTCCTTGGCGTAGCCGAAGGCGCGTGCGGGCAGCAGCGTCGCGGTCTGCAGGGCCTGCCAGGGTTGCAGGCCGAACTTCACCTCGGCGCGCAGGCTGAGGTGAAGCGGCAGCAGCGCGCCGGGAAGGGCGGAGTCGATGCCGGCGAGGACCTCGTCGCCTGCGTTGTAGAACGCGGCGACGGTCTCGTCCTCATGCTGGAGCTGCTTGAGGGTGACGGTCTGGTCGGTTTTGACGGCGCGGTCGCGCACCTGCAGCATGGCCTTGCGCGCCCAGGGCGCGTCGAGCGCGTCCAGGCGGGGGTCGTCGGCGATGGCGGGGTCTTCCGCGTACATCGCCGTGGAGGCGAAGGCGGTGGAGATGTCCCACATGTGCGCGGCGGGGAAGAGTGTGCGGATGTCGGAGTAGGTGATGCCGCCGGCCGAACGTGTGTAGGCGTAGCCCCAGCGGGAGGTGGCGCTGACGTGGGTCATGCCGTCCATGCCGTAGCCCAGCCCGGGCAGGCCGTAGTGGGAGGCGATCCACTCGCCGGCCTGGTTGTGGGCCAGCGTCATGATCTGCCGCTGGTACGCGTGGGGCAGGCGGACATAGGTCTTGTAGTTGTCGACGTCGAGCGCCTGGGCGCGGGCGAACTCGCGCTGAATCTGCTCGACCGAGCGGATGGAGCGGTCGGTGGGATAGAAGATGCGCTCGCCGTCGAAGAGTTCGGCGGGGGCGAAGTAGCGCGGGCCTACACGGGCGCCGGAGGCGAAGGACTCGCGGACCTCTTCCTGCAGGTAGCCCTCGTCGCCCTGGGACTGGAGCTCGGTGAAGCCGTAGGCGAGCCACAGGCGGCCGCCGGCGTCGCCGGACTCGGCGATGCCGCCGTACTCATGGTTGTGCGACTCCCACAGGCCGGGGATGACGGTCTCGGTGGAGGCGTCGATGAAGCGGTCGCCGGCGGGCAGGTTGGCAGGGTCGGCGGTGTGGGGTTGGATGCTCTGGATGCGGTGGTGGACGATGACGATGTCGACGTTCTCGCGGACGGCGGCGCCGGTGCCGTCCCACAGACGGCCGGCGTGGACGATGATGCGTCCCTCCGGCAGGGCGCGGCGGTAGGTGAGGTCGAGTGCGATGGGCGTCGGTGGCGCAGCGCCATCGGCCGCGATCAGGCGCAGGCGGCCGTTGGAGAGGTAGAGGATGTGGCGGGAGTCGCCGCTCCAGCTGGGCGAGTCGGCGGTCTCATGGGTGAGCTGTTTCGCCGGGCCGGAGGGCACGCCGTGGGCATCGACGGGACGGGTGTAGAGGAAGTCGTCCATGACGAAGACGATGCGCTTGCCGTCGGGGGAGTAGGTGGGGCCGTCATACCCGCGAGTGAGGATGGTGGCGAAGGGCGCGGGCTCGGTGACGGTCTGCTTTTCGGTGGCGAGGTCGATGGTGACGATGCGGCTGGTGCCCTCGCGGAAGCGCATGTTGTAGGGCGTGAGCGAGGTCTGCGTGAGCACCTTGCCGTCGGCGAGCCAGCTGGGCTGGGAGGGCCCGAAGACCTCCTTGGCGACCTCATGGGCGCTGCCGGTGGCGATCTCTACGACGAACGTGGCGCCGTCCTGGTCGTGGTAGGCGAGGCTCTTGCCATCGGGGGACCAGGAGGGCATCAGCTCCGCGGAGGAGGTCTGCGCGGTCACGCGGTGGGAGGCCTTGGTGGCGAGGTCCATGATGTAGATGGCCTCGAAGCCGCCCTTGTCGGAGGAGTAGACGAGGCTCTTGCCGTCCGGCGAGAAGGACGGCGACTGTTTGTAGAAGTTGTCGTCGGTGAGGGCGACGGGCTTTTGGCCGATCGGCATCAGCCAGAGCTGGTTGAGGGCCTCGAAGACGAGGCTCTTGCCGTCGGGCGAGAGGTCGGGGTGCATGACGCCTTTGACGGCGTGGGGCGCGGTGGAGTCGAAGTCGTAGATGCGGTGGCGATAGCCGGGGCGGTCGATCTTGAAGGCGGCGGAGAACGGTATGGCGGTGGTGGTGTTGGCGGCGAGGTCGGTGAGCAGGATCTTGCCGTCGCCGGTGTAGAGGACCTTATTGCCGGGAAGGAAGCTGGCGTAGAAGGGGAAGACGTCCTCGGCGTCGCCGACGCGCTTGCCGTCGAGAAAGAGCTCGCTCTTGCCGCCCGAGAAGACGGTGTAGGCGAGCTTGCCGTCGGGCGAGAAGGTGGGCGAGTCGAGGTGGGCCGCGGAGATGGGGTCGGCGGCGGGGGCTTTGGACAGGGAGAAGACGGTCTTGACGGTGCCGGAGGCATCGACGGTGTTGATGTCGCCGCCGACCACGAACGCGCCGTGGCCGCGGGCGATGCCGGTGCCGCTGACGAAGGCGATCGTGGAGCCGTCGGGCGACCAGGTGGGTTCGTACTCTTCCTGCGGCGCGGAGGTCTTCTGGGTGAGCTTGCCGGTGGCGATGTTGGCGACCCAGATGTCATAGCTGCCCTTGAGGCCGCGGTCGGAGGCGAAGGCGACGCTGCGGCCGTCGGGGGAGATGCGTGGCTCGCGGTCGTCGCCGTGGCCGAAGGTGAGCTGGCGTACGCCGGTGCCGTCGGGCTTCATCAGCCAGATGTGGAAGGTGCCGCCTTTGTAGCCCTGAAACGCAATCAGGTCGCCCTTGGGCGACCAGTCGGGGCGGGAGGGCTCAAGCAGTGGGTCGGTGAGCCGGTGGGCGGTGCCGCCGGCAAGGGGCAGCGACCAGAGCGCCTCCTGCAGGTCGAGGATGAGGGTCTTGCCGTCCGGCGAGAGGGTTGCGGAGAGGTTGGTGCCCTCGGTGACGGAGACGGTCTTGACGACGGAGGCGGAGGGGGTCTTTTGCAGCTGGCTGGCGAAGGCGAGGCTGGAGAGGGTGAGGGCGGCGAACAGAAGCAAGGCGCCCCGGCGCATGGCGGACGTTGAACGGTTCATGAGGCTCCTCGAGTGGGTGGGTTGCGAGTGGGTGCGTTGCTGGCTGGATGTGGAGGATGCGGAGGGGACGGCGCGTCGCCGAGTGCGTAGGCTGCTGCACAGCCGCTGCGTGGGAACGCGCGGCCGTCGCTGAGGACGGCCGCGCGCGGTCGGGGTTTGGGTTAGAAGTCCAGCCGTGCGGAGAACTGGAGCTGACGGGCGTAGAAGGCCAGCACGCCCGAGGTCGCCGTGGGTGTGCCGTAGGTGGCGCTGGTGATGGTGGTATTGTACGAGCCGAAGTTGGAGTGGTTCATGAGGTTGAAGGCCTCCACCTGGGTGGTGACCTTGTACTTCTCGTGGATGGCGAAGGTCTTGCCCAGGTTGGCGTCGACGCGCTCGTTGGGCAGGCCGCGGAAGGAGTTGCGGTCCACGGTGGTGAGGCCGGTGAGCGGGTCGTAGTGGTCGTGGCTGAGCTTGTTGTAGACCGTGGCGGTGTAGCCGGTGGGCTTGACGCGGGAGCAGACGGTGCCAGGCAGCTCGGTGCCCGCGATGTAGCCGGACGGCTCCAGGCAGAAGCTGCGGTTGGACTGCAGCGTGACGGCGGTAGGAGCGGCCGTGCCCACCGAGGGCAGGTAGGCCAGGCCCGAGCCGTAGTGGTAGATCACGCCGGCGCGGATGCCCCAGCGGGCCTGGTAGTCGGCGTTGACGGTGAGCGTATGGCGCTGATCGTCGACCGAGTTGGCCCACTCGTTCTTGTAGTTGAACTGGTTGGAGGGGTAGGAGAAGGGGCTGCTGGAGTTGTCCTTCTCCACGCCGTAGGTGTAGGACATGCCGCCGCTGACGCCGAACTTGGTGCGTTCGCGGACGCTGAGCAGGATGTTCTGCATGAAGGCGCCGACGTACTGCGGCGTGTAGAAGGTGGCGATGGTGCTGTAGTGAGTGTTGGGGGTGTAGCGGCCGGAGATGCAGCCGGCGGGGTTGGGGCAGGTGGCGCTGACGGTGTAGTTGTCCTGGGCCCAGCCGGTGGAGGGGTCGAGCGTGAGGTTGGCGTCCTCGCGGGTCCAGTCGTGGTGCACATGCAGGTAGGTGTAGTCGGCCGAGGCGGTGAGGCCGTAACCGAGCTCCTGCTGCACGCCCACCGAGCCCTGGAAGGACCACGGGGTCTTGATGTTGGCGTTCATCACCTGGATGGCCTGGAAGATGCTCTGCGGGGTGGAGATGAAGGTGCTGGTGTTCTGCCCGTCGAAGGGGTTCATCAGGTTGAAGGGGTTGCCGGTGGTGGTGTTGGTGGCGGCGCCGGCGCTGCCGCCGGTGACGGGCGCGGCGGCCTGGACGGTGTTTTCGCCGTTGAAGAGCTGCGCGTCGATGGTCTGGTTGGCGACGATGTCGGCAAAGTAGATGCCGGCGCCGCCGCGGAGGACCGTCTTGCCGGTGCCGAAGACGTCATAGGCGAAGCCGATGCGCGGCGCGAAGTTCAGGTTGTTGCCGTGGCTGGGGCCGATGACGCCATTGATGTTGGTGGCGGCATCGGTGATGACGTCGATGTCGTTGTCGTAGCGCAGGCCAAGGTTCAGGGTGAGGGTGGGCAGCACCTTCCAGTCGTCCTGGATCCAGAGGCCCAACTCCTTGCGGTGGATGTTGGTGTTGAAGTTGCCGAAGCCCTGGGTATAGGTGGTGACGTAGGGGCTGATGGAGGCGTAGTTCCAGGTGGTTGGGTCCAGCTGGTTGGGGAAGGTGGCGGCGTAGCCGAGCGGCGGGTCCGCGCTGAAGGCCACGGTGCCGCGGACGTTCTGCGGGAAGGAGCCGTCGTTGTACTCCAGCAGCAGTTCGACGCCGGCCTTGATGCTGTGCTTGCCCTTGAGCCAGAAGGCGTCGTCGCGGAACTGGATGACGTTGGTGGGCAGGTCGGAGGGGTAGTTGTACGCCGCGCCGATGACCTGGGTGGGGAAGGTGAGCTGCATGGAGGGAGTGAGCGGGGTATTGATGCCGGCGTTGTAGAACCACGAGGTGAAGAAGGAGTTCACCAGGTTGCCGGTGATGTTGCGGGTCCAGTTGCCGATCAGGCCGAAGTTGTGGGTGAAGTTGGAGTACTGGCGGCTGATGGAGGAGCTGCCGGAGGGCAACAGGTCGGGCTGGCCGGTGTGGTAGTAGAAGTAGCGGGCGAAGATGTGGTCCTTGGCCGAGGGCTGGTAGTCGCCGCGGAAGAGATATTCGTTGTTCTTGAGGGTGTTGGAGTAGGTGTACGTCGGCGATGGCGTGCCGAAGCCGATGAGGGTGGTGGTGGTGGTCTGGGGGCGGTGCTCCCCTTCATAGGAGCCGAAGTACCAGAGCTTGTCCTTGAGGATGTGGCCGCCGAGCGAACCGCCGTATTGCTGGTCGGAGAAGGGCAGAACGTACGGCGCTGTCTTGTAGTACTTCTGGATGGTGTCGGCGGCGTCGAAGGTCTGGTTGCGGAAGTAGCCGAAGGCGGTGCCGTGCAGCTCATTGGCGCCGGCCTTGCTCTGCACGTTGATGGAGATCTGCGAGGTGCGTCCCTGGGTGGCGTCGAACTGGTTGGTGATGATCTGGAACTGGCTGATGGCGTCGCGGCTGAACTGGGGCTGGCCGAAGCTGGTGTCGGCGCCGTTCTGGGTGACCTGCTGGTTGTCGAGGTTGAACTGCTCACGGCCGCCGTTCAGGCTGCCCAGCGGGCTGAAGTTGGTGATCGCGTTGCGGCGGACGCCGGGGATGAGCAGCGCGAGGTCCATGTAGTTGCGGCCGTTGAGGGGGATCTTCTGGAAGGTCTCGGGGTCGATGTTTCCGGCGACCTGGGAGGTGACGGTGTCGAGCTGGTTGGCGTCGCTGGTGACGGTGACGGTGGAGGTGGCGCCCGCGATAGGCAGCTTGAGGGTCACGTCGAGCGTCTGGCCGAGCAGCAGGGTGAGGTTGGTCACCGAGGTGGCGAAGCCGGGGGCGTCCGCACGCAGAGAATAGTTGGCCGCGGCAACGTTGGGAAACTGGAAGAAGCCGCTCTTGTCCGTGGTGACGCGGAAGGTGGCGCCGCTGGCGCTCTTGGCCACCACCGTGGCCGAGGGGATGGTGGCCCCTTGCACGTCGACGACCTTGCCGGTGATGGACGTCTGCTGCGCCCCTGCTACGGCGCACAGCGCTGCTGCCGCCAACGCAATCCTGATGATGCCGTTCTTCATCCTAAACCTCCATAAAGTGTTGCGACGGTTTCGCGTTGCTGGGTTACGGTGGCCCGACGGCCGCTTCGGATACACGAAGGCCGTGGGGTTGTGTACACATGGAATGAGTAAGGGGTTCGCCATGCAGCCGCGTGGGCGAACGGTGAGGGTGGGCCAGTAAACGAAAGAAGCACCATCGCCGAGAGACACGAATGCCAGACATCCTGGTCGCTGCGTGAACCTGGAGATGTGGCGAATGCAGATCCGAACGATGTACGAAACTGCTCCGCTTGTTTTTTTACAGACCGGTGAACGTAGTGTAATGCGGGGCGTGAGCGAAGTCAAAGTCAAACGGTTGCTGCAGAGGACTTTTTCGCCATGAAATTTTTAGGGGGATTCGATAGAAAAACCGTTGGCGGGTCACGCACATGCGTCAGGAGCGCATGTGGAGAGATTGTATCGATAAGGAAAATGGTCGGGGCGAGAGGATTCGAACCTCCGACCCCCTGGTCCCGAACCAGGTGCGCTACCAGACTGCGCTACGCCCCGAATATCCCCTCGTAGGGTCTCGGCGGAGCCAAGGTCCCGGCTGAGAACACAGCGAAAGAGGAGTGCTGGCCATGCGAGGGCGGTACACACACAGGCTCCGGGAAGATGCACGAGCCTACAGCGCGCCGCTAGACCAACTGGAACAGTCTAGCAGATGCAGGTGGCCCAGAACGAAAGCCCTGCGCGAAGACCTGCAGCGCGAAGGCCCGGCGCGATCGATGAGGATCGCTGCCGGGCCTTCGGGGGATGCGGCCAGCCGGTTGGGGCTGGGTTAGGGTTTGGGGGCGGTGGCCGCGGGCTTGGGGGCCGTCGCGGGCTTGGGCGCCGGCTTATGGCGCTTGTGGGGTTTGCCCGCGGGGTGCTGGCCGGGGTAGGCCTGCCCCTTGCGAACCACGGCCTTCTCGTCGAAGGTCTCGGTGCGGGTGGTGTCGAAGGACGCTCCGGCCGGGACGAGGTAGGTCTTGACCGTCTTGCCGGAGGTATCGCCGATGCGCACCTCGATCCGGGAGGGATCGATCTGCTTCTCGGTGGTGAGGTACTGCCGTGCGTTGAGGGCGCGGGCCGCGGCCTCCTCCGGCTTCTCGGTGGCGGTGCCGTTGCCGACGAGCACCAGCTTGGAGTCGGAGCGCAGGTTGAGGGAGAGCGCGATATCGTCCAGGCAGCCCTTGGCTTCGTTGTCGACGCGCGTCGGACGGCGCACATCGCGGACGAAGTTGAGGGTGCAGAGGCTCTCGGGCTTGGGTGCGAGCGGCTTCTTGGGCTCGGTGACGGTGACCTGGGTGAGCGTGGACGCCGTCTGGCCGGTGTCGTCGGTGACCTTGCAGGTGACCGTGACGGTGCCGGCGGTGAGGCCCGCGGTGCTGAGGGTCTCGCTCTGGCCGGTGCCGGAGATTTGACCTTCGCTGGTGGTGCAGGCGTAGGTCAGTGAGCGGCGCTGCGGGCTGCGGCCTACGCAATCGATGGTGGAGTTGGTGCCCGAGACCACCGTGCTGGGCGTCGCCGTGCAGGTGATGGTGGGCGGCTCAAAGGGCTGCACGTTGAACGGCGCCGAGCAGAACGCGCTCTGGTTGCCGACGCTGATCTTGCCGACCACGTCGTACTGGCCGGGCGCGAGGCCGGTGGTGTCGATGGTGGCGGTGGCGCCATCCGGAGTGACGGTGCCGCCCTTGGAGGCCCAGACATAGGTGATGGGCTTCTTGGTCTTGGCGGGCAGGCCGACGGTGCTGCCGGTGACGGTGACCGTCTCGCCGGCGTACACGGTGGTGGGCCCGGCGCCGCAGCCGAAGACCAGCGGCGTGTTGGTGGCGATCTGCTGGCCGAAGTGGACGACCAGGCCTTCGGAGACCTTGACGGCGCCTACGTCGGCGGTGCCGCCGAGCGTGTTGGTCGCATTGGCCGCACCGTCCATGGTGTGGTTGAACTGCATGTCGGCCTGGAAGAGACGCAGGGCGAAGCGGTGGTTGAAGTAGGGCAGGTCAAGATC
>Ga0116230_10003650_pt1 | contig 15041 bp, 14 predicted proteins | sample S1TSphfallax_3_FD_88678 | JGI IMG/M metagenome (GOLD analysis project Ga0116230, IMG submission 88678) | Host-associated microbial communities from peat moss isolated from Minnesota, USA - S1T2_Fd - Sphagnum fallax MG | ecosystem: Host-associated > Plants > Peat moss > Unclassified | place... | reverse complement strand
CAATTCTTGGCACAACACGGACACCACTGCCATGCCGAATTTCCAGCATGCCAGTTTCAGCCAATTTGTTATAAGCAGCGTTAACAATGCCATGATTAATACCAAGCTTTTTTGCCATCGCTCTGATGCTAGGTAATTTTTCATTGCCTGGCAAAACACCAGAAGCAATTTGAAGCCCTATTTGCTCAATTAACTGATCCCGAACGGGCACAGGGCTATCGGGATTGACAGTCAATTTAACAGTTGCAGGCAACATAACATCGATTCCATCACATAGATTCGCTTATTGCTTTGTACCACAAAAACAATATTCGTTTAATTAATCCTACTTGTGAGCAATCATAACTGTCTTTTGGGCTCGATTATCATAGGCAGAGCGATCAAAATCCCCCAAAATCTCAATCTTGCTAAAACCAACCCTTTTGAGCATTGCCTTAAGCTCAGATGCAGAATACAACCACATGCCACTAGTGTATTCTTGCCGCGACGACCCCTCAAGAAATATCATACGTATGTTCATCCAGTTCCAGTCGTTATTTATCGAACGTTCTTGAAGAAGCAAATAATCATCGACTTGCTCCCAATCTTTCTCAACAAATGTTCGAGCTATAATTTCTTTCGCTTTTAATTGCAGGACAAACGTGCCACCATCGACGAGTGACTCACAAATATTAGATAGCACCAATTGATTATCGTTTTGATCCTCAAAATAACCGAAAGAAGTAAATAAACTGATAGCTATATCAAAAGATTTGGGACGCACAAATTCAAGCATATTACCTTGAATGAATTCGACTTGAATAGCATCTCGCTCCGCTGTTTGCTTAGCTGTTTCAATGAAAGACGGGGTTATGTCCAAACCAGTTACAACATAGTTTAATTTGGCCAATTCCAACGAATGCCGTCCAATCCCGCAGCCTAAGTCTAGAATACGTTGGCCAGTCTTCCCGTTCAAAATCTGAACCACTTGCCTAATTTCAGTGCCGGCAAGCCGCAGTTTCTCTTCGCTAAAAATTATCGGAGCAAGCTTTTCCCAAAAAGTTCCCGATTCGGACATTTTGGTTTTTATATTGCTATAACTCAAAGCTCTCTCTTCCCTTCACCAGTCAAGCCAGTATAGCTTCTTGACTTTGGCGCCCCAAAAGAGTTAATAAGTATTTCTGATAACCAAAAGATATATCAATCTCCGTTTTTAACCGCAATTTTCTTTGGCAAAGAGTCTTTGCTTTTTGGCAAAGTAAGCTTTAAGACACCATTCTTAACCACTGCTTCGATGCCATTGCGATCTATTTCATTCGACAAAGTAAACATTCTGCGAAAATCACCAGTTGAATATTCACTGTAAGAAAGCGCTTTTCCTTTGTGATCAGCTGGGGGCACGGAGGCTGTAATCGTCAAAATGTTTTTTTCTAAAGTGATATCAACGCTATTTTGATCGGCACCAGGGATATCAGCGAGTATCGTGATACTTTCCTTCGATTCATAAATATCCGCTTGTGGAACAAACAGATGGCTTGTTCGGAGCCACTCCGGACCAGCATTCTCAGATTCTGCTCGTTTGTTCTCTCTAATTTCGGTTGTATTCATTGCATTAATCCCTCCATCCATTAAGCATTAAACCAACGATTTAACAGTAATTTTTTTTGGCTTATCTGCCTCAGCCCTGGGCAATTTAATCACTAGGATTCCCCGTCTAAATTCAGCATCTACTTTTTCAGCTTCTATTTTGAAAGGCAACTCTATAGTTCGAGCAAAATCACCATAACCTCTTTCTTGACGGTGATATGCCTCACCTTCTTTCAACTCGATTTTTTTTCGACTACCTTTCAACACCAAAGTGTCACCAATAACTGAAATATCGATATCGTTTGGTTCGATACCCGGGATTTCTGCCTCTATTACGGCATGATGCTCAGAAACCCAAACATTAATGGGAGGAAATTGGTAATCACGACCATTGTTTGTCTGCCCCGCATAAAGTATCTGGTTGAGTTTTTGTTGCAAACTTTCCATTTGCCGGAGTGATTGCCATAGACCTCTATCGTCAACTCTTTCCAACAACATGCTTGCCTCCTTAAATTTTGTCTACACACATTTCTAAGAATCCAAAATGTTTACATCTCTATTTTTAACCTAAAACGCAGTGACCGCCCTGCTAATGCCAACTTTTTTTTATTTTCTCAACTGACTAGCATTTTTGCCAGAATAAGAGCCCAATATTTATTTTTTTGGGTATATTTAACTTTAAAGGTAGACGGGAAGAGCAATCTTTCCATAATAGTTGGCTTGAAGAGCGGGACAATGTTCAAATCAAAACAAGATTCAGAACAAAGGAAAATTACCCTGCCTAAGCGCACCGTAGCGCCTGGTCCTGACTATTTAGAATTTATTATCAAGCAAGCTTTTCAGTATAGAGGTCAGGACGTTGAAGTGGTCTGGACTAACAGAATGGCTACAAAACAGTTCCGGCTTACTGCTAGAGCAGAACGTGGCAGCTCTCAAGCCAACTGGCAGCTTTGGGAGGAAACAGGTCGAGATAATCAAATGATGTGGTCACACGACACAATAGATCTAGAACTCATAGAAAGTATGATTTCTATGATTGACACTGGTACCCAAGACCAATTGCCAGTCCAGCCGGAAAACTCCTCGCCATCCAGTCCGTATCGCAACCCTTTCTCTGCTTCATACCAGGGCATTACGCCCGCCGGCAACAATAGTCTAAGCAAATCGTTGACCCGAATGCGTCCGATAGGTCAAACAACTAGTTCATACAATTTAAGCCCCGTGCAAACTGGTAGCTCTCATGATCTCGACCCGGTGCGAACCGGCAACACAGAGCCAAGTCAAACGATATCGACAGAGGCTCTGGCACAAGTGCCTCTGTCAGCTGATGCACCGTCTCTTGTTGTGAAGCAAATAATCACTGAGGGTTTAACCAAGTTAGCCGGTAATCGGCAAATTATGCCAGTTTATGTAATATCAGATATGGCAGTTTCAGGGACATTAGAACAATCTGGGATGAAAAACTCGCGATTTATTGAACTAATGTCGACTGGTCGTGTTACCGGAAAGCTCGAGTTAGCAACGCAAGATTTACGCGCCGAAATATTCTTCGTTGATGGAGAATTGCATAGTGCTTTTGCTGCCAACAACCACGGCAACGAGGCCATGACAGAATTGCTTATTTGGACTCCGGGTAGTTTTCGCTTTACCGTTGGCGAACGCTCTCCTGTGCGCAACGTAACAATTCCTCTTTACGAGCTAGAGTCCAACTCTCGTGAAGTACACGATCAATTAGCACATTTAGAAAAAGCCGGTCTTGCTCCTAAAGCTTTGATTACAAAGACTCATCAAAGCATTGGCGACAGCGAGCTTAGATTAATGTTGATGAAAAGTATGAATGCTGATATTGATGCACAAATTTCGTTATATCGTGAATTAAGCAGAAAATTCACCCTCACTCAATTTCTAGCCAAGCGTTCAATGACCAAATCAATCTGGGTACCAATTCTTTTCAACTATTTCACCTGTGGTTTGATTGAATTTAAAGCACCACTCTCAACCAATGATGAACAATTGGACTTTTTGGGCGACGCAAAAGCCTCTGTTCAACTTCTTAAAAGTACATTTCTAAGAAAAGAGACAGGCGTTTTAAATTTTCCAGCCTTTCTGTTTTTTTTACAATACGAATATCTACGTTTTCAGTCTTATGACTGGCCTTTGACCTTAGTTATTTTTGAAATGAACAAACAAAGCACGCAGGCTATCGGCGGACTAGACCTGATTAATCAGCAAGAGACATTTACAGCCTTACAAAGAATTGAGAATATTAAACGTCCTCTCGACCAGCTAGGTCATTTTGAGGCAATTGATTTTGGATTACTTTTGCCAAATACAGACGCCTCCACTGCTAATCAAATAGCCAATCAAATAGAAGAGGTTCTTCGTGCCGAGCCATTATCTGGAGAACTAGAGGACAAGTTTCTGAAACTATCCTTCGGCATCGCCACAATTCCAGAGCATTGCGAAGACCTGCAAAATCTTATTCTTAACGCCAAAAAAGCTCTCAGCCAAGCGAAAGGTGGACAGTACCCAATAGTTATCGCACCGCGCGAAACACAATCTTTTTAAGTCGGTTGCTTACTTATGACTCGATTTATTCTATAACTGCAAATGCGCAGACCAGCCAAAGTCATTAAAGCACCATATACAAAAGTATCTAAATACCATTTTTCAAAGCGATGATGTTTATACCAATAGCGATACATCCCTTTATGTGATGAAAGAATCATTTTAACTTTCACCTGCTTAATAGCTTGACCCATATGGTGAATAACTTTTGCTGTTGGTGTAAACCATATTTGCCAGCCGACTTTTCTTACACTAAACAACCAGTCAACCTCTTCGAAAAGCATAAAATATTCTTCGTCGAAAAGTCCGACTTGATCAAAAAGCTCCTTCCTCACCAACAAGCAGGCTCCCTCTGGCTGGTCAACCTGTCGTTCGGTATCATGTTGCCAATCAAGCATCTTATAACTGCGCAATTTTGAACCCGCAGGCATGAAGCGACTAACACCTGTCAGTTCGGACAACATCCCAATAAAGGAAGGGAAAGCGCGACAAGACATTTGCACGCTACCGTCAGTATTCAGTAGCTGCGGCGCTATAACACCGGCTTGAAGATTATGGTCGAGAAAATCAATTAAAACTTTTAATGCTCCTGCTTGAATTTCTGTGTCTGGATTCAAAAGCAAAATGTATTTGCCTGAAGCCTGCTTCAAAGCTTGATTATTGGCTTTGGCAAAACCAAGGTTCTCTTTGTTGGCGATTAAGTTTATTTGAGGATATTTTTTTTGCACCAATTCTGCCGAATTATCTGCAGAGGCATTATCAATTACAAATATTTCACATAGAGGCTGCCTCTTTGCGCTTAACTCACTCTCTGTTAGTTCCTTAGCGATAGATAGCTGTTGTTTTTCTACCTCAGCCAACAACGTTTCAAGACACCTGTCAAGCAATTTACAGGTGTTCCAGCTAACAATAATGACACTTAACTGCACGAACTAATTCTGCTCCCTAAAAATGTGTAAAATTGCCCTATGTTATGGAAAAGGCTGAGCGATCTTATTATCTCATTCATTCTTTTGTTATTTTTGTCACCTTTACTTGCCATCTTGTCCATTCTTATCTGTTTAGACTCTCCCGGCCCAGCAATCTTCAGGCAAAAACGCATCGGACAATGGGGCAAATTTTTTGAAATTTACAAATTTCGCACTATGCGTGTGGGCACTCCCGATTTGCCCACAAGCGAAATGCAACAGCGCCCTAGTACTATTACACGACTGGGTGGATTATTGCGCCAAACCAGCCTTGATGAGCTACCACAATTGGTCAATATCATAAAAGGAGATATGAGCCTGGTTGGTCCGAGGCCGGCCCTGTATAATCAAACAGAGCTGACGGCAGAGCGCCAATCAGCTGGTGTTCTTGATTTCCCACCCGGCATAACTGGATGGGCACAAATCAATGGACGCGATGACTTGCCTGACAACATAAAATTAGAATTAGATAAATGGTATGTTGACCACTGGCATTATTTTCTCGACTGGCAAATCATATTTGCCACATTTAAAGCAGTCTTGAGTAGACGCGGAGCAATCTAAATGAAAGGTCTTATATTAAGTGGTGGAAAAGGAACTCGTATGCGTCCAATTACGCATACAGCAGCTAAGCAACTGTTGCCTGTAGCCAATAAACCTATTTTGTTTTACGGTATTGAAGCGCTGAAATCAGCCGGTATAAAAGACGTCGGTATTATTATTTCGCCAGAAACTGGTCCAGCCGTGCGTGCCGCAGCAGGTGGCGGTGAGCGTTGGGATATCAATATCGAATACATCGTGCAAGACGAGCCACTGGGATTAGCACATGCCGTTAAGACGGCTCGCCCATTTCTTGGCGACGATACATTTGTTATGTATCTGGGAGACAATCTTATTAAAGACGGTGTTGCTCCTTTGGTAAAACGCTTTCAAGAATCAAAAGTAGACGCCTTTATTTTACTAAGAGAGGTCAGTAATCCAAGCGCTTTTGGTGTTGCTGAGTTAGGAAAAGAAGGACGAATAATTTGTTTGGAAGAAAAACCAGCTAAACCCAAGTCCAATTTGGCCCTTGTTGGCGTTTACTTATTTAATAAAAATATTCACAAAGCCATAGACGAAATTAAACCAAGTAAGCGCGGCGAGCTGGAAATTACTGACGCTATTCAAAGGCTGATTGACACTAGTTTTCATGTAGGTAGTCACGTATTGACCAGTTGGTGGCTAGATACAGGCAAAAAAGATGATATGCTCGAAGCCAATCGCGTTGTCCTAGACGAGATGAGCGATGTTAGTATGCTTGGTACAATAGACAGTAGTAGCAAACTATCAGGTCGTATTCATGTCGGTAAAGGTAGTGTGTTAAAAAATTGTAGCGTCCGCGGTCCAGCTATGATTGGGGATAACTGCGAGATAGAGCACAGTTATATCGGACCATTCACTTCGATTGGCGATGGCACAAAAGTTAGCCACGCCGAATTGGAATATTGCATAGTGCGAGAGAATTGCCAGATCATTGATCTTCATGGACGCATAGAAGATAGTCTTCTTGGGGCCAATGTTGAGATTACCCGTGGTAAGCAAAAACCGGTAGCTTTCCGACTCATGCTTGGTGATGACAGTAAAGTTGAAGTCGTCTAATAGAAGTAGGATAGAATAGGCAGTGAAGCGGACAGCTGCGAGGAGCAGGTGAAAGCGGAACGGGGATAAGCAGCGAGCGGAGCGCATAAAATCTAATTGGTAATCAAAACGGAGTTCTAATAAAATGCAACTTTTAATTACAGGTGGTCTGGGATTTATCGGTAGCAACTTTGTTCGCTATTTGTTGAACAAACATTCCGAGTACAAAATCATTAATCTCGATGCAATGACTTATGCTGCCCATCTGGAAAATCTTGCTGATATTGAAAAAAATGCTAACTATATTTTTGTTCACGGATCAATCGCAGACAAGGAGTTGGTAGATGATATTGTCAGCGGACGACGGTTTGGCAAGATTGACGGTATTATAAATTTAGCCGCCGAGTCACATGTAGATAGATCAATAAGCGATCCGTCTATATTCGTTCAAACTAATGTTTTAGGGACTCAAGTATTGCTCGACGCAGCCATAAAGTATGGCAAACTTTCTGATACTACAAGCAATGGCACAAAATATTGCATTCGTTTTCTTCAAGTATCTACTGATGAAGTTTACGGATCTCTTGGTCCAGATGGTTATTTTACGGAGGATACCCCACTAGCAGCCAACAGCCCTTATTCAGCCAGTAAAGCAGGAGCTGATTTGCTCTGCCGGGCATATTTTCACACATTTGGACTGCCTGTCATGATTACACGTTGTTCTAACAATTACGGTCCGTATCAAAATCCTGAAAAACTCATTCCGCTTTTCATTAACAATGCCTTACAAAATAAACCAGTACCGTTATATGGAGATGGTCTCAATGTGAGAGACTGGTTGCATGTAGAAGATCATTGCCAGGCACTTGATCTGGTTTTTCACAAAGGTGCAGTCGGTGAAGTATACAACATCGGCGGTAAAAACGAATGGCGTAACGTTGATATAACAAAATTGATCTTAAACGACTTAGGGAAACCATTGTCTTTGATTAACTATGTAGAAGACAGACTCGGTCACGATCGTCGCTATGCTATTGACCCAACCAAAATAACACAGGAGCTAGGATGGTCGCCCAAGTATACTTTTGAAACCGGTATCAAAGAAACTATCAACTGGTATCAACAACACCAGGATTGGTTAAAAGCAGTGACAGGCAAAACGTCCTCATTAACAACCAGAACCGTCTCCGCGTGTGCCACCAAGGTTCATTGATATGTTTTGTGCGGGGCAACCTCTATGAAAATTCTTGTCACCGGTGCCGGCGGAATGCTTGGCCAATCCCTTGTGCCTTGCTTACGAACACGTGGACATAAAGTGCAAGCTTTCACTAGAAAAGAGCTCGATATTACTAATTTCAATCAGGTGCAATCAGCGCTAGCTTCTTTACCTGAGCCAAATCTGGTTATTCATTGTGCGGCATACACGAAAGTGGATCAAGCTGAGTCCGAACCAGAAATTGCTTATATGGTAAATGGCTATGGCACCGAAAATGTTGCCATTACTTGCAATAAGCTTGGATTACCTATGGTCTACGTAAGCACAGACTATGTATTTGACGGTGAGGGCAGCTGTCCCTATACTCCGTGGGACAAAACCAACCCTCTTTCAATTTATGGAAAATCCAAACTAGCTGGGGAAGCCGCTGTTCAAAGACATCTCAACCAATTTTATATAGTCAGAACGAGTTGGCTTTATGGACCACACGGCAAGAATTTTGTTGACACCATTCGTTCAATTGCTGAGCAAGGCAAACCACTGCGAGTGGTTTGCGATCAAATCGGGTCACCGACTTTTACCATTAGCTTATCGACAATTATTGCTGATTTGGTTGAAACCGGGCGCTGGGGTATTTACCATGCCACTGACAATGGAATAGCTAGCTGGTTTGAATTTGCTCAAGAAATAGTTAAAGATTTGGGTACCCCAATAACGGCAATATCCACTCAAGAAATGCCAAGACCAGCGGCAAGACCAAAATATTCAGTACTCGACAAAGCCACCTTGATTTCGACTTTAGGAAGACGATTGCCATCCTGGCAAGAATCATTGCATTCTTATTTGCAATTAAGAATGGGCTGTTTACTCTAGATAGACTTAGCCATTCGCATCTTGGTATTCTATTAAACAGCTAGGAAATACTTTAATAATGATCAAACCACTAACTAAAAACTCTATCGGACAAGATTTCGTTAATGATTTATCTGTCCAAGATTATTCTAAAAAAACAGCCATAGAGGGTGTTCAAATAATCCAACTTACTATGTTTGTTGACGACGGCGGCAGCATGGCCGAAATCATTAGATTGGATGAAAATGGCAATTCACAACTAATCCCTGACTTCAAAGTTAGACAAAGCAATTTCTCACAGCTCATGCCTGGCACAATCAAAGCATTCCATTTGCATTACAACCAAGAAGATCTTTGGTTTGTAATGCCAACCGATCGGGTTTTAGTAGGTTTGTTTGATACTCGCAAAGAATCACCTACCTATCAAAAAACTATGCGCTTTGTCCTTGGGGCCGGGAGAGCTCAGGCTCTTTACATACCGCGTGGAGTGGCTCACGGCGTATCTAATATTTGGCTACAACCAGCCAACATGATTTATTTAGTCAACCAACATTTCAATCCAGAAAATCCAGATGAGCAAAGGCTACCTTGGGATGCCTTAGGCGATGATTTCTGGACTATCAAAAAGGGCTAAAAGTTTTTTGCACCGATCAGATATTTCTATAATGTCTTTTCTAAATCAAAAAGCTATGTTCATAACTTGTACAAAAGTGTAAATCGCCGTACTTGACAAACGTGCAAAGCCTATGTCTTTGGCGATCAGCTATTTTTAAGCTGTAGAAAAGTATTATCAACTTATATCCATTACTTAAGCTTGGCAACGGTTTCACTAAAGCTTAGGACAATCCGCCGCATACTAGGTCGGGTTATCGCGCCATGCCTTTACAACTGCAGCAGTTACTGCTTGATGCATTTCTCGATCTAATATACTGGGCGCCAAATCATTTGCTTTAGTTTGTCCGGCTATTGATGCTGCCGCTGCAATTTTCATTTGATCAGTAAATTTCGTCGCTCCAGATTCTAAAGCCCCTTTAAATAAGCCAGGAAAAGAAAGAGCATTGTTTATGGTGCGTCCATCAGCAGCAAACCGCGCTCCACTGTGTCTAGCAAGTTCAGGATCAATTTCTGGATTCGGGTTAGAAAGAGCTAGAATTACTTGCCCATAACGAATCATTTCTGGCTTAATAAGACCAGGGACGCCGGTTGTAGCAATAACAATATCAGCGGTTGCCATTACATCATCAAGAGACATCCCTTTGCCGCCTAAAGACTGCAGCTGTTGCAAAGCTTCCGGGCGCAAGTCAGCGCCGAGAAGTTCTTTGACTCCATACGCCAACAAGAGACTACTAATACCTATTCCAGCAGCACCCAGCCCTATAATGCCAACACGACAATCGTGCAATTTCAAATCAGTACGACTGCTAATTGTCATCAGCGCAGCAAGAGCGACAACACCCGTAGCATGTTGATCATCATGCAAGACTGGTATGGATAGTTCTTTCTGCAAACGTTGCTCCACTTCAAAACAAAGAGGGGCAGCTATATCTTCTAAATGAATCGCAGCAAATGTCGGCGCAATATTTTTTATCGTGTTTACCAGCACGTCAGCATTGTTAGATTCAATCAATATGGGCACGCCGCTGATGCCTACCATTTGTTCAAAAATAACCGCTTTACCTTCCATAACTGGCATTCCTGCAACGGCGCCAATATTACCAAGCCCAAGAATAGCTGAACCATTGGTTACAATTGCCACTGTATTTGGTATCGCAGTAAATCTAAGTCCGTTTTTTTTATCCGAAGCAATCAATTTGCATATTTCAGCTACGCCAGGCGTGTAAACTTTTCTAAGCACCTCGATACTGTCTAGAGTAACAAGGCTTTTTACGCCAATCTTACCGCCTCTATGTATAACCTCTACTGGATCACTGACAGCTTCAAGCTCTACGCCATCCAGTTTAGCGAGAGAATCAACAACTAATTGAAGGTGATTCAGGTCTACCAGCTGAACGCTTACTTCGCGAATTAAATAATCTGGACCTTGACTGACAATAGAAATTTCACCAATATTGGCTTCCAGTTCACCTAGCCTGGTGGCAATCCGACCAAGGTTTCCCGGTTTATCTAACACTTTCAACCGTAAAATTCGAATTATTTTTAGTGCGGGATTTGCTTTCATACTTGGCATAAAAGTTAAAGTTATTTTTCTAACTCATTATTGACAAACTATAGAGTGTAGCGCACATTGGCAAAGCTTATTTGATTTTGATAATAGCTTTGACTCCTAAGTTTACGAGTCCCGGCTATACTAAACAGTCAGCGATCTGTGGGCTTGTGTTGCTAAGTCTTCTGAGCGCTTCTATTACCACTAGAGACGGCTTTTTGCCGTATCTTATTCGCTTTGATTTCGCTTTAAGTGATGTTCATGAATCTAAGTTGGAAAGCTTCTTCATATCCGGTTTTGGCGCCACTAGTGGGTGTCCCATCTTCAATGGATTGTCTTTGCATCTTGAGCAAAAATCGTTCAGCTCAGACAATTGATTCTGATGCAAAGAGGGCATTTGCGACGGATACATCTGAAAGATTCTTGCGGCTCCTTCGGCTACTGAGCATAACCATTGTGCTATTTCTCTGCTACGCAGCTTCTTTATGTTCAGCAGCTGAATTACCAACAATATTTTATTCTGACACAGACCATGCCAATGAGATTAAAAAAGAGTTACAAACAAAAACCGAAGCACAATATCTACTAAAACCGGGGCGCCCTCGCATGGCCGGACAGGTTAGTATGGAAGCTGGTAAACCTACTCCTATTTTGGACTTGAAAGCAGCATACAAAGAAGGATTGATGAATAGTCCTCGCACCGCCGCTGTGAGAGCTCTTTTAGATATTTCTAAGTCCGGCTACTGGGCAGCTACCGCCTCACCAAATCCTACTTTTCACTATGAGAACGGATATATCGCAGAGCAAACTCGCCGCGTGGGCAGCGATATTACCTTCAGTCCACCCTGGAAAATTGTTTTCAGACTTCTATCGGCAAAAGCTCAATATCAAGAAACAAAGTCAGAAGTGATGAATACTTTGTGGGGTTACCGCAGCGATCTGCGACGCGCTTATACCGAAGTAATCGTTGCCGAAGCAACATATCAAACCCTTAGCGATCTTTTGGAACTAACAAATAGGCTATTGCAAGTTACAGAAAAGAGATATCATGCCGGTGACGTACCGGAGCTGGATGTGCTCAAAGCCAGGTTGGCAAATTCTCAAAGTCAGATAGATCAACAGCAAGGTAAAACTAGAATAGAGCGCGCCAAGCAACAGCTAAATATAATGCTCGGACGCGTCGTCGAGGAAAATATTGAAGTACCAAAACTGCCTTCTTTTAAATTGAAGGCAGAAAAAAGCGATTTTCTGCCTGATTTTGAAGAACCTCTGCCCTCCCTTGGCTATTTCATCTCAGTAGCTTTGGAAAACAGATGGGAGCTCATAGTTATTAAAAAACAGCTCAAGCTTACTAATACCCAACTGCGCGTCACTTACGGCAATGTAATTCCAGATCAAACGGTGAGCATAGGTCAATCACGAGCCGGCAACCCATCTCCTGGTCCAAGGTTACTCGGTTTTTACGTTGTTGCTCCCATCGAAATACCTATATATAACTTTCAGCAAGGTGATATTTCCCGACTAAAAGCCACGACCCGACAATACTATTTGCAATATGCCAGCCAGCGCAATCAAGTTTTAGCCGATGTCTCTTCTGCTTACAAAAATCTGGTTGCCGCTAGAGATCGGATCCGGGCTTATCGCGATCATGTGCTAGCAGATTCGGAAGAAGTAGCTCGACTTGCCCGGCGCAGCTATGAAGTTGGTCAATCAGATATTACGTCCACTTTGTTGGCACAGCAAGCCAATATACAGATTCGCAGCCAATATCTTGATGCTGTGAGCTTATACGAACAAGCCTATACAGATCTCGAACAATCAATCGGCATCCCTATCGAAGATTAGAACTAGAGAGGAGCAATTATCGTGAAAATTTCTACCTTTTTTCTGAGCATACTGCTTGCTCTCCAAATTGCCATCGCACCGATTAGATCGGAAGCAGTTCCAATATATTTTAGCCCCGACATAGTCGGTAGCGGCGGTACTCTAAACGCTAAAATGCCTTTGGAGAAATTAGGAACAGTTGCAGTACCGCGGGGACGTTTTAAGATTAAGGGTAATTGGGCTGAAGTGTCCACCGTAGAAGAATTTCAATTCGACCATGATTTGGTTTTGTCAGGCCCGGTGATTAACACTCAACATCATTTAGAGGACAACAAGCTTGAAATCACAGGACTCGCCTATTTTTGCCGGGGACCATGGCTTTCTTATTTAACTCCACCATTTTTTCAAGAGACCATCAGTACTAATACCGATGAGTTCGTTGGGCAAATTATTTCAGTTAACAATGATACTGTTCAAATCTTTCTCAACTCCGGGCAATACCGAAAAATAGCTCTTTCTTCCGTAAAAAATATTGATTCACCAAGGTCTTTTCGCTTTAGACTAGCTGGGGTTTTACCAGGACCCACATTGTCCGGCCAGGCTTATGAAGCTGAGTCCAACGAAATCAGCATTACCCCAACCGATCGAAAGTTTCGCCTAACCGCCTTGAGCCGTGATTTAGGGAGACAAGGGGACGGTGACCTCAGTAAAAACAAATTGATTGCAATCGGCACTGCAATAAGCAGTATCGAAGTATTACAAATGGCCCCCTTTCTCGTTCTTGGATTATGCTTTAGTCAACTAAAGCGTAATGGGCTAAGCGCTGAATATGCAACACAAACTTCGCCTGTGGGTATCTCCCCTCTATATAGTATTCCAAGCAATTTGATACCACCACCTCGATTCTAATTGCTAACATTCAATGTATCTTCTGATTTCTCCTGTTCTCCATCGAAGCTAACCAACTGATAATCAGACTTGAGCTGTTGTGTTCAAGAAATTTTTCGCGACTCATGACGACTGATTATTGCCTGAAGCCCTTGTTTTATATTACTATTGCACAGGAATTTGGATTTAGTAGACAACAGCAGACTTAAGTAGAAGAAGATTGAGCTTGGATCCCCTTAAGTGGTAAAACATCAGAATATATTAGGAATAATCACCATAGGACTGTTAGCAATAGTAATTTTGCTAGCAAAGTTACAAAAACATCCAGATTTTCCCACCAAGCCTTACTCCGTAACACCAGTCGGTGCCTATGTAACCATTGCTTATGGTTCGCATATTGATGATGGCGCTAATTTGCTTGACCTATATTTGCCGAGTCACTCTTCAATCTTGAAAGGCAAAGATTCTGAGACATCGCCACTAATCGTATTTATTCATGGCGGTGCATGGCAAATGGGTGATAAATCGATGATACCAGACCCAAGTAAGATTACAAAGCGCGGCTATGTTGTTGCCAGCATAAACTATCGACTGACAAAAGCTGCTCCCTATCCAGCTCAGATTGAAGATTGCAAGACAGCCGTGAATTGGCTGCGAGAGCATGCCAAAGTATTTAAAATTGCCCCAGATCACATTGGCGTTTGGGGAGTTTCAGCTGGCGGACACCTTGCAGCATTACTAGGAACCACCGGCGGTATTACCCAATCAAAATGGGGCGAAAAACAAAATTCTCCTTGCACTATACAAGCTGTGGCCGATTGGTGTGGTCCTACCAATCTAACTACAATACGTCGCGAAGCTGGTTCTCATTGCTCCCTTGACGGAGCATTAAAAGCATTCCTGGTAGGAATGCCTGAACAAAAATCTACGCTTGCCAAAGAAGCTAGCCCAGTGTTTTATGTTTGTAAAGGCTTGCCGCCATTTTTGATTATGCACGGAGATAACGATATAACAGTCCCGGTAGAGCAGAGCAAAGAATTCGCCGCAGCATTAAAAGCTGTGGGATCACCAGTAGACTTACAAATTATGCCGGGTAAAGGTCACTATTTCTTCGATACAGATACTTTCGAAACAGTGCTAAACTTTTTTGATTTGCACTTAAAGAAAGAATCTTAGTCTATATATTCGCGTAAGCGTCGACTACGATTAGGGTGCCTTAATTTCCGCAAGGCTTTGGCTTCAATTTGTCGTATTCTTTCACGTGTCACACCAAAAAGCTGTCCTACTTCTTCAAGAGTGCGTTGCCTGCCATCATCAAGACCAAATCGCAGACGCAAAACATCCCGTTCGCGGGGAGATAAAGACGCCATCACTTCTT